>Ga0255338_1000760_pt1 | contig 82323 bp, 80 predicted proteins | sample MeOH1_35cm_T4_19_FD_203715 | JGI IMG/M metagenome (GOLD analysis project Ga0255338, IMG submission 203715) | Sandy soil microbial communities from University of British Columbia, Vancouver, Canada - MeOH1_35cm_T4_195 | ecosystem: Engineered > Artificial ecosystem > Sand microcosm > Unclassified ... | reverse complement strand
TCAGCTCGACCGGCGCCTATGCGCAGGGAGCATCCTCCGTGATTTTGGTGCCGGGCACGCCCTACCCCACCACGACTCTGACTGTTGATGGCAATTCCTCGAATGCCACGGCTCCGGCCTCCCTGACGATCAACACGGCCACGGTGACCCTGACCGGCACCGCCAACACCTATACGGGTGGCACCTTCGTGAACACCGGTGCGCTCATCGCCAGCAGCGCAAATCTGCCCGTGAATCAACCCGTCACCCTCACCGTGAGCACCTTGACCTTCGACCAGCCCGCTGACGGCACCTTTGGCGGCGTGATCTCCGGCAGCGGTTCGGTCACAAAGACCAATGCCGGCGCACTGACCGTTTCCGGCGCCAATACCTACACGGGTGGCACCACGGTAACCGGCGGCACCCTCATCGGCAACACGACCAGCCTCCAGGGCGCGATCGCCAACAATGCCGCGGTCAATTTCAACCAGGCCAGCGCCGGCACTTATGCCAGCATCATGGGCGGCACCGGTTCCCTCACCAAGAGCGGCACGGGCACGCTCACCCTCGCGGGCGCCAACACCCACACGGGCGGCACCACGGTCACGGCGGGCACGCTGACCATCGCGGGTACCGGCAAGTTCGGCGCCAGCAACAATGCGGTCGCCGTCAACGGCGGCACGCTGGACCTGGCCAACACCAGCCAGACGGTCGGCGCGGTCACCCTCGGCGGCGGCACGATCAGCAACGGCACGCTGACCGGCACGTCCTACACGTCCACCGGCGGCACGGTCAACGCCGTCCTCGCCGGCACGAACGTTGGCCTCACCACCAACTCCGGCACCACCACGCTGAATGCGGCGAACACCTACACCGGTGCCACCGTCATCAATGGCGGCACCCTGGTTGCCACCAGCGCGAACCTGCCGCAGAACGGCAACATCACGCTCGGCACCAACGGCGTCCTGTCCGTCAACCAGTCGGCCAACGGCTCGCTCGGCGGCAACGTCAGCGGCGGCGGCACGATCCAGAAGAGCGGCACCGGCGTCCTCACCCTGGCCAACACGACCACCGCCCGCGCTGATGTGCAGGCCGGCTCGCTGCTGTTCTCCGGCGGCATGGGCGCGACCAACATCGCGGCTGGCGCCTTCCTCGGCGGCAGCGGCACGATCACGGGCAACCTCACCAACGCCGGCACGGTCAGCCCCGGCAACTCGCCCGGCACCATCACGGTCACCGGCAACTACGCCCAGACCTCGACCGGCATCCTCGCCATCGAGCTGGCCTCCGCCGCCTCGTTCGACCACCTCGTCGTGAACGGCTCGGCCGTCCTCGCCGGCACGTTGTCGATCAACGCGCTCGCTGGCTACAACCCGGTCGGCTCCTCGTTCACCTTCCTCACCGCCGCCGGCGGCGTGAGCGGCACGTTCAGCACGGTCACCGGCAACGCGCTGGTCACCAACCGCGTCGCCATCCGTTCCCTGCTGACCTACGCGCCGACCAGCGTGACCCTGTCCTACACGCAGCTGCCCTTCGCGATGTTCGCGCTCACGCCGAACCAGATCGCCACGGCCAACGCCGCGCAGCTCAATCCCACGCTGACCGCCGCGCTCAACCTCGTGCCGTCCGCCGACCAGTTCCCGGCCGCGCTCAACGCCGTCTCCCCGCAGGACTACCAGGTCTGGTCCGACTTCGCCTTCGCCCACGCGACCGCGCTGTCCGATCATCTCCTCCAGTCCGGCCGCATGCCCACGGGCTGCGATGACTACTACTTCGAGGGCGGCCAGCGCCGCGGCCGCGCCCGCAGCGACCTCGACCTCGGCTCGAGCGCCTACACCGCCAGCAACGGCCTGATCGGCGGCAACAAGTCCCTCAATAAGAACACCACCGTCGGCGCCTTCTTCGGCTTCGGCAAGACGACCGCCGGCCTCGGCTCGCACGGCGTCAGCCAGACCACCGTCAAGGACAAGACCCTCGGCGTGCGCGCCGCGGTCACCCATGGCGCGATGTTTGCCGAGGCGATGCTCGCCTACGGCATGGACACCTACAGCTCCACCCGCGAGATCGCCTTCGCCGGCACCTCCGCCGTCGCCAAGTCCTTCACCCGCGGCCACCAGTGGACCACCGGCATCACCGTCGGCCAGGACCTGAAGGCCAGTTCCCTGACCGTGACGCCCTTCGCCGGGCTGCTCGCGAGCCGGTGGAAGGCCAACAGCTTCACCGAGAGCGGTGCGGGTGAGTTCAACGCCACGCTGGGCAACCAGCGCGCCCACTCCCTGCGCTCGCAGCTCGGGGCCGAGGCCCGCTACACGCTCGGCACCGTCCAGCCGCACGTCCGCGCCGCCTGGCTCCACGAGTTCTCCAATGGCTCGCGGTCCATGCCCGCCTCGTTCGGGGCCAACAACAACTTCTCGCTCATGACCCGCCGCGCGCCGATCAACACCATGTTGTACAGCGCCGGCATCGATGTGCTGCTCGGGCCCCGCGCCCTGCTCTACACCGACTTCACCGCCCAGAGCGGCGGCGACACGAAGGTGCTCAATGAGTGGCGCGTCGGCCTGTCCGTCAGCTTCTGATCCGGCCCTCCCGGCCCGCTTCAACCCCTGCCCTCACCGGCAGGGGTTTTTTGTGTCCGCCCCGGACGGCCGGCGGCGGATGAACCGCCCGGAATTATTCCCGATAAAGTAGGACTATGCCCCATTACCTCCGGGGCCGGCCTCCCGTATGCTGCCGCCAATGACTATCAAACACCTGTATTTTCCCCCTCTGGTGGCGCTGACTGCGCTGCTCTGCGCCCCGGTTTCCGGTTTGGCGCAATCCATCCTGCTCACGGCAGGTGACTTCGCCCTGCTCGGCGGCACGGCCATCACTGGCACCGGCGTGGCCGGCACGATCATCCGCAACGGCAACGTTGGTCTGGCGCCCGGCGCCACCAGCGGGATCACCGGGTTTCCCCCGGCCGTGATCGTGAACGGGTCGATCGTCGCCACCGGCGCGGTCACCTCGCAGGCGCGGCTGGATCTCATCCGGGCCTCCGTCGGCCTGGCCGGCATGGCCTCCAGCGCCAACATGAGCACCGTGGACCTGGGCGGCAAGACCCTGGCGCCCGGTGTCTACACCTTCAACGGGGCGGCGTCGCTGAACGGCGCCCTCGTGCTCGATGCCCAGGGCCAGAACAGCGTGGCCTGGGTTTTCCAGATCGGCACCGCCCTCACCACCTCCCTCAACTCAACCATCACCTTCATCAATCTCGGGACCAACGGCGGCAGTGACCTGGGCCTGTTCTGGAACACCGGCAGCGCCGTCAACATTGGCGGCGGCAACCGGATCGCGGGCAACTATCTGTCCGGCACCAGCATTGTCTTCGGTGGTCTCTCCACCGGCGGCGGCCGCGCCCTCGCGCTGGCCGGCGTCTCGCTCGACAACAATATCCTCGATGCCCACGGCGGCCTCGCGGGCGGCGACTACACCGGCGGTTTGAAATATGATCCCAGCGGCGCCGTCGTGCTCAGCGGCGGCAGCGGCGGCACCACCACCATCGCCCCCGGCGGGCTCAATGGCGGCACCGGCACCTTTGGCGGCAACCTCCTCAACAACGGCACGCTCAGCCCCGGCCTTTCGCTTCCCGGCGCCGCGCCGGAAACCCTCTCGGTCGCGGGCAACTACACCCAGACCGCCAGCGGCACGCTCGTCATCCAGCTCGCCTCCCCCACGTCCTTCGACCGCCTGGCGGTCGCCGGTACGGCCTCCCTGGCCGGCACCGTGCAGTTTGACGCCCTCGGCGGTTACAACCCGCTCGGCCAGTCCTTCACCTTCCTCACCGCCGGTGGCGGCGTGAGCGGCCGGTTCGGCACCGTCAATGGCACCGCGACCAATCGCGCGGCCATCGCCGCCAACCTGACCTACGCCCCCAACAGCGTGACGGTCGCGTTCGCCCAGCTGCCCTTCGCGATGTTCGCGCTCACGCCGAACCAGATCGCCACGGCCAACGCCGCGCAGAAAAGCCCCGCGCTGACCGCCGCGCTCAACAACCTCCCGCTGGCCGGCCAGTTCCCGGCCGCGCTCAACGCCCTCTCGCCGCAGGACTACCAGGTCTGGTCCGACTTCGCCTTCGCCCACGCGACCGCGCTGTCCGATCATCTCCTCCAGTCCGGCCGCATGCCCACGGGCTGCGATGACTACTACTTCGAGGGCGGCCAGCGCCGCGGCCGCGCCCGTGGCGACCTCGACGTCGGGGCCAGCGCCTATACCGCCAGCAACGGCCTGATCGGCGGCAACAAGTCGATCAACCCCAACACGACCGTCGGCGCCTTCTTCGGCTTCGGCAAGACTACCGCCGGCCTCGGCTCGGGCGGCGTCAGCCAGACCACCGTCAAGGACAAGACCCTCGGCGTGCGCGCCGCCTGGACGCAGGGCCCGGTGTTCGTCGAGGCCATGCTCGCCTACGGCATGGACACCTACAGCTCCACCCGGGAGATCGCCTTCCCGGGCGTGTCCACCGCCGCCAAGTCCTTCACCCGCGGCCACCAGTGGACCACGGGCGCCACGATCGGCCGTGACGTCGAGGCCGGTTCCCTCACCGTGACGCCCTTCGCCGGGTTGCTCGCGAGCCGTTGGAAGGCCAACAGCTTCACCGAGACCGGGGCGGGTGACTTCAACGCCACGCTGGGCAACCAGCGCGCGCACTCCCTGCGTTCCCAGCTGGGCCTGGAGGCCCGGTTGAAGCTCGGCATGATCCAGCCGCACGTCCGCGGCGCCTGGCTCCACGAGTTTTCCCATGGCTCGCGCTCCATGCCCGCGTCCTTCGGGGCCACCAACAACTTCGCCGTCGATACCCGCCGCGCTCCGCGCAACACGGCGCTGTACAGCGCCGGCATCGATGTGCTCCTCGGGCCCCGTGCCCTCCTCTACACCGACTTCACCGCCCAGGGTGGTGGATCGACCAAGGTGCACAACGAGTGGCGCGCCGGCCTCTCCGTCAGCTTCTGATCCGGCCCGCCCGGCTCGCTTCAACCCCCGCCCCACCGGCGGGGGTTTTTTGCGTCCCCGGTTCAGGTGGACCAATACGAGAGGAAGAACAGCCCGAAGCGGTAGGCCTGCAGCGCGAGGTTGAGCGCGATGCCGAGGGCGAGCGCCTTCAGCGCCGTCACCCCGGTGGCCTCCCGGTCAAAGACCTCCCGCACGGCCAGGAAAAGGTAGGAGGTCATGATCGCCAGGCTGAAGGCGATGATGCTCCGGCCCATCAGGTCGGCCGAGGGGAACACCCCGATCGTGCGCAGCAGCCGCACCGTCAGGTTGGTCAGCGCCATCGTCGCGCTGATCAGCAGCAGCCAGAAGGCGCAGAAGTGCAGGGCAAAGATGAGGTGCGCCCCGTAGTAGCGCCGCTGCCGCCAGTACAGCGCCCCGACCGCGAGCGAGAAGACCGGCACCAGCAGGATGACCAGCGTCTTGGCCAGCGTGACCGCCGCCAGGTCAAAGTCCTTGGTGTAGGCCTCCAGCGTCACGCCCCGCACCGCGAGCCGGGCGGTCACCAGGGTCTGCGCGATCTCCTTGTGCCAGGTGTATTGCAGCTGGGTGTGGAGGTCGGTCGTCAGCGTGTTCGAGTCGATCAGCGGGTGGAGCAGGAAGAAGATCAGGTTGCAGATCAGGAAGCACTGCAGCGGCGGGATGTAGGGCTTGCGCTTCCCCTGCAGGCTGTCGGCCGTGAGCCGGCCCGGCCGGAACACGAGCGTGCGCAGCGTGAGGAAGATCTTCGCGTCCGCGTTGGTGAAGGCCTCCAGCATTTGCGCCAGGAAATGCCGCAGCGTGTGGTCGTGCGGCCCCAGGCGGCGCTCGCCGCAGTGCGCGCAAAAATTGCCGGCCCGCGGCCGGCCGCAGGTCGGGCACCGCCCGGAATCATCGCTCATCCGGCCCAGCATAAGTCGCCCGTCGGCCGGGCGCAGTGGGGTGTTACCCTGCCCCGGCGCCGCCCGGCGGTAGGCCTACGCCCCATAGGCGCCGGGCGCCGGACCGCGTATGGTTGGTCCTCGCTTATGAAAAACCTGAAACTGTCCGCCCTTTTCGTCCTGCTCGCCGGGCCCATCGCCCTGTTCGCTTCCTCCGCCACCGATCGCAAGATCGAGGACGCCGCCAAGGCCTCCTACAATTACCAGACCGTCCTCGAGGACCATGTGAAGGTGAAGGCCCGTGACGGCGTCGTCACCCTCTCCGGCACCGTCGCCGACAAGGACGAGAGAGATCTCGCCGTCGACACCGTGGAGAACCTCCCCGGCGTCGTCCGCGTCAACAACGAGCTCAAGGTCGAGTCCAAGTATGCCGAGAAGTCGGACGCCTGGATGGCCGTCAAGATCCGCAGCCGCCTCCTCGTGAAGGCCAACGTCAGCGCCTCCAGCACCAAGGTCGAGGTCAAGGACGGCCACGTCATGCTGAGCGGCACCGCCGACAACATGGCGCAGAAGGAACTGACCGGCATCTATGCCGCCGAGATCGACGGCGTGAAGGCCGTGCACAACGACATCGTCGTGACCGACAAGCTCACCCTCGGGGACAAGATCGACGACGCCTCCATCACCAGCCAGGTCAAGTACGCCCTGCTCACCCACAAGTCCACCAGCGCCCTCAAGACCAAGGTCAAGACCGTGGACGGTGTCGTCCACGTCACCGGCGAGGCCCAGACCGATGCCGAGAAATCCCTCGTCACGAAGCTCGCCAAGGATGTCCGCGGCGTAAACACCGTCGTCAACAACATGACCGTCAAGGGCTGACGGTCCGCCCGCCTCCGCTTTCCCGGCGCGGCCGCCTGCGGGTGGCCGTGCCTCGTTTCCCTTCCCGCTTTTCCCATGAATAAAATCGTCTCCCTCGCGCTGCTCATCGGCGGCATCGTCCTCATCATCTACGGCATCAGCGCCGCCGATTCCATCGGCTCCGACGTCTCCCGCTTCTTCACCGGCAACCCGACCGACCGCACCATCTGGCTGCTGCTCGGCGGCATCGTGGCCGCCGCCATCGGCGCCGCCGGCCTCGCCCGCGGTTCCAAGGCCTGATTTTTCCGCTCCTCCCACCCGTCCACTTAAACATCCAATGAAAAACAACAAAGATATCACCCACACGCCCAAGGAACTCTTCACCGAGATGCAGTCCCTCGTCGCCGAGGCCCAGGCCATGATGGCCGAGTCCGTCTCCGAGCATACCGCCGAGGCCGTCAGCGCCCTGCGCTCGCGCTTCGAGGATGCCCAGGAGCGCTTCAGCGAGGTCTATGCCGGCGCCCGCAAGAAGGTCATCGCCGGGGCGAAATGCACCGACGAGGCCATCCGCGAGAATCCCTACCAAGCCATTGCCATCGCCGCCGGTGTCGGCCTGGTCGCCGGCATCCTGCTCGGCCGCCGGAGCAAGTAAGCTTCCCTTCATGGAATCCCCTGCACCCGCATCCGCCGGTATCATGGGTTCGTTCCGCACGCTCGGCGACAGCCTCGTGTCCGGTCTCCAGGACCGGCTGGGGCTGTTCTCCCTCGAGCTGCAGGAGGAGAAATTCCGCCTGATCCAGATCTTCTTCTGGATCAGCGCGGCCATTTTCACCGGCATGATGACCATCATGTTCGCCAGCCTCACGCTGGTGTACCTCTTCTGGGAAAGCGCCCGGCTCGCCGTGCTCGGCGGGCTCACCGCCCTCTACGCCGGCGCCCTGGTCACGATTATCATCACCTTCCGCCGCTTCCTGGCCGCCCAGCCGCGGCCCTTCGCCGCGACCCTCGAGGAACTCGGGGAGGATAGCGCATGTATCCGGACCTCGAACTGACCCGCCTCGCCGCCCTCAAGGCCGGGTTGCGGCAGCGCATCGGCGTGCAGCGCACGCAGTGCGTCCTGGCCGCCACCCAGGTCCTGCGGCCGCTGGCGTGGCTGGACCGCGCCCTGGCCCTCTGGGACCGGGTCTCGCCCTTGGCCAAGATCGCCGCCATCCCGCTGGGCTTCCTGCTCAAGGCCTCGTCTTCCGCCCCGCCTCGGCTGCTGGGCAAGCTGTTGCGCTGGGGGCCCCTCGTGCTCGGTGCGGTGCGCGGGCTCACCCGCGCCCGGACCCGCTGATTATCCGGTAGCACTAGACCCCATTTCGGCCGGACCCCAGAACCGGTAGTCTGACGCCGACATGGTCGCTCTTTTTCCCACGCCCGCCCGTTCCTATGCCTCGCCCGCCGCCGCGGCCCGCGCCGCCCGCAGCGCCGCCTCCCGCCTCGAGGCCATCCACGACGCCGGCCTCGTGCGCCGCTTCCATACCGGCGATCAGGCCGCCTTCACCGAGATCGTCACCCGCTACCGCGACAAGATGCACCAGGTCGCGCTGGGCCTGCTGCGCAACCACGCCGACGCCGAGGAGATCGCCCAGGACACCTTCATCCGCGCCCACCGCAGCCTCGCCCACTTTCGCGGCGAGTCCTCCCTCGCCGCCTGGCTGCATTGCATCACCCTCAACCTCTCGCGCAATCGCTACTGGTATTTCTTCCGCCGCCGCCGGCATGTGACGCAGTCGCTCGACAGCACCGTGAGCGCGGAGAACCAGACCACCTACGCGGACCTGATCGCCAGCAACAGCGCCGGCCCCGTGCGCGAGGCCACCAGCCGGGAATTTTCCGCCCTCGTCGCGGAGTGCATGAACCAGCTGCCCGCCAACCAGCGCGACATTCTCCTGCTCCGGAACGTCCGGCAGCATTCCTACCGCGAGATCGCCCGGATGATGGGCATCACCATCGGCACGGTGAAAAGCCGCGTCTGTCGCGCCCGGGAGGCCCTTCGCACCCTGTTGGCCGAATCCTATGCCGAGGGCGACACGCCCGACGCCGGCACCGCCTCCCAGTGGTTTGAATCCTGCCGGCCCGCCGGCCTGCTCGTCGGCACCGGCAACTGATGCCCCGCCCAACCGGAGAAACCATCATGCTGCAAAATACCAAGGATCTCTACGGCAAGAAACTCTCCGCCGTGGATGGCGACATCGGCCACGTGAAGGATTTCTACTTCGACGACCAGAGCTGGGTGATCCGCTACCTTGTCGCCGACACGGGTTCCTGGCTGACGGGCCGCCTCGTCCTGCTTTCCCCCCACTCCTTCGGCCTGTTTGATCCGCTGGAAAACACGCTGCACTTGAAACTGCCCAAAAAACGGATCGAGGGCAGCCCCTCGATCGAGTCTCACCTCCCGGTTTCCCGCCAATACGAGCTCGAATACTATCGTTACTACGGCTGGCCGATGTATTGGGAAGGCGGCGCGATGTGGGGCCTCGGCGGTTTTCCCGTCGTCCTGCCTCCCTTGAAGGAGGAGCTGGAGGCCCACCTGCAGCACCACCACCGCGACGACAAGCACCTCCAGAGTGCGCAGGCGGTGAAGGGTTACGCCATCCAGGCCAATGATGGCGCGATCGGCCACGTCACCGGGTTCATGGTGGACGACAAGAGCTGGGCGATCCGCGAACTCGTCGTCGAGACCGGCCACTGGTACGCGGGCAAGGAGATCTTCATCTCACCGGGCAAGGTCGACAAGATCAGCTACGAGGAATCCAAGGTCTACGTGCATCTCACGCGGGCGGACCTCCAGCAGACCGCCGACAAGCACCTCGTGCACGCCGGCGCCGGCCAGCCGGAATCAGCGACTTTCCCGACCGAGTGATCCTGCAACCCGCCCCGTCGGCGAATCCCGTGCACAATCTCTTCATCACCCAACATCCCGCCTGGTCCGTGAAGGCGGCCGCCCGGGCCCGGCTGGATGGCTGGATCTTGTATTATGCGCCCGCCGCGCTGCCGCCGGGACAAGTGGGCATCCCGCCCGTCGGGCCAAACCCGCCGGCGCTACCCCTTGTCCTGCCTGCGTTGAATCTCCCGGAGGAATTTTGACCCTCCCCCGCAATGCACCTCAAACCACAAGCCGCCGGCCTGCCCCTTGCCAACATCCATGCCCGCACGGACAAGGCCAACGCCCACCTGGCCATCGGCCTGGCGGTTCTGCTCTTCCTCGGCATCGTCGGCGTGGTCTGCGCCTCCCTGCTGGCCTGAAATCCCGGTCCGAGCGCAAGGTGGTTGTAGCCGACCGTTGAACCCAGCCCGCGGGGCTCCGGTGTTATCTCCGCGATTGACGCCGCTTTTGGCGGGCGGTTTCATCTGGCTTCATGCCGCACAAGACCCCCACGTCCGTTAAATACAAACGCGTCGTCCTGAAGCTCAGCGGCGAGGTGTTGCGGGGCAAGGGCTCCGAGCCGATCGACGCCGCCACGCTCGAGCGCATGTGCGAACAGGTGAAGGAAATCCATGACCTCGGCGTGCAGGTCTGCGTGGTCATCGGCGGCGGCAACATCTTCCGCGGCCTGCAGGGCGCCAAGCGCGGCGTGGACCGCACCACCGGCGACTACATGGGCATGCTCGCCACCGTCATCAACGGCCTCGCGATCATGGACTGCCTCGAGAAGATGGGCGTCAAGACCCGCGTCCAGTCCGCCATCCCGATGAACCAGATCGCCGAGCCGTTCATCATGCGCCGCGCCATGCGCCACCTGGAGAAGAACCGCGTGGTCATCTTCGTCGCCGGCACGGGCAACCCTTATTTCTCGACCGACACCACCGCCGCCCTCCGCGCCTCCGAGCTCCACGCCGACATCATCATGAAGGCCACCAAGGTGGACGGCATCTACGACAAGGACCCCAAGAAGCACGCCGACGCGGTCAAGTACGACGAGCTCACCTTCATCGAGGCCCTCAAGCAGCGCCTCACCGTCATGGATTCCACGGCGTTCTCGCTCTGCCTCGACAACAACGTCCCGATCCTCGTCTTCAACCTCGACGATCCGCACGCCATCAAGAAGGCCGTCTCCGGCCAGAAGATCGGCACGCTGGTCCACGGGTGATTGTTTTCCGTCCTCCGCTCTTGTCCTCTGACCTCTGTCCTCTGACCTCTGATTCTTTATGAGCACCGCCACCCTCGCCGACGCCAACGCCCGCATGAAAAAAGCCGTGGATCATGCCCTCCACGAGTTCGCCACCATCCACACCGGCAAGGCCTCGCCGTCCATGGTCGAGTCCGTCCAAGTCGAAGCCTATGGCTCCATGATGCCGCTCAAGGGTTGCGCCGCCATCACCACGCCCGACCCACGCACCATCCAGATCCAGCCCTGGGACAAGGGCCTCACCCGCGCCATCGAGAAGGCCCTCCAGATGGCCAACATCGGGGTCAACCCCGTCGTGGACGGCAACGTCATCCGCCTCCCCTTCCCCGATCTCTCCAAGGAACGCCGCCTGGAATACGTCAAGACCGCCCACCGTCTCGCCGAGGAGGGCCGCGTCGCCGTGCGCCACATCCGCCGCGACGCCATGGAGGCCGCCAAGAAGCTCAAGAAGGACGGCAAGATTTCCGAGGACGAGGAAAAGCGCCTCGAGAAGGACGTTCAGGTCTCCACCGACAAGGCCATCAAGGACATCGACGGCCACCTCGCCACCAAGGAGAAGGAACTCATGACGGTGTAAGCCGCCGCAGGCGGCAGGTCATAGGCCTGAGGTTTCAGGTGTGAGGCTGGATTGCAGGGACACATCTTGGTACGCCCTTGCCCTGTCCCTCACACCTCGCATCTATCACCTCACACCTGCTTTGATTTCCTTCATCACCATCGCCCCGATCGCCTCGGCCTTGGTCTGGCCGGGGATGTGGCTGGCGAAGGGCACGATGAACTTCTCGGCCTTCTTCATCTGCGCGTAGATCTCGCTGCCAATCTCCTTCAACTGCCCCGGCGTGATCTCGCCCTGCTTCTTCTGTTGCTCGAGCTGGTAGCGCAGCTTGCGCACGGCGAACGGCTCGCCCGCCGCCGGCGTCTCGCCGGGATCCACACCTTGCGTCCCGACCAGGCTCAGCTTGTAATACTGGTTCTCGCCCGAGGCCATGGACTTCTCGGCCCGCACCAGCGCCACGTCAGCCCGCGGCATCCGCGTGACCTTCGTGCCCCAGGGCCGGGGCTTGGTGACGACCACGTCCTTCGCCTCGAGGCGCAGCTCGAATTTCTCGCACCACACGCTGACCGTGAACAGATTTATGATGAGCCAGAAGAAGATCGTGATGCCCCACAAGATGCCGGGAATGTCGCGCCCCCAATACCAGGCCAGCAGGCCGAGGAAGCCGAGCGACAGCACGGCGGTCGTGAACTTGGTGCCGGGCAGGTGGCTCGTGCTGAAATAATACGTGTCGCCCGCGCGCTGCACCCCGCAACCCGCCAGTCCCGTGGCATCGAGCTGCGGTGCGGTGTATTCCTCCAGCAGTGGCGCGCCCGGCTCGGGCGGCGGGGCCGTCACTCCCGTGGCGTACACCGGCACCTTGAACTGCGTGGCGAAGTCCACGCCCGGCACGGCGGCGGCGGCCGACAGCCGCCAGAGCACCTCATTGTTGCGGTCGCTGTCGTCGGTGACCGCACAGGTCGCCGGGATGTAGAAGAGCACCGGGATGCGCGTGCCGCCCGTGCCGGTGATCCACTTGTCGCGGGCGATCTGCTCCTCGTGCTCCCAGAGCACCACGTCGGTCGTGTGCCGGTTCTTGCCGCTGCCGCGCGTCTCGCGGCGCACGCACTTGAGTGCCAGGCGGGCATCGGCCTCGGGCAGCACCCGCGCCGGCACCTCGATCACGCCGCCGAGGTAGCCGCCGATCGCCCCCGGCATCGTCGAGGGCACGAAGCGCGTGCGGCCGAACTTCCGCCACCGCACCGTCTGGTAGATCGCGCCCCAGAGCACGCCGAGCCCGACCAGCGGGAAAAGGAGGACCAGGTTGGCCGCCTTTTCGTGGTGGGCATCGTGGAAAACGATCCATGCTGCGGGGAAGCTGATGGCATTCCAGAGGATGGCGAAAACCCACAGACCCGCCGCAGTGGACCCGCTCTCCGACTCGATGAACGGCGCCTGCCACTCCTTCCGCCACTTCCACGGCTGGTCCGGGAACAGCGCCCGGCGGGCCTCCTCCTCCCGGTTCTCGCGCACCAGCCGTCGGGCGACCTTCAGATAGCCCCCCGAGCCCAGCACCAATGCGACGCCAATCACGCCCGGGATCACGGTTTCCTTGGTCCAGCGCTGGCCTTGCCGCTGATACTGCGTCCCCGCCAGCGCCAGCAGCCCGAGTCCGCTCGCCAACAGAATGAACATCACCACGTAGCCGCAACCCATGCTGAGCTTGGCGGGGCCCACGCTCTTCGTGACCTGGATCTGCATGACCCCGGCCTAGTCCGTTTTCCCACCCCCGTCGAAATCTTTCCAAGAGCCCACGGCGGGGTCGCCGTGGCTCCATAGCGTCCTTGGAGCGCGGGCGACCCCGCCCGCGTCTCCTTCCCTCCTTCCATGTTTTCTGTGTATTCCGTGGTTTTCCCCTTTGCGTCTTTTGCCTCGGTTTCGCGACGAATGGCGCGCGAGAACCGAGGACAAATACCGGGCGGCCAGCAGGCCGCAACGGTGCAGCTCCCTGCTTGCATCTGACCGCTGACCTCTGTGCTCTGACCTCCGTCTCCATGGATTTTTCGCCTGCGGCCTTCCGGCCGCGGGACGAATCAGCCATAGTCTTGGCGACGGCTGATACACATGTCCGATTTCATCCTCAATTCCCCAGACCATCACCGCGCTCCTCAGCTCCCCGCCATCGACTTCAAGGCGCTGCTGAACGACGACCAGTTCAAGGCGGTCACGGCCCCGCCCGGCCCGCTCCTCGTCCTCGCGGGCGCCGGCTCGGGCAAGACCCGCACCCTCACCTACCGCGTGGCCTACCTCCTGAGCCAGGGCGTCCGCCCCGGCGAGATCCTCCTCCTCACCTTCACCAACAAGGCCGCCAAGGAGATGCTCCACCGCGTCCACGACCTGACCGGCTACGAGCCCGCCCGCTTCTGGGGCGGCACCTTCCACTCCCTCGGCAACCGCGCCCTCCGCATCTACGGCGACGCCATCAAGCTCCCGAAGAACTTCACCATCCTCGACGCCGACGAATCCGAGACCCTCCTCAAGCACTCGGTCGAGCACGTGGACAAGCTCTTCTTCAAGGACAAGACCAACCCCCGCCCCGGCCCGCTCTTCAGCGTCCTCTCCCTCGCCCGCAACACCCAGCTCTCCATCGCCGAGACCGTGGAGCGGAACTTCCCGCAATACGCCGAGATCGCCCACCGCCTCCCCGAGTTCGCCGCCGCCTACGAGAAGGCCCGGCGCGACCAGTCGGTCGTGGACTACGACGACCTCCTCGAGCTCTGGCTCAAGCTCCTCACCGAGGCCCCCGAGGTCGCCGCCTACTTCGCCTCCCGCTTCCGCCACGTCCTCGTGGACGAGTACCAGGATACCAACACCCTCCAGGCCCAGATCGTGGACCGCGTCGCCGGCCACCACCAGGTGATGGCCGTCGGCGACGACGCCCAGTGCATCTACTCGTGGCGCGGCGCGAACTTCGAGAACATCATGACGTTCCCCGACCGCCACGCGGGCACCGTCATCCACCGCATCGAGATCAACTACCGCTCCACGCCCGAGATCCTCGCCTTCGCCAACGGCGTGCTCAACGCCCAGCCCAAGGGCCGCCACTTCGACAAGGAACTCCGCTCCGCCCGCGCCCACTCCGTCAAGCCCTACGTCGTCCAGACCATGGACGACCGCGAGCAGGCCGAGTTCATCCTCAAGCGCATCCACTCCCTCGTGCACGATGACGGCGTCTCCGCCAACGAGATCGCCATCCTCTACCGCTCGCACTTCCTCGCCCTCGAGATGCAGCTCGCCCTCTCCCGCGCCGGCATCCCCTACGTCATCACCAGCGGCGTGAAGTTCTTCGAGCGCCAGCACGTGCGCGACCTCGTCGCCCTGCTCCGCTTCGTCTACAACCCGTCCGACTCGCAGGCCTGGTCGCGCATCGCCGTCCTCCTCCCCAAGGTCGGCGAGAAGGGCGCCCAAAAGATCCACGCCGCCGCCCTCGACCACGCCCGGCTGGTGCAGAAGAACTTCATCGACGTCCTCCACACCGACGACGTGAAGAGCAAGGTCGCCAAGGACGCCAAGCCCGAGTGGGAGCAGTTCTGCGCCTCGCTCGTCCAGGTCGCCGACGCCATGGTCACGCAGAAGCCCAGCGACACCGTCACCGTCGCCATCGAGGGTTGGTATGGCGACTACCTCAAGGGCGCCTACGCCGACTACACCGACCGCCTCGAGGAACTGAAGGCCCTCGTCGGCTTCGCCTCCCGCTTCGAGGAAATGCAGGACCTCCTCGCCCAGATCGTGCTCCTCAACGGCGAAACGAGCGAGCGCGAGGTCGATCCCAACACCGAGTGCGTCAAGCTGACGACAGTCCACCAGGCCAAGGGCCTCGAGTATGACGTCGTGTTCGTCATCGGCTGCGCCGACGGCCAGTTCCCCACCCGCCGCTCCATCGAGGCCGGCGACGTCGAGGAAGAGCGCCGGCTGTTCTACGTCGCCGTCACTCGCGCCAAAAACGAACTCTACATCAGCTATCCCCGCGTCGCCACCCGCGCCGGCCCCGGCGGCATGATGTTAACCCAATCCCGCTTTCTCCAGGAGCTCCCCGACGACCTCTACGAAGAGTTAAGAATAAAAAGATCCTACGGCTGGTAGCTTGGCAGAAGGGTAAAAGGTAAAGCCTGACCCCTTCCACCTCTAGCGACCGGTAAGTTTATCCGAAGGTCCAGCTCCTGAGCTCCGGCTTCCCCGCGATGTTCGCCGCCTCCGGCCAGCTCTTCCGCTTTGCCGCGGGCCAGCCCATCGCCCCCACTCCCGCCTGAGTGGTAATTCAATCCCCGGCCTCATGAGCGGGCGACTCCGGAATTGCCTAGCAGCGGCCGTTTCCGCAATTTGCCTGTGCCGGATTTGTTCCGGTCACCTCAACTCAACAATCCGTCAACCCTCCATATCTCCCCCGGGAGATGGGTCATGGAGAAAACCTACATTATATGCCCGGGCTGCGGCAAGCAGCTCGCCCGGCTCCACGGCAAACTCGGCCAGCGCCAATGGTTGCGCACCCTCGGCGGATCGCGCGTGCGCCTGGGCAAGAACGCCCTGGGCGAGGAGCTGGCCTGGATCCGCTGCCCGCAGTGCAAGACCGACAAGACCGTCAATCCCGCCCATTGGGATTCCGGTGCCTGAATCGGGGGCCAGTTCGCAGAATGTGACTTGAGGTTTTCCCGGGCAGGCGCAGCCCTCCTCCGGCGACAATCCCCGATGTTTTTTTGGCAAGAGATGCGCCGCGTTGCCTGCGCTCAGGGGTAAACTGCCCGCGGCGAAATAACTGAGCCTCGCCCGCCAGTGGTATCCCCCAATGGCGGGTTTACGGGCCTGCCTTGTCAAAAGAGGTAACTCCCCATGAAACATTCCCCTCTGGGTCCGCTCGTCGTCGGCCTCGGCCTTCTGTTTTCCCTCCCCCTCGCTTCCGCGCAAACCGCCACCTGGACCGGCGGCAGCGCCCTGACGACCAAGCTGGACTGGAACGACACCGCCAACTGGGACACCGGCGTTGTGCCCAACTCACCAACCGATGTCGCGGTGATCAACAACACCGCAGTCGCCACCTCCTTTCCGGGCGGCGGCGTCTCGATCTCGTCCTCGACCGTGGACCTCGCCGAGCTCCGCCTCGGCACGTCCGTCGCCAGTGGTTCCGACACCTGGGCCCAGCGGGTGCTCGTTACCGCGCCCTACGCCCTTCCGCCTGTCGGCAGCACGCTCAACCTGCACGGCGCGGGAATCACCACGGCCAACAGCACCGGGGCCGATCCGCGCTACATCGTCTCGGTCGGCATGGGCTCGTCGCTGCACTTCTACAACAGCGCCACCATCAGCGGCACCAATGTGATCATCGGGATGGACAGTCCCTATGCCGGTTTCTTCGGCGGCGTTGAATTCCATGACCAGGCGTCCGCCGGCAACGCCACTATTTCGATGTATGGCAGCGGTTCCGGTGCCGTGACCTTCCACGACCAGAGCACCGCGGCCAATGCGGCGATCAGGTCGGACGACCTGACCTTCGCCGACCACTCCTCCGCCGGCAACGCCCGGCTCTCGACCTATGCCTACGGCGAGACGATTTATTTCCGGGACCAGGCGAACGCCGCCCACGCCAGCATCAATCTGACTCGCTACGGCGGTGTCGTCTTATCCGGCCAGGCGAGCGGTGGTCATGCCACCGTGACCTGCAGCTTGGAATCTTCGGGGGTGAAGGTCCTCGACCAGGCCGATGTCTCCGGCCTCAGCGTGAAAAGCAGCCGGGATACGGCGGGCCGGATAACAGGAGCGGGCGTACTCGATATCAGCGGTGCCGCCGGCAACGTCACCATCGGCGGGCTCGACGGTTCGGTCCGGGTATATCTCGGGGCCAACACACTCACCCTCGAGCCTTCCGCCGCCGACCAGATGCTCTCCGGGGGCATTGCCGGCACGGGTGGATTGGTGCTCGATACCGGCCGGGTGGTAACGGTCGCGCTCTCGAACATTTTTTCTCCCAGCGAGAACACCTACACGGGGCCGACCGTGGTGCGCAGCGGCACCCTGAACCTGGTCAACAGCCGCCTGGCCTCGACCACGATCAACGTCGGGGCCCGGCTGACCGGCGCGGGCACTGTCGCCGGCAACCTCATCAATTCCGGGGCCATTTTACCCGGCAACTCGACCGGCACCTTTACGGTCACCGGCAATTTCGTCCAGAACCCGACTGGCGTGCTCGGCATCGAGATCAACTCGCCGACGGACTTCGACCGGTTGGCGGTCAGTGGTTCCGCCACGCTCACCGGGACGCTGAACCTGACCGGAACCGGCGGACTGGCCCCGGTCGGCAACGTCACGATTCCGTTTCTTTCCGCGGGCACGCTCAGTGGCCGCTTTGATATCGTGACCCCCGGGCTGGGCGTCGTGCCCGGCCTGGGGGCCATGCGCACTGCGCAGCTGGTCTACTCCGCCACGGGCGTCAGCTACCAGGTGACCCAGGCGGCCTTTGCCGGCTTTGGCGGAACGTCTCCCGCCGCCACGGCGCTCGGCGCCCACCTGGACGCCACCCTCGCCGGAGCGACGGGCGTCTACCGCGATCTACTCGCGGGCCTGAATTCGCTCTCTGCGGCCTCGCAGGTCACAGCCGGACTCGAGGCGCTCGCCCCCGACCGCTATTCCGTCCTGGCGGAGAATGCCTTTGCCACTGCTTCCGCGCGGCGCGCGGCGACCGACCACCGGCTCGCGACGACGCGGTCGTCCGCGTCTGGCGATTCCGCGTTGTTCTTCGAGGCGGGCATCCGCTCCGCCGTCTTCGACGCCACGGGCCCGGACCCCGAGGGCAGCTCCCATCTGGATCACGGCACGGTCGGCGGGATCTGGCGCCAAGAGGCGGTTTCACTGGGCGCCGCTCTCACCTATGAAACGGGCAACGTCGACCTCGACCAAGGCGGCAGCACCGACCGCCTCCGCAGCATCACGCCGGAATTGTTCATCCAATACGACGCGGGCCGCTTCTTCCTGAACGCCAGCATCACGCGGTCCGGCGACAACCATGACTTGCGCCGGCGCATCGTGTATCCCGGCTTTGACCAGACGGCGACGGCCAGCACTTCCGGCTCGCGGCTGGATCTCGGCGTCACCGCCGGCTTTCCCTTCACCACGGGCGACTGGACCATCACCCCGTTGGGCGGCCTGCTGGGTTCCACGTTCAAGGTAAATGATTTTGTCGAAAGTAGCGCCATGGGCGCCAATCTGGCCATCTCCGGCTGGACCAATCATTCGCTCCGCAGCCATTTCGGGGTGGAGGCGACGCGGACCGCCGGGAAGATCACACCGCGTCTCGCGGTGCGGTGGCTGCATGAATACAAGGACGACCGGTCCCTCGAGGCCCGCTTGGCCGCCGTAGGCACCAGCTACACCGCGCCGGGCCGCCGGGCGGAGACGGACCTCGTGGAAGTCTCGCTCGCGGTGAGCGGACGCCTGGGCAAGAACGCCACCGGCTATCTCTCCCTGGGCAGCACTTGGGGACGGAGGTCACACCTCACGGCGGACCTGAGCGCGGGCGTCAATTGGCAGTTCTAAGCCGTGTTGCCGTTGCCCAGCCCCTAAAATCTCGCCAGTCGGGCGGACAGTGCGCTTACTCGCGGCATGATACCCCTCATCCGCAAGCCCCTGCTGGTTGTCTCCCTCCTCGCGCTGACCTTGCTGGTCGGCGGCTGTGCTGTTGCGTCCGGTCCCATGGCTCGTCCTGCCGCCCCTGCCCCGGCCCCGGCTCCGGTCAGATACTGATCAGCCACCAAACGGTAACGGACTCCGGCCTTCCTACTTGCGCGGGGCCGAGCGGTATTCCGCGATCACGGCGTCGAGGGTCGGGTTGCCCTTGGCCCGGCCGCGAACGAGCACGAGCGGGTTGGTCACCTCGCCCATGAATTTCTGGATGCGGGCCGCCTCTTTCTCGTCGGTAATCTGAAAGCTGATCTCGGACCGGATCTCATTCGGGATGCCGGCCGCCTGCAGGGATGCCGCCAGGGCGCGGGCGCGCACGGCTTCCTCCCGCGGACAATTCGGCGCCGCCATGATGACGACCGAACGGTTGGTCGCCTCCTCCGGCTTGAGCATCACAAACCCGGCCTCGCTGGCCGCCGCCTCGGATGTTTTCGCCGCGGCGTTGCCGGCGGATGCCTGGCGGACCTTGCCGACGATCGTGAGGGCCGCCACGGCGACAACGCCCGTGAGCGCCAGCTTGCCCAGCATTTTCAGGAGTCCCATGTGCAGCGTGGTTGCGGGCAGCTTTTCGCCACCCCGGAAAAATGCAATCCGGCAAACCGCGGGCGATCCCCTCAGCCCGAACCATCAAGTGGTCTAATGGACTACTTGGCAGCGGGTGCCAGCACGGCGATCGCCGCCTCGTTCTTGAACTCCCGGGCGATGTCCAGCGCCGTCACGCCGGTCTGGGACACGACCGCCGGATCCACACCGGCGCCGAGGAGCAGGCGGATCATCTCCTCGCCCGCGCTCACCGCCGCCTCGTGCAAGGGCGTGCCGCCCCGCCCGCTCAATACCTTGAGATCAGCCCCGCCGGCCAGCAGGGCGCGCGCGACCGCCACCTTGTTTTCGGCCGCGGCGTGGTGCAGCGGCGTCCAGCCGATGCCGTCCCGCTCATTGGCCTTGGCGTGACGCCCCAGCAGGGCCGTCGCCAGCGCGGCATTGCCCCGCTCGACCGCGAGGTGCAGGGGCGTGCGCGCCGTGCGGTCCGTGGCATCGACGCTCGCGCCGGACTCCAACAGGAAGAGCGCGATCTCCGTCTTGTTGCGCAGGATCGCCTGGTGCAGCGGCAGGCCGCGGTCCCGCGGTTGATTCACTATCGCCGGGTCGTTGGCGACGTGGGCGCGGACATCGGCGAGGTCGCCCCGGGCGATGGCCTCGTCGATTGTCGCATAGCGCGGCGCCGCGGACAGATCGACGCCCAGCAGCAGGAGCCCCCCGATGACCCCGCAAAACCTGGACGCGCATCGCATGGGAAGGAATCAACCCCGGCCGGTCAGGCCGCGCGCTGCTGCAGGAAGGCCCGGGCGTCCGCCGGCACGGCCGGCGGGAGGTTGAGCACCACCCACTGGTAGAGCCGCTTGATTTCCTCGCCCTGCGCGGGCGACGCGGGCTGCGCCTTCTTGGCCTCGGCCCCGGTGAAGAATTCCAACCCGGCCTTCCCCTCGAGCCCGCGCACGAGGCAGTCCTTGAGGTGGAACTCAAAGGCCGTCACGGTCTGCCCGGCCGGCTCGCGCCAGATGCTCAGGCGCGAGGAGGGTTCGCCGGCATATTGCTCGATCAGGTAGCCCGACCCGTCCGCCTGCGAGGGCTTCACCAGCGTGAGGGAGGAGCCCAAGGCCACCAACTCGATCAGCTGGCGGTAGCCGGCCTGCGTGTTGGCGGTGCTCAGGTCGAGCACCAGCCCGATGACCCGGTAGCCGTCCTCTTCCGTGATGTGGGCGATGCGGCCGGGCACGATGAGCTGGTAGCCCTGCACATCGAGTTTCAGCCGGCCGAAGTCGTCGCGCTTGGCCTTGACCGCATTCGACACCTGCAGGCGCGCGCCGGTCGCGGACAGGTTGACCAGCTGGACCGGCCAGTCCGTGCCGTCGCCGCGCCGGGTCTGGTTCTTGGGCAGGTTGCCGAACATGTCGCGGTCCGCGATGTTCAGCACCGCCGTGACGGGAAACTCCGGGTTGACGACGAACCGGGAAGCGGCCCGACGGTTGGTGGCCACCTCGGGGGCTTTGCTGACATCAAGGATCCGCTCGAAGAAGAGCATCGGCGTCCGGCCACAATGCGTGCGGACCCGATCAGGGCAATAACCTACATCCGATCCGCGACATTTTTTTGAGGCGGGCCGGGGGCCCACGGAAGCCTCAGGGAATCTTCGCCTCGAAGATATTCTGCCCGAGCAGCTGCCCGGAAACCTCCCCGCCCAGGCTCGGGTCGCAGCCCTTGGGGCCGATCGTCACGCCCAGCCGGGTGTCGGCCCCGACCTTGACCAGGTCCTTGGTCAGGTCCGCGCCGCTGACGGTCAGGCTCGGGCCCTCCGGCTCCGCCCCGGGGTCGCGGCCGAGATCCAGGGTGTCCTCCGCGAGTGTGCCGGAAAGCCCGGGGATGCCGGAAAGCTTGGCGCTCGCGATGGCCTCCACCCCGACGTAGCTCAAGTCGTTGCCCGCATCCCACACCAGGACGAACTGCCCCGTGACCCCGGCCGAGCCGATGCTGCTGAGATCCATCTTGGCCCCGACCCCGGCTGTCAGGGTCGTGTCCCCCGACGTGAAATCCTTGGTGGCGCTGAACGCCAGGCCGGCCTCGACCTCGAAGCCCAGGCTGGTGCAGTCCATCTTCAGCTTGGCGACCAGCAGCTTGATCTCGAGGGAGAACGGGCACTCGCCGGGCCCGGGCGGTGCGAGGTCGAACTTGGCCGTGCGCGCGGTGTCCTGGCCGGCACAGGGATCCTCGACCAGCGGCAGCTCGGAGTTGAGTTTTTCCACGAACCCCAGATACGCGCTTACCTGGCCCGCGAAACTGGCGCGATAGGCGGTGGGTGGCAGGGTGAATCTCAGCCAGGTGAGCTGGGAGTTCGTGACGTCGCGCCACAGGTAGAGCGTCTCATCCACCATCTTCTCGTACTCGACCGCCATCTTGGCCAAGGCGTCCTGGGCGATCGGCCGCCGCCGCACGCAGGACGGGGTCGGATCCTCCGGGACGCCCGGCGTCCGGGTCTGGACCAGTTTCACCTGCAGCTCCCGGATCGACAGCTGGCGCGCCGCCAGCCGCTTGAGCGCCAGGGCCAGCTTCTCCTCCACATGCTGAGCCTTGAGATGGTTGCTCCAATCCAGTTTCGCGTAAGTCGCGGGGAGCTCGGTCGAACCGTCCATGGCGGCGCTCATCATCCTGACCGTCTCCTCCTGGATCTTGATGTCCTGCTCGGTGATCCGCTTCTTCAACTCCGCGGCGTAAGCCTTCTTCTCGGCCAGCTTGACGTCGTATTCCGCCAGCAGTTTCTGCGGCCGGACGGGGGCGAAGGCGCTGGGGCTGAAATATTCCTGCTTGGGTATCATGCCGAGGAATCCCTTTGGCGCGCGGAAGGATTGCTTCTGGCTCTTCAGGACCTTCCGCGCCTGCATCGCGCTGTTGCTGGCCGCGGCCTGCTTGAAATGCGCCACCGCCTCGGCGTGCCGGCCCTCGCTCTCGGCAATGATGCCCGCCGCCAGGTTGGCCACGCCGTGCCCCGGGGCCAGCGCGAGGCAGCGGACGAGGATTTTCTTCGCCTCCTCCACCTCGCCCAGGTTCAGCCACGCCACGGCAAGATTGCTCAGGACCGTCGCATCCGCGGGGACAATCTCCGCCAGGTGGCGCAGCACGGGTATCGCCTTCCCCTCGTAGCCGGCCTGCGCGAGCAGGGCCGCCAGCGTGTTCAGCGCATTGATGTCGTCGGGCGCCGCCCGGGCGGCCTCCGCGGCGAGGAGCAGCGCCTGCTCCGGGCTCCGCTGCACCCAGGCGATCGCGGCGGCATTGGCCAGCGCGCCGGAATTTGCCTTGTAGAAATCCACGACGCGGCGCGCCTCGATCCGCGCCGCGGGTTCCACGGCGCGATCCACGACCGTCGCGATGCCCGCCACCTCGGCCGGCAGCGTCGCCCGCGTGAGCACCCGGCCGCGCGCCTGGGTGATCTGCGTTTCATCCCGCTCGGGAATCTGCACCAGCGGCTCCGCCTCGTCCTCGTCATCCGCCGCCGCGCCGGTGTTCACCGCCCCGCCGGTCAGGACCCAGCACACGAGAGCTGCGCCGATGACGCGCCAGCCGCGTCGCGCCCCGGCAATCACCCGGCCGCAGAACGATTTCATGCGCACAGGTGTGGCCTAGCGCAGGGGAATGACAAGCGTTCCATTCGGCCCGCACCGGGCTTTACCGGTTTCTCACCTTCAACCCGGCCCGCGGCTCAGACGGAGTAATGCTTGAGGAAATCCCGCACGTCGTCCGGCACCGCCGCGGCGAGGTTGGGCACGACCCAGCTGAACAGCCGCTGGATCTCCAGCGACTTGGCCGCCGTGGCCGCCCGGGCCTCGTCGCCCTCCCCGGTGAAGTATTCCATCCCCTGCCCGGCGGCCGCCCGCACCAGGTTGTCCTTGAGCTGGAATTCAAAGGCCGCCACCGACCCGTCCGCCGGGTAGCGCCAGAGGCTGAGCCGGGCGGGCCGGTCGCTGGCATATCGTTCCACCAGGTAGCCGGATTCGTCCGGCTTGGCGGCCTTGCCGGTCTGCTTGAGGGTGGAGCCGAGGGCGAGGATCTCGATCAGCTGCCCGTAGGCGGTGCGGGTCGAGTCGTCCTCGATGTCGTGCTTCAGCCCGAAGACGAGGCCCTCGGGATTCTCGCGGATGTTCGCGATGTGGCACGGGATGGTCAGCTGGAAGTCGTCGAGCGTGAGCTTGAGGTCGCACATCTCGCGCGCCTCCACCTTGAGCGCGGGCCCCATCTGCATGCGCACCCCCTGCTCGGAACAGTCGATGAGACGGCCCTTCCAGTTCCAGCCCTGCCGGGTGTTGCTCATCGGCGCGCCGCTCTCGTCGCGCCCGATGAAGCTGAGCACGGCGCGGAGGGGGAACTGCGGGTTGACGAGGTAGCGCTTCGTGCTGCGCCGCTCCACCCGCGGGACGGCGGCCTCCGCCGGCTCGGGTTCCTTGAGGATGCGCTTGAAAAAAAGCATGGGGCGGCGGGGGCGGGCCTAGGTCTTCCGGTAATAATCCACGACCTGGTAGCTACGCGCGACCATACCGAATGCGAGGGCGGCGGCAAACGCGAAACCGGCGAAGAAGAACATCTGGAACGCCGTCACCTCAAAGCCCGTGGTGGCAATGAAATCCGTGACCACGGTGTTCCGGACCACCGCGTTGGCGACCAGCACCCAGAGGTTGCCGATGGTCACCGACAGGTTGAAGAAGCTCATCAGCGCGCCCTTCATCGCGGGCGGCGCCTGGCTGTAGGCGAACTCCAGGCCCGTGGCGGACACCCACACCTCGCCGAGCGTGAGCAGCGCGTAGGGCAGCATCTGCCAGGTGATCGCGAGCGGGGTGCCGCCGTCGAGCAGCACCTGCATGAGGGCGATGACGACCCACGCGAGACCCGCGCACGCGATGCCGGCCGTCATGCGGCGCAGCGCGGTCATCTCATAGCCGAACCGCCGCAGCGCCGGGTAGAGCACGAGGTTGTTGAACGGGATGAGGATCATCACGAGCGCCGGGTTGAGCGCCTGCATCTGGGACGACTGGAACCAGGACGGCTTCGTCATGACGTTGCCCTGCAGGACCCACGTCGAGGCCTTCTGGTCGAAGAGCGACCAGAACGGCGTGATGAGCGCGAACAGCACGAGCACGCGCAGCACGGAACGCACCCCCTCGACCGCCTCGTCGGGGTGCTTCCCGCGCGCGCCGGCGAGCTGCAGCCATACGCCGAGCCCGCCGAAGGTGATCAACGAAACCAGCGCGAGACAGAGCGAGATCACGATGCCGAACTGCGGGATGAGCGCGAGCGAGACCAGCGCGAGCAGCCCGCCCATCGCGGCGAGCACGAGGCCCGGCGTGCCGGAGCGCAGCGCCGTGAGCGAGACGCGCAGGAAGGAGTCGGGGTTGGGCGGCGACGGCGGCACCATGATGTAGCGCCGGCGGCCGAGCCACAGGACAACCGTCGAGATGAACATGAGCACGCCGGGGATGCCAAACGCGATGGCGGGCCCGAGCTGCTTGAGGAAGATGGGCATCAGCAGCGACGCGAAGAAGGAGCCGAAGTTGATGATCCAGTAAAAGGCGTCGAACACGACCTTGGCCCGGTGCTTGTTCGTCTGGTCGAACTGGTCGCCGACGAACGCCGCCACGCAGGGCTTGATGCCGCCCGACCCGAAGGCGATGAGGCTCAGCCCGAGGTAGAAACCCGGCCGGCTGTCCACGAACAGCGCGAGGCAGCCCTGGCCGACGCAGTAGATCAGGCTCAGCCAGAAGATCGTGTGGTACTTCCCAAAAAAGCGGTCCGCCAGCCAGCCGCCGAGCAGCGGGAAGAAATACACGCCGATGACAAAGGTGTGGAAGACGTCCTTCGCCGCGCCGGCGCGGCTGGCCTCCGGCAGGTGCGTGAGCAGCGAGGAGACGAGGAACACCGTGAGGATGTTCCGCATCCCGTAGAAGCTGAAGCGCTCGCAGCCCTCGTTGCCGATGATGTAGGAAATCTGGCGCGGGATGGGCGCCTGGGGGTCGGGTGCGGCGCCGGCGGTGACTGGGCTCATGGGTTAGGCCCCGACGCTGCCGGCCCCGCGGGAATATTCAAGGGGCGACTGCCGTCCGCCGGCCCCGCCAACACCGAGGGGCGGGCGCACCGCGCGCCCGCCCACGGGAATCCAGGACCGGGAAAAAGCTCAGGAAGAGCCGGCCACCAGGGCGATCGGCAGCACGACGTCGGCCGACACGGCCCGGCCGTTCTTCATCGCCGGCGTGAATTTCCACTGGGCGATGACGGGCACGAGTTGCTTGCCGAGGTTCGCATCGCGCCCCGACAGGAGGCTGATGTTGCGGGGCTGGCCCGACTCGTCGATCGTCAGGCTCACGCGGATGGTTTCACCCAGGTAGCGGCTCGGGATGCCGGTGGGGCTCACGATCTTCATGGGCGCGGGAGCGGTATATTCCGGCCGGCCGGCCTGCGGCGCGGGGTCGATGACGACGGCGGCGGAGAGGGCGGTAGCGGACAGCAGGCCACCGGCGAAGGTGGCGGCGAGGAGGATTCGATTGGCATTCATGGCAGGGAGAAAACACCGCGGGAAGCGGCGAGTTTCGGTTATTTTGTTTTGGTTGGGATGCTCCGAAGAAATTTCGCAGCGCGTCGTCCCCATTGCACCGCGCGTGCCAACCGCGCGGTCGCGGCCTTAGCCGCTGCGGTCAAACGACAAGCAGCATACCGCGTCTCCCCGGGCGCGCTTGGTTTATTTCGAAACCGTGACGCGGGCTTCCCACGCGCGGGAAAAAATCCCGTGGGGGCGGCGGATTTCGCGCGGCGGGGGCGTCCACCCCGTGTAGAAGATGGCTTGCCGCCGGGCCGGTCCGACCTTTTCAGTGGAGGCTGATGATATCCACCCCGACAAGTGGTCGCTCCATACTCCGGCAGGAGGCCCTGGGATTTTCCTTCATCATCGCCCTGGGCTGGGTGGCCGAGATCATCGGCCTGCCCAACGAGCTCTACGGTGAACCCCCGAATTTCAGCTGGCCCCGCGTCCTCCTGCGCACGGCCGTGGTTGTCGTGGTCTGGCTGTGGGTGCACTTCACGACCCGCCGGCTGCTCCGTCGCCTCTACCACCTGGAGGAGTATCTCCTCATCTGCAGCTGGTGCCGCAAGGTCGGCCACGAGGGCAAGTGGCTGTCGATGGAGGAATATTTCGGCTCGCGCCTGAACACCGAGACTTCCCACGGCATCTGCCCGGAATGCGCGGCCATGCAGCTCAAGATCCACCCGACCGTCACGCGCGTGACGCCTCCCTCCGCCTGACCCCGCCCCCGGGCCGGCCTGGTATCGCGGATTCCTGCAACTTCGGGGCCGGGTGACGGGTATTTGACCCAAGCCTGCCTCCTCCCGGCCCGAATTCCCGTGCCCGGCGGCGGCAGTGTCCACGCCTCCATGCTCCAAGACCTCCGCTTCGCCCTCCGGATGCTCGCCTCGCATCGCTGGTACTCGGCCGCCGTCATCGTCACCCTCGCCCTTGGCATCGGCATCAACACCACCGTCTTCACGCTGGTCAACGCCGTCCTCTTCAAGCCCGTGCCGGTCCCGGGCGGCGAGCGCATCGTCACCATCGCCAACCAGAACCCGGCCAAGCCGGACCGGCACAACCGCTCCGGCGTGTCGTGGCCCGACTACCTCGAGTACAAGGCCCAGAGCCGGAGCTTCGAGGGCATCGAGGCGGTGGACCGCGACCAGGGCATCATCAGCGAGCCGGGCAACCCGCCCGAGCGCTTCAGCATGGCGAAGGTGACCCCGGGCCTTTTCACCCTCATTCGCACGCCGCCGGTCGCGGGCCGCGGGTTCACGCCCGCCGACGGCCGGGCCGGCGCCGAGCCCGTCGTGCTCCTCGGCCATGGGGTCTGGCAAAGCCGCTATGCGGGCGCGCTGGATGTCGTCGGCCGCGCGGTCCGCATCAACGGCAAGCCCGCCACCATCATCGGCGTGATGCCCGCCGGCTTCAAGTTTCCCAACAACGAGGATTTCTGGATGCCGCTCGTGCCCGATGCCGAGCTCGAGAAACGCGACCGCCACGGGCTGGAGCTCTTCGCCCTGCTGCAGCCCGGCACCACCCTCGCGGCGGCCAATGCCGACCTCAACGCCATCGCCGGGCGCATCGCCGCCGAGCACGCCGACACGAACAAGGACCGCGGCGCGCTGGTGCGGACCTTCCACGAGACCTACAACGGCGACCAGATCCGGATGATCTTCCTGATGATGCTCGGCGCGGTGGCCTTCGTGCTGCTCATCGCCTGCGCCAACGTCGCCAACATGATGCTCAGCCGCGCCATCGCGCGCACCCGCGAGATCTCGGTGCGCGCCGCCATGGGCGCCACCCGCTGGCAGATCATACGCCAGCTGCTCGTCGAGAGCGTGCTGCTCAGCTCGCTCGGCGGCCTGCTCGGCCTTGGCCTGACGGCCTTCGGCGTCCATGCCTTCGACCTCGCGACCCGCGACGTGGGCAAGCCCTACTGGGTCCTCTTCGACATGGACTGGGTGGCCTTCAGCTACTTCGCCGCGCTCTCCGTGCTGAGCGGCATCCTCTTCGGGCTCGTGCCCGCCCTCCGCGCCTCGCGGGTGGACCTCAACACCGCGATGAAGGACGGCACACCCGGCGGCGGCAGCCACCGCGGCCGCTTGACCGGCGCGCTCGTCGTCTTCCAGTTTGCCCTGACCGTCGTCCTCCTCGCCGGCGCCGGCCTGATGGTCCGCAGCTTCTTCGCCGCGCAGGCCCTCAACTCCTTCGTCCGACCGGAAAGCATCTTCACCGCCCGCCTCCAGCTGCCCGAGGGCAAGGGTGAGCGCTACGAGACGCCCGAGTCCCGCCGGCAGTTCTTCGCGCAGCTCCTGCCCAGCCTGCGGGCCCTGCCCGGCGTCACCGCCGTGGCCGCCGCCGCGAGTTTTCCCGGCTTGGGTTCCTCGTCGGACGACATTGAGATCGAGGGCCGGCCCAACCCCGACCCCAAGCAGGCGCCCCGCGCCTCCAAGATCGTGCAGACCCCCAATTATCTTGCCGTGCTCGGCCTGCCGCTGCTGCAGGGCCGGGGCTTCGAGGAGACCGACGGCGATCCCGGCAAGGAGGTCACGGTGGTGTCGCGCGCCTTTGCGGCCAAATACTGGCCCGACGAGCCGGCGGTCGGCAAACGCTTCCGCCTGGTCCGGAATGAAAAACCCGATGCCTGGCTGACGGTGATCGGGGTCTGTGCCGACCTGGTGCAGGATGCGAACGACAAGGACCGGCCCCCGCTCATGCACATTCCCTACCGCCAGGAACCCTGGGGCTGGATGGGCCTGCTGCTCCGCACCTCGGGCGACCCGACCCTGCTCGCCAACCCGGTGCGGGCCGCCGTACAGGGCATTGACCAGGACCTGCCACTCTACGAGGTGCGCACCCTGACCGCCGCGCTCGACCGGCAGCGCTGGTTCCTCCAGGTCTTTGGCACACTGTTCACGGTCTTCGCCCTGACCGGCCTGTTGATGGCTTCTGTCGGCATTTATGCCGTCGTGGCGCAGACCACCGCCCGGCGCACGCGCGAGATCGGCATCCGGATGGCGCTCGGCGCCACCTCCACCGGCATCGCCCGGCTCGTGCTGCGGCGGGGGCTGACGCAATTGCTCATCGGGCTGGTGCTCGGGCTGGGCGGGGCCCTGGCGGCCACGCGCCTGCTCGACGGAGCCGGGTTCCTCATCGGTATCTCGTCCCAAGACCCGCTCGTCTTCATCGGCATCACCGCGCTGTTGATCACGATCGGTGTCGCGGCCTGCTGGCTGCCCGCGAGGCGCGCGGCCCGCATCGCCCCCACCGAGGCCCTGCGGACCGAGTGATATCCTCTTCAGTCGGCGTAGCGCCGCAGGAACTCGCGCACGTCATCCGGCACGGCGGGAGCGAGGTTGGGCACGACCCAGTGGAACAGCCGCTGGATCTCGCTGACTTGGGTGGGCGATATCCGCCGGCCCGGCGCGGCCGCGGCCCCGGGCAGGTATTCCAGCCCCTGCCCCTGCGCCGCCCGCACCAGGGAATCCTTGAGCAGGAACTCAAACGCCTCCACGGCCCCGCTCGCCTCGTGCCGCCAGACCTTCAGGCGCGACGGCAGGTCGCTGGCATACAGCTCCACCAGGTAGCCGGACTCATCCAGCTTGGGCGTCTTGGTCTTCGCCTTGAGCGTCGCGCCCAAGGCCACGATCTCGAGCAGCTGCCGGTAGGCGTCCCGGGTCACCTCGTCGGTGATGTCATGCTTCAGCCCGAAAAAGACCCCGTCGCGTTCCACCCGCATGTTGGTGATGTGACACGGCACCACCAGGGCAAAGCCCTCCAGGTTGAGCCGGAGGTCGCAGAAGTCGCCGCTGGCCGCCAGGACCGACGGCGCCAGCTGCATGCGCGCGCCCTCCGCGGAGAAATCGACCAGCCGCCCCTTCCAGTTCCAGGCGGCGCGCTTGCTGGTGGCAGGATTGCCGCCGACATCGCGCCCGGAAAAACTCAGCACGGCGAGCAGGGGAAACTCCGGGTTGATGAGATGGCGCTGCCCGCCCCGGCGTTCCGGCCGGGTCACGGACCGGGGCTCGTCGGCGGGCTTGAGGATGCGCTTGAAGAACGACATCGGCGGGGGGCGGGGGTGATCCGGCGGGGCGCAGGGAGCCACGGGGGCTGTCTCACGCGGCCGGAACCACCAAGGCCTATTCCGGGGGCGGCGCAGCGTCAACCCCCCGCCGGGACGGGCCGCGGTTGAACTCCGGGGTTGCGCCGCGAACGGCGTTGGCTCTCTTTGGGTCCTCATGTCCGCCAAAGTTGAAAACGTCGTCATCGTCGGCACCGGCTGCGCCGGCCTCACCGCCGCCATCTACACCGGTCGCGCCAACCTCTCGCCCCTCGTGCTCGAGGGCGTGCTGCCCGGCGGCCAGCTGACCACGACCTCCGAGGTCGAGAATTTCCCGGGCTTCCCCGAGGGCATCGACGGCTTCCAGCTGATGCAGAACCTGCGCAAGCAGGCGGAAAAGTTCGGCACCCGCTATGAGAGCGGCTCGGTGCAGGGCATCGACACGTCCGCCTGGCCCTACACGCTCAAGCTGGCCGACCGGGAGATCAAGGCGAAGACCGTGATCATCGCCACCGGCGCGTCGCCGCGCCTCACCGGCATCCCCGGCGAGAAGGAACTTTACGGCGGCAAGGGCGTGACGACCTGCGCGACCTGCGACGGCGCCTTCTACCGCAACATGGACGTCGCCGTCCTCGGCGGCGGCGACAGCGCGGCCGAGGAGGCCCTGTTCCTCACCCGTTTCGCCAGCAAGGTCTACCTCGTGCACCGCCGCGACACCCTGCGCGCCTCGAAGATCATGTCCGACCGCGCCCTCGCCCACCCCAAGATCCAGCCGGTGTGGGACACCGTGCCGGTCAGCGTCGAGGGCGTGAAGGAAGGGGCCGTCAGCGGCCTCAAGGTGAAGCACGTCAAGACCGGCGCCGAGTCGGTCCTCCCCGTGAAGGGCATCTTTGTCGCCATCGGCCATGTGCCGAACACCGCGCCGTTCAAGGACGCCGTGGACACCGATGAGCAGGGCTACTTCGTCCCCACCGGCCACAGTCAGGTGAAGACCAAGACGCCGGGCGTCTATGTCGCGGGGGATTGCGCCGACCACCATTACCGCCAGGCCATCACGGCCGCGGGCATGGGTTGCCAGGCCGCCATCGAGGCCGAGCGCTGGCTCGCCGAAAAAGGCGGCTAGGCCCCCGCCCGCCCCCGCCGGGAGGTGTTCACCTACTAGCGACTGGCGGATAGACCGGGTAGTCTGGGATTCCCCCAAGGGCACCCCATGTCTCCCCCCCGACCAGTCCTGACCGAGAAGAAACGCATCCTCGTCGTGGACGACAAGGTCAGTGATTCCCAGCTGGTGAAAATCTGCCTGGAGCAGACGAACGACTACGAGGTGCGCGAGGAGAACGATCCCCAGAAGGCCATGGCCACGGCGGAGGAGTACCGCCCGCACCTGATCCTGCTGGATGTGAGGATGCCGGGGATGGACGGCGGCGAACTCGCCGCCTGCATTCTGGCCAGTCCCAATTTGAGCGCCGTGCCCATCGTGTTCCTGACGGCCCTCGTCACGAAAAGTGAAATCGCCTCCGGCAACGGGCGGAGCGGCAAGTATCCCATGCTGGCCAAGCCGATCGTGCTGCGGGAGCTGATTGCCTGCGTGAAGCGGATCCTGACCACCCCGGCGCCAGCGGCTCAGTAAGGGCGGGTGAGTCCGGCGACACCGGTCCGGCCGCGCGATTCGTCCGCCCGGGGAAGGTGTACACCCACTAGGCGGCTTGCATCGCGCCCGGTAGACTGGCCGTGCGCCAAACCACGCCCCCATGTCCACCTCCCTCCCCCATCCTGATCCCGATCTCGTCTCCGCCGGCACGGTGGAGGTCATGGCGGAGGACCGCCGCACGGAGGCCCTGCTGAAGGCGGGCGCCCTGCAGAATGCGATCCTGAACAGCGCCAACTTCTCCAGCATCGCCACCGACGAGAAGGGCGTCATCCAGATCTTCAACGTCGGCGCCGAGCGCATGCTCGGCTACGCGGCCGCCGACGTGATGAACAAGATCACCCCCGCCGACATCTCCGACCCGGCCGAGCTGATCGCGCGGGCCAAGGCGTTGAGCGTCGAGCTCGGCACGCCGATCACCCCGGGCTTCGAGGCCCTCGTCTTCAAGGCCTCGCGCGGCATCGAGGACATCTACGAGCTCACCTACATCCGCAAGGACGGCAGCCGCTTCCCCGCCGTCGTCTCCGTCACCGCCTTGCGCGACGAACAGAGCGGCATCATCGGCTACCTGCTCATCGGCACCGACAACACCGCCCGCAAGCAGGCGGAGGCGGCCCTGCTCAAGGCGGGCGCCCTGCAGAGCGCCATCTTCAACAGCGCCAACTTCTCGAGCATCGCCACCGATGCCCAGGGCGTCATCCAGATCTTCAACGTCGGCGCGGAGCGCATGCTCGGCTACGCCGCCGCCGACGTGATGAACAAGATCACCCCGGCCGACATCTCCGACCCGGCGGAGCTGATCGCGCGGGCCAAGGCGTTGAGCGTCGAGCTCGGCACGCCGATCACCCCGGGCTTCGAGGCCCTCGTCTTCAAGGCCTCACGCGGCATCGAGGACATCTACGAGCTCACCTACATCCGCAAGGACGGCAGCCGCTTCCCCGCCGTCGTCTCCGTCACCGCCCTGCGCGACGCGCAGAACGCCATCATCGGCTACCTGCTCATCGGCACCGACAACACCGCCCGCAAGCAGGTCGAGGAGGAGCAGAAGAAACTCGATCAGCGGCTGCGCGACCAGCAGTTCTACACCCGCTCCCTGATCGAGTCGAACATCGACGCGATCATGACCACCGACCCGCTCGGCATCATCACCGACGTCAACAAGCAGATGGAGATGCTCACCGACTGCACGCGCGACGAGCTGATCGGCGCGCCGTCCAAGAACTACTTCACCGACCCGGTGCGCGCCGAGGCCGCCATCAAGCTCGTGCTGAGCGAGAAGAAGGTCACCAACTACGAGCTCACCGCCCGCGCGCGGGACGGCCGGGAAACCGTGGTCTCCTACAACGCGATGACCTTCTACGACCGGGACCGCCGGCTGCAGGGCGTGTTTGCCGCGGCGCGCGACATCACCGAGCGCAAGCGGCTCGACCGGGCGCTGCAGGAATCGAACGTCGAGCTGGAAAGCGCCAAGTCCGCGGCGGAAAAGGCCAACCTCGCCAAGTCGGACTTCCTCTCGAGCATGAGCCATGAGCTACGCAGCCCGCTCAATGCGATCCTCGGCTTCGCCCAGCTGATGGAGACCTCCACCCCCCTGCCGACGGCCACCCAGGCGGGGCGCATCGCCCAGATCCTCCAGGCCGGCTGGCACCTCCTGCGCCTGATCAACGAGATCCTCGATCTCGCCGTGATCGAGTCCGGCAAGGTCTCCCTGTCGCTGGAACCCGTGGCCGTGGCCGACGTGATGGCCGAGTGCCAGGCCATGATGGAGCCGGAGGCGCAGAAGCGCGACATCCGCATGACCTTCCCCCAGCTGGAGGACCCCCATTATGTCTGGGCCGACCGGACCCGCCTGAAGCAGATCGTCATCAACCTCCTCTCCAATGCGATCAAGTACAACAAGGTGCACGGCACCGTCGTCGTGGACTGCGCCGTCGTCACCCCGGAGCGCATCCGCATCAGTGTGACCGACACCGGCGCGGGCTTGCTGCCGGAGAAGCAGGCACAGCTCTTCCAGCCCTTCAACCGACTCGGCCAGGAAGCGACGGGCGTCGCCGGCACCGGCATCGGCCTCGTGGTGACTAAGCAGCTGGCCGAACTGATGGAGGGCGTCATGGGCGTGGAAAGCACCGTGGGCGTGGGCAGCCTGTTCTGGGTCGAGCTGCGGGCCACCGCGGCCCCCACCCTGCCGGCCAGCGAGGTCGACCATCCCGCCCAGGCCCCCGTGCGGAAGGCCGGCACCCATCTGCGCACCCTCCTCTACATCGAGGACAACCCGGCGAACATGGAGCTGGTCGAGCAACTCATCGCCCGGCGGGCGGACTTCAAGCTGCTGAAGGCGGTGAACGGCACGCTCGGCATCGAGCTGGCGCGCACCCACCGGCCGGAGGTGATCCTCATGGACCTCAACCTGCCGGGCATCAGCGGCATCGAGGCGCTGGTCATCCTGCAGCACGACCCGATCACGACCCACATCCCCGTCGTCGCCCTCAGCGCCAATGCGATGGCCCGCGACATCGAGCTGGGCCTCGAGGCCGGGTTCTTCCGCTACCTCACCAAGCCGATCAAGGTGAAGGAATTCATGGACACGCTGGATCTGGCGCTGGAATTGGCCGGGCCCGCGCAGCGGGTAAACCCCTGAAACGCCTCCCCTCCCATGATCACCACCTCGGATATTCTCAAGGCCAGCATCCTCATCGTGGATGACCTCGCGGCCAACGTCACCTTGCTGGAGCAAATGCTGCGCGGGGCCGGCTATGTCACCCTGTCGTCCACGCAGGACCCGCGCCAGGTCTGCGACCTGCACCGCCAGCACCGCTACGACCTGATCCTGCTCGACCTGCAGATGCCCGGCATGGACGGCTTCCAGGTGATGGAGGGCTTGAAGGAAATCGAGACGGGCAGCTACCTGCCCGTCCTCGTGATCACCGCGCAGCCGGATCACAAGCTGCGGGCGCTGAAGGCGGGGGCCAAGGATTTCATCAGCAAGCCGTTCGAATTGCCCGAGGTGTTGGTCCGGGTGCACAACATGCTCGAGGTCCGCCTGCTGCACCTGAAGCTGGCCACGCTCAACCTGGCGCGGCTCGAGAATTCCCAGCGCATCGTCGGGCTCGGCGACTGGGAATACGACCCCGTCAGCCAGAATCTGGTCTGGTCCGAGGGCCTCTACCGGATCCTCGGCCTCCCGCGCCAGGCCTACCCGCCCAGCGCCGCCACCTTTGAGCGCCTGGTGCATCCGGACGATCTCGCGGTCTACCAGCGGGCCAAGCAGGACGCCGCCCGGGGCTCGCACCGCATGGAGTTCCAGCACCGCATCATCCGCCCCGATGGGGAAGTCCGCCATTTCCAGCACATCACCGAGACGAGCCGGGATGAGCAGGGCCGGCCGGTCCGCGAGTCCGGCACCATCCAGGATGTCACGCGGCAAAAACTCACGGAGGAGACCTTGCGCCAGAGCGAGAACCGCCACCTGAACATGCTGATGCTGTCCCCCGACTCGCAGTTCGCGCTGGTCGAGGGGAACCTCACCTTCGTCAACCGGGCGTTCTGCACCCTGCTGGGAGCCAACCTGCCGGCGCAGCTGCTCGGCCGCCCGGTGCTGGACTTGGTGCACCCCGATTATCACCTGCAGGTGCGGGAATGGCGGCAACTGGGCCCGGCCGACTCGCCCCGACCGCCGGCGGCGATGAAGTTCGTCCGGCTCGACGGCACCCCCGTCGACGTGGAGGTGGTCTCGGTGGCGTTTGAGTTTCACGGCCAGCAGGAGGTGCAGGTGATCGCGCGCGACCTCACCGCTCGTAAATAGCCGGAGGTGTACACCCCCTAGGAAGATGGGGGCCCCCGCCGTAGAATCAGTCCGGCCAGCCGTATGGGCAGAAAGAAAACTGTCCGGGTTCCACTACTATTATGAAACATTCCAAGTCATCGCCCAATAGTCCGACCAAGACCCCGACCGGTATCGAAGGATTTGACCAGATCACCGGCGGCGGCATGCCCCGCGGCCGCACCACCCTGCTCTCGGGTGGACCGGGCTCCGGCAAGACGATCTTCGCCCTGCAGTTTCTGGTGCGGGGTGCGCGCGACTACAAGGAACCCGGTATCTTTGTCGCCTTCGAGGAGACATCAGCCAGCCTCATCGCCAATGCCGAGGGATTCGGATGGAACCTCCCGGAGTTGCAGCGGAAAAAACTGCTTTGTCTCATCGACGCCCAGCCGCAGCCCGAGCTGATCCAATCCGGGACCTTCGATCTCAGCGGCATGCTGGCGGCGCTGGGGGCGCAGATCAAGGCGGTGGGGGCGCGGCGCATCGTGTTCGACGCGCTGGACATCCTGCTGGCCATGCTGCCCGATGCGGCCACGAAACGGCATGAGATCTACCGGTTGCATGAGTGGCTGCTCGCGCGCGACATCACCGCGCTCATCACCTCGAAGTCCGGCGGGGACGACGGGAATTTCTTTTCCTTCATGCAGTTCATGGTGGATTGCGCCGTGGTGCTCAACCACCGCGTGGAGCTGGGTGTCTCGCAACGCAACCTGCGGGTGCAGAAATTCCGCGGTTCGGGCTTCGACGAGAACGAATCGCCCTTTGTGATCGGCAAGAACGGCTTTGATGTCGCCATCGCCCGCATCCTCGGCCGGGAGGACGCCACCGTGACCAACTAGCGGGTGACCAGCGGCGTGAAGCGCCTCGATACGATGCTCGGCGGCGGCTACTATCGCGGGTCCAGTGTGCTGATCACCGGCGTGCCCGGGACGGCCAAGACCACCCTGAGTGGCGCGTTCGCCGAGGCGGCCTGCATGCGCGGGGAACGCACCATGTTTGTGGGCTTCGACTCGGATGGCAGCGAGGTCATCCGCAACCTGGCCTCGGTCAACATCCGGCTGGGTCGTTATGTGAAAAACGGCGTGCTGAGCATGATCTCGGCGCGCACCATCACGGGCAGCGCCGAGACCCTGCTGGTGCGCATCAAGGCGCTCGCCAAGGAGCATCGCGCCCGCTGCCTGGTGATCGACCCGGTGTCCACTTTGTCCAAGGCCGGCAACGAGCTGACCGCGCACGGCGTGGCCGAGCGGCTGATCGACTGGTCGAAAGCCGCCGGCATCACCCTGGTCTGCACCAGCCTGCTCGATGAGATGCGCGGCCCCAACGAGGGCAACACGCCGCTGCAGATTTCCACGCTCGCGGACACGTGGATCCACCTCAACTACCTCGTGCAGGCCGGCGAGCGCAACCGCGGGCTGTCGATTATCAAGTCCCGCGGCATGGCCCACTCCAACCAGGTGCGCGAGCTGATCCTGAGCGACAATGGCGTCACCCTGGCGGACATTTACACGGCGGGTGGCGAGGTGCTGATGGGCACCTTGCGCTGGGAGCGGGAAAGTGCCGAGCGGGTGGCCCATGAGGTCGCCGACGTGGCCGCGAAGCTCAAGCGCGTCAGCCTCGACGCCGAGGAGGCCGTCCTGGAAGTGCGCGCCAAGTCCCTGCAGACGGAACTCATGGCGAAGAAGGTGGAAAAGACGCTGCTGGCCCGCACCACCAAGAGCAGCCAGGGCGAGCTGTCGCGCGGCCGCATCCGGATGCGCGAGCTGCGCGGGGGCGACGAGGCGAAAAGGGGGCAGAAGTGAGCAAACCGAACAAACCCCTGCGCCCGTTCAGGTTTCTGCTGTACGTAGCGGACAGCACCCAGAACTCGGTGCAGGCCATCGCCAATCTCAAGGCCATCTGCGCGGCACACCTGCCCGGCCGTCACGACATCGAGATCGTGGATGTGCTCAAGGAGCCCGAGCGCGCCTTGGCGGACCGTATCTTCATGACCCCGATGCTGGTCCGGCTGGACCCTGAGCCCGAGTGCCGCATCGTCGGCACCCTCAACCAGCAGGCGGAGGTGTTGCTGGCCCTGGGCCTGGGAACAAATGTGGCATGAATTCAAACAAATCAGGAACCACGCCCCGCGCAGGAAATTATGCGGAGATCACCGCCCTGGTCGCCACATTGCACGAGACCGAGCAACGCCTGGAGGAATTGACGAAGGGCGAGGTGGATACCGTGATGAGCGCCACCGGCCTGCCGTATCTGTTGCGGCGCGCCCAGGAGGAATTGCGCGTCAGCGAGTCCGTCAAGCAAAACGCCATTCTCAACGCCCTGCCCGCCCGCATCGCCCTGCTTGATGCCGACGGGGTCATCACCTCGGTGAACGAGGCCTGGCGGCGCTATTCCGGCAGCGAGGCCCGGCCCGGCCCGGATTTCGGCCTCGGCCTCAACTACCCCGAGATGTGCGACCAGGTGAAGGGCGCCTATACCGACGACGCCCACCGGGTCGCTGCGGGCATCCGCGCGGTGCTGCAGCGCCGCACCGCAAAATTCTCCCTCGAATATTCCAGCCACCCGCCCCATCCACCGCAATGGTTTCTGCTGAAGGTCACGCCGCTGGCGGACGCCGAGGCGAAGGGGGCCGTCGTGATGCACCTGGACATCACCGAGCGCAAACTGGCGGAGATTGAACTGCAGCAGACTCAGAACCTGCTCACCATGGCCAGCACCCTCACCCGGGTGGGCGCCTGGTCCATCCAGCTGCCCGGGTTGACCCTGACGTTGTCTGATGGCGCCCGCCAGATCCACGAATTGCCGCCAGGGTTCAACCCCACCGTCGAGGAAGCCACGAATTTCTACCTCCCGGAGGACCGCCCGGTCATGGCCCGGCTGTTTGCCAACTGCCTGCGGGACGGCACCCCGTTTGACGGGGAATTGCAGCTCAGCACCACCACCGGGCGCCGGGTCTGGGTGCGGTCCATCGGCAAGGCGGAACGGGACGCTGCCGGCGTCATCCAGCGCATCCACGGGTCCATCCAGGACATCACCCCATCCAAGCTGGCCCAGATCGCCCTGCGCGAGAGCGAGACGATCTACCGCTCCCTCGCCGAGTCCATGCCCCAGATCGTGTGGATCACGCGGGCCGATGGCTGGAACATCTATTTCAACCAGCAGTGGACGGACTACACCGGGCTCACCCTCGAGGAGAGTGCCGGACACAACTGGCTCAAGCCGTTCCATCCTGATGACCAGCAGCGGGCGGCCGACGCCTGGAAGCAGGCGGTGGCGTCGGGCGGTCCCTACTCGCTCGAGGTCCGCCTGCGTCGGGCGGACGGGGACTATCACTGGTGGCTGACCCGCGGTGTGCCCATCCGCGACGCCACCGGCGCCATCGTCAAATGGATCGGCACCTGCACGGACATCCAGGAGATGAAAGTGGCCGATCTGGCCCTGCGGGCCAGCGAGCAGCGCTTCAAGGCGGTGTTCAAGCAGGCTGCCATCGGGGTCGTGCTGACCGACTCCCAGTCGCTTCGCTTTGTCCAGGCCAACCAGCGTTTTTGCGAGATCGTGGGCCGCGACCAGGCCGCTGTGGAGCAACTGACCTTTGGCGACATCACCGATCCGCAGGACCTGGTCCGCGACCTGGACATGATGCGGCAATTGCGCGCGGAAACCATTCGTGAGTTCACCCACGAGAAACGTTACCTGCGGCCGGATGGCTCCATCGTGTGGGTCACCCTGACGATATCGTCCATGTGGGCGCCCGGGGAAGCGCCGGGGCTGTGCATTGCCTTCGTGCAGGACATCACCGAGCGGCGGCGGGTCGAGGGTCACCTGCAGCAGGCGCAGAAGATGGAGGCGCTCGGCCAGTTTTCCGGCGGCGTGGCCCATGATTTCAACAACATCCTGGCCGCGATCGGCGGCTACACCGAGCTCGCCCAGGCGCAACTGGAGGGCAACCCCAAGGTGGTGGGCCACCTCGCCGCCGTGATGCGGTCCACCAACCGCGCCGCCGACCTGGTGCGGCAGATCCTCACCTTCAGCCGGCAGCAACCCCAGGCCCGCTCGGTGATCCTCCTGCAGCCGGTCGTGGTCGAGAGCATGAAGCTGATGCGGGCGACCATTCCCTCGACGGTCGAGATCAAGGCGATGATCTCGGCGGACGCCCCCACCGTGCTGGCCAACGCCAACCAGGTCCACCAAGTCCTGATGAACCTCGGGATCAATGCCTGGCACGCGATCAAGGACGGCATCGGCCGGATGCAGGTGAACTTGGAACGGGTGACCGTCGACGCGGCCTATGCGGCCACCAAGCCGAAACTGCGGCCGGGCGTCTATGCCCGGGTGTCGGTCAGCGACACGGGCTGTGGCATGGATCCCCTGACCTTGCGCCGGATTTTTGAGCCGTTCTTTACCACGAAGCCCCCGGGCGTGGGCACGGGTCTGGGCCTGTCGGTCGTCCATGGCATCATGGACAGCCACGACGGCGCCGTCACCGTCCACAGCCAGCCCGGCCGGGGCACGGAGTTTTGCCTCTACTTTCCGGCCCAATCCGGCGAGGTGGCCCTGGACCGGGTTGCCATGGCCTTGGCGCCCCGCGGCCGCGGTGAATGCATCCTGGTGGTGGACGACGAGGAAATGCTGGCCGAACTGACCCGGAATGTCCTGACGCAGATCGGCTATGTGGTCGAAAGCACCACCAGCTCGGCGAAGGCGCTGGAACTGGTGCGCGCGCAACCGGCCCGCTTTGCCCTCGTCGTCACCGACCAGACCATGCCCGGGATGACCGGCCTGCAGCTGGCCGACGAGATTCGGGTCATCCGGGCCGACCTGCCGGTCATGCTGATGACCGGCTACAACCTCACGCATGCATCCGGCCAGATCGAGGACTCGGGCGTCAGCAACATCCTGCTCAAGCCGTTCACCATCGAGTCGCTGTCGGCCGCGGTGCATGCGACCCTGGCCGGCAAACGGTATAACTCCAATGGCTCGAATTCTCCTTATTGATGATGATGCGGCGATCCGCACCATGCTGCGCCTGATGCTGGTGCATCACGGTCACACGGTGATGGAGGCGCGCGATGGCCACGAAGGATTGCAACTTTTCCCGTCCACCCATGCCGACCTGGTCATCACGGACATCGTGATGCCCGAGCAGGAGGGGATCGAGGTGGTGATGGCCCTACGGAGTGAGCACCCCGGCCTGAAAATCATCGCCATCTCGGGGGGCGGGCGGACGAATGCGGCGGAAGACTATCTCCAGCTGGCCCGGCGCCTGGGCGCGGACTTGACCCTCGCCAAGCCCTTTGCCTCTGCCGCACTCCTCGCGGCCATTCAGGAACTGCTGCCGGCCGACGCGGCATCGGTCCCGCTGGTATAGCGGCTCGTGGCTCGCGCCGCAGACATTGCGTTGCAGCAAACCCCGCCTGCCGTATGTTCGCCGCTGTGACCAGCAGGATGAGATTCAAACTTTGGGCGCAGCTCGGCATCCCGGCGGATTTCGCCCGGCGGGCCGGGCGGCGCATCCAGCCCGAGGCGAAGGGGCTCGTGACCATCGGCCGCGCCGCCGATGACGGCAGGATCCTGAAGCTCGCGCCCCGCGCCGCCGCCGCGTGGAAACGGATGCAGGCCGCCGCCGCCGGCGACGGCCTGACGCTGCTGCCGTTGTCCGCCTATCGCAGTGTCGCGCGGCAGACCGCCATCATCCGCCGCAAGCTTGCCGCCGGCCAGGCGATCGCGGACATCCTGCGCGTCAACGCCGTTCCCGGCTGCAGCGAGCACCACACCGGCCGGGCGCTCGACCTCGGTTCGCCCAAGGCGATGCGGCTGACCGTGGCCTTCGCCCGCACGCCTGAGTTTCGCTGGCTGAAGCGTCACGCGGCGAAGTTCGGCTTTCATTTGTCCTATCCGCGGGGCAACCGGCAGGGCATCGCCTACGAACCCTGGCACTGGTGCTGGCGGATCTGACCATCTGGATGGGGACAATCTCCGCCGAAACGAAGGAAAGGCATGATCAGAGAACTTTCCCGGGGCGGAAACTGGCGGCGAGGAGGGCGAGAATAAGCGCCAGGCCGAGGGCACAGACGATCGCCGCGCCCGTCGGCAGGTCGAGGACGTACGAGGCGTAAAGACCCGCCACGCTTGCGACCGTCGCCGTTGCCCAACCGATCAGCAGCTTGATGCCCTGCCGTTCGGCGAGGAAGTTCGCGCAAACGGCGGGCACGATGAGGAAGGAAAAAACGAGCAGCACGCCGCCAATCTGCACGAAGCTGGTCACCACCCAGCCGAACAGCGCATAGAAGACGAAGTCCCACCAGCGGATCGACAGCCCCTCGGCCGCCGCGCGCTCGGGCTCGAAGGAGATGGCGAGGAATTTTTTCCGGGCGAACCAATGGATGCACCCGATCACCACATAGAGGGCGAAGGTGCGCAGCACCTGCTGCGGCGTCACGAGCAGAACCTCGCCGATCAACGTGCGACGCAGCTCCTCGTTGCCCTCCGGACTCCGGCTCAGCAGCAAAATCCCCAGCGCGGCCGTGACCACGTACACGATGCCGATCAGCGCCTCCTGCGGCACGCGATGGCTCTTCGTGCGGGTCAGGGTGAAAATACCCGCCCCGACGAAGGTGAAGGCCAGCGAGAGGAGGTAGCTCTCCCATGAACTCGCCTCGTAATGCATCAGGATGCCAAGGCAGGTGCCCAGCGCGGCCACCTGCGCGAGCGCCAGGTCCACAAAGATGATCTCGCGCTGCACGATGTGCAACCCGAGGTAGACGAGCAGGCCGGGCAGCAACAGGCAGGCCAGCAGCGGCCAGAGCATGATTTCAAGGGCTTCGAGCATGGGAGGAGGTATTGGCGGCTTGGGTACTTGGCGGCGGGTCAGTGCGTTTTCTCGAACCCGGCGACGGTGGATTTCACGAGGAAGTCCATCCACTCCAGGTACCCCTCGGTGCCCTTGCCGCCGGGAAACGACGGAAAATCCAGCACGAGGGCATCCGTGTGGCTGGCGACGGTCTCCGCCGTCTTGCGATTCTGATAGGGCTGGACGGTGACCAGCTTGAGGTTGCCGGCCTTCATTTTCCCGATGACGGACGCGAGATGCGCCGGAGTAGGCGGAATGCCCGGCTTGGGCTCGAGAAAGAGCTCCATGGGCCAGTTGAAGCGGCGGCCGAAGTAGATCCAGTAATTGTGGTAGGTGACGAGCGGTCGTCCCGCGTATGGCGCGACCAGCTTCTGCCACTCGGCCAGCTTCGCCTCGAGCTCGTCGTCGAACTTTTTCAGGCTGGCCTGGAACGCGGGAGCCGATTTTTCATCCAATTCCGCCAGCGTCCGGGCCAGGTGGGCGGCGACGATTTTGGCGTTCAGCGGGTCGGCAAGATAATGCGGGTTGCCCGACGCATGGATGTCACCCTGCGAACGGTCGAGCGCCGTCGGCACCTCCAGCAGGGCCACGCCCTCCGCGGCCGAGACCCGGCCGGGCTTGCCGGCCTCCAGCCTCGGGTTGCGCGCACCCTCCAGCAGCGGGGTCAGCCAACCGGCCTCGAGTTCCGCCCCGCCTTCGAGCAGCACGTCGGCGTGGTTGAGCTTCACGATGAAGCTGGGTTTGGCGTCGACGAAGTGCGGGTCCTCCGTGGGCTTGGCGAGCGTGGCGAGCTCGATCTGGTCGCCCCCGATGGCGTGGGCAATGGCGCCCAGGTCGGGGGTGGTGGCGACGACATTGAGTTTGGCCAGGGCCGGCGCGGCCAGCAGCGGGATCAGGATAAAGCGGAGATATGATTTCATGGATGAAGGACTGGGTGAAACAGGGATGGGTCAGTATTTGTGCGCCGCGTGGGCCCCGAGGCCGAACTCCAGCCGCATCCAGACCGAATGGGCGGTGCCGAACAGGTCGCCGTGGTCGTAGTTGTATTGCAGCCTGATCTTCGAGAATTCGCTGGGCAGGAAGGTCAGCTCCGGGGAGAAGCGGTACCGCTCGCCACGGTGCGGGTCAGCGACGTCGTAGGTCGCGGCATTGCCTTTGGCGTAGTCGATGCGCAGCCCGGCATTCCAGCGCGGCTCAAAACCCCAGACCAGCTGCGTATAGTACCCGTAGTCGCGGAGGACCTCGGCCGGCAACGGGACCAGCGGATCAGCCGCGGCCTCAAACCGACGGTAGAGCGCCTCGGTCTGCCAGGTCAGGTAGGGGAAGCCTTGGGCGGCATCGGCCGGTTTCCATTTCCAGAAGAAATCGACGCCATAGACCTCAGTCCGGCTGGCGGGGCCGGTGTCGTTCGGGCCGAAGGCCGCCGAAGCGCCGGCCACCAGCGTCTGCGTGTCGCTGAGTTCAAAGGATGAGGCCAGCCGCGGCACAAAGAGCAGGTCCGACGGGCCGCGCAGGATGCGGTCCATCGTGGCCCGGCCGGCGAAGCGATTGCTGCCGGCGGCATCGGGCTCACCCGGGTTGCGGAAGCTGAAGGCCGTGCCACCCTGCCCGTCGAGCACGCTGAGAAAAAGCTCCGTGTAGAACGGCGTGGGCGCCAGCCAGGAAAGCTGCGCTCCGAGGCTTCGCAATCCGTCCGGCCCGAAGGCGCGGCCGAGGATCAAGGGCTGGTCCACGAACGACCATGCGTGCGGATGCTGGGCGTTCTGTCGGCCAAAACTCGCGAAATACTGGCCGACCTTGAGCTGGAGATTGGCCGGCAGTGCCGTCGACTGGAGAAAGCTTTCCTCCAGTTCGATCTCCGTCTGGTTGTTCTTATCCAGTTTCAGGACGATGTTGGCGAAGCCCTTGAAGTAAGGATCGATGGCCCCGTCGAGGGAGATCTCCGCGTTGCGCAGGAGAAACCCCCGCTTGCTCGGGTCATGATCGCCGAGTTGCAGCTGGGCCGAGGGGTCCTTGGCCGTGGACCAGCCGGCGTCGATCAGCGTGCCAAAGCTGAGGTTCATGTAGGAGGAGCCGGCCTTGGCGCCAGCGGCGGCGGGCACGGTCGCGGGCGGGCTCCGGGTAGCAGAGACCGGCAACTCCGCGGCGATCGCGAGCTCCTGCTCAAGTTTTTGCTGTTCGTCTGTCTTGGCGGGCGCAGAAGCCGGTGCGCCGGTCAAGGCGGCCAGTTTCCTGGTGAGCGTGTCGATTTGTTGCTGCTGCTGCTGGCGGGTTTTCTCAAAATCCGCCTGCAGCTGTTTCAGCTGTAGTTGCAATTGCTGGACCTGGTCTTCGGCCGGCCAGGCTGCCGCCGTGAAACACAAAACGGAGGCCGCGGTGAGGATGATTCGAAATTTCATGACGGGAATGCACAAGGTTACGGGAATGCTCGGTCTGATCGCAGGATGCGAGCGGCCGGGGATATGTACCCGCTCCGCCGCGAAGATAGTCCCGGCGGTGCACGATCAGTGCGCCCCCGGGCTGATCAAGAATACTCAGCCAACCGGCGGACCACACACCGGCTGCAGCAGGTAGCGCGGTGAATCCAGCAACAGATCGGCGGCACCGATATAATCCTGCTTCCACCATGCCGCTGGAGCCTGGGGAGCATCGATCAAGGCCGGCGGCACCGATACGCCGCTGGCGAACAGGACCACAGCACAACTATCATCGGTGGTGGACGCCTGGCCATGGTGCAATTGATCGTGGAGCACGGGACTCGCGGCAAACAGCCCGAGGGCGAAAACCAACACAATGCAACCCGCCGCCAGCAGGCGACGATGATACTCCGATATCCACCCATGCCGCAGTAAGCCCATGCGGGTCCAACCATCCGCAGAAATGCAGGACCGTCAAGAAGGCCCTTTTCCCGGCCCTGCTCGTAGGACAATCCCAAGCCTTTAGCTATACCAACTCACTAGCGCTGGTCACAATATATTAGCTATATCCATGGTCTGAAATAGTATGTGACTATAATTAGAATTATTCTAATTCCTTCTTGAAACTCTGTCGCGACTGGGTTCGTTTGTCTGACTTCCACGCCACCATGTCCGCCCAAACTGAAAAACACGCAGTCCTCGCTGATCGCCTCAAGTCCTGCGATGTCCGCCCCACTCCCCAGCGCGAAGTGGTGCTCAAGGTCATCCTGGAGAAGCGCGACCACCCCACGGCCGATGAGATTTTCGCCCGGGTGAAGGCGCAGATGCCGACCATCTCGCTCGCCACGGTCTACAACTGCCTCGAGACCCTCGTCACCTGCGGCATCGTCCGCCAGGTCAACCTCGAGCGCGCCCCCACCCGCTACTGCCCGAACCTGCACGAGCACGCGCATTTTCACGACGAGTCCACCGGCAAGATCCACGACGTGGACCTGCCCGCCGACCTGATGGCCCGCCTGCACGAGGTGCTGCCGGCCGGCTTCGATGCCCGCAGCATCGACCTGACCTTCCGAGGTTCGACTGGCTCACCTCGCCCTGAGCTTGTCGAAAGGCGCGGCCGCGCCAAGTCCGCCGCGAACTGAGCCAGTCCCGTCCCTCCACTCTCAACTTTTCTCCATGAGCCAACTCGTAATCTCGGACCTCCACATCAGCATCGGCGACAAGCCCATCGTCAAGGGCTTCAACCTGACGATCAAGCAGGGCGAAGTGCACGCCATCATGGGGCCCAACGGCACCGGCAAGAGCACCCTCGCCAAGGCCATCGCCGGCCACCCGGACTACACCATCACGGGCGGCGACGTCCTGCTCGACGGCAAGTCCGTCCTCAGCATGGAGCCCGACGAGCGCGCCCGCGCCGGCCTCTTCCTCGCCTTCCAGTACCCGAGCGAGATCCCCGGCGTCTCCATCGCCAACTTCCTCCGCGCCGCCGTGTCGGCCCGCATGGCCGAGGGCGAGGAACTCGACGCCACCGGCTACTACAAGAAGCTCTACGCCAAGATGGACCTGCTGAAGATCGACCGGAAGTTCACCTCGCGCTCCGTCAACGAGGGTTTCTCCGGCGGCGAGAAGAAGCGCTGCGAGATCCTCCAGATGGCCATGCTCGAGCCCAAGATCGCGCTGATGGACGAGACCGACTCCGGCCTCGACATCGACGCGCTCCGCATCGTCGCCGACGGCGTCAACGCCCAGCGGAACAGCCCCGTCGCCCCCGGCATTTTGCTCATCACCCATTACCAGCGCCTGCTCGACTACATCGTGCCGGACTACGTCCACGTCATGTGGGACGGCCACATCGTGAAGAGCGGCGACAAGTCCCTCGCCCTCGAGCTCGAGGCCAAGGGCTACGACTGGGTGAAGCAGGAATTCGCCGCCGCCACCGCCTGACCCCCGCCCGACCATGAAACCACCGACCGAGATCGAGACAGCCGTCGCCGCGGAGAACAATCCCGTGGTCGGCATCGACCAGACCAAGGGCGACTTCCAATACAAGGTCGACTACGCCTTCGACGCGGGCACGGGCCTGAACGAGGACACCGTCCGCTACATCAGCTCCGTCAAGAAGGAGGCGCCGTGGATCCTCGATTTCCGGCTCAAGGCCCTGCAGATCTTCCGCGACAAGCCCATGCCCACGCACTGGGCGACGAAGGACCTCGAGAACATCAATTTCGACAAGATCCGCTATTACCTCTCGCAGGGCCAGAAGCCCAAGCGCACGTGGGACGAGGTGCCGGATGACATCAAGAAGACCTTCGAGCGCCTCGGTATCCCCGAGCAGGAGCGCAAGTTTCTCGCCGGCGTCGAGGCCCAGTTCGACTCCGAGGCCGCCTACTCGAACATCAAGGACATCGTCGCCAAGCAGGGCGTCATCTTCGTCAACTCCACCGAGGGCCTGCGCGAGCACCCCGAGATCTTCCGGAAATTCTTCGGCAAGGTCATCCCGACCTCCGACAACAAGTTCTCCGCGCTCAACAGCGCCGTGTTCTCCGGCGGCTCGTTCATCTACGTGCCGCCCGGCGTGAAGGTCGCCCAGCCGCTCCAGGCCTACTTCCGCATCAACGCCGAAAACTTCGGGCAGTTCGAGCGCACGCTCATCATCGCCGACGAGGGCTCCGAGGTCGTCTACATGGAGGGCTGCACCGCCCCCAAGTTCTCCACCTCCACCCTGCACAGCGCGGTGGTCGAGCTCGTCGCGCTCAAGGGCGCCAAGATCCAGTACATCACCGTCCAGAACTGGGCCAACAACGTCTTCAACCTCGTCACCAAGCGCGGCATCGCGCACGAGGACGCCGAGATCAAGTGGATCGACTGCAACATCGGCAGCCGCCTCACCATGAAGTACCCGGGCGTCGTCCTGAAGGGCGAGCGCGCCCGCGGCGAGGTGCTCTCCATTGCGCTGGCCAACGACGGCCAGCACCAGGACACCGGCGCCAAGATGATCCACGCCGCGAACAACACGACGTCCAACATCATCGCCAAGTCCATCTCCGTCGGCCAGGGCCGCTCCACCTACCGCGGCGTCGTCCACATCCCGAAGCACCTCAAGGGCTGCAAGAACAACACCGAGTGCGACGCGCTGCTGATCAACACCAACAGCCGCACCGACACATACCCGGCCATCTCCGTCCGCGGCGACAAGAACGCCACGCAGCACGAGGCCAGCGTGTCCAAGGTCTCCGAGGACATGATTTTCTACATGCAGTCCCGCGGCCTCACCGAGGCGCAGGCAATGAGCCTCGCCGTCAACGGCTTCATCAACGACCTCGCCCGCCAGTTCCCGATGGAATACTCCGTCGAGCTCAAGCGCCTGATCGACTTGGAAATGGAAGGATCCGTCGGCTGATTTTTATCAACCACAGAGACACTATGGACACAGAGCCAAACCACTGCCTTTCTCCGTGATCTCAGTGCCTCCGTGGTTCAAAAATAACTTCTGAAAATGCCCGCAGCAGCATCCCCTCTTTCCACCCTCACCGGCTCGTTCACCCGCGAGGCCTTCGCCGCGCATCTCGAACGCGTGAAGCACCTCCCGTCCTGGTGGCTCGATCGCAAGCGCGCCGCCTACGAGCGGTTCGCCGCGCTGCCCATGCCGAAGCGCACCGACGAGGGCTGGCGCTTCTCCAACCTGTCCACGCTCACGCTCGACGGCTTCTCCCTGCCCGCCCCCGTCCGCTTCGACCAGATGAAGCACCGCGAGCTCGGCGTCACCGGCGCCGGCCACATCGTGCTGGCCAACAACCGGCTGGTCGCCCGCCAGGCCCACGACCAGGAATCCGTGAAGAACGGCGTCATCTTCGACTCGCTGCAAAACGCCCTGCTCCAGCACGGCGGCCTCGTGAAGGCCCACCTGCTCGCCCAGCCCTCGAAGCTCGGCTCCGACAAGTTCGCCGCCCTGCACGAGGCCTTCCTCGAGGACGGCGCCTTCATCTACGTGCCCAAGGGTGTCACAGCCGCGCTGCCCGTCGGCGTGTTCCACTACGCCAGCGGCGCCGGCGCCGCGGTCTTCCCCCACACGCTCGTCATTGCCGAGGACAACGCGAAGATCACCATCGCCGACTTCTTCCGCTCCGAGTCGGCCGGCGAGAAGCAGTTCGCCTGCGGCGGCCACGACCTCTACGCCGGCCACGGCGCGTCGGTCACCTACATCGCCATGCAGGACTGGAGCCGCGAGACCCTCTCCTTCCAGTTCAATGCCACCGTCGCCCGCCGCGACGCCCAAGTCCTTTCCCTCAATCTCCACGCCGGTGCACGTCAGGCGCGACACGAGAGCTTCTCTCAGTTGTCCGCGCCTGGCGCGCATTCGGAGATGCTCGCTCTTACTGTCGCACACGGCACGCAGGAATTCGACCAGCGCACGCTGCAGATCCACCAGGCGCCGAACACCAGCTCGAATCTCCTCTACAAGAACGCCCTCCTCGACCGGGCGAAGACCATCTTCTCCGGCCTGATCGTCGTCGATCCCGACGCGCAGAAGACCGACGCCTACCAGAGCAACCGCAACCTGATGCTCAGTGACGAGGCCGAGGCCAACTCGCTGCCCGGCCTCGAAATCCAGGCCAACGACGTGCGCTGCACCCACGGCGCCACCTCCGCCCGCATCGACCGCGAGCAGGAATTCTACCTCGAGTCGCGCGGCATCCGCGCCGCCCAGGCCCAGGAGCTGCTTGTGTTCGGCTTCTTCGAGGAAGTCCTCGGCAAGATCGAGCACCCGGAGTTGCACGACATCCTTACCGAGATCATCCGCGAGAAATTCAAACAGTAGCGACCTCCCATGACCGACAACCGCGAACGCATCCTTAGCCGCGAGGTCACCGCCTCGCAGATCCCCTCGGGCGACAAGCACACCCTGTTTGCCGGCGCCAAGGTCTTCATCCACCAGGTGCTCGGCGGCAGCTACACCGTCCAGACCGACACCGGCCTCTACCGCCTCGACGCCAAGGATGCCGACGCCATCGGCGAGAAAATCACCGACCATTCGGTCAAGGGCGGCACGCTCGCCGACGGCTCCCCCGACCCCGAGGCCGTGTGGGCGCAGCTGCGCCAGGTCTTCGATCCCGAGATCCCGGTCAACATCGTGGACCTCGGCCTCGTCTACACGATGGACATTTCCAAGCAGGACGACGGCGGCCACAAGGTGGACGTCGCCATGACCCTCACCGCCCCGGGTTGCGGCATGGGCCCGGTCATCGCCGAGGACGCCCGCGGCAAGGTGCTGCTCGTCCCCGGCGTCGCCGCCGCGGATGTCCGCATCACGTGGGAACCACCGTGGAATCAGAGCATGATTTCCGAGGAAGGTAAGATGAAGCTGGGTCTGATCTAAACGACTCAACTCTTCGTCGGCTCCGGAACGCCGGTTCGGAAATCCCGTTGCCGATTTGCCAATGGGCGGCCAAAAACGCGCATGCCCAGCCCCGCGCCCTTGCCGTCACCCCGTTTGCTGCCGGCGGCCATGATTCTTGCGCTGGCTTTCGGTTTACTGGCCATCGCTTGGGCCCTGCACTCCCGCACCGGCAATGAATCCCGGGGGACGCCACCCGGGCTTCCGCTCACGCCGACCGGTCCCAGTGCGTTTCGCCCCGATGCCGTTCCCCCGGATTTGCCTGGGCGGGAAGTTCTGCCCGCATTGGGCAGCTGGCAGGCCGGTGGCTCCGAAGTCACGGGCGTTTGGACCAGCGCACCGCTGAACACGTCCGCCGCCTTCCTTCAGTTCCGCGTCAGCGGCACTTTGCGCCCACCCGGCACGTCGCTGGTGTTGCGCACACCGGATGGTCGGGAGATCGCGCCGCTCGAAACCGATTTTTCCAGTCTTGATCACTGGAAACGAGTCAACTTTCCCGCTCCCGCCGGCCCATTTCAAATCGTGGCGCGGGATGACAGCCCTCAGGACTGGATGGCGTTCACCGCCCCGATCGAGGTCAGCCGGTGGTCCTGGCTCACCGGGAAGCTGGCGCGTCTGTGGGTCGTGAAAATGCTGGTGGCACTGGCGAGTGCGCTAGGCCTGGCCGGCCTCTATTTGCTGCGCGCCACCCTGCCCGCTATCGCCAACTCGCCCGCCTGGCGGTTCGCGCCGTGGGCCTCACTGCTGGTCTATGCGGTGTTTTTCGCCCGCCACATCGATCCCGTCGCCGGGCCCAACGACTCCGGCGGCTATCTCAACAGCGCCAAGGCGCTCGCCTCGGGTCATCTCGGCCCGCTCCCCCGCCCGATCTGGGGACCGGCCGCCGGTGAAAGCGACCTGACCCCGTATCTCGCGACGACCTTTCCCTCGTATGCCGGCGGTCGCATGGCGCCCGAATACCCCGTCGGCCTGCCCCTCGTATTTGCTGCAGCGGGCCGCGTACTCGGGATGGAGCGCGCGGTGCCCACGGTGATTTTGATCCAACTGGTGCTCGGCGTTGCCTTCACCCGCCTGCTTGCGCGGGCCGTCGGGCTGAACGGGGGCTGGAACTGGGCGGCGGCCGGTATTATCGGTCTGAGTCCCGTCTACCTGTTTCAGGGCCTGCAGCCGCAGAGCGACGGCCCTGCGCTGGTGTGGTGCACGGCCGCAGTGTACTGGGCCTGGACCAGCCGCGAACATCCTTGGCGCGCGGTGCCCGCCGGCCTAGCCACGGGGCTGGCGGTTCTGATCCGCCCCTCCGACACGTTGCTGATTATTCCCCTCCTGATCGCCTTGGCTGGATCTTGGCGGCAGATTTGCCTGTGGTTGGCCGCCGGATTGCCATGCGCCGTCTGTCTGGCTTGGTATAACCACACCCTCTATGGCAGCGTGTTTGTGACCGGCTATGGTAACCAGCCCGACCATTTCTTTGGCCTCGAATTCGTGCCCTTGAACCTGCGCGCCTATGCCATGTGGCTGCCCCTGCTTTTCACACCCCTGATCGTGCTCGGGCTGGCTGGACCATTCCTGCGCGGGGTCGCGCCCCGGGTGCGCCTGATGCTGGCGGCCTGGGCCGGGGTGTTTCTCATCTTCTACAGCTGCTACTGGTGCACCTGGGATAACTGGTATGCCATGCGCTTTCTCCTGCCAGCGGCACCGGCGATGGTCGTGCTGGCGTTGCTCGCGGCCCGGACGCTGGCGGAGCGCGCCGGCCTCACGCTTTTCCGCGCCGGTTCAGTTGCGCGGAGCTTCGCCCCGAGTTGCCTGCTGGTCGCCCTGGTCGCGGGCCTGCTCATCCATGATGTCCGCGAGCGCCGCGTGCTGTATTGGATGCACTACAACTCCCGGAATGCCGACGTCGTGCGCTGGCTGGCAGCGCACGTCCCGCCCAACGCCGTGATCTTCGCGCGCCATGCCACCAACTCGCTCCTCTATTACACGGACCTGACCTTCGTCCGCTCCGACCATGCCAAGGCGCAATCCCCGGGTTTTATTGCGGACATCTCCCGGACCGGCCGGCCGGTCTACGCCATCAACTATTGGTGGGAAGACCACGGCGTGGTGGACCCCCGCGCCGAGGACAAACCGGGACCCGACCGCGGCCACCCCACGCTGCCGGGCAATTGGAAACGGATCGCCGCCCTGCATGACGACGAGATCCATGTCTGGCAGTGGTCGCCCTAAACCGGGGCGGCTAAACAAACTGAAGCCAGGGTTGATCTGACCCGGCTCAGTTTTCCTGGTCGATCACGAGTCGGCTGAGCTTGATCCAATCGCAGGTGTTGTTGCCTGCCGGGCCGGGCCCGAAGAACAGTTCCACCTCGCCCGGTTGCTCCAGGACAAAGTCTGCGCGCAGGGGCAGCACTCCTCGGTCCGCCTCGTTTTTGCGCGGATTGATCAGCCGCGTGTAGAGAACCGCGGTGGATCCATCGGGTATCCGCCGGGACAGCGTCACCTCCACCCCGTCGGTGGCCTTGTCGTCCGTCAACGCGGCCTCGTAGGCGGCGGGTGGCAGCCAGACCGAACAGCGCAACCGGTGGGCGCCGGCTGGAAGGCTGAAGACCAGCCGGGTGTCGGGGTGGGCGTTGTATTCGACGAGACCGTTCACGCGGTCGATCATCGGACCGAAGGTGGAGAAGAAGCGCACGGGCATGGGCGACATGCCCTGGAAGACGGCGCGCTGGTGCGTGGCCATCTTCCGGCTCTCCAGCCACTCGCCGGCGAACTTCGGCTCCGGCCCCGCATCCTCCGGGATCGCGCTGGTCGCCCAGTTCACCCCGGAAAAGCCGAGGTCCTTCATCAGGTAGATCGCCTCCGGCCGCCGGGCCAGCGGGAGATACACCGTCATGTTGCGCCAGCGGCACATCGGCCGGGGATCAATGCCGTGTTTCAGGAACGGGGCGAGCCGTTCAGCGGCGCCTTCCGGGCGGTCGTCGAGCACGACGGCCCCGAGCTTCGTGTCGCCCAGTAATTCGAGCGACCGGAGGAGGCGCCCGGGTGACGCCCGGTCCGCCTCACGCACCATGATGGCCCGGCGCTGCGCATAAAAGGGGATCATCGAATTCCAATCGTGGCCGTAGACCACGATCACCTCGTCGGGCTTGGTCATGGCCTTGAGCGCGGCTGTCAGCCCATCCCCCCCGCTGCTGATGGCGCTCTGCGTGGGATAATAATGCTCGAGATACCGCCCGGCCTGGCAGCCGACGACAGCCAGCAGCGCCGCCGCCACCAACCAGCGCGGCGCCCGGGACTCCGCCAGGCCCGTCAGCGCGAGGCCCATGAACAACTGCAACAGGAGGGCGCTGGCCATGAAGTAATAGTCATGGATCGCGTAGAGCTGGGGGAAGATCGCCAATGCGGCGACGAACAAACCCGCACACCACGCCATCCCGGCCAGCCGGTGCCGGGCGGTGAGCAGCGCCAGCAGCAGGCACGCCGCCACCAGGGGAAACCACGTCAACTCGACCGAGACGATGCGCCACTTCATGGCCCAGAGTTCCGGCGAGAGCCGCATGTCCCAGTTGCCGAGGTTGAACTCCTGCAAATTCGCGGAGGTGAGAAACTCCGCGAGCGGATTGGCGGATTTCACCGCATCGGCGTGCCGCAACCACCACAGGGTGAGCCCACACGGCACGGTCACTGCGGCGGCCATCCAGCCAAACTCCTCCCGCCAGGCTCCTGCCCTGCGCGTCTGCCACAAGCGGCGGACCGCCCAGATTGCGGGCGGGATCAGGTAGAGCAGAAAGGTCGTGACCTTGACCAGGCCGGCCCCGGTCCCGGCGAGGACTGCCAGCGCCAGCCAGCCCCAATGCCTACGCTCCACCGCTGATTCAAACGCCACCCAGAACCACACGCAGAACATGAGCGCCATCGTCTCGATGAATACTCCCCGGCCGTAGAAGATATAGAAGGGCGAGGACACGACCACCGCCAGCGAGAGCCACCGGCGGGCCGGGGCCACACCCCAGCGCCCCAGGAGCAGCCACACCGCCGGCAGCATCAGGTAGAAGCAGACCACGGTGACGAGCCGGCCCGCCTTGGTGGGACTGTACCCCGTCAGGTCGCTGACCCCGACGACCGTCCACTGATAGAGGGGAAACTCCATCGGAATGGACCAGGGCTTGCCCAGCACCGGCGTCGGGTAATCGATGGAGAAATTCCGTTCCGCCTGGATGAAGTGGATGGAGAGCGCGGTCTGGGCCTGCCGGAATTCGATGCCCGGCAGGTTGCGGCTCTGCCAGCCCACGCCGAAACCCCAGGCGCCGAACAGCAGGGCCGCCAGAAAGACGACAACTGTCAGTCGGGTTTCGGTCCGGTCCGGGACGGACCGTTGTGCGGGCGGCTCCATGGCGTCAGCCAGAGTATAGTCCCCGGCTTTGCCAACAAGTTTTCTGCGTCCCGCTCCGGTTCACGCCAGCACCGCGTTGAAATCTTCCACCGCGCGCAGCAGCCGCCCCTGACGCTGGACGCCCGAGGTGTTCAGGGCCATCGCGGCGTTGAAATAACCGTGGATGAACCGGTACGCCCGTCCGTCCACCCGGCCGTGGCGACCTTCATACTCCGCGCGAAAGACCGCGTGCCAGTTCCGGGTCTGGAAAGGTGCCAGCCCCGGGTCCTCCGTGCGGATGCGGCAGCGGTAACGGCTGGTGCCGTCCCCGAGGCCCGCCACCTCGATCCGTTCGGTGCGCAAGGCCATCAGTTCGCCGGTGGCATACGACTCGTATTTGACCAGATCCCAGAGCGGCAGCCCGAAGGTTACCCCCGCCACCGAGACCACATCGATCAGGATCAGCCGGGGTTCCGCGCCGGCTACCGCCAGTGGCCGCCACAGGATATTCTCCAGGTGCAGATCACCGTGCAGCCGCACCGCCGGAGTCGAGTCGATCAAATCCAGCATGTTCGTATTACGAACAATGGCCTCGAACGCCGCGCGCGGCCCGCGTGCCGGCCTGCCGTTGAGTTCGATGTGTTCTGCCTGGATCACCGCGGCAAACGCCGGGTCGGTCACCAACCCGTCGAAAGCCTGCCGCACGGCACCCGTCATGTGCCGGGACAACGGCTCGCGGTCCGGGTCGGCCGGGGCCGGCTCATGCAGCCGCTCGAGCACGGCGTCGGCCAGCTTGTGCTGGAACTGGTCGATCTCCTCCTGCCCGAGCACCGCGGCGCGAGCGAGGGTGCCACCGTCCCGATGGTCGGGATAAAATGGCATCTCGTAGCCCACCTCAACCGCCCCATTCACCATCCGATCCCAGCTCGCGAGGAGTGGCGGCAGCGCTGCGGCTGACCGAGGAGAGGCTGTCTGCAGGTAGCGGATTTCGCGGCGCAGGGATTCCGGACCCCAGGGGCGATCAGCCGTCGCTCCCTTGCTGCGCTTGCGCGCGCGCTGGGAGCCGTCCGCCAGCTCGATCACCTCGGTCAGGTCCCAGAACCCGTCGTGCAGGGTGCGGACGACCCGGCCGGGACTGGGGACTGAACTCGGTTCGTGCGTCATGGGAAGGCGTTGGGCCCGGCTCCGAAACCTCGACACGGCGACGGGCGGAAGCAAGCCAGCAGGAGGATCTTCTCGCTCTATAGTTATCGCGTCCCGGCTGTCGCGGTCACTTGCGGCCGGCAGCTGAGTGCTGCCGCCGGTGCATTTCCGGCTGTCCTGTCCGCCGGTATTCCCGTACCAATCCCCCTGCCTCATGATTCGCGTCTTCACCGATTCCCACGGTCTGCTTTTTGTTCAGGATGGCGTGGCCCGCCGGGCCGCGGAGCCCCTGACCATCGACAACCTGTTCACGGCCACCGATCCGGCGGCGCTCGCCCGCGGGGCCTGGGCCTCGGGTGCGCCCGCCACCCTGCCCCCCAGCCCCGGTGCGCCCATCGGCACCCAGGAAGTCTGGGCCGCGGGCGTCACTTATCTCCGCAGCCGCACGGCCCGCATGGAGGAATCCAAGGACGCCGGCGGCGGCACGTTCTACGACAAGGTCTACCACGCCGAGCGCCCGGAATTGTTTTTCAAGGGCACGCCGCACCGCGTCGCCGCCACCCACACGCCGGTGCGCATCCGCGGTGATTCCAAGTGGAACGTCCCCGAGCCCGAGCTCACCCTTGCCATCAACCGGCACGGCCGCATCTTCGGCTACACCATCGGCAATGACATGAGCTCGCGCGACATCGAGGGCGAGAACCCGCTCTACCTCCCGCAGGCCAAGGTCTATGACCGCTCGACCGCGCTCGGGCCCTGCCTGCTCGTGACCGACGAACCGCTCCCCTCCACGACGGCTATCGCCATCACGATCAACCGGGAGGGCGCGGCGGTGTTCAGCGGCGCCACGACGATCAGCCAGATCAAGCGCACGTTCCCCGAGCTCGCCGGGTTCCTGTTCCGCGACAATTCCTTCCCGAGTGGCGCCTACCTGATGACCGGCACCGGCGTCGTGCCGCCCGACTCCTTCACGCTGCGTACCGGCGACGAGATCCGCATCACCATCGAGCCCATCGGCACGCTGGTGAATGCCGTGGGCTGAGCCCTGTGCCATGAGCCGCGACCCCATCCTCGAGTCGGGTGACGACGCGATCTACACGCTGCGCACGACCGCACCCGGTCCCGCCGGCAGCCTGCCGCTCGACGCCGACCGCCTGCGGCGCATGTCCAGCGGCGAACTCTTCGGTTGGACGCAGAACGCGGGCATGGGCTGGTCGCCCGCCGCGATGCTCGGCAGGCAGTTCCTGATTCTCAGCACGCAGGGCGGCATCCGCGCGCCCGACGGCTCTCCAATCGCACTGGGCTACCACACGGGCCACTGGGAGGTCGGCCTCCTGATGCAGGAAGCCGCCCGGGAATTCACCGCGGCCAAGGCCATCCCCTTCGCCGGCTATGTCAGCGATCCCTGCGACGGCCGCACCAACGGCACGAACGGGATGCTCGACAGCCTGCCCTACCGCAATGACGCCGCCATCGTGCTGCGGCGGTTGATCCGTTCCCTGCCCACCCGGCGCGGCGTGCTCGGCGTCGCCACCTGCGACAAGGGGCTGCCCGCGATGCTCATGGCCCTGGCCGGCTCACCCGACCTGCCCACCATCCTCGTGCCGGGCGGTGTCACCCTGCTGGCCGAGGAGGCCGAGGACACCGGCAAGGTGCAGACCCTTGCCACGCGCTTTGCCCGCGACGAGATCTCGCTCGAGCATGCCGCCGAGATGGGCTGCAAGGCCTGCGGCTCGCCCGGCGGGGGCTGCCAGTTCATGGGCACGGCCGCCACCAGCCAGGTCGTGGCCGAGGCGCTCGGACTCTCGCTGCCCCATGCCGCCCTCGCCCCCTCCGGCTCGGAGATCTGGCGCGATGTCGCCCGCCGCTCCGCCGGCGCCCTCCTCGCGCTCGACCTTGCCGGGACCACCACCCGCGACCTCCTCACCGACGACGCGATCCACAACGCGATGGTCTGCCACGCCGCGTTCGGCGGCTCGACCAACCTCGTGCTGCATGTGCCCGCCATCGCCCATGCCGCCGGGCTGCGCCGACCCACGGTCGAGGATTGGGCGCGGATCAACCGCCTCGTGCCGCGCTTGGTGGACTCGCTGCCCAATGGTCCGCAGCACTACGCCACGGTGCAGGTCTATCTCGCCGGCGGCGTGCCCGAGGCCATGCTCCATCTCCGCGACCTTGGCCTGCTGAAGCTCGACGCCCGCACGGTCACCGGGCGCACCCTCGGGGAAAATCTGATTTGGTGGGAAAAGAGCGAACGCCGCGCGCGCCTCCGCGAAAAGCTCCGTGCCCTCGACGGCATCGACCCGGACAATGTCATCATGTCGGCGGCGCAGGCCGAAAAGCGCGGGCTCACGCGCACGGTCACCTTCCTTCGGGGCAACCTCGCGCCCGAGGGCGCGCTGGTGAAGAGCACCGCCATCGCCCCGCAGCTCATCGGACCCGACGGCGTGTTTTTGCACGAGGGCACGGCCCGGGTGTTCGTGAGCGAGGCGCAGGCCATTGCGGCGCTGAAGGCAGGTACGGTCAAGCCGGGCGACGTCATGGTACTCGCGGGCATCGGGCCCGGCTGCGGCATGCCCGAGACCTACCAGGTGACGTCAGCTCTCAAGCACGTGAAGGACGGCCAGCGCATCGCGCTCATTACGGACGGCCGATTCTCCGGCGTCTCCACCGGCGCGTGCATCGGGCACATCAGCCCCGAGGCCTGGGCCGGCGGCCCGATTGGCAAATTGCGTGACGGGGACCTGATCCGCCTGCGCGTTGACACCCATTCCCTTGAGGGCTCGGTGGATGTCGTTTCACTCACCGCGACCGAGCTCGCCGCCCGGCCGGTGCATCCGGGCCTGGTGCCCAATCCTCATGTTCCGACCGATACCCGGCTTTGGTCCGCCCTGCAGAATGCCAGTGGCGGCAGCTGGGCTGGTTGCGTCTACGACACCGCCCGGATTGAGCACTTGCTCGCCCTTGGGCTGGCGGCCGAAAAATCAGGCAATCCCTCCCTCAAGGCTTGAACGGTATCTGTAAAACCAGCCGGCCGTTCGGTAAGGTATTGTGTTTAATCCCGAATCTTCCTTCGTCGCAGGTATCGTATTTACAGCGGCGAAGTCTTCCCCTGTATTGACCCGTTCATGTCCACTCCCAGCCAGCCGGAATTTTGGAACACACGTTACCTGAAGGATGACACCCCTTGGGAATTCGACGGAATTCCGGCCGATCTGAAGCTGTTCCTGAAGAAGAAGGGCAAGGGCGCCAAAGTGCTCATCCCCGGCTGCGGCTCCGGTCACGAGATCAAGGCCTTCGCCGAGGCCGACTATGAGGTCACGGCCATCGATTTCGCCCCGTTCGCCGTGGATCGGGCCAAGCGGATGGTCGGGCCCAAGCTGGCCAGCCACGTGCTGCTTGGCGATTTCTTCCAGTACGATTTCCCGGGTGAGTCATTCGACCTGATCTATGAGCGGGCCTTTGTCTGCTCCCTCACCCCCGATCGCCGCCCCGCGTATCGCGACCGGCTGGCGCAGTTGCTGAAATACCGCGGACTGCTGATTGGCTATTACTATTACAAGCAGCCCGTGCTGTCCGAGGGCCCGCCCTATGGTTTTGCCTGGGGCACCGCCGATGACCTGTTTTCACGCTATTTTCTCCTCACGAAGGATGAGCCAGTGAAGGACTCGCTGCCGGTGTTTGCCGGACGCGAGCGCTGGCAGGAGCGCCGCCGCACCGCGCACCAGGATTAAGGCTTCCCTGGCTGTTCTTGCAAGGGAACGAAGCCCCATGAGGCGGCCGAGAAGAGTCCCCGGTCGCTCAGCTTCAGGTCGGGGATCACCAGCAGGGCCATGAACGACAGGGTCATGAACGGGGCGTCCAGCTTCGAGCCCAGTTGCTTGGCCCGCGCATCGAGCAGCGTGTAGCGCTGTGCCACGGCGAGACCGTCACGGTCGGACATCAAGCCCGCGATCGGCAGCGGCAGCACCGCGCGCCGTCCCCGCCCGACCACGCTGAGACCACCGCGCGAACGGATGACCAGGTTGATGGCGGCACACAGCGAGGCGTCGTCCACGCCGACCGCCACCACATTATGGGAATCGTGCGCGACCGACGACGCGATGGCGCCAGCCTTCAGTCCGAAGCCCTTGATAAAGGCGACCGCGGCCGGCGCCCGGGTGGCGTACCGGTTCACCACGGCAATTTTCAGGATGTCGCGTGACAAGTCGGTCCGCACGGCACCGGAGATCACCCGTGGTTTCATCGTCAGCTGCCGAGTGATGAGCTGGCCGTTGAGGGCCTCGATGACCTTCAGGCTCCCGCCTGCGTCCGGCACTTGGAAATCCGCCGGTCGCCTGACCCGGGCCCGGAAGGTGTTGGGTGTGCGGGAGCGCAACCGCGGCAGCAGGCTGCGCCCGTGGCGCGCCACCAACTCGCCCCGCAGGTAAGTCCGCTCCACTTTCAGGTCCTTCCACCCGAAAAAAACAATGAAGTCCGCCGGATCACCCGGCTGCAGCAACCCGACATCGAGCCGGTAGTGCTCCACGGGATTGACCGAGGCGCAGCGCAGCACGTCAAATTTGTCCGCCCCACTGCGGAGGGCGCGGCGCACATGCTCATCGAGATGCCGCTGCATCAAAAGGTCGGGATGCAGGTCGTCGCAGCAGAACATGACCTTCTCCGGGTGCGACCTGAGCAACGGGGCCAGCGCCGCAAAATTCCGCGCCGCCGAACCCTCGCGGATGAGAATTTTCATCCGCGCCTTCAGCTTGTCCCGCGCCTCGGGCAGCGTGAAACATTCGTGGTCGGTCGTGATGCCGGCTGCGGCGTAGCGCGCGGCCTGGGCCCCGCGCAGCCTGGGGGCATGTCCGTCCACCGGTTTGCCGTGTCGCCTAGCCGCGGCGATCATCGCCATGAGTTCGGTGTCCCGCGCCTGCACGCCGGGAAAATTCATGACCTCGCTCAGGTATTTGATCTCCGGCCGGGCCAGCAACCGGGCGACCGCCTTCGCATCCAGCGCCGCGCCGGCCGTCTCAAAGGTTGTGGCCGGCACGCAGGAGGGCGCACCGAAATTGAATTTGAAGGGTGAGCGCCGGCCCTCGCGAATCATGTAATCCACGCCCCGCAGGCCGAGCACATTGGCGATCTCGTGCGGGTCGCTCACGGTCGCCACGGTCCCGTGCACGACGGCCCAGCGGGCAAACTCCGCCGGGGGCAGCAGCGAACTCTCGATGTGGATGTGGGCGTCGACAAAACCCGGCGCGATGAACCGCCGGTCCCGCACCCGGGCGTCCTCGGTAATCCGGGTGATGCGCCCGCCGGCCCATTCGACCACCCCGGGGAAAATCCGCCGCCGCTGCAGATCGACGATCTGTCCGCCCAGCCGTTGCACATGCGCTTTCACTTCAGCCCAAGGTGGTTCGGGCGGCGGGCGATGGCAACCCCTGTGAGCAAAAACTACTCGCAAAAAGCACCACCCGGTATTCCCTGAACTCTATGTCCGCCCACCACCTTTCCCGCGATTACCAGAACCCGGTTGTGCCCCGCCTCGACGACGATGACGACGACGAGCAGCAGGAAGAGGCCAAGGCCACCCAGACCCCGGCTTCCGTCGGCGCCCTGATCCAGAAGAAGTTCCTGGAGCAGCGCAAAATCTTCCTCTGGGGCGCCGTCACCGACGAGACCGCCAAGGACCTGACCGAGAAGCTGCTGTATCTCGAGGCCACCGCACCGGGCAAGGACATCACGTTCTACATGAACACCCCCGGCGGCTCCATCACCGCCGGCATGGCCGTCTACGACACCATCAAGCTGATCTCCTCCCCGGTGACTATCGTTGTGACCGGCATGGCCGCCTCGATGGGCTCCATCCTGCTCTCGGCCGCCAAGAAGGGCCGCCGCTACATCTATCCGCACGCCCGCGTGCTCATCCACCAGCCGCTCATCACCGGCCGGATGGTCGGCCCCGCCTCGGACATCAACATTCAGGCCAAGGAAATGGAGAAGCTCCGCACCGAGCTGAACCAGATCCTCGCCACGGCCTCGGGCCAATCCTTCGAAAAGGTCGCCAAGGACTCCGACCGTGATTTCTACCTGAACGCAGAGGAAGCCATCGCCTACGGGCTGGCCGACCACCTGGTCGAGAAGATCTAGGGCACCGTCCCGTCAGGGCGACTCGAGCAACCCTCGCCCACTTCCGCCGCTCAAGTGGGTGCTTGCCAATCCAACGGGGCCGTCTTTGCTGGCCACGGCGATGGATTCCGCCTTCCCGCAAGGGTAAACCGCCCGCCTCGCGCCGGCTGATGACTCCTGTTACAATTCAAAATTAACAGGCCCAGTCATGTACCTCTATCTCCTCATAGCCCTCGGTGGCGCGCTCGGCAGTGTGTTGCGCTTCTGGCTTTCCAACGCGATCGGCAACAGTTTCAGCGCCACGTTTCCGTGGGGCACGCTGATCGTCAATGTCACCGGGTCGTTCCTCATCGGCTTCTTCTTCACCCTAACGGAGCCGGGTGGCCGGGTGTTCGCCAGCAGCCATACCCGGCAGTTTCTCATGACCGGGGTGCTGGGGGGCTACACCACCTTTTCCTCCTTCAGCCTCCAAACCCTCAACCTCGCCCGGGAAGGCGAATGGCTGCAGGCCGGAGCCAACAGCATTGGCTCGTTGGTCGCCTGCCTGGTGGCCGTGTGGCTCGGACACCTGGCCGCCCTTTCGCTCAATCAACTCAAGGGTAACTGACATGGACCTGCCCCGCGACTCCGTCCTCCTGCGCATCTTTATCGGTGAGTCTGACCGCCACGGCCACAAGCCGCTCTACGAGGCCATCGTCCTCAAGGCCCGCGAACTGCACCTCGCGGGGGCCACGGTGCTGCGCGGCGGCATGGGCTACGGCAAATCCAGCCGCGTGCACACCAGCAAGATCCTCAGCCTCTCGGAGGACCTGCCCCTGATCATCGAGATCGTGGACCGCGAGGAGAAGATCAACGCCTTCCTGCCCGTGCTCGACACCATGATGTCGGGCGGGCTCGTCACGCTCGAAAAGACCCAGGTGATTTACTACCGCTCCGGCGAAACGCAGCCGCCGTTCCCCGCCGGGACCGCCCCATGAACTGGCTGACCTGGTCGCTGCTCTCGGCCCTCTTCGCCGGACTGACCGCCATCCTGGCGAAGGTCGGGGTCGCGGGCGTGGACTCGAATCTCGCCACCGCCATCCGCACCACCGTGGTGCTGGTGTTCGCGTGGATCGTCGCCGCGATCACCGCCAAGCCGGTGGCCCTGACCGCACTCTCCGGGCGCACGTGGCTGTTCCTCGTCCTGTCGGGCCTCGCCACCGGCCTGTCCTGGCTCTGCTACTTCCGGGCCCTGCAATTGGGCCAGGTCTCGCAGGTGACGCCGGTGGACAAGCTGAGCGTGGTTTTTGTGCTCCTGTTCGCCGCCCTGTTCCTGCACGAGTCCCTGACGCTGCGCACCGGCCTGGGCGCGCTGCTCATCGTGGCCGGTGCGGTGGTGCTCGCCTGGCCGGCGGCACCTCGGTGAGGATTATTTCGTGCCCTGCCGCTTGAGCAACTGCGCCCGCAGGTAGGTGTCGGGGGCGGCCTGCCTCCACGCCGTCAGCCAGAAGGAGCCCAGCATCCGCCCGCCGGTGAGCAGGCGCTCCTCAAGGAAGACCCGGCCCTCGACGCTGGTCGCGGCGACCTCGGCCTTGAGGGCGCCGCTTTTCTCCAAGGCGTACAGCGGTTCGACCAACTGGTGCTGCTCGGCCACATAGTTGATCGCCGCGGTGAACACGGCGTCGCGCGAGCCGGGCGCGGCGGCGAGGCTCAGGGGTTCGGCCGGCTTGACCCGCGGGAGCAGCGCCGCCTCGTTGATGCCGGACTTGTTGATGAAGCCGCTGTCGATCCAGCTGTGTAACCCCGGCCACTTCGTGTATTCCTTCGGATTGGCGCCGACCCAGCCGTTGTGATGCTTGGTCGTGTGCAGCGGCTGGGCGCCGTCCCCGACGTAATGGCCCATCACGCCCATGATATAGACGATGTTGCCCTTGGCGTTGGCGATCTCGTCCACCGTGCCGCCGCCTTCCTCGAAGGCTTTCAGGTAGGAGAAGGCCGACTTCAGCTTGCCGTATTGCTCGGCGATGGCCCACGGCAGGAACCCCGCCCACTCGCGGGTATGGTCGGTGTTTTTCGCCGGGTCGATGGCCGGGAAATTGTCGGCGTGCGCGGCCCGGCCGGCGGCAAAATCCGCGGCGAACTGGTAGCGCAGCGGGGAGACCGTGGCCGCGTCCAGCCCCGCCTCGCCCAGCTGCTCCAGGTCGAAGTAGTGGTCGATGCTGTTGAAGTGCTTGATGGGCAGGTCGGGGGCATTGCGCCAGCGGTCCGGTTCGCCGGACAGGAAGGCGATGCGCTCGGCGTTGGCCGGCTCGCGGACAAACGCGGGGAAATCAGCCGGCAGCGAGGCCAGGGCGAGATCATTGACGGTACGGTGGCCCTCGTAGTCCCAGGCGCGGGCGGCGAGCGGGAGAACGGCCAGCAGGATCAGTTGCGGGAGGTGACGCATGAAGTTTACTTTGCCAAGGGCGGCGCCATACGCAAGCCGGCCAGTGTCGCACTGTAGGCCTGCACGCCGTCGGCGATGGCCTCCGCGATCTGCTGGCGGAACGCGGCGGTGCCGACCCGCGCGGCCTCGGCATCATTGGAGAGATAGGCCGCCTCCAGCAGCGCCGCCGGGCAGGCCGGGAAGCACAACACCCGCAACCGGCCACGCTTGAAGCCGCGGTCGGAGGTCTTCAATCCCTGGAGCATGCTGCGGTGCAGGTGGTAGCCTAGCACGACGTTGGCGATATCCTGGTGGTTGGCGGGAAACGCCGTGTTGGTGAGCGAATCGCCGTTGTTGTCGGTGCTGGATAGTTGGAACTGCGGCGTAAGCACATAGGTCTCGGTCCCGGTCACGCGGGCGGCATCGCGTGGCTCGACGGCATTGAAATGAATGCTGAGGAAAAGATCCGCCCCGGCCACGTTGGCGGTATTGGCGCGCCGCTCCAGGTCCGTGCGCTGGTCCGGCGCCAGCTTGGAGTCGTCGCTGCGCGTGAGCTGCACGGCATAGCCTCGCGTCTCCAGCACCTTCTTCAGGCGCAGCACGACGTCGAGGGTCATGTCTTTTTCATTCAGCTTCAGCTTGAGGTTCTGCTTGCCCGGATCACTGCCGCCGTGACCGGCATCGAGCACGATGAGCCGGGGCGGAGCCGGGGGCAGGTGGGCCTGGTGTTCCTCCGGGCGCAGCAGCGGGGCAATGGTCTTGATGACATCGGGCCGGCTGACCCAGAGGTCGCCCCGGTGGAGCAGGACCGGCGAGCCGAGAAACACCCGCAACCCGTCGAGGTAACAGTCGCGCTGGTTGGTTTCGAATTTGAAGCGCACCCGGTCTCCCTCGGCGAGGGTGCGGGCCAGCTCCGTTTTGGCCCAGGCCGACTTGAGCCCATAGTGCTCCGCAAGGTCGTCCACACTGACGTAGTCGATCCCCTGCAGTCGGGTGGTTGACCAGAGATGGGACGGACGGGTTGGGGCCACGCGGACGGCGGCGGGGGCCGCGGCAGTCACGGGGGCCACGGGCGCGGCCCGAACCGGAGCGGGGGGATTGACGGTGACCGGAGCCGGCTTGGGCTGGGCCGGCGCCGAGCAGGCCGCCTGCGAAAATACGGCGATGAGCAGCAGGCCGCGTGCTGGGAGCCGCGCCACGGGGTCGGTTCTCCGGTTCACTCCGCCGCGGGCGGAGCGGGCTTCGGTTCCGGGGCGGGCTCGGGTACGTAGAACTTGGGCTTGCGCTTGTTCGGCGGCAGCGGCGTGAGCATGACGTTGATCTGCTTGCCGTTCAACTTGGGCTCGGCGTCGGGGTGCCCCATGGTCTCCAGTTCGCCGAGGGCCTTCTTCATCATGGCGAAGCCGATCTCGGGGTGGGCCATTTCGCGGCCGCGAAACTTGAGGCGGAGCTTCACCTTGTTGCCGTGCCCGAGAAATTCCTCGGCGTGGCGGAGCTTGGTCACGAAATCGTGGGCCTCGATCCGGACGGTGAACTCGATCTCCTTGATCTTGCTCGCCGTCGATTTCACGTGGGAGGTCTTCTTCTGCTCCTCGTAGACGTACTTGCCGAAATCCATGATGCGGCACACGGGTGGCGTGGCGGCGGCGGCGACCTCGACCAGGTCGAGGTTGAACTGGAGCGCGAGGGCGATGGCCTTCGGCGTGTCCATGATGCCCAACTGGCGGCCTTCGGGGCTGATCACGCGCACCTGGGGCGACTTGATCCGCATGTTGCGGCGGATGGCGGCGAAGGGGTCGTTGTTGCGACGATTGTCGCGGTTATACGGAGTGCGGGCGCCGGACGAAGAGGAAGGAAGTGCCATTCAGGTGGTTTGCGTTGCGAGGTGGGTCGGGAGGTGGTTTTTGCCTCTATCGCTGGGAATGACAATATCTATTTCCAGAGGGCAAAACAGCGTTTCCGGGGTTAAACACTGAAGCTTTCCCCGCAGGAACAGGAGGCCTTGGCGTTCGGATTGCTGAACTTGAAACCCCCGCCGATCATCTTGTCGGAATAGTCGAGCTCGGTGCCCTTGAGATAAAGGGCGGTCCGGGCATCCACGAGCACGGCCCGGCCCGCGCTGCGCACCAGGATGTCCCCGCGCTTGGGCTCCGCGGCGAAGCGCAGCTTGTAGCTGAGGCCGTTGCACCCACCCCCGGTGATCGCAATCCGCAGGTACTCCCCCTGCCGGTCCCGCGCGATGAGGGCGGCCACCTTTTCGCCCGCGGCGGGGGTCAGACGCACGAGGTTCTCGTTGCCTTCGCGGACCCCCTCGACCGGGGGCGGGACTGTGGCGGCGGTGTTCACTGGACCACACCTATGCCCCGGACCGAAGTTTAATCAAGCGCCGCGCCACGATGACCGCATTGGCGAAGCTCCGCAGGCTGGCCTTCCCCTGCCCCGCGATACCAAAGGCAGTGCCGTGGTCGGGGCTGGTGCGCACAAAGGGCAGCCCGAGGGTGACATTCACGGCCTCGTCGAAATCCACCGTCTTGAGCGGGGCCAGGCCCTGGTCATGGTAAAGCGCCACGACCACATCGAACTCCCCGCGCAGGGCCCGGGCGAATAGCGTGTCACCCGGCTGGCAGCGGGAGAGCCGGGGAAACTCGAGCCGCAGGTGATCCAACGCCGGATCGATGAAATCCCTCTCCTCATAGCCGAGCATACCTCCCTCCCCGGCGTGGGGATTGAGGCCGCAGACCCCGATCCGCGGTGCCGCCACACCCTCCGCCCGGGCCAGTTGATCGGCCGCCGCCACGGTGCGGTGCAACTGGTGCGGCCCGAGCGACTTTGCGACCTGGTGCAGCGGCATGTGCCACGTCGCCAGCGCCACCCGGAGTCGTCCGCCGCAGAAGCACATCACCGGGTCGCCGCCCCAGTGCGCTGCGAAAAATTCCGTCTGGCCGGGATAGGGATAGCCGATGGCCGCGAGCCGTTCCTTGCTGATGGACCCGGTGACCACGCCGGAATACTCGCCATGTTTGACGCCCGTGGCGGCACGCTCCATGGCCGCCCACGCGACCAGGGCCCCGTCGCCGTCGGGCTTTCCGGGCGTGGCTACAAAGTCCGCGAGACCGACCGGCACTTTGGTCACCTCGCCTGGCAGGGTTTCCAGCCAGCGCGCCGGACCGATCACGGCCACCTGCGCCGCCTCGGCGGGATTCGCCGCCAGCCAGGCGGCGATGATTTCCGGACCGACCCCGGCGGGATCGCCGCAGGTGATGGCGAGCTTAACCTTCGTCTTCATGTGCCGTGGTGCCGTTGTTCGCCGGCCGGGCAAAGCCGCGTTTGCCGCCGGCGAAAAATTCCAGGAAGCGTCGCGCCTCCGGTGTCTTGCCCACCCGGGCGGCCGCCAGCTTGCGCGGGTCGCCGCCCGCGAAGACCGCCGCATAGCACGCCTTCAGCTCAGCAATGGCCTCGCGGCTGAAGCCCCGGCGCTTGAGCCCGACCAGGTTCAGGCCGGATACCTCGTTGCGCTCGGCCACGAGGAGGAACGGGGCCAGGTCCTGCGTGATCCGGGCCAGTCCGGCGATCATCACGCCCTCGCCGATCCGGCAAAATTGGTGCGCCCCGGCCCCGCCGCCGAAGAAAGTGAAGCTCCCGACGTCCACGTGTCCGCCGAGCATGATGTTCGTGGCGAGCACGACGTCATCGCCCACCGTGCAGTCGTGCCCGACATGCGCGTTGGCCATCAGGTAACAGCGGTCGCCGACCACGGTGTCCTTGCCGGCGTAGATGGAGCGGTTGATGGTGACATGCTCCCGGATGACCGTGCCCGCGCCGATGCGCACGCCGCTCACGGTGGCCGGGTCGAATTTCAGGAAATTGGGCTCACCGCCCACTACGGCGAAGGGGTGCACCGCGACGCCGTCGCCGAGCACGACGCCCCGCTTGATGATCGCATGGGGATGGATCACGCAGCCCTTCCCCAGCCGGGCTCCCTCCTCGATGATGGCCGTGGCGTGGATGCTCATTCCGCCGCGCCTCCCCGGCCCCGGCGCGCCGTCGGGCGGTCCGGCATGAGGTTCATCTGTGTGTCCTTGAGCAGGTCGTAGTTCTTCAGGATGCGCATGACCTGCAGCGTGTCGTTCTTGGTGTAATTCTGGTTCACCTCCACCTTGTCCAGCAGGTCGAGCAGCATCGCGCGGAACGAGATGATCGCGTCCACCCCGTGTTCCTTGAGCAGCTCCACGCTCTGGGAACGAAACGGCTCGGCGGTCGGCAGGCTCGGTAGTACGAGAATCTTGGTGAAGCCCACGGCCGGATTGTCCTCGGTGGCCGGCGGGAAGAAACGGGTCACGTCCTTCAGCACATTCTCCTCGAGAAAACCGAAGATCTCCGGGCTGCTCTTGAGCATGGTCGGCGTGAACACGCCCGTGTGCCAGCCCTTGACCGCCACCACCGCCTGCCGGACAAAGGGCAGCTCGTTGGAGAAGAGAAAGAAGCCGGGCTTGCGGGCCCCGCGTTGCCACGCCGGGTTGAAGACCACGAGGTCCACTTCCTCGTCCCCGGTCTTGCGGCGCGCCGCCACCTGGTACTTGCGCGGCTGGCGGACCAGAAACCCGTTCTGCTCGAAATACTCGCGGACAATGCCTTCGTCGATGGCTGACATGGGAGAGTCAGTTTACTGGTTTGCCCCGGAATGGCACATCAAATCTTACACGGCGCCCAGCTCGCGCCAGACGGCCTCTACCAGGGCCGGGGCGATGCCCGAGCGGGTGGCGGCCTGGCCAACCGAGTTCAGCACGACAAAGCGCACGCCGCTGGCGCGGTTCTTCTTGTCGCGCGTCGTGGCGTTCTGGAGTTCGGCGAGCGGCAGCGGACCGCGCAACCGCACCGGCAGCTGGTGCGCCGCAACCGTGCGCTCCACGCGCTCGATGTCCGCTGCGGACAGCAACCCGAGCTTGTGGGACAGGCGCGCCGCCCCGGCGAGCCCGATGGCCACACCCTCGCCGTGCAGGTACGTCGTGTAGCCCGTCACCTGCTCAATGGCGTGGCCGAAGGTGTGCCCGAGATTCAGCAACGCCCGTCCGCCCTCGGCGGCGAGTTCGAACTCATCCGCCCGGACGATGTCGGCCTTGAGCTGGCAGCAGCGGCGGATAACGGCGGCCAGCCCGGCACTGCGGGCATCCAGCGGACTCTGCTCCAGTTGGTTGAAAAGCCCGGCATCGCCCAACAGGCCGTATTTGACGACCTCGGCCATGCCGGCGGCGAATTCGCGCGCGGGCAGGGTCTGCAGGAATTCCCGGCCGATGAACACCGCACAGGGGTGATGAAAGGCGCCGACCAGGTTTTTGCCGGCGGAAAGATTGATCCCCGTCTTGCCCCCGACCGAGCTGTCCACCATCGCCAGCAGCGTGGTCGGGATCTGCACGTATTGGATGCCTCGCAGGTAACTCGCCGCCGCAAAGCCGCCCAGATCCCCCACGACGCCACCACCAACCACCCAGAGCAGGCCCTGCCGGTTGACGCGGTTCGCCGCCAGAAAATCCAGTACTCGGCCAAAGGTTTCGAGGGACTTCGTCCGTTCGCCTGCAGGCACAATCAGGCGCGGGGTTGAGCCAAACGCCTGGGCAAGAAACCCCGATTGGGCCCGGGCCACGCCATCGTCGGTCAAAAGAATACTGCTGCGTCCAGCAGTGGCTTGGGTCGCCAGCATATCGCGAATAGCTGCCGTCGTATCGCTTGGGAAATGGATCGGGTAGCTTTTATTGCCCAAGTTGACTGCGAGCTCGCTTGTCATTGAAACGTTTAAAACCAGCTACTTGCGTAAGTCAATGTCTGATAAAATGACTATATGAGATGTAGTCTCACAATAATTATTGACTTGAGATTGCGTCTCGTATTCAGAAAGACCGTAACTCGTTATTATCCTCCGCATGACTCAGCACCCTCACCAATGAACCACCGCCCTTCCATCCCCCTCCAGATAGCCTTTACCGCCCTCATCGGGCTCACGGTACTAGCTCCCAGCACCAAAGCTGATGAAAATTATTTCGGCTACACCTACGGTTCCGAAACCCTGCCTAAACGCCATTGGGAAATTTACCAGTGGGCCACTTCCCGGACCGGCAAAGGCGATGGCAGCTATCATGCCGTCGATCTGCAGACCGAGATCGAGCACGGCTTCACCGACCGTCTCCAAGGCTCGTTCTATCTGAACGCCATCAAGCACGACATTTCCAATGTCTCCGGTTTTGGCGACCGCGATCAGTTTCGTTTCAACGGCTTTCAGGGTTCGCTGAAATACAGCCTCAAAAGCCCATACAAAGATGGCTACGGTTTGGCCGTCTATCTAGAACCAGGCTATAAACGCTACAGCGCGAAGAGCGGTGACCGCGAGGACATCTTCTTCCTCGAACCCAAGCTCATCGTGCAAAAAAACTTTCTCGAAAGCTCCCTGATCTGGGCCGCGAATTTCAGCGGTGAATTCGAGCGCGAGCACAATCTCGATGAGCGGGAATGGGAGAGCGAACTCGAGCTTCAGTTCAGCACCGGCCTGAGCTATCGCTTCGCGCCGAACTGGTTCGTGGGCGTTGAGGCCCTCGCCACTTCCGCCTTCGAGCGCATGCACCTCGACCAGCTTGGCGAATATGGCATTTTCGCGGGTCCCAACCTGCACTACGCGAGCAAAAAATGGTGGGCGACACTTACCGTGTTGCCCCAGCTATCCGGCTGGCCCGAGACAAAGGGAAACCGGGACCTTGAGCATTTTGAGAAACTTCATGTCCGTCTCAAGCTCGGCATAAACTACTAATGGGTCTGCCCGGCGCTATATGGAAACTAAGCCGCTAATCAAACCACCGACCGTCCTTCCTTTATCGAGCTTACCAAGCCCGGATTCCGTCTCTTTTGGTCGCGGGCAACCTCCGCTCCTTTTTCATGGCTAATGCCCCCTGCCTGCTATGTCTCACCCTGCCCGCCGCCCTCATCGGCAGCACGTCCGGCTATGCCGTCACCTATCTCACGGTGGAACAAGCGCAAGCGGCGCTGTGGCCGGGAGTGAAACTTGCCGAAACCAGCGTCTTGCTCAGTCCCGGACAAAAAAAGGCGGTTGAAAAGACCGCTGGGATCCGTGTTCGCCAGTCTGAGCTTAAGGCCTGGCGCACCCCGGACGATGGCTGGTTTTTGGTCGACCTGGTCATGGGCAAGCACGAGTACATCACCTATGCGGTCGCCATCACCGCTGGCGGTGAGGTTGCCGGCCTGGAGATTCTCGACTACCGCGAATCCTACGGCGGCGAAATCCGCAACCGAAGGTGGCTAGCCCAATTCGCCGGCCGGAACGTCGCTTCACCCCTCCGGTTGGATCAGGATATCAGGAACATTTCCGGCGCCACCCTTTCCTGTCGCAATATCACCGATGGCGTGAAGCGTCTGCTGGTAACCCATGACCTCGTGCTCAAGTATCTCCGTTGAAGTCCGCCGTGCCCGGCCGCTGCTCGGCACGCTCGTTGACATCCGCGCTTTTGCCCCGGACAAGGACTGTGCGGTGCAAGCCGTGCACGACGCGTTTACCGCCGTTGAACAGGTGCAAGCGCTGATGAGTTTTCATGACCCCTCGAGTGATGTCGGCCGGCTCAACCGGGGGACAGTCGGCCGCAGCATCCGCATTCATCCTTGGACCTATCATGTGCTCCGTTCTGCGCAGGCCCTGCATACCGCATCCCATGGCCTCTTCGACATCTCCACCGCTCCTGCGCTTGTCCGCGGTGGCTGGCTGCCGAGCAATGCGGTGCCCATGCCCCGGGCCGGTGGGAGTACCGCGGATATCTGGTTCGGTTCCGGCCATCGTGTGCGGTTCCGCCGGCCGCTGCTCATCGACTTGGGAGGGATCGCCAAAGGTTTTGCCGTGGATCGCGCCATCGCCGCACTCAGGCGGCATGGGGCCACCGCTGGCAGCATCAATGCCGGAGGCGATCTGAGGGTCTTCGGTCCAACCAGGGAACCCGTGCATGTACGCTGTCCTGAATCGCCGGGCCGGTTCCATCCTCTCACACACTTGTACAATACCGCCTTCGCCACTTCGGCGTCATACTTCGCGGCGCGACCGGTCAGTGGCTACCTATGTGCACCCGTCATCGATCCGCGCAACGGCATGCCATCACGGCAGTCCCGCAGCGTTTCGGTCCAAGCAAGTACCTGCCTGATGGCCGACGCTCTCTGCAAAGTGGTGTGGCTCGCCCGATCGGGCGAAGCCACCGCCCTGCTGCAGCGCTACCGCGCCAAGGCCTGGGTGGTCCCTGCCCAACCTGCCATGCCGGTCTACCATTCCCATGATGCAGCATAATGGCACTCGCCTCGGCACCGCCCACCGCACCTGGCTGTTTGGGGTCCTCGCCGCGGCCTTCATCACTGGCCTCGCCTGGTGGGTGCTGCATCATTGGTTTCAGGCAGAGGGTGAATTCGGGCCTGCTCCCCACCCCGCTGAAACCTGGTTGATTCGCCTCCATGGCGCTGCAGCCATGCTCAGCCTGATACTTTTCGGCACATTGCTCACCGAGCATGTGAAGCCCTCATGGCTGGCCCGTCGCAATCGTCGTTCTGGTGTCCTTCTGTCTGCCCTCAATGCCCTCCTCGCGCTCACCGGCTACATCCTGTACTATGCCGGCGGTGAATTGCTGCGAGTGGTGGCGAGCTATGCCCACCTTGCACTGGGTCTGCTCTTACCCGTTCTTCTGACCCTGCATATCTTTTTCGGCCGTCGCAACCGGCCCGCGAGGGAGGACACAATGCATCCCGGTGAAGAGGACGAGTCGTTGGGGTGACTTACACTCCGGCAATCCAATGTGATCCGACTCAGCTTCGGCCGTGACGGGTTCTCTCCCGGGATTCCAGTAACCCAACGCACCATTCTGATTAGCAGTAGGGATTGAGCTGTACAGTTTCCTGCCCGGGTGGATGTATCCAGCCCACCTGGGGAATGAACACTAGCAGCATCTGCTCGCGTTGGCGCGGTTCGTGCAAAATATCGGGCCATGGTCCGGCGACTCTCCTGGTTGGGATGCGGCATGGCAGCTCTCCTGTTCACGAGTGCCCTCGCCGAGGAAGCCGGGCAGACTTGGATTCGCGGCATCTATACCGGGCAATCGCCCCGGCCGGTGACGACCGACGAGATGGAAGCCTGGCGGCAGGCCAGCATCCTGGCCGAGAATACACCCGATGCCTTTGTGCTGGTCGGACTCGGCCGGTCCATGCAGCCACTCTACGCCCCGGGGACCATCCTCGTGCTGCAGCAGCTGCCCTACGCTGAACTCAAGCGCGGCCAGACCGTCCTTTATCGCACCAAGCAGCAAAACATCGTGGCCCATGTGCTGGTCGCCAAAGCGCGGGATGGCTGGCGGGTGCAGGGTCTCAGCAACGCCATCCACGACATGGAGCCAGTCGTCGCGGAGAATCTGGTGGGAATCGTGGTGGCCGCGTTCAAGCCCGTGACCACTGCGCGGTCCATGCAGGTCGCCATGCTCCGCTAGTTAGCGGGGCGACCCGACTGGAACCGGCAAAAAAAAAAGACGCGGAGATCACTCCGCGCCCTTGTTGAACACCCATTTTTGAAAGTTGAGGGCTCGCGTGCGCGCAACGGGCCAGTCAAACGCCCGCGAGCCCCTTTGGTCACCTCTCGCACCCTTTGCAGGGCACGAAAAATCACACCGCGAAACTAATCAGATGATGTGACCGGGCCGCATCGCGATAACCGCCTATTTTCAGGTGCCCTTGGGCCGGCGGCGCAAAGGTGCGCCGCCTCCGGATCGGGTCCCTGCCCGGCCTGCTTCTCAGGCGAATGCTCCCGCGTCGGCTTACTGGTCCAGCCCAAAGACCGCCTTGGCGTAGTTCTCCGCTGAAAATGGCTGCAAATCCTCCGGCTGCTCGCCGAGGCCGATGAAATAGATCGGGATCTTCAGCTGACGGTATATTCCCACGATCGCTCCGCCCCGGCTGGTGCCGTCGAGCTTGGTGAGGATCAACCCGGTCAGGCCGAAACTCTGGTGAAAGACCCTGGCCTGCTCGATGGAGTTGGCGCCCAGGCTGCCGTCAACGACAAGCCAGCGGTGCTGGGGCGCGGTCGGATCGTTCTTCTGCAGGACGCGGCGGATCTTGGCCAGCTCCTCCATCAGGTTTCCCTTGGTGTGCAACCGGCCGGCCGTGTCCACGATCAGCCAGTCCTTGCCTCGCGCCTTGGCCGCCTGCCAGGCATCAAAGGCGACGGCCGCCGGGTCCGCCCCGGCATGACTGGCCACGATGTCCAGCTCCAGCCGCGTGGCCCAGCTGCGGAGTTGTTCCACCGCCGCGGCCCGGAAGGTGTCGCAAGCCGCCACCAGTACGGATTGCCCGTCGGCCTTGAACTTGTACGCCAGCTTGGCCGCGGTGGTCGTCTTGCCCGAGCCGTTCACCCCGATCATGCAGATGACCGACGGACGGCTTGACCCCAGCTCGACCCTGCCTTCCGAACCCGCCAAAACCCGCTGCAACACGGTGGCGCCGATCGAGGCCGCCTGCTGGCCCTGCAGGGCAGGGTCCTTCTTGTAGGCGGCCTTGATCTCCCCGAGAATCTCGGTGGTCGTCTCGACGCCGAAATCCGCCGTGTAGAGAGCCTCTTCCAACTCGTCGAGCGAGGCGGCGTCGATCTTCCTTCCGCCGAACAACCCGTGGGTTTTCGCCGAGATGGCGGATACGGTCTTGGCCAGCCCGTCCCGGAATTTCTTGAAGAGGGATAGCATGCGCCGCCGCTTACTCCGTCGTCGGTTTGCGCGCGTCCCGGCCGAGCTTGTCCTTCATCCGGTCGAGGATCCCGTTGATGAAGCGCTTCGAGTCCACCGTGGAATACTGCTTGCTGAGGTCGATGGCCTCGTTGATCGAGACGACGGGCGGGATGTCCTTGCGGTGCAGCATCTCGAACATGGCGAGCCGGAGGATTGCGAGGTCGATCTTGGCGACGCGCTCGAATTCCCAGTTGTGCGCCAGCGCCTTGATGTGACCGTCGAGCTCGGCGACATGCTCGATGGTCCCGTGAATCAGCTCCTCGGCGAAGGCGTAGTGATCGCGCGGCTTCTCCAGGTGCTCGAAGAACAGCTGCAGGTCATTGGCCACGTTGGCCGGCTGGTTGACGCTCCAGGCGTAGAGATACTGGAACGCCGCCGCCCGGCACTCCCGCCGCTGGGTGAATTGGCTGCTCATGATTTTCCTTTCAGGGAGACTTTCAATTCCGCCATCGCCAGGGCCGCCTGGGCGAATTCGGCCCCGCGGTTGATCCGGCCCGTACAACGGGCCCGGGCCTGTGCCACCGTGTCGGCGACAATCACGCCGTTGATCACCGGGATGCCGGTTTTCAGGGCCACGCGCTGCAGGGCATGCGAGACGCTCTGTCCGACCATCTCGTGGTGGTTGGTGTCGCCGCCGATCAGCACGCCGAGCGCCACCACACAGTCATGCCGGCTGGAGGCGGCCAGTTGCCCGACCGCCCAAGGCACTTCGTGTGAACCAGGTACGCGAATGAGTTTAATGCGGCCGGTCTTCACCCCCGCCTGCCGCAACCCCGCCGTGAGCTGGACCAGCAGGCCGTCCACCAGAGCTTCATTGAACCGGGCGGCCACGACACCGATGCGGAACTTCGCACCGTTGATCCGCCGGACTGATGGGGCTGATTGGCTCATGAAGGTTCTATTGGCTGGGGCTGGGGCGGATACCGCAATCGAAAACCGCCTTCATACCGCCACCTGTTCCACGATCTCGAGGCCGTACCCCTCCAGCCCGACCACGCGCCGCGGAGCGTGCTGCAGCAGCCGGATCTTGCAGAGACCGAGCGCGGTGAGGATCTGCGCGCCAGTGCCATAGTCCCGGAGGTTTGAGGGGGAACCCGCCTTGTCAGTGCTGAGCAGGGTTTCCTGCATGCGGCCGGTTTGCTCCATGTAAACAATGGCTCCATGGCCGGCTTGGGCCACCCGTTGGAGGGAAGCGAGCAGTGATCGGTGGCTGCCGAGGTCCTTGGCGTGAAACACGTCGCTCAGCAGGTTCTCGGTGTGCACCCGGACCAGCGTCGGCGAGCCGTCCAGCTTGCCCATGGTAAAGGCGAGATGGTGGCGTCCGTCCACCTTGCTGCGGAAGACATGCAGGGTGAAGTCGCCATACTCCGACGAAAACGGCCGTTGCGCCACCTGCTCGACCAGTTTCTCCCGCCGGTGCCGGTATTCTATCAGGGACGTGATGGATATGAGCGGCAGGCCGTGCTGCCGCTTGAATTCCAGCAATTGGGGCAGTCGCGCCATGGTACCGTCCTCGCTGAGGACCTCGCAGATCACACCCGCCGGCCGCAGTCCGGCCAAAGCCGCGAGGTCCACCGCCGCCTCGGTGTGTCCGGCCCTTTCGAGCACGCCGCCGGGTCGCGAACACAGCGGGAATATGTGCCCGGGCTGCACCAGCTCGTCGGATCGCGTGTCCGGGTTTGCCAGCAATTGGATCGTCCGGGCGCGGTCAAAGGCGCTGATGCCCGTGGTGATGCCCTCGGCGGCATCCACTGACACGGTGAAGGCCGTGCGGTGCGCCTCCCGGTTCTGTTGCACCATCGGGTTGATGCCGAGCCGCTTCAGCTGCGGTTCGGTCATCGGCACGCAGATCAGACCCCGGGCGTGACGGATCATCATGTTCACCAGCTCGGGCGTCGCCTTTTCGGCCGCCATCACCAGGTCGCCCTCGTTCTCGCGGCCCTCGTCATCGGTCACGATGACAAGCCGGCCGGCCGCGATCGCCTGGATCGCGGTCTCAACGGAGTCAAAGGGCGGGAGGTTGGACATGGCGAAAGGGCGGCAGCATCCCCTGCCCGCCCCCGGCTGTCAAATCCCGGCTGTTTCAGCCGCGGAACGCCACCGTGTAGTTCTCGACCGCCTTGGCTTCATCCCCCTCCCCCTTGAGCAGGGTCAGGAAGACGTTGAAATTAAAGGGAGGGACCACCGGTTTTGCTCCGACCAGCGCGGTGCCGCTGCCGTTGAGGACGGTGCGATTGTCGCCCGGCGAACGGGGATTGGGCCAGCGCGCCGTGGCGCGGGTGACATCAACGCTCATCGGCTTCTTCTTCTTGTCGTAGAAGGTGAGCTTGAAATTGCCCCCAACCACCTCGAGCCCGAGGAATGTACCGTTGGGCCGGGCAATCTCCGTGCCCGGGATCTTGGGCAGCTCCTCTTTCTTAACCTCTTTCTTGACCGTGGCAGCCTTGGGATCGGTCGTTTTCACAACCCCGACCTTGGGATCCGTCTGTTTCGCGACGCCCGCCTTGGCCTCCGCGGGTTTTTCCAGCGCGGGGTTGCTGTCCGCCTTGTTCACGCCGGGACTGAGCTGCGCCTGGGCAACACTGGCGGCAAACGCGACACAGAGAAAAGCGGCGATGGTTTTCATGCCGGCAAGATACTTCCGGCCGGCACGCCTGCAAGCCCGGGTTGGCCAGTCGAACGGCTTACCGACCCAATTTCGCACGCATTTCACGCCAGCGCTGGAGTCGATCGGCAATCTTGGCCTCCCATCCCGCCGTCTTGGGGTTGTAAATAGGCCGCGGCTCCTGAAGGTGCGCCTGGCCGGTGATATTCTCGGGAAATTCGTGGGCGTAGAGATAGCCCTGCCCCTGGCCGATCCGCTTGTTGGCCTGACCGCTTTTGCTGCGCAAGGCCGATGGAATCGTCTGCACGGGCTGCTCCTTCAACAGCCGGTGCGCCTCGGCCAGCGCGAGGGTGGCCGAATTGCTTTTCGGAGCCGTGGCAATGTAGAGGGTGGCGTGCGCCAGGGTGAGTTCCGCCTCCGGCAGGCCGATGAAGTCGCAGGCATGGTGCGCCGCCACGGTGAGCGGCAGCGCCTGGGGGTCGGCCAGTCCCACGTCCTCACTGGCCAGGATCACCAACCGGCGCGCAATGAAGCGCGGGTCCTCGCCCCCGGCCAGCATCTTGGCCAGCCAGTACATCGCCGCATCCGGGTCACTCCCGCGGCAGCTCTTGATGAAGGCGGAGATGGTGTCGTAATGCTCGTCTTCGTCGGCATCGTAGCGGATGCGCCGCTCGCGGGCGAAAAGCTCCAGTTCCTTTTCCCCGATGGCCGCCTGTTCCGGCAGGCTAAGGGCGAGGACTTCCAGCGCATTGAGTGCGCGCCGCAGGTCGCCATCGCACAGCACGGCGAGGTCATTCAGCACCTTGTCGTCGGCCGTGTGTTTGCGGGCGCCCAGCCCGCGTTCCGTGTCGGTCAGCGCATGGCGCAGCACCCCGGCGACCGCCGCCGCCGTGAGCGGCTCGAGCCGGAACAAGTGGCTGCGGCTGAGGAGCGGCGGGTTGACGTAGAATCCGGGATTGTGCGTCGTCGCGCCGATCAGCCTCACGTTGCCCTCCTCCACGTCGGGCAGCAGCAGGTCCTGCTGTGACTTGTTGAAACGGTGCAGCTCGTCGATGAACAGGATCGTCGCCGCCTCGGGCTGCCGCCGGGCGATCGCGAGCACTTCGCGCAGCTCGGCGACATTGGACATGACCGCGTTGATGCGGACAAAACGGCTCTTGGTCACGCGGGCAATGACCTCGGCCAGGCTCGTTTTGCCACAACCGGGGGGGCCATAAAACAGCAGGCTGCCGAACCGGTTGCTGGCAATCAGGCGGGGCAGCAGGTTGCCGGCCTGCAGGATGTGCTCCTGTCCGACGATCTCTTCCAGGTGGCGCGGGCGCATCCGCGCAGCGAGCGGCTGCAACGCGAGGGACTTCGCGGTGGAGTGTATTGAAGCGGACGGCTTCTCGTCGTCGAAGAGGGAACTGGTGTCGTCTGCCGGGCGGGCCATGCGTCGGGCAGTGTGCGCCCCGTGTCAGGAGAAACAAGTTTGAAGGCACCGGGCGAACGTGTTGGCTCCCCGCTGTGCCTGCCCGGGCCAGGGCGCAATTCCCGCATGCCCTCGCCCGCCCTGCAAGTCCGTGCCCCGCTCCTGTGGCTCCTGCTGCCGTTGATGGCCGGGTTTGCGGCCGCCGACCTCTGGGCCCCGCCGGCGGTCGGTCTGTGGCCCTTGGTCGTGGTGGCCGCGTGCACCGGGGCCGCGGCGATGGCGGCGGCCTACGCCAACCGGACCAAGTTATGGATGGTTTGCCTTCCACTATCCGTCGGGTGTTGCGGCTACGCGATGCTGCACGCCCGCTTCCCGGGTTTGCACATGGCCGAGTCCCGTCCGCCCCGTGAGATTACCGTGACCATGGAAGTCTGGCAGAACTTCCCGGCCTCGCCCCGGGCCCGCAGCCTCACGGGCCTGGCCACCATCACAGCCACCGGCGAGGGTGATCGCGAACTGATCGGCCGCCGGATATACTACTCAGCCATCCGCCGCATCAGTCTTCCGCCCCAACGCTCGGGCCGTTACCTGATCCAGGGCATTGTCGAGCCATTGCGGAAGGAGGATGCTGCCGCCGGCTTCAACGACTACCTGGCTAACCTCGGCATCCGCCACCGTCTCACGCGGGCGCACGTGCAACGCGAGGTGGTGCCACCGGGGAGATTCCAGAAATTCTATGCCAGCGCGCAGGACCGGTTGGAATCGATTCTGCGCCACCAGCTGGAATCGCAGCCCGATACCATGTCGCTCTACCTCGCCATGTTGCTGGGGGAGAAAGCCGTGCTGAGCGTGGAGCAGCAGAATGCCTTCATGCGGAGCGGCACCTTTCACATCTTCTCCATCAGCGGATTGCATGTCGCGGTGATCGCCGGGGCTATGCAAGCCCTGCTCAGGCTTCTGCGCCTGCCTCGCCGCCCCGCGGTGATGGTCACGCTGCCCGTGCTCTGGCTCTACGTGGAGATCACCGGGGCCGGTTCGCCCGCCGTGCGTGCCTTCCTGATGATCGCGTTCCTGCTCGCTTCCCGGGTGTTTCGGCTGCCCGGCAACGCCCTCGCCGCCCTCGTGGCCTCGGCGTTGTTCACCCTGCTCCTGGATCCGTTTCAATTGTTCAGCACCGGCTTCCAGATGTCTTACACCGTCGTGGCCGCCCTCGTCGTCATGGGCCGGCCCTTGGCCGAGGCGTGGCTCGCCCGCTGGAGGCCATTCGCCTACCTGCCCAAGGGGGACTGGCGCTGGTGGCATGTCACCACCAACTGGAGCGGGCGCAAGATTATCGCGGCGACTGCGGGCTGCTGGGTGGCCTTCCTGGCGAGCACGCCTTCCGGCATCGGTTACTTCGGGTTGTTCTCGCCCGGCTCCCTGCTGGCCAATCTGGTCATCATTCCCCTGTCCTCGTTCGTCATCGTGGCCGGTTTTCTCTCGTTGGTCGCCGGCTTGGCGGGAGTGCTCCCGCTCAGCGCCCTGCTCAATGCCATCGCCGCGATTGTCATCACCGGGAGCGACTGGCTGCTGCAACGCGGCACCGCCCTGCCCGGCGTGTTCTTCCCCGCTCATTACCGGGCGGAGTGGCTGGCCCCGCTGGCCCTGGGACTGATGACCGCCGTCATGCTCGCCGGCGCGGCCGGCCGCTGGTCACGCCGTTATGGCGGCTACTGGCCGCCCTTCCTCGCCCTCGTGCTGCTGGTGATTTTGGGCGTGAAGTTCGGCTGAGAGCCGCCAGCCTGCCCCCATGAAAAGCGCCTACGAACTCGCCATGGAACGTCTCGCCAAGGCCGATCCCGCCGCCGCGCCGTTGAGCGCGGAGCAGAAGGCCCGGCTGGCCGAGATTGACCGGGTTTACCAGGGCAAGCTGGCCGAACGGGAAATATTCCTGCAACAGCAGCTGCGCGAAGTCCTCGCGGCGCGAAAACTCGACGAGGCCGACAAGATCCGGAAGCAGATCAGCGGCGAGAAGGCCCGGCTGGAGGAGGAACGCGAGGAGGAGAAGGAGCGAGTGCGCCGGACCAAGCGCGGTTAACGGGCGAACTCAAAGACGGCTGACAGCGTGTGATGGTCCGAGGACATCGTCGGCTTGACCTCCCAGCTGACCGGCTTGAGCCAGTCATTGTAGAAAATGTGGTCGAGCACGTACGGCCGGCGGCGCCAGGTGATCTCCTTGGACTGCACCGTCTGGTAGCCGGCCACGGCAAACTGCTGGATGAGTGACTCGTGCTTGCTCACGTTGAAGTCCCCGGTGAGCAGGGTCGGCATGTCCTTCACGGCGCGCAGCTGCTCCTCGACGAGCCGGCGCTGCTCCCGGTGGGACTCGCTGCTCGATTTCAGCATGAAGAACGCCAGCAGGTGGGTGTTGAACAGACGCACGCTCCGACCGGCCATGGTGGTCGTCACGCCGATGAGCAGGCGGTCGGTCGGCGTTTTCTTTTCGCCGAAGAAATCGAACTCCACCGGGGGTGACGGCAGGTTAGCGCAAATGTGCTCCCGCAGGGGCTGCTTGGAAAAGATGGCCAGCCCGATGCCGAAGGGCAGTTCGCGCGGATCCGGCTTGGGGTAGCAGAAATAACTGTCGTAGCCCTTGAATTCCTGCTTGAGCCGCGTGAAATGGGGCGGCGGGTCGGCCTGCACCCCGTTGGGCAACGCCTTTTCGACCTCCTGCAGCATCACAATGTCGGCATTGTGCGTGTGGATTTCCTCGATGGTTTTCTGCAAGTCGATGGGCGCGTGGTCGGGATAGGCATCATCCCAGGGCTGCCCATACTGCATGTTGAACTGCAGAATCTTGAATCGCCCGCTCATGGTTCTCAGCCGCCTCCTGCGGCTTTGCTCACGGCCGGATGCACCGCAGCCTTGTCCGGCTGGATGAACGCCCCGAGGCCCAGTTTATTCACCGTGGGGGCCCGCCAGAGCGGGATAATATTCTGCCCCATGCTAACGGCTTGCTGCCCGCCGAGAATCCGATGCTGCGCCGGCTT
>Ga0255338_1000759_pt1 | contig 82326 bp, 74 predicted proteins | sample MeOH1_35cm_T4_19_FD_203715 | JGI IMG/M metagenome (GOLD analysis project Ga0255338, IMG submission 203715) | Sandy soil microbial communities from University of British Columbia, Vancouver, Canada - MeOH1_35cm_T4_195 | ecosystem: Engineered > Artificial ecosystem > Sand microcosm > Unclassified ... | reverse complement strand
CGCTTTGAATGCCGCTGAATGGTTGCGGCGCGGTCGTTTCATGGTGCTTTGCTCCTCGGCGATCGTCTCGCCTATTAGAGCAGAACTTCACTTATCCCACTGCCCAGATTGGTGGGGCCACCTCTGAGGGCCTGCCGCGCGCCTACACCAAAGACCTCTACCAGTCGAAGTGCGACGCGCTATTCCAGCACGTGTACGAAAGCTATTACGGCGACGGCGGCAGTGTGTATGCCGGCCATCGGGCATAAGCCGTCGCGCCGTTCAATCTCTCGGCTGATATTCGAGCGCGTGCGTCGGCATCGAGCGGTTGCTCGCTGCCGCTGACTCCGTGCGCGTGATGCCGATCAGGCCCACGTCGATGTCGGCCGGCGTCATCGCCACCGCGCGGTCGAGCGCCTGTTGCAGCGGGATGCCGCTCGCGATCCGCTCGTACACGTCACGGGCAAGCATGCGCGCGACGATGTGCTCGCCCAGCCCCGTGACCGCTATCGCGCCCGCGGGACCGGCGTAGTAGCCGCAGCCGGGTATCGGCGTGTCGCCGACGCGCCCCGGCAGCGCCGGCGCTGCGCCGCCCGTCGACGTCGCGACGGCGAAATGCCCTTCGAGATCAAGCGCCACCGCGCCCACTGTGTCGCACTCACTTGGCTTCGACCGCTTGAGCGGCGGCGCGTAGCGCAGCAGATCGTAATCGTCGAAGCCTGAGCTGCGCGCGAAGTCGAGCGCGCCCTGGCCCGCGAGCATCCAGTGCCGGGTGTCGGCGACGCGCTGCGCGACGAGCACCGGGTTCTTCACCCGCTGCAGGCACGCGACAGCGCCCAGCGCGCCGCGCGTGTCCATCACGGCCGCATCGGTCTCGACGATGCTGCCGTCTCCGCGACGTATGGAGCCGGACCCGGCATTGAATCGCGGATCGTTCTCGAGCGCGACCACTGCCGCTACGGCGGCGCTCAATGCATCCTCGCCTGCCCGGAGCAGCGCAAAGCCGCGCTCGGCGGCGGCGACGCAACCGTCTTCGTTCATCTTGCTGTTGCCTGCGCCGCCGTGAACCAACACTGCGGCGCGCCGTGGATAGCGATGCATGGGGCCGCATCTGTGGACGAAGCGAGAGGCGAAGCGGCCGGCAGTTGAGCGGCGTTACCGGAACTCGAGGTTCTTCACGCGCAAGCCCGCCGCGGTGAAGCCGCCATCGACGGATATCGTCTGGCCGGTCATGTAGCTCGCATCGTCGGACGCGAGGAACAGCGCGGCGGCCGCGGCTTCTTCCGGCTCGCCGTAGCGGCCCAGCGGCACGGCGTTGTGCCACGCGCTGCGCCGCTCGTCGTTGTGCTGCTGGCGGCTGCGCGGCACGTCGATCGGGCCGGGCGCGACGGCATTGACGCGTATGCCGTGAGGCGCAAGATCGACGGCCATCACGCGCGTCATGGCGATGATGCCGCCTTTCGACGCGGCGTACGCGGCGCGTCCGCTGCTACCCAGGAATCCCGAGTGCGACGAGAAATTGACGATGGCGCCGCCGCCCAGCTCGACCATGTCCCGGGCCGCGGCCTGCGCGCACAGAAAGGTGCCGACCACGTTGACGTCGAGCATGGTGCGCAGCATGTCGAGCGGCGTCTCGAGAAAATGCTTCTGGGCGCCGATGCCCGCATTGTTGATGAGAACGTGGGCGCGGCCATAGGTCTTGCGCGTGTGCTCGAGCATCGCTTCGACCTGCCGCGGCTCGCTGATCTCCACCGGGCAGGGCGATGCCCGTCCGCCGCTCGCGACGATCGCTTCGCCGACCTTCGTCACGGCGGCGAGATCGCGGTCGGCGAGCACGACGGACGCGCCTTCGGCCGCGATGCGTCGCGCGATCGCTTCACCGATGCCGGTGCCGCTGCCGGTGACGATGGCGATTTTGTTCGAGAAACGTTCGGACATGATGGCGGGACCCGGCGTGGAAGAAAAGTCAGTCTAGCATGGCGTCCCCTGCGCGCTTGCTGCCGCGACGCGCGCCGTCGTTGACGCGCGTCAAGTCGGCTTTCCCGGCCGGCCGACATGATGGCGGCATTCCCTCCGCGATCGACGAGGTGCGCCATGTTCGAGTCCGCGAATCTCTCCCACAAGATCGACAAGTCCACATACAGGCGCGAGGCGCCCAGGCTGCGCGAGGCATTGCTCAACGCGCAGTTCGATCATCGCCAGAACGGCCGTTTCCCGGTGCTGATCCTCATCGCGGGCGTCGAGGGCGCGGGCAAGGGCGAATCCGTCAATCTGCTCAATGAATGGATGGACCCGCGCAACATACTCACCTACGGCTTTCCCGAGCCCACGGAAGAGGAGGCGCTGCATCCGCGCATCTGGCGCTACTGGCAGGCGCTGCCGCCCAAAGGAAAGATCGGCGTGTTCTTCGGCGCGTGGCATACGCAGCCGATCGTGAACCGCGTGCTGGGCCGAAGCTCGGCGGCGGAGCTCGACCAGGCGATCGGCGACATCCTGCGCTTCGAGCAGATGCTGTGCGACGAAGGCGTGCTGCTGCTCAAGTTCTGGTTCCATCTCAGCAAGGAGCAGCAGCAGAAGCGGCTGAAGGCGCTGGAGAAGGACCCGAAGACGAGCTGGCGCGTGAGCAGGAGAGACTGGGAATTCTTCAGGATCTACGACAAGTTCGGCAAGGTGTGCGAGCCTTTCCTGCGCCGCACCTCCACCGCGCATGCGCCCTGGATCGTGGTGCCGGGCATGGATGCGCGCTATCGCACCATGATGTTCGCAAGAACGCTGCTCACCGCGCTGCGCGAGCGCCTCGACGAGAAGAAGGACAGGAAGGCCGGCGAGCGCACGCCGCCCCTGCTGCCGGCCATCGACAGCGTCAACGTGTTGCGCGCGCTGAAGCTCGACCGGGAAATGTCCGAGCAGACGTTCGACAGGCAGCTCGAGAAATGGCAGGGCCATCTCGCGCTGCTGGCGCGCCACCCGAAATTCGCGAAGCTCGCCGTGGTGACCGTGTTCGAGGGCAACGACGCCGCCGGCAAGGGTGGCGCCATACGCCGGGTCACCGGCGCGCTCGATGCGCGGCAATATCACGTGATCCCCATCGCGGCGCCGACCGAGGAGGAGCGCGCGCAGCCGTATCTCTGGCGGTTCTGGCGCCATATCCCGCGTCACGGCCGCATCGTCGTCTTCGACCGCTCGTGGTACGGCCGCGTGCTGGTCGAGCGCGTGGAAGGCTTCTGCGCCGAGGCCGACTGGATGCGCGCCTACACCGAGATCAACGATTTCGAGCAGCAGCTGGTGCGCCACGACATCGTGGTGGTGAAGTTCTGGCTCGCGATCAGCAAGGCCGAGCAGTACAAGCGCTTCAAGGCGCGCGAGCACATCGGCTTCAAGCGCTTCAAGATCACCGACGAAGACTGGCGCAACCGCAAGAAGTGGGACGAGTACGAGACCGCCGTGTGCGACATGGTGGATCGCTGCAGCACGCGCGACGCGCCGTGGACCATGGTGGAAGCGAACAACAAGTACCACGCCCGCATCAAGGTGCTGAAGACCTTGTGCGGCGCGATCGAGCGCGGACTGGCGCGCGTTTAGCGGTTGCGCCCGCGCGCGGCCGACGCCATCGCGTACATCGCGCCGATCCCCGCATCCTGCCGCGCGAGCGTTTCGAGGCGCTCGCCCAGGGCGCCACTCCATCTGCCGGACGGGTTCGGCAGCGCCGTGTCGATCCGGCTGCGGTTCGCGAATCGAGCTGCCGGGGCCGGGAGGAGAACCGACGCCGGCCGGTGCAGTCAGCCCGGCTCGTTACACGGCCATTACAATTTGCGGCTTGTGGACGGCGAAGGAGGGCAGGTATTCTAGGCACGGCGTCCGTGACATCATGACGTTCGCTTGGGAGGAGGCCCATGGACCGTTTGCTGCCGCTAGCTGAAGAAGTTGCGCGACTGCTCAAGAACCGCAAGGAGACGGTCGCAGTCGCGGAGTCTTCAACCGGGGGATTGATCACCGCGGCGCTGCTCGCCGTGCCCGGCGCCTCGGCGTACTGCCGCGGCGGCATCGTGATCTACACGCGCAACGTGCTGTTCGCGATGAAGGACGTCGACAAGGACACGCTGCGCGGGCTCACGCCGGCCACCGAGGAATATGCGCTGTTCGAAGCGCGTCTCGCAAAAGAGCGCATGGGCGCGGACTGGGGCATCGGCGAGACCGGCGCAACCGGTCCGTCGGGCAACAGCTACGGCAATCCTGCGGGGCACACCTGCGTGGCCGTGTGGCATCGCACCGGGCGCGCGGCGTCGCTGAATACCGGCGAGACCGACCGCGTCGAGAACATGTACGCATTTTCCGAAGCGGCGCTGGAGCTGCTAGCGACGGCGCTGAAGGCTGCGCCTTGAGATAGGCGTGTGCCGATGCTCAAGCTTGAAAAGCGATATTTCAAGACTTGACCCTATCGTAGGCTTTCGACGCAAATAATGGGTCTCCACCATAGACGACCATATGCTGTCTGGAGGGAGCTTCGGGCCAAGTTTCTGACGGTAGTGATTTCAAGTGAATTGGCAAATCAATCTCGGCATCGAGGTCGACAGCCCCATGATCAGAGAGGCAAGGAAGATTGAAACGGTAATTGGAATCTCGGGCGTCGGCAATCAGAAATGCGAGAGGGTAGAACTTGAGGCACATGAAAAGCGTAGGGTTTTCGCCCTTATCGCATTCCAAGACGCTTGCATATGATGCGTCGCGCACAATTACTTGGTGCTGGAAGGGATAGACCCAATAGTGGACCCGAGCGCCAGCAGGAAACGATAAAGAGGGGTTGAGGAAGTATTCGACGAGTTCCTTGTCCCAATCACCATCGGAAATACGTTGAAGTGCACCAGCCAGCGCATGCCCAACAACAGACCGTAAGACTCTCTGCGGTCTAAGGCGAACAAACGTGTATGACGGAACCACCATTCCAGCCTTAAGTGCGGAAAGAAAGCGATCCACCGCGGTTGCCATTTGGATCAGTTCTGGATCGTATCGTAGGCCAAGCCGGTCACTGTTACATGTTGTGCATAGAGTCCGAAATTGAACACCACCTTGGGCCTGACGACCGGAGGGTGGGACAACTCCATCTCCCAGCACACGAAAGAGTTGATGCATGCGCATCGTTGATACTTTGGGTACCCCCTTGGGCGGAATGTGATCGTCCGTCAGGAGTCCCGGTGTCGCGCAAATGTTGCAGTGGCCGACTGCGTTTCCTCGGGTCGGATATTTCGGCCATTTCACTCGCGCAGTAGTCATGGCGGCTAACCGTTCCAGCTAACGCGCCGCCCGCTTGCGGGCGGTCGCTGTTGAGCCGGTTGTTAAGCGACGACTGCCCGATTGACGGCGCCCAAGACCTTGAGAGACGAGCGAAACAACGAGCGTGTTGAGCGAGACCCCGTCAGCCTTGGCTTGTGCGACAAGCTGCGCGTGCAGTGAACGCGGTACGCGTTGAACAAAGCGACCGCTTACCGCAGAAAAAGGCTTCGGCAAACGATCATCAAACTCGTGTGCGACCGCGAGCCATGATTTCAGCGCGTCGCGTCCGTTTTCGATCGCCTCTTCGGGAGTGGTGCCGTCGGAGCGACAGCCAGGAAGATCGGGGAAAACGATGCTGTAGCCACCACCTTCGTCCTTAGACAGAGGGCGGATTTCAAATGGATACTCAATAGAGAACTTTTTCATTCGGCAATACCTTCTTCGATCAAACGCACGAACTTCTTAATGTAAATGGCCTTAATCGGTCGGCGAGCCGGCACACTCAACATCGCGCCATTGGGGTGTCGGAATATGACATGACTCCCGCCTGGTTGCCGATGCGCCAGCCCATACGCCTCGGCCACCGACTTCAGATTTTTCAATCCGCCAATCCAGCGGATTGATCTTCATCTGCGCGAGAGTTTTTGCGGATCGCGTCATCTGTGAATGATACTGCCAGTGACACTACTTCGCAAGTCCTACGGTGCTCTGGAATGTTTGTCGCTTAACGTAAAAGTAATCGGCGGTGCGCGGCTTTATCGCGCAGCGTCCGGTTGACTGCCGGGTTGGGCGGCACCGTTCATGAACACGGGGTGTTGTAGTGCAGCTTCGTATTCTCTCCGCGAGTAGAACGGCCACACCGATTGTTCGCCACCGCGCCATTGACGATGACGCCAGAACCGACCAAACCAACCGAGAGTTACGAGAGAGAGCAGGGTCACCGGAATTAGCGCGAGCCCAGTGACTCTCGGATACCGATAGGGTAGGCCAGAGCGAAGAAATAGAACGATGCGTGCAACCCAAGTTCTGCCTTCACGAGTGAGCGCCCATTTGCCGATAAGTTTGTGTTCGACAAAGTCGTCGTACAGCGGCCATAGACCGTAAAAATAGATGTCGTGCACGGCAGATTCCTTGCTGTCCGGACGTTCGCTTTCGAATTGCTCATTGGTGATTGCTCCGGCAGCAAGGCGGCGCGCAAGAGCGGCAAGATGCTTTCGTGCTCCGTCGTCGATGGACATGCTCATTGTGACGCCCAACGTATAGTGAACTTCCTAAAAGTCGTTCAATTAGACACCACCCGAGTTGCCGTTGTCATCCGAGCCGCCAAATCAGGCGTTTACGGAAGCGACGAGATCCTGGTATCCCGAAATAGGCTGCGAAGCTCGCAGGAATATTTTGTCAGGCTGCCGCTCACCGCTCACTGAATTACGCGGCTCACTGCCCGCGTCGTTCCGCTCCACGTCGGCACGTAAGCCGCCTTGCGTCCTACGCCGCCTGCAACGACGATCATGATGTCGTCGGGTTTCGCGGCGGCGCGCACGACCTGCTCGTCCGCGGTTGCACCCATCTCGCGTCGCATGGACAGCTTGTCGCGCACGGCGGCCGATAATTTCTCGACAGGCAGCGCGGCGCTTTCGTAAATCGCGGCTTTCACCTGCGCGAGCGTCCAGCCTTCGTCGTGAAACATCCGTGCATGCTCGGGCGGCATGATGAAGAGCGGCTCGCCGCCGCCGAGCAGTCCGGCGCCGCCGAGAGAGCCTGCGATGAGCGTCGAAGCGCCGAAGGTGCGCGCGAGGTCTGCCGCCGTCGTGCTTTCCGAGTCGACGATTTCCACGATGCCGGCTGCTCCGACGACGGTTACGACGCTCGCATCGGCGGCATGCCCGCGCTGCACGTGCAGCGGTGGCCACGGGCTTTCCGCTCGGTTTTCCGCGCAGCAGAAAGTGAACTTGGCAGGCTGGCCGAGCGTCGTCATGTCGACTTCGCCGGGACGCGCTCCGCCGATGTTCTGAATGACGAGATGCACCGCGCGTCCTATCGTCGCGTTGGCGCGGTTGCCGGGGCCGAGCACGTTGGCGCCACTGTTCATGCCGATGCGCTCGACGACCGGGCCGCCGACGATGACGAGCGGCGTTGCCGAGCCGGTGGTGGTGGCGATGCCGAGCAGGTTGAACGCGTCGTCGGCGAGCGCGGCCACCGCAGCGCCGACGACCGGCAGATAGCGATCGTCGCAACCCGCCATGACCGCATTGACGGCGATATTGCGCCATGTCGCGTTGCCGAACAGCGGGGGCAACACCGCGACCGCCGCGTCGGCTTCGCGAGCGCACGCGTCGAGCATGCGTTGCACCCGATCGCGCGTCGGCGGGACGACGGGCAGGCCATCCGTCAGTCCCGCGTCGAGCAGCAGCTGCTGCGCATCGGCGTAATCGGCGGGCAGGCGTTCGAGTATGTCGTGCATGAGGCGTCCGTTCCGGTGCCGCGGCGCGGTTCACAACGTGAACTGAAGCGGGCCGCGCGGCGGCGTTATGTGATAATCGGCGCACACGATTGCACGCCGCGCCGCAGATGACAAGAAGCGGTCGCGTCCCGACACACGACGGCCACGATGCGGCCGCGCGATACCAGGAGAAATGCATGACGAAGACCAGCCGCGACACGCAGTACGAGGCGTATTGGCCGCGCGCTCCCCGCCAGGTTTCGATCAAGCCGCTTGCGCCGCGGCTGAAGACGCTCGAAGGCAAGACGGTCGCGCAGCTGTGGGACTATGTGTTCCGCGGCGATGAGGTGTTCGCGATCATGGAAGAGGCGCTCAAGGCGCGTTATCCCGGCGTGCGCTTCGTGAGCTGGAGCGAGTTCGGCAGCACGCACGGCGGCGACGAGCGCGAAGTCGTCGCTTCTCTCGCCAAGCGCTTCAAGGAGCTCAAGGTCGACGCCGTCGTCTCCGGCATGGGTTGTTGAGGGAGCTGCACGCCCGCCGTGTTGCGGGCCAGTGTGGCAGCGGAAGAAGCCGGCATTCCTTCCTCGACCCTCGTATGCGAGGGTTTTCTCGGGCTGGCCGCGAGCAGCTCGATAGGCCTGGGCATGCCCAACATTCCGGTCGCGCGCGTGCCGGGACACACCGGCGTGCAGAGCAAGGACGAGCTGCGCGACAACATCCTCAACGTGACGCTCGCGCGCATCATCGACAATCTCACGGAGCAGCCGGCCACGGCGACCGCGAGCGACGAGCCGGGGGCGCGCGACATCATCTTCACCGGCGACTTCGATGCGGTGAACCGCTATTTCTACGAGCACGAGCTCTCCGACGGCCTGCCGATCGTGCCGCCGACGCGCGAGAAGATCGAGGCGTTCCTGCGCTGCACCGACCGCAAGGCTGACGACGTCATCGGCATCCTGCTGCCGGACAGTCGCGCGGCGACGATATGGAGCGTTGCGGTCAACGGCGTGATGGCCGGCTGCCGCCCCGAGTACATGCCGGTGCTGGTGGCGCTGGTGGAGGCGATGGCCGATCCGTACTACGGCGTCGAGCACAGCGGCAACACGCCGGGCGGCGAGACGCTGATCCTGCTCAACGGCCCCATCATCAAGGAGCTCGGCTTCAACTACGAGCAGGGCGTGATGCGCGACGGCTACATGCCGAACACCTCCGTCGGCCGTTTCTGGCGGCTCTACCTGCGCAACGTCGCGGGCTTCCTGCCGGGCAAGAACGACAAGGCGACTTTCGGCAATACGTGGCGCGTCGTCGTGCCCGAGAACGAGGACGTGCTGAAGCAGATCGGCTGGGAGCCCAACAGCGTCGAGATGGGATTCAAGGCCGGCGACAACACGGTGGCGATCGCGCGCTATACCGGCGGCAATCACATCTCGTCGGTGTCCGGCAGCACGCCCGAAGAGATGATGCCTTACCTCTGCGACGCCGTTGTGCGGCAGTACTCGTGGCAGATCATGTTCACGGTGGGACAGGGCATGGGCACCATCCGGCCGCTGGTCCTGCTGAGCCCTATCCTCGCGCAGACGATCGCGAAGGCCGGCTGGTCCAAGCACGACGTGAAGAAACACCTCTTCGAGCATGCGCGCATGCCGGCGCACGTGTACGAGCGCATCCTGCGCGACTGGACGCTGAAGCCGACATGGGATCTCGCGCGCGAGTACCGCCTGGGGCGCATTCCGAAGGCGTTCTACGAATCCGACGACCCGAACCGCATGGTGCCGCTGGTGTGGGAGCCCGACGATTACATGATCGCAGTCACCGGCGACGGCGCGCGTAACAGCGCGTACGTTTTCGCGCACAACGGCGTGCTCGGCTACCCCGTCGGCAAGCGCATCGCGCTGCCGAAGGACTGGGCGAAGCTGCTCAAGGAAGCGAAGGACGCGCGATGAGACTGCGGCGCAGGCGCGATATCTGGGACGTGGTCGTGGTCGGCGGCGGCATCGCGGGTCTCACCGGCGCGCTGCATGCCGTGCGACGCGGCCTCGCGACCGCCTTGTTCGAAAGCGCGGCCGCGCATGGCGGGCAGGTCGCCAACGTCAATCATCTCGACGACTGGCCTGCGACCGCTCCGACTTCGGGCGTGGAGCTCGCTGCGGCGCTGGCCGCGCAGTTGCGCGAGGAAAACGTGGAGCTGTACGGCGAAGCGGTCCGCGGCATCGCGCGGGAAGGCGAGCTGCTGCGCATCCAGGGAGAAGCGCGCGAGCTGCGTGCGCGGCGCGTGCTCGTTGCCAGCGGCGCGCGACTGAAGACGCTCGACGTTCCCGGCGCGGCAAATCTCATCGGCAAAGGCGTGTCGCAATGCGCCGACTGCGACGGCTATTTCTTCCGCAACCAGGATGTCGTGGTCGTGGGTGCAGGAGACGGCGCCTTGCACGAAGCCCTCGTGCTCGCGGGCATCTGCCGCTCGGTGACGATCGTCGTGCGCTCGCGGGTGACGGCGAGCGCCGCGTACGTCGAGCGTGCCGCCGGCGCAGCGAACGTACGCTTCGTGTGGGACAGCGAAGTCACACGCGTGCTCGGCACGGAGGGCGTGACCGGCGTCGCGCTGCGCAACGTGAAGTCGGGGGCGGCGAGCGAGCTCGCGTGCACCGGCGTGTTTCCGCTGATCGGTGTCACGCCCGATGCCGGCTTCATCGGCGCCGAAGTGAAGCGCGATGCGGCGGGCTGCGTCGTCACCGACGCGCGCATGCGCAGCAGCATGCCGTCGATCTACGCAGTCGGCGCGGTGCGATCGGGCTACAGCGGCGCGCTGGTCGCAGCCGCCGGCGAAGCGGCCATGGCGGTGAGCGCGATTGCCGATGAGCTCGCGATGTAGCGCTTTGCGCGTCCTGTGCTGCGCCGCGCTGCTGTACGCCGCGTGGCTCGGCGGCGCAGCGTACGGCGCTGACGGCTATCCCACGCGCCCGATTCGCTTCGTCGTCCCGTTGCCGCCCGGCGGCGCCGGCGACATCGTCGCGCGCACGGTCGCCGCGAAATTGTCCGAGTCGTGGGGACAGCAGGTCGTCATCGACAATCGCGGCGGCGCGAACACGATCATAGGCGCAGAGCTCGTCGCCAGGGCCAAACCGGATGGCTACACGTGGCTGCTCGGCGTGCAGGGCACGCTTGCGATCAACCCGGTGACGTACCGGCGGTTGCCATACAACGCGTTGCGGGATTTCGAGCCGGTCACGCAGCTCACGCGCTACGGCTACGTGCTGATCGTGCCGCCTGCGTTGCCGGTGCGCAACGTGCGCGAGTTCGTTGCGCTCGCGAAGCGCCGGCCCGGCGAGGTCAGCTACGGCACATCGGGCGCCGGCGGCTCGAACCATCTCGCGGGCGAGCTCTTCAGGCTCACGACGGGCGTCACGATGACAGCCGTGCCGTACAAGGGCAGCGGTCCCGCGCTGACCGCCTTGCTGTCCGGCGAAATCACTTCGATGTTCGACACGCTCATCACTTCCATCCCGCTCGTGAAAGCAAATCGCGTCCGCGCCCTGGGCGTGACGCTGCAGCAGCGTTCGCTCTCGCTTCCGGGCGTCCCGACCATCGCCGAGGCCGGGGTGCCGGGCTATCACTTCGATGCATGGCAATCGATCGTTGTGCCTGCCGGAACGCCCAGGGCCATCGTCGAAAAAATCCATGCCGACGCGGTGAAGGTGCTGGGCCTGCCCGAGGTGCGCGAGCGGCTGGTGGACCAGGGCGCGAACGAGCTGGTAGGTTCCTCGCCCGAGGAGTTCGGGAAAACGATACGCGCGGAGATCGAGCGTTACCGCAAGCTCATCGAGAGCGCGCGCATCGTCGTGCAGGAGTAAGTGTTACGCCGTTGCAGCCTGACGCGTGTCGGCGTGCACGTCGGCGTCCGCCACGTCGTCGTACACGGTGACGCGGTCGCGGCCCTGCGCCTTGCTCACGTACAGCGCGCGGTCGGCGTTCTTGGAGAGGTCCTCGAGCGTGCTGCCGTGCGCCGGATAGGTGGCGACGCCTATGCTGACGGTGATCGCGATGTGGCCGTTGTCTATCGGCAGCGGCTCCTCCGCGAGGCGTTGCCGGATGCGCTCGCCGACCTGCACGGCTGCCTGCTGGCCGGCGCTCGGCAGCAGGCAGATGAATTCGTCGCCGCCGTAGCGCGCCACCACGTCGGTGGACTTGATCGCGTTGCGCATCACGTGGGCGATCGTCTGTATCAGCCGGTCGCCGGCCGCATGGCCGTACGTGTCGTTGATTTCTTTCAGATGATCGGAGTCGATCATCATCAGCGAGAAGCAGCGACTGTAGCGGGCGGCCTGCGCGAACTCGTGCCGGGCGAGCGCATTGAAGCCGCGGATGTTGTAGAGCCCGGTCAGCTCGTCGGTGTCCGAGGTCGCCTTGACGCGATTCATGGCATTGACGATGTCGCCGGAGAGCATGCTCGTGGTGTACGCGACCAGCAGCATCGGCGCGATGTCCACGGCGAACAGGCCGATGCTGGCCGGGCTGAAGAACGCCGCGTCCACCGAGCGGCCGACGAACAGGTAGCACGAGGCGATCAGCGCGACCTGCAGCATTGTCACGCCGCGGCCCAGCACCAGCGCGGTTACCACGATGGGAAGCAGGTACAGCGCCGCGACCACCCTGCCGTTGGTGGTGTAGTACAGGATCCAGGTGATGAAGGCGATCATCAGCCAGGTTTCGACGGCGACAAGCCACCGATTGCGCATGCTCTGCGGGATGAGGTAGTTGATCACCGCGATGCACGCGGTGAAAGTGACGAGCCCCATGGCGACGGCGAAGGAGGCCTCCGCCATGGGCTCGTGCAAGACGTAAAGCAGCATGACCAGCACGACCAGCAGCCACTCGATCTCTCGCAGTGTGCGGGAGACGTCGTCGATCTCGAGCGTTGGATCCAATGGCGTGGACTTCCGCATTCCTGCGTGCATCTATCCCCCGAAGCGGTTCTTTTTTATGCTGCGATGATAGTCTATCCGCTGGTGCTCCGGCTGAACAAGGAGAAAACGTGCATGTCGATAGCGGAAATTGCGGATTTTTGAGCACGCAAGCGGCGTTTTGGGGGCGCGAAACCGCCGACAGACGACATTTCGGCGCATGACGGACGATTATCGATATGCGGCGCCCGTTAGAGGTGTGTCGAGGGTCGCGGTCTGCGCGGGTCTCGCACTGGCGGCGGCGCAGGCGGGCGCCGAGTATCCCGAGCGGGCGGTGCGCCTCGTCGTGTGTTATGCGCCGGGCGGCAGCAACGACATCGTCGCGCGGGCGCTGGCCCAGCGGCTCACCCCGGCGTGGGGCCAGACGGTGATCGTGGACAACCGCCCCGGCGGCAATACCATCATCGGCACCGACCTCGTCGCCAAAGCGCCAGCCGACGGCTACACGCTGCTCATCACGCCGCCTTCCTTCACCATCAATCCCGGCCTGTCCGCGAAGCTGCCGTACGACGCCCTGCGCGATTTCGCCCCGGTGACGCTGATCAACATCAATCCGCAGCTGCTGCTCGTGAATCCCCGCGTGCCGGCGAGATCGGTGAAGGATCTCGTTGCGCTTGCGCGCTCCATGAGCGGCCGCATGAACTACAGCTCGTCCGGCAGCGGAGGCGCCAATCATCTCGCCGGCGAGCTGTTCAAGGCGATGGCCGGCGTGCAGATCGTGCACATTCCGTACAAGGGCAACGCGCCGTCGCTGACCGCGCTCGCCGCCGGCGAGGTGGACATGGCATTCAACAGCATTCCGTCCGCGCTGCCGCTGATGCGCACGGCGAAAGTGCGGGCGCTCGCGGTAACGGGCATGCAACGCTCCGGCGCGCTGCCCGACCTGCCGACGCTCGACGAGTCGGGGTTGAGGGGCTACGAGGCCGTTGCATGGACCGGCGTCAATGCGCCCGCCGGGACGCCGGTTGCGGTGGTCGAGAAGATCGCGTCATCGATGGCGGCCATCATCCAGTCCGCGGAGTTTCGGGAGCGCCTCAAGGCGGACGGCTCGGACCCGGTGGGCTCCACGCCCGAGCAGTACGGCCGCTTCGTGCGCGCGGAAATCAGGAAGTGGCGCAAGGTCATCGCCTCGGCGCACGTCACGGCGGAGTGAAGGACTGCTTCGGCGGAGCGTCTGCGCGGGCTATTCGATGCGTATGTCGGTCTGCCGGCGCAGCTTGGTCCACTTCTCGATGTCGCCACCCAGCCGCTGGCGCGTCTCCTCGGGCGTCGTCCTGAGCGCATCGGCGCCCAGCTTCGCGAACGCCTGGCGCGTTGCCGGCCGTTCCAGCACCTGCACCAGCGCCTGCTGCACCCTGGCCACGATATCTTTCGGCGTCGCCGCCGGCAGCATCAACGCGGTATAGGTCGAGATCTCGTAGTCGCGCAGGCCCGATTCCGCCAGCGTCGGCACCTGCGGCAACAGTGAGGAGCGCTCGCGTGTCGTGACGGCGAGCGCTTTCAGCTTGCCGGCGCCGAGCAGCGGTATGCTGGTCGTGAGCTGGTCGAACAGCACGTCGACCTGCCCGCCCATCATGTCGATCAGCGCGGGCGCGCTGCCTTTGTACGGCACGTGGATGAGCTTGAGCCCCGTGTGCATCTGGAACATCTCGCCGGCGAGGTGGGAGTTGGTGCCGCTGCCTGCCGATGCCATCGTCACTTTGCCGGCGCGGCTTCGCGCGAGCGCAACCAGCTCTTTCACGTTGCTCACCGGCAGCGACGGATGCACGTCGAGAGCGAGCGCCACTACCGAGACGCAGGAAAGCGGCGCGAAATCGCGCAGCACGTCGTAGCCGACGCGGTCGAGAAACGCCGGCGAGATGGTGAGCGCGCCGCTCGAGCCCATGAGTATCGTGTGTCCATCCGGCGTCGCCTTGGCCACGAGCTCCGTCCCTATGCGGCCTCCCGCGCCGCCGCGGTTCTCGACCACCACCGTCTGGCCGAGCAGTTCCCCCAGGCCCGGCGCAATGGTGCGCGCCGTCAGATCAATGTTGCCGCCGGGCGCAAAAGCGACGACGAGTCGTATTGGCCTGCCCGGATAGTTCTGCGCGGCGGCGCAGCCTGCAGCGAGCAGGCAGGCGATCATGATCTGCGCTCTGGATGCTTTCATTGGCGTCACCGCCTCCCCGACGTCCCGTCGCGCTCGCGACAAATTCCTGCGTTGCTCATGTTATGGAACTTGCGTCTTGGCCTGAGGGCGCAAGTGCATCATCATACGATCTCTGCCGCATCCGATCGATCTTCGATCACCTTCGCAGGCGGAGCGCACGCGTGCCCGGCGCCGGTCGCGACACAACGAAACGAGAGTGAGTCATGGATTTTTCCCTGAGCGATCAACAGCGCATGTTCTCCGATACCGTGGCGGCGTTCGCTCGCAAGGAGCTCGCCGACGGCGCGCTGGCGCGTGCTCATAATGCGGAATTTCCGCACGACGTCGCGCGCAAGATGTCCGCGGCCGGGCTGCTCGGCATCACCATACCGGAAGCGGACGGCGGCAGCGGCGGCACGCTGATGGATGCGGTGCTGGCAATCGAGCAGGTGGCGCTGCACTGCCCGCGCAGCGCGGATGTCATCGCCGAAGGCAACTTCGGCGCGATCCGCGTGCTCGCGCATTTCGCGAACGACGACCAGAAGAAGCGTTTTCTCGCGCCGATACTCAGGGGCGACGAGGTGATCGCGGTGGCGATGACCGAGCCTGACGCGGGCTCGGCGACGACCGATCTGAAGACCACGGCCATGCCCGACGGCGACGGCTTTCGCATCAACGGCTCGAAAGTCTTCCCGAACCCCCATGCCGACATGTACCTCGTGTACGTGCGCTACGGTCCCGGTGTGGACGGCATAGGCTCGGTGATGCTGCGGCGGAGCGCGGAGGGCTTCTCCATCGGCAAGACGTCGACGTTCATGTCGGGCGCGCACTGGGCGCCGATCTTTTTCGACAACGTGTACGTGGACCGGAAAGACGTGCTGCTCGGCCCGGGCGGATTCAAGAAGCAGATCGCGGGCTTCAACGCGGAGCGCATCGGCAATGCAGCGCGCTCGCTCTCCTATGGTCAGTACTGCTTCAACTTCGCCCGCGACTATGCGAAGACGCGCATACAGTTCGGCCGGCCGCTGTGCGAGTTCCAGGGGCTGCAGTGGAAGTTCGCCGACATGAAGGTGAAGCTCGAGGCGGCGCGGCTGCTGCTGTACCGCGCGGCGGTGAACGCAGACCGCGGCTTTCCCGCGGCGGACGAGACCACCATCGCGAAGCTCATGTGCAACCAGATCGGATTCGAGGTCGCGAACGAGGCGCTGCAGACGCTGGGCGGTCTGGGGTACACCTCGGAGACGCTCGTGGAATATTGCGTGCGCCGCAGCCGCGGCTGGCAAATCGCCGGCGGCTCGATCGAAATGATGAAGAACCGCATGGCGGAGATCATTTTCGAGCGGCGCTTCTCGCAGCGCCCGCCGAAAGCTCAGAAGCAGTGAACCGTGAACCGTGAACCGTGAACCGTAAGAGCGCATGGAGGCGCCTATGAATACATGGCGTATGTGGGCCGCGATGCTTGCTGGCGCGGCAGCCACGATTGCCCATGCACAACAATCGGCCCCTGCGTATCCGATCCGTCCGGTGAAGATGGTGATGCCGTTCCCCGCCGGCGGACCGACCGACATACTGGGACGTCTGCTCGCACAGAAGCTGCTCGAGTCGTGGGGGCAGAACGTCATCGTGGACAATCGCGCGGGCGGCGGAGGACAGATCGGCGCCATTGTCGCGGCGAAGGCGCCGCCCGACGGCTATACGCTGTTTCTCGGCGGCATCACGACGCTCGCCATCGCGCCGTTCGTGCAGAAGAGCATCCAGTACGATCCCCTGCGCGACTTCCAGGCCGTCACGCAGACGACGATCTCGCCGCTCATGCTGATGACGCATCCTTCGCTGCCGGTGAAGACGGTGAAGGAATTCATCGCGCTCGCGAAGGCGCGGCCGGGGCAGATCAATTACGCGTCGTCCGGCCCCGGCGGCTCGGGCCATCTTGCCGGCGAGCTGTTCAAGAGCACGACGAGCACCAATCTCGTCCATGTGCCGTACCGCGGCGCGCCGCCCGCGCTCAACGATCTGGTCGCCGGGCAGGTGCAGGTCATGTTCGGGACGATGCTCGCCGCGGTGCCTCACGTGCGCTCAGGCAAAGTGCGCGCCATCGCGGTGACGGGGCCGAAGCGCTCCATCGCCGTGCCCGAAGTGCCGACCTTCACTGAGGCCGGCCTGCCGAGCTACGACGCGAGCTCGTGGAACGGCATCCTGGTGCCGACGGGAACGCCGGCGGCCATCGTGTCGCGGCTCAATGCCGAGCTGGTGAAGATACTGCACACGCCGAATGTGCTCGACCGACTCGAAGGCGACGGCCCGATTCCGGTCGGCAACAGCCCGGAGCAGTTCACCGCGTACATCAAGGCGGAGCAGGCAAAGTGGGCGAAGGTGGTCAGGGAGGCGCATGTCCGCATCGACTGAAGCGCCCGGCGCGCGGTTGCGCGACGCGCTGTTTTCTCCGCGCACGGTCGCGCTCGTCGGCGCCTCGCCCGACACCGCGAAGAACAACTCGCGCCCGCAGCGATTTCTCCGCAAGCACGGATACACGGGACGCATTCTGCCGATCAATCCGGGACGGTCCGAAGTGCTCGGCGAGACGGCGTATCCCGATCTGCGCTCCGCCCCCGGCCCCATCGATCATGCGTTCATCATGGTGCCCGCGCCCGCGGTGCCCGGCGTGGTGGAGCAGTGTTGCGAGCTCGGGATACCGATAGCGACCATATTCAGCGCGGGCTTCGCCGAGCTCGGTGAAGAAGGCGCGCAGCGCCAGCGCGACATGGTGGCGCGCGCGCGCGCGGCCGGCGTGCGGCTGCTGGGCCCCAACTGCATGGGCCTCGTGAACGTCCACGGCAAGACGCCGCTCACGGTGAATGCGGTGATCGACCAGGAGCCGCTCAATACCGGGCCGCTGAGCGTGGTGTCGCAGAGCGGCAGCATGATTGGCAGCCTGCTCACGCGCGCGCAGGCGCGGGGGCTGGGTTTCTCCAAGCTCGTATCGGTGGGCAACGAATGCGATCTCGGCGTGGGCGAGCTTGCCGAGATGCTGGTGGACGATCCGGACACCGGCGCGATCCTGCTGTTCCTCGAGACCTTCCGCGATGCCGACAAGCTCGCACGCGCCGCGCGGCGCGCATACGAGGCAGGCAAGCCGGTCATTGCCTACAAGCTCGGGCGCTCGGGCGTCGGGCGCGCGGTTGCGACTTCGCACACCGGCGCGATGACCGGGCCGGACGAGATCGCGAATGCCTTCTTCCGCCAGCACGGCATCATCCGCGTCGACATGATAGAGACGCTGTTCGAGACGCCGCGCCTGGTGCTCGGACAGAAGCCGCCGAAGCAGCGGCGCGTCGCCGTCGTGACCGGGACAGGCGGAGCGGCGGCGATGGTGGTGGATCGGCTCGGCGTGCTCGGCGCGGAGGTGGTGCCGCCGTCCGACGAGGTCATTGCGAATCTCGCGGCGAAAGACATTCACGTCGCGCAGGTGCCGCTCACCGACATTCCGATGGGACGCAGCGAAGGCGGGCGCTACACCAGCATCCTGTCCGAGCTGCTGGCATCCGATCACTGCGATGCCGTCGTGTCGGTGATCGGGTCGAGCTCGCGCAATCCGCAGGTCCTGGTCGACCGTGTCTTGAGCGCGCAGCATCGCGATCACAAGCCGCTCGCCGTGTTTCTCGCACCCAAGGCGGACGAGGGGCTGGCGATGCTGGAGCGCAATGGCGTGGCGAGCTTCCGCACGCCGGAGACCTGCGCGGATGCGGTGAACTCGTATCTCAACTGGCGCGCGCCGGCATCAGCGCCGACGGTCAGCGCACGCGAAGTCGCTGCGGGGCGCGAGCTGCTGTCGAAGTCGAAGGGGTCGCGATTGAACGAGCGCGATTCGTGCGCGGTGTTTGCGTCGCTCGGCATCGAGGCGGTCGACACACGCGTGCTGCAGTCGCCGCAGGACTGCAGCGGCATGCCCGGTCCGCTCGCGGTGAAGATTCTGTCGGCCGACATCCCGCACAAGACGGACGCCGGATTGGTGAAGCTCGATGTAGAGCCTGCGAACGCGAAGGGCGAAGTCGCGCGCATGCTCGATGCGGCGCGCGGCGCGTTTCCAGAGGCGAAGATCGACGGCGTGCTGGTGCAGCGCATGGAGCGCGGCATCGCGGAAGTCATTCTGGGTTATCGACGCGATCCGGAGATCGGCCCGGTCGTTCTTCTGGGCGCGGGCGGCATTGCGGCGGAGCTGCGGCGCAGCTATTGCGTGCGCATCGCGCCCGTCACGCCGGAACAGGCGCACGGGATGATCGACGAAGTGCGCGAGCTGGCTCTTCTCCGGGGATTCCGCAATCTGCCGCGCGGCGACGTGGACGCGCTGGCGCGCGCGATCTGCGCCATGTCGCGCGTCGCGGCGCTGGAGAATGTCGCCGAAGCGGAAATCAATCCGCTGCTGGTGAGGGAAGAAGGCAGGGGCGTGGTGGCGGTGGATGGGTTAGTGGTGTGCGAGGCGGGAGGCGAGAGGCGGGAGGCGTAATTGCCCCGTCGCCGAAAGTACGGACAACGCAAAGTACACAGAGGCGTTCCTCAGGGATTTTCTCCGTGATCTCTGTGTCCTCTGTGGCGAAGATTTTCAGGTCTTAAGGACTACATCATGAACGAACAGGCAACAGCAGCCAGCGCGAGACTCGCCGCGCACGTTGCGAATACGCGCTACGAGATGCTGCCCGCCACGGCAGTGCATGCCTTCAAGCGGGCGCTGCTCGATCACATGACGTGTGCGGTTGCCGGGTCTGCCATGCCGGTGTCGCGCACCCTGCTCGAGTATTTCCGCGACAACGACGCGACCCGCGTCGCAACGGTCATCGGCGGCGGCACGAAGCTGAGCGCGCCCAATGCCGCCCTGGTCAACGGCGCGAACACGCACGGCCTCGATTTCGACGACGGGCATACCAACGGCTCGGCGCACCCGTCCGGCGCGATTTTCCCGGCGGTGCTCGCTGCCGCGGAGCAGTACGGCGCCAAGTCCCGCGACGTCATCCTGGCCGCCGTGCTGGGTTACGACGTGATGACGCGCATCGCCGCGGCGATGCATCCTTTCACCGCGCGCAAAGGCTTCCACAACACGCCGGTGTCGGGCGTGTTCGGCGCCGCGGCGGCCGTGTCGAGCCTGCTCAAGCTCGACGCAAAGCAGGCCAACCACGCGCTCGGTCTTGCCGGCAGCTTCGTCGGCGGCGTCCGACAGTATCTCGACGAAGGCGCGGAGGTGAAGCGCATACACCCGGGCAAGGCGGCGCGCGACGGTCTGCTGTGCGCGGAATTCGCCAGGCGCGGCATCACCGGCCCCAGCAAGATACTCGAAGGGCGTTACGGCTTCGCCGACGTATTCGTTGGCGGCGAGATGAAGTGGGACCGCCTCTTCCGCGATCTCGGCAAGCGCTACGAGATCGAGGACGTGTACTTCAAGCCTTACCCGTGCTGCCGCCACTATCACGCGGTGATCGACGGCATCAGGTCGCTGCAGCAGCAGCACCGGTTCAAGGCGGCGGAAGTGCAGCACATGCGGCTGGGACTGTACGCGGTGGGCTACAACGGTCACGACCACAAGCATTGCGAGAACCTGCTCGACGCGCAGATGAGCGCGCCGGTGGCGGCGGGCCTCGCGGCCGTCGAGGGCGACATCGCGGCGCACATGTTCCTGCCCGAAAGTCTCGAGCGTGCCGAAGTGCAGCGGCTGATACAGGCCGCCGATGCATACATCGACGAGGAATGCGAAGCGATCTATCCCGGGCGACGCTCGGGCGCGGTCGCCGTCACGCTGCAGAACGGCAAAACCTTCGAGGCGCGTGTCCTGGACCCGAAGGGCGAGGGCGAGAATCCGATGACCGACGACGACCTCAAGCGCAAGTTCACGGTTAACTGCGAGCCGGTCATCGGCAAGGCGCGCAGCGAGGCGCTGATGCATCTCGTGTGGTCGTTCGACCGCGCGGGCGGCGTGGCGGACCTGCTGCGGCAGGTGTGATTTTTCGGGAGGCGGGAGGTGAGAGGCGGGAGGCGCCACATTGCTGGTTATCGCCTCTCGCCTCCCGCCTCACTTAACGGAGTGAAAAGCATGGACATACCGGATCGCATCATGGAAGGCAAAGTCGCCGTGGTCACGGGCGCAGGCGGCGGCATAGGGCGCGCGATCGCGCTGATGATGGCGCAGCAGGGCGCGAAAGTCGTGGTCAACGATCTCGGCACGTCGGTGGGCGGCGAAGGCAGGAACGAGAGCGTCGCACAGAAAGTCGTGGACGAGATACGCGCTCACGGCGGCGAGGCCGTGGCCAACGGCGACAGCGTCGCGGACTGGGACGGCGCGCACCGCATCGTGCAGACGGCGGTCGATGCATTCGGGCGCATCGATGCCGTGGTGAACAACGCCGCGATCCTGCGCGACGTGATCTTCCACAAGATGAGCAAGGAAGACTGGGACCTGTCGCTGTCCGTCGTGCTCACCGGAAGCTTTTACGTGAGCCGCGCCGCGGCGGCGTACTTCCGTCAGCAGGGCAGCGGCAGCTTCGTGCACATCAGCTCCTCGTCCGGGCTCATCGGCAACAGCGGTCAGGCGAATTATTCGGCGGGCAAGATCGGGCTCGTAGGCCTGTCGAAGTCCATCGCGCTCGACATGCAGCGCTTCAACGTGCGCTCCAACGTCGTCGCGCCCACCGCGTTCACGCGCATGACGGAATCCATTCCGACCAAGACGCCCGACGCAGCCAAGTACATGGCGAACCGCGAGCACATCCCGGTCGAGAAGAACGCGCCTCTCGTCGTGTTCCTGGCGAGCGACGCGGCGAAGGACGTCACCGGGCAGGTGTTCTACTCGCGGAAGAACGAGATCATCATGTTCAGCCAGATGCGTCCGCTGCAGCGCATCCACAAGAGCGAAGGCTGGACGCCGCAGGAAATCGCGAAGCACATGCTGCCGGCTTTCAAGGGCTCGTTCTATCCGCTGGATCGCACGCGGGAAGTATTTCCGACGCACCTGCCTTGAAAACGATACGCCACAGAGAGCACAGAGAACACAGAGAGAGCTGCCGAACGCTATCCCGCACCGGCAAGTCGACGCGCACACACGGCATACACCGATTGTTCTTCTCCGTGATCTCTGTGTCCTCTGTGGCTGAAGATTGTCCGATATGACTATAAACCACCAGCGCCTGCTCGACTGGAAAATTCCCGAGAAACGCCATGCCTACACGCTGCGCGACACGCTGTTCTACGCGCTGTCGATCGGCTTCGGTGCGGACCCCAAGGACGCCGGGCAGGTGCGCTTCGTCTACGAGAAGGACCTCGTCGTGGTGCCGTCGATGGCGACGGCGCTCGCCGCGCCGGGCGGCTGGCTGCGCGACCCGGGCACCGGCGTGAACTCGGTCGGCCTGCTCGCCGCGGAGCAGTCCTTCGAGATCCATCGTCCCTTGCCGGTCGAAGGCGCCGTCATCGGCAGATCGCGCGTCACCGAAGTCGCCGACCTGGGGCCCGAGCGCGGCGCGGCCATCTACACCGAACGCGAGGTGTACGACGAGCGCACCAGCGAATTGCTGGCTACCGTCAGCGCGACGACGGTGTCGCGCAGGGACGGCGGCTTCGGCGGTCCGCCGCGCCGGAACAGGCCGAAGACGGTCATGCCCGAGCGCGCGCCGGACGCCGTGTGCGAGATCGTGGCGCCAGGCAACGCGGCGCTGCTGTACCGCCTGCACAATCCGATCGATCCGAAGCATCCCGACATGCACGCCGACCTGGAGCTCATGCGCAAGCTCGGCCATCCGCACCCGACCCTGCACGGGCTCTACATGATGGGCGTCGCGTGCCACGCGCTGCTGCGCACGTCGTGCGGCTACGACGCCACGCGCCTGCGCAGCATGGCGGTGCGCTTTTCCGCGCTCGGCTACGTCGGCGAGACGCTGCGCACGGAAATGTGGCGCGAAGGCGGCGAGGTGCTGTTCCAGTGCCGCGCGATGCCGCGCGACAAGATCGTGCTTTCCAGCGGCCGGGCGACGGTGATGTGATGTCGTTGCGCCTCCCGCCTCCCGCCTCCCGCCTCACCCAAGGAACAAAACATGGCCGATCTCGAATACAGCGTCGCCGACGGCGTCGCGACGTTTCTCCTCAACCGTCCGGAAAAAAAGAACGCCTTCACCGACGACATGCTCAGGCGCTGGGCCGAATGCCTCACGGAGGCGCAGAACGATGACGGCGTGCGCGTGATCGTCGTGACCGGGGCGGGCGACGCGTTCTGCTCCGGCGGCGATCTCGGGCGGCGCACCAGCGAAACGGCAGCGCCCACGGTGCTTCAGCGCAAGCAGCGGCTGCAGCACGGCACTCACCGCGTCGCGCTCACGCTGCAGAACGTCGACAAGCCGGTGATTGCCGCCGTGAACGGCGCTGCGGTCGGGGCCGGCATGGATATGGCGCTGATGTGCGACATCCGCGTCGCGGCGAAGTCGGCGCGTTTTTCCGAAGGCTATATCCGCGTCGGCCTGATACCGGGCAACGGCGGCGCCTACTTCCTGCCGCGCATCGTCGGCACGGCGCAGGCGCTGGAAATGCTGTGGACCGCGGACTTCGTCAACGCGGACGAGGCGCTGCGGATCGGGCTGGTGAACCATGTCTACGAGGACGCGCGCTTCAGGGACGACGCGTACGCGTTGGCACGCAAGATCGCCGCTGCGCCGCCCAACCAGGTGCGCATGATCAAGCGCACGGTGTACCAGTCGCTCTCCACCGACCTGCGCACCAGCCTGGAGATCATCTCTTCGCACATGGCGATCGTGCAGACGACCGACGATTATCGGGAAGCGATCAACGCGTACAAAGAGAAACGGCCCGCGAAGTACCAGGGCAAGTGATGAGCCCGTCAGGGGTTGTTTCAAAAACAAACAGCGGACAGGATGAATATGATTTTTCACGATCAACAAGATGCAGGACTTGCAGGAGTTCGGTTTTCCATCCTGTAAATCATGTGAATCCTGTAAATCCTGTCATGGGTTCAGGCGTTCTTAAGGTATCTGGAAAGTAAGGAGCGCTGCATGATTTCCCGCTACGCCATCGCCGTCGGCTGCGCGCTGCTGCTCTCGCATGCTGTCGCGCCCGCGCAGCAGTTTCCGACCAAGCCGTTGCGCATGGTCGTGCCTTTCGCCCCCGGCGGCCCTACGGATATCGTGGGCCGGGCTGTCTCGCAGCGACTCACGGAAACGTTCGGCCAGACGGTGGTCGTGGACAACCGCGCAGGTGCGGGCGGCGTCGTGGGCGCGGACCTCGTGGCGAAGGCGCCGCCCGACGGCTACACCGTGCTTCTGTGCAGCACCGGCGCGATGGCGATCAACCCGGGCCTCGTGCCGAACATACCGTACGACGCGGTGCGCGATTTCGCGCCGCTGTCGCTGGTGGTCACGATTCCCTATCTGCTGCTCGTCAACACGCCTTCTGCTCTGCAATCGGTGAAGGACCTGATCGCGGCCGCGCGCGCGAAGCCGGGCTCGATCAATTACGGCTCGGCGGGGATAGGCAGCACGTCGCATCTCGCAGGAGAGCTGTTCAAGTCCATGGCGAAGATCGACATGACGCACGTGCCGTACAAGGGCAGCGCCCCCGCTGCGACGGATCTCATCGGCGGGCAGCTGCAGACCATGTTCGATGCCGTGGCCGTCGCATTGCCGCTGGTGCGCGGGGGCAAGCTGCGCGCGCTGGGCATATCGACCGCGAAGCGCTCGGCGCTGGTGCCCGACGTGCCGACGATTTCAGAGTCGGGAGTTCCGGGCTACGAAGTGGCGACGTGGCACGGCATCTGCGCGCCGGCCAGGACGCCGCACGCCGTCGTGACTGCGCTGAACCGCGCGATCGTTGCCGCAGTGAATCAGCCCGACACCCGACAGCGGCTGGTCGGCATAGGCGCCGACGTCGTGGGCAGCACGCCGGAAGAGTTCGGCCGCTTCATGCGGAGCGAGCTGGCGAAGTGGTCGCGCATCATCAAGCAATCAGGCGCCAGCGCGCATTGACGTAGTGGCTAGAGGCTGTCTCAAAAACAAAAAACGGACAGGATGAACGGGATTCCTCAGGATTAACAAGATTAAGAATCTGTCGAGATTTGCGCCTTCCATCCTGTAAATCTTGTGAATCCTGTGAATCCTGTCAGGGAATCGGACTTTTTTGAGCAACAAGGACAAGACGTGAAGAATTTCGAGCGGTTGCTGAATCCGCGCGGCATCGCGGTCATAGGCGCGAGCAGCGACCTGTCGCGGCCGGGCGGCCAGACGATACGCGTGCTGACCGAGCGCGGTTACGCGGGCGGGATCTATCCCGTCAATCCGAAGTACGAGAACGTCGCCGAGCACCGTTGTTATGCATCCGTCGACCGGGTGCCCGATCCGTGCGATGTCGCGGTGATCGCGTTGCCGGCGGCTCACGTGCCTGGCGCCGTCGCGGCGTGCGGCAAGCGCGGCATTCCGTACGCGGTCGTGCTGGGCGGCGGTTTCCGCGAAGGCGGCGAAGCGGGGCTCGCGCTCGAAGCGCAGATGCTTGCGAACGCGCGCGCGCACGGCGTTCGTCTCATCGGGCCCAATTGCCTGGGGCTGGTGAACGTGCACCTGCAGGCGTACGCCGCATTCGGCAGCATCACGCGTCCGCCCTATCTGCCGCGCGGCGCAGTATCGGCCGTCATCCAGAGCGGCGGCTTCGGCAACAGCCTCGTCCTCCAGTGCGCGGCTGCCGGCGTCGGCTTCCGTTACGTCGTGGCGAGCGGCAACGAGGCTGACATCACCACGCCGGAGCTCATCGAGGCCTTCATCGACGATCCGGAGACGCGCGTCATCCTTGCGTACATCGAAGGCCTCAATGATGGCCGCGCCTTTCTCGCGGCCGCCCGGCGCGCGCTGTCGCTCGGCAAGCCAGTCGTCGTGTGGAAAGCGGGCAACACGAGGCAGGGCATGAAGGCGGCCGCATCGCACACCGCGAACATGGCGGGCTCGTACGACATCTTCCGCGCGGCATTCCGCGACGCGGGCGTCATCGAAGTGGGCGACATGGAGGAGGCGGGCGATTTCGTGAAGACGCTGCTGTCGCAGCCGCACGCCGCGGGAAAAAATGCCGCGGTGATGGGCGGCTCCGGCGGATCGGCCGTCGCGTTCTCCGATGCGGCCGACGGCTGCGGCGTGACGCTGGCGCGGCTTGCGCCTGAGACGCTGAAGACACTCGAGGCGAATCTGCCCAACATGGCATCGCTCGACAATCCGGTCGATTACACCGCCGGCTTCATCACCGAGCAGAACAAGCCGTGCTTCGAGCGCGCAGTCGATGCAGTGCTCGCGGACCCGAACATACACCAGCTCGGGTTGCTGTTCGCCACCGTCACCGGAACGGGCGGCGTGGGACGACGCGGCGCCGAGGCGCTGGTTGCCGCGGCGAGCCGGCATGCGAAGCCGGTGTTCGTCTTCTCGTCCGTTCCCCGCGAAACGGCTGCCGAGATGTTCGACATCCTCGAGCAGGCGGGCATACCGATCATACGGTCCGTGAATCGCATCGCGCGCGCCATGAGCATGCTCGCCGATTACGCGCAGGCTCGGCAGCGCAGCGCCGCGCGCGTCGACGAGCAGGTTGCGCCTGCAGCGGTGAGCCTGCCGCAGGAAGCGGGCGGGCTCGACGAGCGCGACAGCAAGAACCTGCTGCGGGCCTGCGGCGTGCCGGTGACCGAGGATCGGATGTTTCCCGCCGCGCCTATCGCCGTGTCACAGGCTGCGGGACTGGCGTTCCCGGTCGTGCTCAAAGTCGTGTCGCGCGATATCGCTCACAAGAGCGACGTCGGCGGTGTGCGGCTCGGCATCGCGGGCGCGGAAGAGCTCGCAGCAGCGAGCGCGCAGATGCTTGCTGCCATTCGTGAACGCGTGCCGGGCGCGAAGCTGACCGGGCTGATGGTGTCACCCATGGTGCGGGGCGGTCTCGAAACGATCGTGGGCATCGTGAACGACGCCGTGTTCGGGCCGGTCGTCGCTTTCGGGCTGGGCGGCATACACGCGGAAGTGCTGAAGGACATGACGTACCGCCTGGCGCCGTTCGGCGTGGACACGGCGCGCACGATGATCTGCGAGCTGCGCGCGTCTGCATTGCTCGGGGGCGTGCGCGGTGAGCCGCCGCGCGACGTCGAGGCGCTGGCGCAGGCGCTCGCTTCGGTGTCGCGCATGGCGTGGTCGCTGCGCGACCGGCTTGCGGAGCTGGACGTCAATCCGCTGCTCGTGCTGCCGCGAGGCGGCGGGGTGGTGGCGGTGGATGCGCTGGCGGTGCTGAAGGCGTAAAGCATTCACCACGAAGGGCACCAAGGACACAAAGGAAAGCCTTAAACGAGGTCTTCCGTATTTCATGATTAAAAAGGTACGGCAGACGCCCGCGAGCGAATCAGAGACGGCAGATTCAAATCATTTGTCGCAGTCCTTGGTGCCCTTTGTGTCCTTGGTGGTGAGAAGGTTTAAAACGAACTCACCGCCGCCCGGGATCCTTCAGGTATTCGCTTTCCAGCCATTCCATCGCACTGGGCTGCTTCTCCGCGGCGCAGCCGGCCAGCACGCCGAGCAGCACCAATGCGCCGAGCATTCTCCAGACTCGAACCGTCATCGTCGCCTCCGTGAACGGGCGCCGCGCACGGCGCGCGGCTGGGGGTGCAAACAGGAGCGCACGCGGCTTTATTCCGCGGCGCGGCGGCAGTCCCGCATCGGGTATGATTGCGGCGTTCCGCTCATATCCCTCATCACCACATGCCCACGTTCAAATTCGGCGGCTACCAGGCGCCTGCTTCCATACACAACCGCGCGGCGCAGCACTTCGGCGCCGCATTGAAGCGCCGTCTCGGCGACGCACTCGCGTTCGAGCTCATCGGCAACGTGCTGGAGCTCGGACGCAATTCCGGCGATCTGCCCCACATGGTCGACAGCGGCGAGCTCGATTTCTGCTATATCTCCACCGTGCGCTTCTCCAGGCCCGTGCCTGAGCTGCAGCTGCTCGAGCTGCCGTTCGTGATCAGGGACCGTCCCACGATCATCGGCGCGCTCAACGGCGCGCTCGGCAAGCTGTTCGAGCGGCGCATGCTGGAGAGCACGCCTTTCCGCGCGCTCGGCTTCTGGGACAACGGCTTTCGCCAGATATCGGCGATACGTCCGATACGACGCCCCGAAGACTGTCGCGGCCTCACCATACGCACGCAGGTGAGCGACCTGCACGTCGAGTGCTTCCAGGCGCTCGGCTTTCAGCCGCTGCCGGTCGACGTGCGCGTGTTCGTCGAGGAAATTGCGACGGGCAAATACCAGGCCCAGGACAATCCGCTGACCAACACCTACAACTTCGGCGTGCACAACTACCAGCGCTACATCACCATGACGAACCACTTCTGGGGCGCGAGCGCGTTCATCTGCAGGCAGTCGGCTTACGCGCAGTGGCCGGCCGAGGTGAGGGCGGCGGTGGATGCTGCGGCGGCAGAGGCCAATGCCGAGCAGCACCGGCTCGCCGCGGCTGAAGATGCCGAGATCATCGTAAAATTTCCGGCGGAGGTCGAGATCATACGGCTCACGCCCGCCGAGCACGGCGGCTTCGTTGCCGCGGTACAACCCATGCTTGCGAAGCACCGCAAGGCGCTGGGCGAAGAGCTCTTCAGGCATCTCGCGTGACGCGCGATGCGTCGCGTGCGTGACCTTGCGGTATCATCGATTCGCGAAGCCGGAGCGCGGACAGCGCCCGGACGTTATCCATAGGAGAGAGAAATGTCAGTGTCCCGCTATGCCGGCAACTCGCTGGCGACCGTTCGTCTTGTCCTGTTGACTGCCTGCCTGTCGCTTGCCAGCGTCGGCGCGCACGCGCAGGCACAACCCAGCAAAGACTACGAGCCGCACGTCGGCCAGGAAGGCAAGGACGTGGTCTGGGTGCCGACGTCGCAGGCGCTGGTGGACAGGATGCTCGACATTGCCAAGGTGACGCCCGGCGATTCCGTCATCGATCTCGGATCGGGCGACGGACGCACCGTGATCACCGCCGTGAAGCGCGGTGCCCGCGCGCTCGGCATCGAGTACAACCCGGACATGGTCGAGCTCGCGAAGCGCAACGCGCAGAAGGAAGGCGTGGGCGACAAGGCGCGGTTCAGGAAGGCCGACCTGTTCGAGACCGACCTATCGGACGCGACCGTCATCACCATGTTCCTGCTGCCGAGCATCAACCTGAAGCTGCGTCCCAAGCTGCTGGATCTCAAGCCCGGCACGCGCATCGTGTCCAATTCCTTCACCATGGATGACTGGCAGTCGGACGGCACGACCACGGCCGAAAAGGACTGCACCAGCTATTGCACGGCGTACCTGTGGATAGTGCCGGCGAAAGTGGACGGCACATGGACCACGCCGCAGGGCGAGATGACGCTCAAGCAGGAATTCCAGAATTTCACCGGCACGGTCAAAGGCCCGAATCCTGCCGTCATCGCGAACGGCAAGATGCGCGGCGACCAGATCAGCTTCACGGCCGGCAACACGCGCTATTCCGGCAGGGTGACGGGGAACAAGATCGATGGCACTGCGACCGCGGGTCCGAACACGACGGCGTGGACCGCAACGAAGAAGTGACGGGTGCTTCGCGGGTGAGGCTTCGCTGAGGAGCTTCACTGCGAAGGAATGAAGGGCGCAAGGCAAAGCTTTGACACGAAGGAAGCAGAGGGGGCAAGGAGCGCAGGAAGAAATAATAGAGACGATGCTGCGGTGCCATCGCTTGTCCGCATCGCCGGGGGATGCGTCGTGCGCTTCCGTGGCGATGGGAGATGATGTGTCAACCAAATCATCACCTGACCTATTCCACGTTAGGCAAGCACAACCATATGGGAACGTTTCTGTTTATCGTTGTCGTGATCGGCATAGCAGGACTCATTCTGGTAGAGCTTACGAAGAACCCTGGTGATCGCCCCTTCAGTTCATTACCGTCACACGCACGAGCTGAGTTTCTGAAACGAACATTTGGGATCACAAAACAAGACTGTGAACGCCTGCGCTTCGACGGGCGTCACTTCCATCATCCAAAGAAATCTCCATACGAGACTTACCGGGGCGTTCGCGCAAATGGATCAACGCGAACAACCGTCACGAATCCCGCGCTTCCTCACCACATCTCGTGGAAGTACCAACGACTTGATGGTGGCCCTGATCTTCGATATCGAGGGAACGTGAAAACAATGCATTCAGAACGCCACTTCATTCGCTTCGAGGGGCCGCAACCCTTCGTCTTGCACGTCTATTCTTATCCTGGACATAGCGACGTAGATCAACTCGCGAGAAAATTCGACGCCTTCCTTTGTGGTGCTCAGGGGCGAGACTACGAACGCGAATTCATGGAATTCAAAGCAGCCTTCGAAAAAAAGCAGCTTGCCCAAAGTCGCCTTGACGAGGCCATGTCCTCCCTCGCATCTTGCGATGCCGTAACTGCTGCCCACACTAGAATGCTGAGCGTGATGGCGATACCAGCTGACCTCAAGGCAAAAGTTGAAGAGGCTGCAACTCGGCGATTACAAGTGTTTGGAGTAGTGGAGCGGTTGCGTCGAGAGATTCTGGAACAGGAACAACAGGAAAACCTGGCTGTTCGCTCCGCACAGACACAAAGCGAAATTGCATTGAGCCACCGCACGATTGCCCAGTTTTCATGAAGCATTGCCTGACACCGCGGCCAAGCGGGGCGGCTCACGGGGTGAGCGCGCCTTTGAGGCGCTCACCTAAATAACCCCCCGGCTTTGCCGGGGTCATTTAATTGCATTAACCCGCAAGTCGCAACAGCGCCACGAGTCACCGCACTACTGCGGCGGCCTCATTCCATCCCTGCTTGCCCGGATGCGCAGCGCCGTGAGGCTGCCGTCCGCGTCCTTCCGGGCGGCGACGAACACGTAATCGCCTGGCTTGATCTTCCGGCGCCAACTGACTGATTTGTGGCCGCTAGCCCGCAGTTCGCCGGGCTTGCCGCTTGCTACTTTGAAACCCGCGAACCGCCTCCATATAAGCCTCTATCGTCAGTGCCTGGAAAAACGAGCACGTAATCATGTCTAAACGCGATCCGAACACGTGGATGTGGGCCGAAGCCTGCCAGATGCTGGAGCAGGCGGAGCGGCTGCACCGCCAGTTCTTCCGCCTCGGGTCGGCGGGCCCGCGCACCGCGTGGGAGCCGCCCGTGGACGTCTTCGAAGACGAGGAGCAGTTTGCGATCGTTGTCGCGCTCCCCGGCGTGCCGGCCGACTGCATCGATGTGGTGATCGACGGCAACAGCCTGCTCGTCCGCGCGCGGTGCGAGATGCCTTCGATGGCGGCCGGTTACGTGATCCAGCGCATGGAAATACCTCATGGCTACTTCGAGCGCCGCATCGAGCTGCCGGATATCCGGCTGCGGCTGGAGCCGCCGCGCTCGCTGAACGGGATGCTGATACTGAATTTGCGCAAATCGAGCGCACGCGTATGACCAACGACGGAGAAACGATGAACGAATCTCTGCGAGCCGAAGATAACCTGCGCACCGTCGCGCCGCAATCCGCTGCGGGCAACGAAGCCGATCGCGAGCGCACGCTGCGCCCGTTGCCGGAGGACGCGCTCATCATATTGCCGGTGCGCAACCTGGTGCTGTTTCCCGGCGTCGTGCTGCCCATCACGATGGGGCGCGCGCGCTCGCAGGCGGCCGCGCAGGAAGCCGCTCGCACCCAGCGCCAGCTCGGCGTGCTGCTGCAAAGCCGCACCGAAGCGGATACGCCGGGTCCCGAAGACCTGCACTGGGTAGGGACGAGCGCGAGCGTGTTGCGCTACGTGACCGGCCCGGACGGCGCGCATCACGTCATCTGCCAGGGCGATCGCCGCTTCCGGGTGCTGCAATTCCTGGAAGGCTATCCGTACACCGTCGCGCGCGTGCAGTTCATCGATGTGCCCGAGGCCGTGGATTCGGAGATCGAGGCGCGCGCGCACAACCTGAAGCAGCGCGCAGTGGAAATCCTGAGACTGCTGCCGCAGGCGCCCGAAGAGATGGTCGCAGCGGTGCAGGGGATAGACGCGCCCGGACGCCTCGCGGATCTCGTGGCCGGCCTGATGGAGGCAACGCCCGAAGAAAAGCAGGCGCTGCTGGAAACGTTCGATCTCAGGGCGAGGCTCGACAAGCTGCTGGAGATACTGTCTCACCGCATCGAGGTGCTGCGCCTGTCGCGCGAGATCGACGAGCGCACCAAGGAGTCGATAGACGAGCGCAACCGCGAGCACCTGCTGCGCGAGCAGATGCGCACCATACAGAAAGAGCTGGGCGAAGGCGACGAGCGCGAAGACACAGACGACCTCGAGAAGGCGGTCGCGGACGCGCACATGCCCGAGGAAGTGGAGAAGCAGGCGCGCAAGGAGCTGAAGCGGCTGGAGCGCATGCCCGAAGCGGCTGCCGAGTATTCGATGACGCGCACCTACCTCGAATGGCTCACCGAGCTGCCATGGAAACGCGAAGCGCAGCCGGCGATCGACATTTCGCAGGCGCGCCGCATCCTCGACGAGGATCATTACGGGCTGGAGAAAATCAAGCGCCGCATCCTCGAGTACCTCGCGGTGCGCAAGCTCAACCCGGAAGGCAAGAGCCCGATACTGTGCTTCGTCGGCCCGCCCGGCGTGGGCAAGACCTCGCTGGGCCAGAGCATCGCGAAAGCGACGAACCGCAAGTTCGTGCGCATCAGCCTGGGCGGCGTGCACGACGAGGCGGAGATCCGCGGCCACCGGCGGACGTATATCGGCGCGCTGCCGGGCAACATCGTGCAGAGCATGCGCAAGGCCGGCACGCAGAACGCGCTGCTGATGCTCGACGAAGTGGACAAGCTGGGCGGCGGCGCTTTCCACGGCGATCCTTCATCGGCGCTGCTCGAGGTGCTCGATCCGGAACAGAACAGCACGTTCCGCGACAACTACCTCGCGGTGCCGTACGACCTGTCGCGGGTGATGTTCATCTGCACGGCGAACGTGCTTGACACCATACCGGGGCCGTTGCGCGATCGCATGGAGGTGATACAGCTCACGGGCTACACCGACCGGGAGAAGCTGCAGATCGCGCGGCGTTACCTCGTGCCGCGGCAGATGGAAGCGAGCGGGCTGAAGGAAGGGCAGGCGCGCGTCACCGACGAGGCATTGCTTGCCATCATTCACGATTACACGCGTGAGGCCGGCGTGCGCAATCTCGAGCGCGAAGTCGGAGCGGTGTTCCGCTGGTCGGCGGTGCGCATTGCCGAAGCCGAGCAGACGCAGGTTGATGTCGACGCGGGCGATCTGCACGCGATCCTCGGCCCGCGGCGTTTCGAGGCCGAGACCGCGATGCGCGCGGGCCAGCCCGGTGTCGCGACGGGCCTCGCATGGACGCCGGTGGGCGGCGACATCCTGTTCATCGAATCGACGCGCATGCCCGGCAACGGCAGGCTGATTCTCACCGGCCAGCTTGGCGACGTGATGAAGGAAAGCGCGCAGGCGGCGCTGTCCCTCGTGAAGGCGCGCTCGGCGGGCCTGGGCGTGGAGCCGCAGCTGCTGGAGAAGTCGGACATCCACGTGCACGTGCCGGCGGGCGCGATCCCGAAGGACGGCCCGAGCGCGGGTGTGGCGATGTTCGTGTCGCTCGCCTCGCTGATGACCGATCGCGCGGTGCGCAGCGACACGGCGATGACCGGCGAGATCAGCCTGCGCGGCCTGGTGCTGCCGGTCGGCGGCATCAAGGAGAAAGTCCTGGCCGCGCTCGCAGCGGGCATCAAGCGCGTCATGCTGCCCGCGCGCAACCGCAAGGAGTTCGAAGAGATACCGGCGGAGGCACGCGAGAAGCTGGAGTTCATCTGGCTCGAGACCGTGGATGACGCGGTCGAGGGCGCGATGCTCGACGCGCCCGTGGAAGCCGTGGCGTAAGCTCGCCGACTCGACGAAGCCGATGGACTGGCGGTTCATCGGCTTTTTTTCGTGCGGCGCGGCTTGCCGTTCCGGCGATGACCATGGCTGCGGCGTGGGCTTGAGCGAAATGTCGCGTCGCGGAAGCCTCACGCTCGATGCGCCTCTGGACTCGCCGCGTCGACTGGCATTACAGTAGGTCCCTCGCGGGGGCCGCATGCCTACCCGCCTTTTCAAGACGCTCCCGCGTCCAAGGCCTGCTCTGGTGGCGTTCGCCCTAAGGAGCTGCTTTGGATTTCCGTATCGCCGCCTTCAATGTTCTTCATTCATGTGTCGCGTGCGCGCGCATCACCTGCTGCATGCACCCTGTTCAATGGAGGAGTCCATGTCCAGTATTTCGGTAAGCGAGCTTCGCGCGGCGCTCGACAGCGCGCAGCCGCCGTTGCTGATCGACGTCAGGCGCCACGATGAGTATCTGAAATCCCCGGTGACCATCGCCGGTGCGCTGCGGCGCGACCCAGAGGGTGTAACGTCGTGGGCGGTCGAGTTGCCCGCGGCTAACCGAGTCGTGGTGTATTGCGTTCATGGCCGTGCTACGAGTCAGGAGGCTGCCGGCGCGTTGCGGTCGCGTCGCGCCGAGGCCTCATATCTCGAAGGCGGAATCGAAGCGTGGCGAGCGGCGTCCGGTCCGCTGGATCGCAAGCCGATAGAGAGCGCCTCGCGCTGGGTGACGCGCGAGCGGCCGAAAATAGATCGTATCGCCTGCCCCTGGCTGATACGCCGTTTCATCGAGAAGGACGCCGAGCTGCTGTACGTGCCCACGTCGCAGGTGCGCGAGATCGCCGCGGCGCGCGACGCGATTCCATACGACATACCGGACGTGCACTTCTCGCACGACGGCGAGAAGTGCAGCTTCGATACTTTCCTCCGCCATTACCGCTTACGCGACCCGGCGCTGCAGCAGCTTGCCGTCATCGTGCGCGGCGCGGACACGGCACGGCTCGATATCGCTCCGCAGGCTGCCGGACTTGCGGCGATCTCGCTCGGGCTGTCGAGGAATTTCGCGGACGACCACGAAATGCTGCGCCATGGCATGGTGATGTACGACGCGTTGTACGCCTGGTGCAAAGAGGGGCAGGACGAGCTGCATACCTGGAATCCGAAGGCTTACGCCTGACGCACGCGGCTGCCGTCACGCAGCGGCGACGCCGATGCAAAAAAAGCCGATGGAGTTGCCTCCATCGGCTTCTTATGTCGGCGATGGCGCTTATCGCGCGATAGAGCCGCCCATTGCGCTGCCGAGAACCGTGCCGATGGCGATGGCAGCGGTTCTGCCGTTACCGTGACCTATGGTGTTGCCGATTGCTGCGCCGGCAATCGCGCCGCCTACCGTGCCGACGACCGAGGGCGGGATGCCGTATGCCGGTGCGCCGTACACCGGCGCCGGGGCCGGATAGGCAACGGGCGCCTGCTCGACGTACACCGGGCGCTCGACGTAGCGCGGGCGCTCCACGATGACCGGGCGTTCGACGTACACCGGACGCTCGACGACGACCGGCCGGTCCACGTACACGCGTTCGACCACGCGCGGGCCGTATTCGTAGTACTCGCGCTCGTAATGCTTGGCGCGATAACCGTAAGCCGGCGCCCAGTAGGGCGGATCGGCAAGAGCGGGCGCTGCGACGACGATCGTGGCGACAGCGGCGGCGATACCGAACATTTTTTTGGCTGACATGGCGATGCTCCTTTCTGTTTGAACCATGTGCACTACAACGCCGATGCTATAGAAGGCGCGCACGCCCGTGTTGCCCTAAAGTGCAACAGACTTTTGCGGATGTAACGAATTGTTAACGGCAGGGTGGGCGTGTGCAAAAACGTACGAAAGCTGAGTCTCGATGCGATGGCGGGGATGCTGGTGGATGAAGTGGCGGGGTTGCTCGAGCATGGTTGGGGAGGCGAGACGCGAAAAGCCTTTGAAGCGGGCCTCGGCATCGACGCGTTGACCTGTGCGTTCACGAGGCGGCAAAGATCCCAGCGATGGCTCGGATGAGCGAATGGCGCGTGAAAGTTTGGAGAAAGGTTTATTTAACGCTATGCCACTATAAATCGCTTATGGTGTTAACGTGTTGGAGAGGGTGCGACCGGATTGACTTGAGTTCGTTCGTTCTCTACCATGAAGTCTTCGGGGACATCGCAGACTCCCCGTCAGACGCCTCGAAGTGTCCAAGGTCTGCTCTACCGCCGGCTACATGCCGGGTGGAGCTTCTGCCTTGGACTCATGCCAAAGAAACCTACCCCGTTCCCGTTTTCGGTCCGCGCAGTATTTGCGCGTCCCGCGTCCGTCGCCACGTACGGTCGCGCTCGTTCACGCGACCGGGCGCGCACCATGAGCGAACCCACCAACGCGGCGGCAAAAGCCGCACCCAGCGCGCCGGTTCCTTACTCACTCTGGCAGCTCGTGCTCTACGCCCTGAAGCTCGGCACGCTGGGCTTCGGCGGGCCGGTGGCGCTGGTCGGCTACATGCATCGCGATCTTGTCGAAAATCGCCACTGGATCTCGGAGGCGGACTACAAGGAAGGCCTAACGCTCGCGCAGCTTATGCCCGGACCGCTCGCCGCGCAGCTCGCGATGTATCTCGGTTATGTGCACTACCGCAACGTCGGTGCGACGCTCGTCGGCGTCGCTTTCGTCGTGCCCTCGTTCATCATGGTCGTGCTGATCGGGATGGCGTACGTTGCGTACGGCGGCCTGCCGTGGATGCAGGCCGTGTTCTATGGCGTCGGCGCGGCAGTGATCGGCATCATTGCCATCAGCGCGTACAAGCTCACCACGCGGAGCATCGGCAAGGACAGGCTGCTGTGGGCGATCTATGTCGCGAGCGCCGGCGTCACCATCGTGACGCAATCGGAAATCGTCTGGCTGTTCCTGCTCGCCGGTGTCGTGGTGTGGATGGTGCGAGCGGGTCCGCGCAAATGGTTTCCAGGCAGTGCGGCGCCGGCGCTGTTTGCTGCGCCGGCGCAACTCGTGAACGCGACCCCGCTTGCCGCAAGCGTCGATTGGTCGCTGCTGGGACAGATCGCGCTCTTCTTCTCCGAAGCCGGCGCATTCGTCTTCGGCAGCGGACTCGCCATCGTGCCGTTCCTGTACGGCAGCGTCGTGAGCGAGCATCACTGGCTCACCGAGCGGCAGTTCGTCGACGCCGTTGCTGTCGCGATGATCACGCCGGGGCCGGTGGTCATCACGGTCGGCTTCATCGGCTATCTCGTCGCCGGGTTCGCAGGCGCGGTGGTTGCGTCGCTCGCGACGTTCCTGCCCTGCTATCTCTTCACCATCATTCCGGCGCCCTATTTCAAAAAGCACGGCAAGCGGCCCGGCATCGTCGCGTTCGTGGACGGCGTGACGGCCGCCGCGATCGGCGCCATCACCGGCGCGGTCGTCGTGCTCGGAGAGCGCTCGGTGACCGACATCCCGACGGCGCTGCTTGCGCTGGCGACGGCCGTGCTGCTCTGGAAAGTGAAAAAGCTGCCGGAACCGGCGATCGTGCTGGCGGCTGCGATCATCGGACTTCTCGCCTATTCCGGCATGAAGGCGTGACAAGCTCACGAAAGGTAAACGTCATGAAATACATCGCCGCAGTATTGCTGACCGGAGGACTTGCCATGAATGCGCACGCGCAGACGGAAAACTTCGACAAGAGCACGGCCGGAGCGCCGCCGCAGGACTGGAAATGCGGCGTCACCGGAAAAGGAACGCCGCGCTGGCAGGTCGAGGCGGACGCCACTGCGCCGAGCAAGCCCAATGTGCTGAAGCAATCCGGACAGGGCACCTTCCCGTGGTGCGTGAAGAACGGCGCCACGATGACGGACGGGTATGTGGAAGTGAAGTTCAAGTCGATCTCGGGCAGCGAAGACCAGGCAGGAGGGCTCGTGTGGCGCTGGCGGGATGGCGACAACTATTACGTTGCGCGCGCCAATGCGCTGGAGAACAACGTCTCGCTGTATTACACGTCCGGTGGACGCCGCAATACGATCAAGTACGTCGAAGCTCCGGTGCCGCGAAACACCTGGCACGTTCTCCGTGTTGAGTTCGCCGGCGCGGCGATTAAGGTGTCGCTGAACGGAAAGACGTACATCGAAGCGCAGGACACGCACATTACGGGCAGCGGCTCGGTCGGCGTATGGACGAAAGCGGACAGCGTCACCGCTTTCGACGACTTCGGCTACGGCAACGCGACGAGAAAATAGCTTTCCACATTGGAGCATGTCATGGCCGCTTATGTAATGAAACGGCTGCCGTGTGCCCCGACGAAGCTGCGCGGCCTGTCGGAGACAGCTCATGAAGGGTGATATCCGGAAGAGAGGGTGGGTATGGCGACTATTATTCGGCAGTGGCGTGGTGCATTCGGCGTGTTGACTCTCGTTTTCGCGGCTTGTCACGTGGCGTGGGCTGCGCCGTCGGCCGCGAAGATGAACTTTCCGGAGGGTACAGCCACTGCCTCCGAAGTGTGCGGCGCATGCCATAAGGCCGTATACCTGGAATTTGCCAAAGGCTCCGGCGGCGACATGCGATGGCGCGGCGCCAAGCTTCTCGCGGGCACGCCGGTGCTCGAGCTGCCGGGTGGAGTATCGCGTTCCGCGACGGCGCATGCGATCGCAGGCGCCGATCCGTGGCCGCTCGCGGCGAGGGATCATGAGGAGAAGGGCCGTGCGTGCAACGTGTGTCACTATCCGCAGCCGCTCGACTATCCCGATCTGGCGAGCGCGAAGATCGAGAAACCCAAGCCTCGTGCCACGAACCCCGAGCGGGGTGTGACATGCGCATCATGCCATCTCACGCCGGACGGCAAGATCAGGGGGCCGTACGGAAGCGATGCACCGCACGAGACGGTCGCCGATCCACGGATTCGTACCTCAGTCGCCTGCGCGTACTGCCATTCGGACGGCGAGCGCGTCGTGGGCAAGCAAACGCAGACGTTTCTCGAATGGCGAGAGGATTTCTTCAAGCCGAAGCTGGGCTCACAGCACTGCCAGGACTGCCACATGCCGAGGACTGTGCGGAAACTTGCCGAGGACTTCGACGTGCCGCCGAGGTCCGTGGCGCGTCACCTCGTAACGGGAGGCCATTCTCTGCAACGGCTTCGCAGCGCGCTCAACCTGTCCATTGTCCCGGCCACGCCGCCGGATCGCGGCTTTGCATTTCACGTCACCAATGTCGGCGCCGGTCACTCGGTTCCCACCGGATCCAATCGCCGAGCCGTCTATCTCGTTGCGGAATTGCTCGATGCCGACGGAAAGGTCATTGCGGCAAAGGAATGGATGTTCGCGCCTTGGTTCGCGAACCGTCCGGACGATCGGAAATATGTAGAGGAGGACAAACAGGGACCGGAGCCGATCGCGCAAACGCAGGCCGATGCGCAAGGACCGCATGAAACCATCATACGAGCGGGCGAAGACCGCGTGCTGACATGGAATCCGGATCTTCCGGCTGGAAGATATGCCATACAGGCTACGCTGATACATGACCTCAATCGCTACAACGATCGTGCCTACAAGGATGACCAGGACGAATTGGCGCGCGTCATTTTCCCGGTACCGGCGGCACCGTCTGCGCGCTACCCTGATGAGGCACAGCCGTCTGCGAAGGCGGCGCACTCGATCGGCGTTGCGAGGAGATGATTTTGAAGGCAGCTGCTTTCATCCCGGCAAAGCTCGCAACTATCGCCGCGTTCCTGGCCGTCCTGTGGTCTGCCAACGCACTCGCCTACAGGCCGTTCGACGGGACGGATGCGGCCGTGGCAGGTCCGAAGGAGTTCGAGCTCGAGTTCGGCCCGGTGCATTATCTGCGCGAGGGCGACGATAAAGGCATTATCGTTCCCGCCTTCATCGCTAATTTCGGCCTCGAAAACGATCGCGAGATCGTGTTGGAGGGCAAGGTAAAGCGATTATTCAGCAATCCCTCCGGCGAGGAGCGCACGAGCCTCGTTGATACGGCACTGTCGCTGAAGCAGGTCCATCGCCGCGGCAGCCTGCAGGACGCCGCAGGTCCGAGTATCGCCAGCGAATGCGGCATGTTGCTGCCAACCGTCCATGGCGGATCGGGAAGCGGCCTGGCGTGTGCCGGCATCGTGTCTCAGCGCTGGAGCGCAGGCACCGTGCACCTGAACGGTCTCGTTGGCCGCACGCGAGACCGCGAATGGAGCCGCTTTCTCGGCATTATTCTCGAAGGACCGCACGAATGGCCCGTGCGGCCGGTCATGGAAATCTTCAACGAGCGTGACACGGGCGGATCGTGGACGAATTCGGCGCTTATCGGCGCCATCTGGCGCTCGCGCGAAAATCTGTCCTTTGACCTGGGCATTCGGCAGGCGCACTCGAACGGACCGAACATCACCGAAGTGAGACTGGGCTTCACTTTGGCGTTCTGAAAGAAGTCGGATGCCGCGACGGCTCGGCGCCCGACTTTTTGCCTGTCCTTGTCACGCCTCCGAGGACGATAGTTAAAAAGCCGATGGAGTCGCCTCCATCGGCTCATCTTTGCGCGTGCCCTGGTCAACGAGCAATCGATCTGCCTACTGTGCTGCCGAGCACGGTACCGATCGCGATAGCAGCCGTCCTGCCGTTGCCCCTGCCGATCGTGTTGCCCAGCGCTGCGCCGGCGATTGCGCCGCCGACCGTGCCGACGATGCCAGGGGAGACGCCGTATACCGACGGGCCATACACCGGCGCAACCGGGGGCGGAGGATACGCGACGCGCGGCTGCTCGACGTAACGCGGGCGTTCCACGATGACCTCGCGTTCGACGTAGACCGGCCGCTCGATGATCCGTTCGACGATCACCGGCCGCTCCACGTAGACAGGGCGTCTCACCCGATGGTAATCATCATCGTCGTCGTGGTCGTCGTAGTACCGAATGTATTCCCGATCCCGCTTCCAGTGGTCCCCGTCCGCAAACGACGGGGTTGCCGTGACGGCTGCAACTGCGGCTGCGATGACCAGACCCGCGAATTTCGTCGCTGACATGACGGTGCTCCTTTCTGTTTGAACTACGTGCACTACAGCGCCGATGCTATAGAAGGTGCGCACGCCCGTGTTGCCCTAAAGTGCAACAGAGTTCTATGGATGTAACGAATTGTTAACGGCGGGGCGGCGTGTGCGGGAACGCACAGGGACTGAGCTGCCGGCCGGGCCGTCCGGGGACGCACCCGAGCAGCGGCGATGCTCCAAACGCAGAAACGTGCCTGCCCGTTGACCCTCGCACCCGGCAGTCCTTAACATTGCGCGTCGATGAAAGATCTCAACAAGGAAAAGCGACAATGACCATACGCAAGCTACGCACCGAGCGGGACAATCAACAATGGATGCTGGACCTCGCGCTCAACATGCGCGGTCGGGTCCAGAACTTCGAGCGCGACGACATCGAGGTGCCGGCGGGCAAGCGCGCGCGCAATTACCGCATGCTGCCGAAGGTATGGCGCGAGGCGGCGGAGCGGCAGGAACTGCTCGCCAGGCGCGCGGCTGCGCGCGGCGCCAACGCCACGGCGACCTACCACTACGACCATGCGATCGAGGCGTACCGCATGGCGCAGCACCCGATCTATTTCGACAACCATCCGGTGAAGAAGCAGCTCTACAAGAAACTCTCGGAAATGGTGGATCGCAGGTCCGAGGTCGCCGATTATCCGATCGAGCGTGTCGAAGTGCCGTTCGACGACGGCAAGACCATCTCGTGCCTGTTTCACCTGCTGCCCGACCGCCGCAAGGCGCCGGTGGTGATCTATGTGCCGGGCATGGACCAGACGAAGGAAGTGTTTCCCAAGGCGTACCACAACATCGCGCTTTCGCGCGGCTTCCACGTGATCGCGATCGACGGCCCGGGGCAGGGCAATTCCAACATGCAGAAGATCCGCTCGGTAGGGGACAACTACGAGCGCGCGGGCGCTGCGGTCATCAGCTATCTCATGAAGCGTCCGGAGGTCGACAAGAAGAAGATCGCGATCTACGGCATCAGCATGGGCAGCTACTGGTGCCTGCGGCTGTCGAGCTACGATCATCGCGCCGCCGCCGTGGTGAGCTCGGTGGCGTGCTTCAATCCGAACAACACGATCTTCACGCAGTCGAGCCCGCGCTTCAAGCAGATGTTCATGTACATGGCGGGGTACGAGGACGAGCAGAAGTTCGACGAGGAAGTCGCCAAAGGCATGACGGTGCGCGGCTACATGGACAAGATCACCTGCCCGACGCTGCTGGTCACGGGCGAGTTCGATCCGCTGTGCCCGCTGGAGGATGCGGTGGAGGCGTTCGAGGACCTCAAGGTGCCGAAGGAAATGTGGGTCGTGGAGAATCAGTACCACCCGCTGTGGGGCCTGCCGAATTTCGGCGGCATGGACTGCCACGACTACGTGTTCGACTGGCTCAAGCAGCTCTTCGACGGCACGCTGCAGCCCAGGCGCAAGGGTAAGATCTCGTACATCCGCGAAAACGGAGACGGACCGTGGGGCAACGTCGACTGGACGCCGCCGATCCGCCGCGGGCAGGCCTACTTCTGAGCGTTACGCAGCGCGGCATATCGCGGCGACGCATGGGCGCCGCGCCGCGCTTCTTGACCCTGCATGCCCGTTGAGTAAAATCGCAGGGCTCCCCCGGGAGGAGGGAATCGACGCGGCGCCGTGCGTCCGAATCGAAACGAGGGCTTCTCTCCAGAATGAAGGCCGTTGCCGAGATCGATGTCGCAGGCGCAGAGCACGCGCTGGTCGATCGTATCCTTGCCCTGGTCCGTCAGCGAACCGGCACGGACTTCTCACTCTATCGCCAGCCTACGGTGCGCCGCCGAATCGGCAATCGCATGATCTCGCTCGGCATCGCTGCGCTGGACGAATACGCCCGGTATCTCGATGCGACACGCGGCGAAGCGCTGCAGCTTCTCGCCCGCCTCACCATCAAGGTGAGCCGCTTCTACCGCAATCGCGCGACCTTCGATCACCTGCGGTCCTGCGTCATTCCGGAGCTGGCTCGCGCAGGCGAGCCGCTGCGAATCTGGAGCGCGGGCTGCGGGTGCGGCGAAGAGGCATATACGCTTGCGATGCTGCTCGCGGATGCAGGTGTGCCGGGCACCGTGCATGCCACGGACATCGATCCGCAAGCGCTGGACCGTGCCGCTGCGGCGATTTACGGCCCGGATGCGCTCGACGATCTGCCGTGCGATCTGGCCGCTCGATTTCTCCAGCCGATTCGCGATCCTTCGGCGCCGTGCTACCGCGTTCGCGAGAACGTCCGCGATCGCGTCGTCTTTGCGCGCTACGACATCACCGGCGAAGCGAGCCTCCCGACGGGCGCGCCGTTCGATCTCGTGGCGTTTCGCAACGTCGCGATCTATTTTCGCCGCGACGTGCACGACGAGGTCTTCGCCCGCGTGGTGGCGGCGTTGCGGCCCGGCGGTTATCTCTGCCTCGGCGAAGCGGAGTGGCCGCCGGCCTCGCTCGAGCCTCACCTTTGCTGCGCTGTGCGCCGGCTGCGTCTGTTCCGTAGCGGTTGGGCTCTCGGAGCCGAGGCGGCATGAAACATCCGGATCTCAGCGTCGGACGCCGTCTCGGCGTGGGCTTCGGGCTGCTGCTGATCACGCTCGTCGGGCTGATCGCTGCCGTGGCGGGATGGCAGGCCGACAGCGCTCGCGAGCAGCGCGCTTTCAGCGAGCGCAGCGCGCCGCTTAGTGAACGCGCGCACGAGCTGGAGCGCTCCATCCTGTACCTCGCGATCACCTTGCGCTCCTATCTGGTATCGCCGCACCCGGACCAGGCCCGCCGCTACCATGAGCGTCTCGATCGTGCGCGTGGCGCGCTCGCCGAGCTTCGCTCTTATCCGAAAGACACCGACAGCGAGCGCTCGTACAGCCTGCTCGAGTCCGCAGTGCAGGTCTACCTCGGCGAAGCCGATGAGGTCGTGCGCGCGACTGCGCAGCGGCGCATGAATCCGTCCAGCGCAGATGCATCGCTGGTGATCCCGCGGGAACGCGCGCTGTCGCGGGTGCGCGAATTCTCGCATTTGCAGGACGAGAAGGCGCAGAAAGCCCTGGCGGCGATGGCCAAAGCGCGCGACCGCGTTTCACGGGGACTCACCCTGGCGTCGGCGGTGGCCCTGCTGCTGTCGCTCCTCGTCATGTATCTCACCACCCAGTCGATACGCCGGCCGACGCACGAGCTGCTCAAGGTGGCGCGCGCGCTGACCACCGGCGATCTGCAGCCGGCGCTAGCGTGGGCGCCGGCTCGGGGTGCAGGCGAAGACGCGCCACAGCCGCGCAGCGAGATGCTGCAGCTCGCCCATGCGTTCGGCGCTGCCGCCGTGGCGCTGCAGCGCCGCGAGCATCGGCTGCGCGCGCATCGCGAGGTGGCGACCGCGGTGGCGTCCGCCCTCGACAGGAACAAGATCGCGAGCGGTGCGCTGAGCATCATCGCGCAGCAGGTCGGCGCCGATGCAGCGGTGCTGTACTGGCGGGATACAGGCAGCGGCGACCTGGTGCCGCTGGCATCGCACGGCATAGATGCGCGCGTTCAGCGCTTGCATTCCGATGAGGGCATACCCGGTGAAGCGGCGCGAAGCGGACTGACCGTCGTCAGGCGCAACCTGGCGGACAAGACGGCACTGCGGTCGGTGCTCGGCCCGGACGCACCTGCGCCGCGGGCCGCGGCGGCCATACCGATACTCTTCGGGATCGATCTGCTCGGCGTGATACTGGTCGTCTCGCTGGACGACGTCGATGAAGACGGAATCTCGTTCCTCACTGCGGTGGCGCCTGAGGTTGGCGTCGGGCTGAAGAACGCGCAGGCGTACGAGGACATACGGCTGCTGCTCGAGCAGGTGCAGGAGAAGAACGAGCGCATCGAGCAGCAGAACGAGGAGCTGCAGGCGCAGAACGAGGAGATCCAGGGCCAGCACGAAGAAATACAGGCGCAGCACGAGGAAATACAGACGCAAAGCGAGGAGCTGCAGGCGCAGAACGAGCAGCTGCGCGAGCAGGCGGAGGAGCTCAGGGCGCGCGCCGCGATGCTGTCGGAGGCGGACGAGCGCAAGAACGAATTCCTCGGCTTCCTCGCGCACGAGCTGCGCAATCCGACGTCGGCGATTGCGAACGGGCTGTTCATACTCGGGCGCGTCGAGCCGGGCAGCGCCACGGCGCTCAATGCGCAGGCCATCATGCAGCGGCAGACCCGCCAGCTCACGCGTCTCATCGACGATCTGCTCGACACAACGCGGATATCGCGCGGAAAAATCGAGCTCGACCGGCAGGCGGTCAACTTCATCGACGTCGTCCGGGAAAGCGCCGCCGATTACGAGTCGGCAATGCAGGTGCGCAAGCTCACGTGCGAGATCACGTTGCCCGATGAGGACGTGTGGGTGCACGGCGATCGCACGCGGCTGGCCCAGATCATCGGCAATCTGCTGAGCAACGCGATCAAGTTCAGCGAGGACGGCGCCCGCGTCTCGGTCGAGGTGCGGCGGGACCGCAGCGAGAGCATGGTCGAGCTGCGCGTCGTCGATGAAGGATGCGGCATAGAGCCGGCGCTGCTGCCGCAGCTTTTCACCCCGTTCACCCAGGGCACGACCTCGCTCGCGCGCACCAGAGGCGGGCTGGGGCTCGGCCTGGCGCTGGTCAAGTCGCTGGTGGAGCTCCACGACGGCACGGTTCACGCGCGCAGCGACGGCCCGGGCCGCGGCGCCGAGTTCGCCGTGCGACTGCCGCTCTCCGAGGCGCCGGCAGCGGTCGCGATACGGCACGCCGTAGCGCCCCGCAAGCGGCGGGTGCTGATCATCGAGGACAATACCGACGCGGCGGAAAGCTTGCGCGCGGGCGCCGAGCTCCAGGGTCACGAGGTGCTCGTGGCGCACGATGGCGACACGGGGCTCAAGCTGGCGCGTTCCTTCCGGCCGCAAGTCATTCTGTGCGACATCGGGCTTCCCGGCATCGACGGCTACGAAGTTGCGCGCCGCCTGCGGGCGGAACCTGATCTGCACGGCGCTTTTATCATTGCCGTCAGCGGTTATGCCGCACCACGGGACAAGGCGCGGGCGGCTGTGGCCGGCTTCGATATCCACGTCGCGAAGCCGCTCAGAATGGACGAGCTGGACTGCATGCTGGCCGAGTTGGAGCAGAAATCGCGCGTGGCGGCCGGAGGCTACGGCCGGGCGTAGCATTTGCTACGTCTGCTCACAGGCACAGCCGGAAAACCCTATGAAATGGGAAGACGAAAGACGTAGCGAAAATATCGAGGACCGCCGCGGCATGAGCTTCGGCGGCCCCGGCATACAGCTCGGGGGCCTCGGGCTGGTCGCGGTGTTCGTGGTGTCGCTCTTTACCGGGATATCGCCCTCGACGCTCCTCAATATGCTGCAAGGTGCTTCGCCGCCGCAGCAGCAGGTGCAACATGCGCCGACCGGCGCTCCCGACGCGCGCGACAAGCAGGCCGATTTCGTCGCTGCCGTGCTCGGTTCCACCGAAGACACGTGGGGGCGGATCTTCGCGAAGCACAGCGCGCGCTATCAGCCGCCGCGGCTCGTGCTGTTCAACAATGCAACGCCCTCGGCATGCGGCATGGGCCAGGCGGCGATGGGGCCGTTCTACTGCCCCAACGATGCGAAGGTGTACATCGATCTTCATTTCTTCCGCGAGCTGGATCGCCGCTTCGGTGCGCCGGGCGATTTCGCGCGCGCCTACGTCGTCGCGCACGAAGTGGGACATCACGTCCAGAATCTCACGGGCATCGCAGAGAAGGTGGCGCGCGCATCCTCGCGCGGCTCGCGCGCGGGGGCGGGATCGCTGCAGGTGCGCATGGAGCTCCAGGCAGATTGCTACGCCGGCGTGTGGGCCCGCAACGCAAACGATGCGCGTCGCCTGCTCGAGCCCGGTGACGTGGAAGAGGGCATACGCGCCGCCGAAGCGATAGGCGACGACACGCTGCAGCGCCAGGCGCAGGGCCGCGTGGTGCCCGAGAGCTTTACGCACGGCACATCGGCGCAGCGCGTGCGCTGGTTCAGCACCGGCTTCAATTCCGGCAGGATGGAAAGCTGCGATACGTTCAGCGCAGCATCACTTTGAAGGGTGATGTCGCTTCGCCGGCGATACCGCTTCGCTCTTACATCACTAAACGAAGCGGCATCACCAGGCGCGATCTGAGCTTCAACGACGCGAGGGCATGCGCATTCCGGCCACCGGGCGAGGGGCAAGGCACGTGCCTGCGCCTATTGCTGTATCTTGATGCCGGAGCTCTTGATCAGCTTGCCGTAGCGCTCGTAGTCGTAGCGCAGGCGCGCGGCGAACTGCTCGGGCGTGTTGGGCACGATCTCCATGCCCTGGGTGTTCCACAAGTCTTTCATTTCCGGCGCGGTCAGTATTTTCGAGACGAGCGCGTTGAGCCGCGACACGATGTCGGCCGGCGTTGCGGCCGGCGCGAACAGGCCGTGCCAGCCGACCATCTCGTAGCCCGGCAAGCCGCTTTCGGCAATGGTGGGCACCTGCGGCAGCGCTGCCGCGCGGCGCGTTCCCGTCACGCCGATCGCCTTCAGCTTGCCGGCCTGCATCTGCGGCTTCACCACCGCGAGGCTGTCCCACATGAGATCGACGCGTCCGGCGACGAGGTCCGTGATCGCTGCGGAGCCGCCGCCGCGATAGGGCACGTGAAGCATCTGCACGCCCGCCATCGCGCTGAACAGCTCGCCGGCGAGGTGAAAGCCGCTGCCCACGCCCGTGGAGCCGTAGGTCAGGCTGCCGTTGCGCGCCTTCGCGAGCGCGATGAGCTCGCGCGCATTGCGTGCAGGCACCGCGGGATGTGCAACCAGCACGTACGAGAAATCCGTGATCTGCACGATAGGCGCGAAGTCGGCGAGCGCGTAGTTCACCTTGTACAGATGCGGGGTGGCCGTCATTGCCGAGCCCGGCGCTGCAAGCAAGGTGTAACCGTCGGGCGGGCTTTTCGCCACGATCTCGTTCGCGATGGTTCCGGTCGCGCCCGGCCTGGCATCGACCACGACCTGGTGGCCGAGCTGCTCGCTCAGCTTCTGCGCCAGCGGTCGCGCGAATACGTCCACTGCCGAGCCCGTCGCGAAGCCGTGCACCAGGCGCACGGGCCTGGACGGATAGGTTTGAGCGTAGCTGGTAAAGCTCGCAGCGAGCACGGTGCACAGCCCGAAAGCGCCAAAGACAAGCTTCATGTCGATTCCTCCTCGCCCGGATATTGATGCGAGCGTCGCTGCGGCGTCAATGCGCCGTTGCGCGAGCGTTGCACTGCGGCTACGATGGGTGCAAAGAACCGAAGGAGGACGGTCATGCAACGCATGTCGGAGCTCCCTGCAGCAGCGTTGTGCGTGTCGCTGTCCCTGGCGGGCGCCGCGCACGCCGCCGATCCTGCCGCGTCCTACCCCAGCAAGCCCGTTCGCCTGATCATCGCGAATACGACAGGAACGTCGGTGGACACGCTCGCGCGCGTGCTGGGGGTGAGGCTCGGCGAGCTGCTCGGACAGCAGATGGTCGCAGACAACCGCGGCGGCGCGGGCGGCATCATCGGCGCGGAGATCGCCGCGAACTCGGCGCCCGACGGCTATACGGTGCTCATCAGCTCGACTGGCGTGCAGGTCATTTCGCCCCAGCTCTACAGGAAGCTTTCGTACGACCCGATCAAGTCGTTCGCTCCGATTTCGATGTTCGCAGTGACGCAGAACGTGCTCGTGACGAATCCGTCGCTGCCGGTAAGCAGCGTGAAAGAGCTGATCGCCTATGCCAAGGCCAATCCCGGCAAGCTCAACATGTCCAACGCAGGTACCGGGTTCCAGAGCCATCTCGCCGGCGTGCTGTTCACGCACATGACGGGGATAGATGTTCGCCATGTGCCGTACAAGGGCGGCGCATCGCTCATCGCCATCATGGGGAACGAATCGCAGCTCACCATCGCGCCCGGTCCTTCGCTCATGGGGCACGTCCGCGCCGGCCGGCTGCGCGCGCTGGGCACCGGGGGCGAGAAGCGCTCGCCGCTGACGCCCGACATCCCGGCGATCAGTGAGACCGTGCCCGGCTATGTCTCCACCGGATGGGCGGGGCTGATGGCGCCGCGCGGCACGCCGAAAGCCATCGTGGACAAGCTCCATGCGACGCTCGCGAAAGTGCTGAGCGAACCGTCGTCGCGCGAGGCGCTGGAGCGCCAGGGCGGGGAGCCGTGGATAACCACACCGGCCGAAATGGTCAAGTTCATCGAGGCGGAGCACGAGCGCTTCCGCCAGGCGATCAGGATCGCGAACCTGCAGCCGCAATAATCTGATTTAGCTCAAATCGCGACGGGCCGAATATGTCCATCACGCTTTGTAATGCAGTAAGCTTCGCATGCGGTAACTAGGCGCTCCGCTCGGAGCGCGTTTTTCACTACGAAAGGAAGGGGTGTCATGAAGCAAGCTCTGGTCGTGCTGGGAGTCGTCGGTGCGATGTTCGCAGCCGGCGCGTATGCCGCCGATGGCGCAGATGTAGCGAAGGCGAAAGGCTGCCTCAACTGTCATGCAGTCGATACCAAGAAGGTCGGGCCGGCGTACAAAGACGTCGCCGCCAAGTACAAGGACAACAAGAACGCTGAAGCCGACCTCACGGCCAAGCTGAAGTCCGGCAAAGGGCATCCCAAGGTCTCTGCATCGGACGACGAGCTGAAGACCGTTCTGGGCTGGGTCCTGACCCGCAAGTAATCGGCGGGGTGTGACGGCCACGGCGCGAAGTTGCAATGCAGCTTCGCGGCGGCATGCGTACAGGCCGCCGGGGGGATTGAAAGCTAGAAAACGCCGAGGTGCTGCGTGACGAGCTGGTCGTCGCGCCGCACCTCGTCCGCTGTGCCTCGAAAGACCACCCGGCCGGTATTGAGGATCACGCAATCGTCGGCGAGATCGAGCGCGAGCTTGAGATTCTGCTCGACCAGCACGATGCACTGACCTTCCTGCTTGAGCCGCGCGATGGTGCGCCCGACCTCCGCTACGATGAGCGGCGCGAGGCCCTCCGACGGCTCGTCCATCAGCAGCACGCGCGGGTTGCCCATGAGCGCGCGCGCAATCGCGAGCATCTGCTGCTCGCCGCCGGAGAGCGAGCCCGCGAGCTGCGCGGTGCGTTCCTGCAGGCGCGGAAATATCTCGAACACGCGTTCCAGCGTCCACGGCTTCGCGGCGTCCTTGCGCGCGCGTTGCGCGACGATGAGGTTTTCGCGCACCGTGAGCGTCGGGAATATGCGCCGGCCCTGCGGCACGAAGCCGATGCCGCGTCGCGCGATGGCTTCCGGCGCAAGACCGGTGATGCGCTCGCCGAACAGCGCGATGCGTCCCGCGCGCGGCGGCGTGAGGCCCATGATCGCATTCATGCACGTCGTCTTGCCCGCGCCATTGCGCCCCAGCAGCGCGAGCACGCGTCCTGCGTGCATCGCGAAGCTCACGTCGTGCAGGATGTGGCTGTCGCCGTAATAGGCGTGCACGCCTTCGAGATGCAGCGCTTCAGTGGCCAAGGTACACCTCGCGCGTCTTGGGATGCGCGACGACCTCCGCGCGCAGGCCTTCGACGATGACCCGGCCGTAATGCAGCACCGTGAGGTGCTCGGCGAGCTCGAGCGCGGTGTCCATGTCGTGCTCGATCATGATCACGGTCGTTTCGCGCGGAATGCGCGCGATCAGCGCGCGCACTGCGGCGCGCTCGCCCTGCGACAGCCCGGCGAGCGGCTCGTCGAGCAGCAGCAGGCGCGGCTTCTGCGCAAGCGCCATCGCGATCTCGACACGGCGCTGATCGCCGTAAGGCACTTCGGACAGCGGCCGCGCCGCCTGCGCCTCGAGATCGACCAGCGCGAGCACCTCGCGTGCGCGGCTGCGCAGCTCCGCATGGCGCGAGAGCGGAGAGAACGGGTTCCAGCGCAGCGGCGACAGCCCGAGCAGGGAGAGCATGATGTTGTGCTCGAGCGTGTCGCGCGGAAACAGCGTGATGATCTGGTAGGTGCGCGCGAGCCCGTGGCGGACCCGCTGATGAGGCCTGAGCCGCGACACCTCCGTGCCGAACAGCTCGATCTCGCCCGCGTCGCGCTTCAGGTCTCCGGTGATGAGATTGAACAGCGTGGTCTTGCCCGCGCCGTTGGGGCCGATGATGAGCCGGCGCTCCTCCTGCATCACGGTGAGCGTGACGTCGTGTATCGCCGGCAAGCCGCCGAAATCCTTTTTCAGGCCGCGTATGGCGAGCGCAGGCGTCATGGCTTTCTCCGCTGCCAGCGTTGCCAGAAGCGCTTCACCCCGGGCACGAGACCGTCCGGCATGAAGATCACGATGATCACGAACACGAAGCCGAGCAGCATGTTCCAGCGCTCGATGTAGCTCGAGACGTAGTTCTTCAGGATCATCACGATCGTCGCGCCGATCAGCGGCCCGGCGAGCGTGCCCGAGCCGCCGGCGATCACCGCGATCAGCCCTTCCGCCGAGGTCGTGAGCGAGAGCGAGGCCGGGTGGATGTACTTGTGGTAGTAGACGAACAGCAGCCCCGACACCGCGCCCCAGAAGCCCGCGTAGATGAACGTGATCCAGCGCGTCATCCACACGCTGTGGCCGAGAGCGCTCATGCGGCGCGGCTGGTCGCGCGTGCCGGCGAGCGCGGCGCCGAACGGGGAGCGCACGAAGCGCGCGATCAGCCACAGCGCAAGAACGGTGACCGCGAGCGTGAAGTAGTAGAACGTCGCGGGCTGGTCGAGGTCGAGCTGGAACGGTGCCGGTCGCGTGAGGCCGCGCAGGCCGTTGTCGCCCTCGGTCACCGACACCCAGCGGTACGCAGTGCCCCACAGCACCTGCGACAGCGCGAGCGTGAGCATGAGAAAGCCCAGACCGGATGCGCGCAGCGCAATGAGCCCGAAAATCGCGGCGATCGCCGTCGTTCCGGCCAGTGCGATCGCGGCAGTGTACGCGTGATTGAGCCCGAGGCGCAGGAACAGCCAGGCGGAGACGTACGCCGCGAGGCCGAGGTACGACGCGTGACCGAGCGAGGGCAGCCCGCCATAGCCGACCAGCAGGTTGAGGCTTGCGGCGAAGATGCACGCGATGAAGATCTGGCTCGCGAAGTTCACGTAGTACTCGCCGGCGAAAAACGGAATGGCGAGCACCGCCGCGAGGACTGCGAGCGTGGTCCAGTGCCAGACGCGGCGCTGTGCTGTCGGCTCCACGTCAGGCATGCGCGCGTCCGAACAGCCCGCGCGGGCGGAAGGCGATGACCAGGATCATGGGCAGGAACAGGATCACGTAAGCGAGGTCCGGCAGCAGCGCACTGCCGAAGGTGTAGATGAACCCGATGATGAAGCTGCCGACGAAGGCGCCGACCAGGCTGCCGACGCCGCCCAGGATGACGACGATGAGCGCAAGCGGCAGCATGTCGGCATCGAGTCCGGGGTACGCCGACATGATAGGGCCGCCGATCACGCCGCCGCCGCCGGCGAGCGCAGCGCCCAGGCAGAACACGAGCGTGAAAAGGCGCGAGACCGGGATGCCGACCGCTCGCGCCATCGCCATGTCATCCACGCCCGCCCGGATCATCGCGCCGAGCCGCGTGCGCTCCATCAGCAGATAGAGCGCGATGCCGACGACGAAGGCGATGGCGATCACCGCGAGGCGGTAGGCGGGGAAGGGCACGCCCGCGACGATGACCGGGCGCCGCAGCGACTCAGGTGTCGGCACCGGTATCGGATCGCCGCCCCATACGATGAGACAGAAATCCGCGATGATGAACGCGACGCCGAGCGTGAGCAGCACCTGGCCCAGCGCGTTGCCCGCCAGCGCGCGCAGCACGTAGCGCTCGAGCAGCATGCCGAACAGCGCCACCGTGGCGGCGGCCACCAGCGCCGCAAACCACAGGTTGGGCACGTAGCGCAGCACCGACACGCCGATGTAGGCGCCGAGCATGAACAGCGCGCCGTGCGTGAGGTTGGCGATGCGCATGAGGCCGAAGATGAGCGAGAAGCCCGCGGCCAGCAGGAACAGCAGCCCCCCGAGAGCGAGGCTGTTCAACGTCTGGATGATCCAGAAGTTCATCTCGGGAGGCGGGAGGCGAGAGGCGGGAGGCGATGTGCCATACGGCTGAAGACCGGGTTCACTGCTACACCATTGGTCTCTTCATGTTGTCGTATGCGAGCATGCGGGCAAGCGGCAAAGAAGGGAATCTCGCTGGAAAAGCATTGCGGCGAAAGTCGGGCAGGTAGTGCTTGACGTTCGCGACATGCATTTCCGCCTCTCGCCTCCCGCCTCCCGCCTCCCGAAGTCACGATTCCAGGTTCCTGGCGGGCGGCCAGTCGCGCGAGTACACCGGATTCTTCAGGAAATCTTCCGGCTTGTAGGTCCAGAACTGGCTCACGTTCGGATAGGTGTGTATCACCGAGTTCACGAGCCGGCCTTCCTTGCGCTCGACCTTGCGGATGTACACGTTGCCCACGACGTTGCCGTACGCGTCGAACGACACCGGCCCGCGGCAGGTGTCCACTTTCGTCGCGCGCAGCGCCTTCATGAACGCGTCCTTGTCCTCGATCCTGCCCTTGACCGCTTCCAGCGCCGCCTGGAATACCGCGCCGTTGGTGTACGTCGCTGCGGCATAGAAGCCGGGGTCGTACTTGGTCTCGGCGCGGAACGCCGGCGCGAACTTGCGGTTGATCGGGTTGTCGATCTCCGCCGAGTACCAGCACGAGGTGATGATGCCGAGCGCTTCGTCGCCCATGTTGCGCAGCACCGCCTCGTCGAAGGCCGTCATGCCGCCCACGACGTTGATCTTGCCCTTCATTCCGTATTCCACGAACTGGCGATACCAGCGGAAGCCGTTCGATCCCGCGAAGCCGAGGAAAATGCCGTCGATCTTCGGGTTCATCTGCGCGAGATAAGTGCCGTAGTCGGGCACCGTGAGCGGCGGGAAGAGCTTCTGCACGATCCTGCCGCCGCCTTCTTCGAACACCCGCTGGAAGCCCGCCACCATTTCGTGGCCGTAGGGTATGTCGTCGGCAATGACCGCCATGCGGCGGTAATTGAGCGTCTTCAGGCAATAGTCCGCCAGCGGTTGCGCCGATTGCGAAGACGTCGACGTCGCGCGCACGAACCACGGATTCGGCTTGCGTTGCGTCATGTCCTCGGCTGCGGCCACCGACATCGTCGGGATGTGCTGGGCGCGGATGTAGTCGTCGATGGCGAGCGCCGAGCCGGCGTCGAGCGGCCCCGTCAATGCATGCACGCGGTTGCGCTCCACCAGCTCCTGCGTCTTGGTTCTTGCGGTGGCCGCGACGCCCGCCGTGTCGGCGACGACGAGCTCGATCTTGCGTCCCGCGATGGTGTTGTTGCGCTCGCGCAGGTACATCACGAGCGCCTTTTCCATGTCGATGCCGCCCGAGGCGAGAGGGCCGGTCTTCACGGTGAGCAGCCCGAGCCGTACGGGTTCCGACTGCGCGCGAACGATCGCCGGGAAGCCGAGCGCGCCTGCGCCCAGCACAGAACCCGCGGCCTGAATGAACTGCCTGCGTTTGATTGCCATTCTGCCTCCTTTGGTATCGCGGCTTGTTCTCTGGTTTAGCCGCACGGCATTCTTTTATCGCACTGCGCGCCCGCCGTCCAGCTTACCCGGAAAGGATTTGATGCCGATCACCGGGCGCCTGCGCTGGATCCATGCCGATGCCGTTCATCATCAGCGGGTAGTACGGTATTGCGGGTTCCGGCACGGCACTGGACGCGTACGCGGCGAGAGTGCCGTTCGGTTTCAGGATTTTCGCGGACACCTGTATGTTCGCGCCGAAGTCGACTTCGACGATGTGATCGACGCCCGCGCCGCGCGTGAGAGCGCGTACTCGTGCCGTAACGTCCCCGGTGCGGTGCGAAGGATTGCAGCCCGACACGGCGATTGCGACGCGCACCTCGCCCGGCTGCGGCGCGGGGTCGGGAAGAAGCCCTGTCTGCATGACTTCACGCGCCGGACCGTTGCGCTCGTACCATGCGGCTTTCATGTCGGCGGTGCGTCGGGCGTGCCTAGCGAGCCGGTATCACGGGCAGGAGCACATAACTCTCGTGCCCCGGGCCGATGTGCAGCGTCGTTTTACCGGCGTATGTGGAGCGTGGCCGGTCGCGCGGATCGTCGTGCAGGAAAGGCCCGCAGCCGCGCAGCTCGTTCTTGAAGTTCGAGAGCCGCGCGCCGGTGGACTTGGCGTACTCGTAATCCCGCCCGCGCACGGTGAGCGCGATGCGATGGCCGGCCGGCACGACGATGGATGTGGGCCACAGCTCGATGTCGAGCTGCACGATCTCGCCGGGCTTGAGCGGCTGGCGCTCGTCATGCGCGTGGTACGGGCGATAGTCTTTTGAAAGCTTCGCATCGAGCTTGCGGTGCGAGGCGCGCAGCCAGCCCTGCGCGACCGGCGTGTGCGGATCGATCGCGCCCATGAAAGTCACTTCACGCAGGTCGGGGGTGTAGACACGGAAGATGACGAACAGGTCGGCATCCTCGGTCGTCGACGACACGAAGAGACGCGCAGCGAGCGGCCCCGTGACTTCGGTCTCGTGCTCCAGCGGCGGCGATACGAAGCTCACGCCTTCGCCGAGCGCATCGAACGTGAGCGCAACCTCTTTCTGCGCCGTGTCCGTTGTTTTCATCTGCTGCGAGGCGCCGTGCAGATGGAATTTCGTCCATTGCGTGCGCGCGAGCGGCCATTCCTTTTCGTGACGCTCGACGAAGCGGTCCACGTGACGCACCTGCAACTGCACCGGCGGCTGGCGGTCCCAGCCGTTCTTCTCGTCCTTGAGGAACCAGGCGAAGAAGCGTTTCTGCAGATTGACGCCGTAATCGGTGTAGAAATGCGTCCAGTGCTCTATGCCGTGCGCTTCGAGCCATTTCTGCTTCGATGCGGCGCGCACGTAGCCTTCGAAGTTGCCGCGCGGATGCAGGCCTTGCCCGCCCCAGTTCGCCGCGGACAAGAAGGGAACGGTGATCCTGTCCCACTGCGCCGAGCGCTCGCGGTGATACTCGTCGTCCAGCGGATGCGCGAGGATGTCGTCGCCGAAGTTCGCGCGATTCTTATGGAGCTCCGCGTCGGACAGCGTTTCGTCGCCGCACACCAGCTCGCCGGTGACGCGGCTCACCGGCCCGCGCTCGCCGAGGCCGTGCTGCACCGATTTCACCTGCATGTCGTACCAGTTCGCCCAGAACGTGGACAGGATGCCGCCGTGATGCGTCATGTCGCGGTACCAGTCCGCCGAGCCTTCCCAGATGCACATCGCGGCGAGATGCGGCGGCTGCAGGCTCGCGACATGCCACTGGTTGATGCCGTAGTACGAGATGCCGTTCAAGCCCACCTTGCCGCTCGACCACGGCTGCACGCCGGCCCATTCGATGCACTCGTAGAAGTCGCGTGTCTCGCGCGGCGAGAACGGATCGATGTGACCCGGCGAGCGCCCGGCGCCGCGCGAATCGACGCGCACGCAGACGTAGCCGTCCGGCACCCACTTCTCGGGGTCGACCACTTCCCAGCTCTGGTAGAGATTGGTGGAGCCATAGGCGACGTCGGGATGCTCGGCGACCATGCGCTGCCACGCGCTGGGGTAGCCTTCCTGGAACGCGAGGCCCTTGGCGTACGGGCCGTAGCTCAAGATCACCGGATAGCGCCCGGGCGCTATCGGACGGAACACGTCGGCGCGCAATACGAGGCCGTCGTCCATCGTGATCGGCACGTCCCAATCTATGCGCATGCCGTCGCGCACTTCGCTGCGATGCGTATTGCTCATGGGTGGTGTGCTGCGGGGCAGCCGGATGTTGTTATATGATGCGCGCTCCATTTGACTCCACGCCACCACGCGCGTCAACCGGTGAGCGGGCACACGGGAGAGAGCATTTGAAAATCGGATTGGCAGGCACGGGCCGCATGGGCGCGGCAATGGCGCAGCGCCTGTTGAGCCTGGGGCACGAGCTCACGGTGTGGAATCGCACCACGGAAAAAACGCGGCCGCTCGCTGCCGCCGGCGCAAAAGTCGCCGCTACGCCGGCGCAGCTCGCAGCGGGCTCGGACCTCGTGTTCACGATACTCACCAATGCCGACGCCATCGAAGCGACCTACAATGGCGCATCGGGTCTGCTGAGCGGCGACGTGAAAGGCAAGCTGTTCGTCGAGATGAGCACGGTGCGTCCTCATGTCGAGCAGGCACTCGCAGCAAAGGTCCAAGCCAAAGGCGCCGCGTTGATCGACAGTCCCGTCGGGGGCACCGTGGGACCGGCACTGAACGGCAAGCTGCTCGGCTTCGTCGGCGGCGCTGCGGTTGACGTGGCGCGCGCCCGTCCCGTGCTCGAGCAGCTCTGCCGGCGCGTCGAGCACGTCGGCTCGGTCGGATCCGGCGCGCGGCTCAAGCTCGCGATCAATCTTCCGTTGCTGGTGTACTGGCAGGCCCTCGGTGAAGCGCTCGCGCTGTGCCAGCCGCTCGACATCGAGCCGGCGCGGCTGATAGACATCATTGCCGATACGGCGGGCGGCACCAACCTGCTCAAGATGCGCGGACAGGCGATCGCCGAGGCGCTGAGCGGCAAGGACATCGGCGCGGTAACGTTCGATGTCGACTCCATACGCAAGGATCTCGCGACGATGATCGAAGAGGCGCGTGACATGGGTCGCGACGCGCCGGTCACCGAGCGCACGCTGCAATGCTTCGACGACGCTGCGTGCGCGGGGATGGGGCCGCTGGACGGCGCCATGCTGCCGGTGCGCTGGGCGAACAAGACGAAAGGTGGCGCATGAAGAAGACGACCAAACGCGCGGCTGCGAAGAAGTCCGCACGGACGAAGGCCGCCAGGCCGCGCAGCCCGGTGCTCGAAGTGGGCATGCCCAAAGCGCTCGGCGTGAAGCTGCTGACGCTCACCAGGAAGAAGATCACCGCGGAGATGACGATCACCGACATGCACCGCAACCGCACGGGACGTGTCGCGGGCGGCGCCATCATGTCATTCGCCGATGCGCTCGGCGCCGTCGGCGCGGTGTACCACCGGCCGCCGGGTTATCACGGCGGCACGGTAGAGTCGAAGACGAATTTCTTTGCGGCCGGGCGCGGACCCGTGCTGAAGGCGGTGACCGTGCCGCTGCATATCGGCCGCACCACGTCGGTATGGCAGACCACGGTGAAGAATGAGGACGGCGGGCTCGTCGCCGTGGTGACGCAGACGCAAATCCAGCTGCCGCGCGCATCCGGCGAAGGAGAGCGCACATGAAAGCGTGGTGGATCAGGACCGAAGGCGAGCGCATGGTGCTCGAGCCGCGCGATACCCCGGTGCCGGAGCCGAAAGCCGGAGAGATTCTGCTGCGCGTCCATGCGACGGCCATGAATCGCGGCGAGCTGATCGCCGGGCATGGCCTGCATACCGGCGGCGCGGCGAAGCAGGCCGGCACGGAAGCTGCGGGCATCGTCGAAGCAGTCGGGCCGGGCGTGACCACTGTGCGGAAGGGCGATCGCATCATGGGGCGCGCACGCGGCAGCTTCGCCGAGTACGCGATCATGGAAGAGCACCAGGCGATGCCCGCGCTGCAGCGCCTCACGTGGGAACAGGCGGCGTGCATACCGCTCGTGTATCTCACGGCCTACGACCTCCTGTGGACGTACGGCAAGCTGCAGCCGGGCGAGTGGCTGCTCGTGACCGGCATATCCTCCGGCGTCGGCGTCGCCTGCCTGGAAGGGGCCAAGGTCATAGGCGCGAAAGTGATCGGCACCTCGGGCTCCGCAGAGAAGCTCGCCACACTGAAGGCGCACGGCCTGCACGTCGGCATACGGACGCGCACGGAATTCGCCGCGAAGGTCAGGGAGGCGACGGGGAACGCCGGCGCGAATCTCGCCGTGAATACGGTGGGCGGCAGCGTGTTTCCGGAAATCGTGCGCTCGCTGGCGTATCTCGGCCGCGTCGGCATCGTGGGCTACGTCGACGGCGTGACCGAAAGCACGATAGATCTGGATGCCATACACGCGCGGCGCCTGCAGGTCTACGGCGTCTCCAACAAGTTCGCGACGCCGGAGCTGCGCGCGATGACGGTGCGCGGCTTCGTGCGCGACTTCCTGCCGGCGTTCGCCGACGGACGCGCGAAGCCGCTCGTCGACCGCACGTTCGATCTCGACGAGCTGCCCGCGGCGCAGCAGCACATGGAGTCCAATGCGGCGCTGGGCAAGATCGCCGTGCGCGTGGCCGCTTGATCAACCTCGATACGCCACTGAGAGCACCGAGCACACGGAGAAGAGCGAATACTGCCGCGGCCTGCCTTCTGATTTATTTCTCTGTGATCTCTGTGCCCTCTGTGGCTGCCGGTTTTTAAAGGAACTGCAATGGAAAAAACCAAAGCCCGCCGCATGCGTGAGCTGCTTCAGCAGGGCATCGTCGTCTCTCCCGGCATTTACGATGGTTACAGCGCCCGCCTCGTCGAGAAAATGGGATTCAAGGCGGCATCGACGACGGGCGCCGGGCTCGCGAATTCGCGGCTCTCGCAGCCCGACGTGGGCATCATGCAGCTCATGGAAAACGCCGACGCCTGCCGCGCGCTGGCGCAAAGCCTCACCATACCGGTCATGGCGGACGCGGACACCGGCTACGGCAACGCGGTGACGGTCTATCACGCCGTGCAGTACTTCGAGGACGCCGGCGTGGTCGGCATCAACATCGAAGACCAGGTGAGTCCGAAGCGCTGCGGCCACATGCGCGGCAAGGAGCTCATCGACGCGCGCGAAATGGCGAAGAAGATCGAAGCCGCGTGCGATGCGAAGAAGGACCGCGACTTCATCATCAACGCGCGCACCGATGCGATCGCCGTCGAAGGCATAGAAGGCGCCATCAAGCGCGCGAAGCTGTACGTCGCCGCGGGCGCCGACATGGTATACGCGGACGCGATCAAGTCCGAGGAGCAGATCAGGCAGTTCGTGGATGCCGTCGCGCCGGCGTACGTCAGCGTCAACATGGGCTTCGGCATACGCAACCGTCCCACCACGCCGCTGATCACGGTGAAGCGTCTCGCCGAAATCGGCGTGCGGCGCGTGAGCCTCGCGCGCATGCTGCCGGCTGCGGCCATCGCGGCGATGAGGAAAGCCCTCGAGCTGATGATGGACAGCGTCGACACCGGAACGCTCCACGACCGGCCCGACCTGCTTGCCGGTATCGAGGAAATCACCGAGCTCATGGGCTATGAGCACATCAACCGGCTGGAAACGAAGTACATGCTGGAGGAGGACATCAAGCGACGTTACGGCGACGACAAGGCCGAGTACGTCGTGCGTGCGACGCATTGATCGCCGTGCCGTTCTGCCCTCGGCGACACGGGCGCGACGCCGCGGCGCGAGCGGCGTGGCATTCCGGCAACGGGAGCTACCATGCGTGCCGGGCGAGCGGCAGGCGGGCACGTAGCCAGGCGCGAGTTCGCGAGCTGGGGCAAGCTCGTGAAGGAGGCGGGAATCAAGATAGAGTGACAGTGATATCGGGCTCACGCCCTGGTGATGTCGCTGCTGCGCTACTGGTGACGTCGGGCTAACGCCCTGGTGACGTTGATGCTGGCGCAGCTTTATCACCAGCGAAGCGCGCCGCTCCGTCATGTCGAAGGCAAGCACCAGACGCATCTCATCGCGGCGGCGCCGATTCGCCCAGGTCGCATCCCCATGAATGGGGGCCCTGCTTCCCGGCTCACGGCGCTACCACCAGCGAAGCGACATCACGTCCTCAAAGGAAATACATGTCCTGGATAGAGGAATTCCCCGGCAACTTCGTGTGGTCTAACGCTGCGCTGGTGACGAAAGGCATGGCGCCTTACGGCGCCGTCGCGATGGGCGAGATCGACCGCGTGTGCGAGCGACTGAGAGCGCGGCAGCAGGAGCCGGACGCGTGGCGTGAGGAGTGGTGCCTGATGGGCAAGCGGCTCGAGCTTGCCGCGCAGGACGCCGTCGCCGAAAAGCGCGAATGGACCGCGGGCGATTACTTCCTTCGCAGCGGCATGTATTACTTCACCGGCGAGCGTTTCATGTACCCGGGCGATGAGAAGCGCGACATCGGCCGCAAGGCCATCGAGTGCCAGCAGGCGGGCCTGCTGCGCCGCTATCGCAGGATGGAGCGCGTCGAAGTGCCTTACCTGGGCCAGAGCCTGCCCGCGCTGTTCCTGCGGGCGGAAGGCGGCGCGCGGCGCGCGCCGACGATGAACGACGGGCGCGCGAGGCGCGCGCCGACCATCGTGCTGTTCGACGGCATGGACAACTGCAAGGAGATGAGCATCCTGTTCGCGGGGCTCGAGTTCGCGAAGCGCGGCTGGAACACGCTTGCGATCGACGGGCCGGGGCAGGGCGAATCGCTTCGGCTGCGCGAGCTCTACGCGCGCCACGATTACGAGGTGCCGGGCGCTGCGGCGTTCGACTACGTCGCGTCGCGCCCGGACGTCGATGCGCGCAAGGTGGTGGCGATGGGCTACAGCTTCGGCGGCTATTACGCCGCGCGCATCGCGGCCATGGAGAAGCGCTATGCGGCCGGTGTGGCGATGAGCGCGCTGCACTGGGACTTGCACGGCTGGCAGGCGGAAATCAAGCGCAAGCAGGACGCCGACCCGAAATCCGTCGCGCAATCCACGTTTCACTTCCGCTGGATCATGGGTCACCTCGACGACGCAAACGCCGCCCTGGAGAAGGCGAAGCTCTTTTCGCTCGTCGACGGCGCGCCCAGGATTGCCTGTCCCTTCTTCATCGTGCACGGCGCGGACGACAAGGTCGTGCCGGTCGCCTCGGCGCACAAGCTGTACGAGGCGATCGGCTCCAAGCGCAAGGCGCTGAAGATACTCACCGCCGACGACGGCGGCTCGTATCACGCGCAAGCCGACAATCGCCAGGTCGGTATCGACTGCATCGCCGACTGGATCGCGGCGACGCTGGGCGATCGCTAGAAAACTGGAAGCCGAAGATTTACCGCAAAGGACACCAGGAAAAACGAAGATGTACCACGAAGGACGCGAAGGACGCCTGGCGGTGATGCGCGGTTTTTTGAATGGCTTCAATAAGCCCGATCCACCGCGATCTCGCGCATGACTGCTTCCGGCGTGTGATGGCTCGCCGCTTCCTCGCTCGTGCTGCCTTCGAGATACGCCCCCAGCTCGCGGCCGTGCGCGACGACCGCCGCGCCGAAGCGCACTCGCTGACCGTCATAGGCGCGCAGCGCACTGGGCACGTCGTTCGATGCAGCCTGCAGCCACCCGGCGAGCGCCATCGCATCGCCGGCGCCCTTGGTGACGCCCATGCCGCAGTGCGGCCTTGCAACGAAAGCCGCATCGCCCACCAGCGCAACGCGGCCGAAAGCCATGTGCGATGACTCGACGTCGTGGATGGGCTGGAAGAAAGGCTGGCGCGCGCGGCGCACCACCTCGATGAATTGCGGCGAGAGCTTGTCGTCCGCCGCGCGCAGAATACGCTCGCGCACGGCTTCGCGTATCAGCGGCGGTGGTATCGAGCTGCCGTGGCACAGGCCTGCGGCGTCGGTGCACAGCTCGCGCAAGGTCGTCGCCTCGTCGGCGGGCCGGTACCAGACGAAGTTGTAGCAGCGTTCGCCCGGCCGGGTAGATCCGGAATGTCCGGCGACCGGATAGCCGAGCATCTGCTCGCGCTCGGGCAGGCAGAAGGTGAACAGCGGGAACAACGCGTCATGGACTTTCGGCGACAACGCGTTCTCGTCCGCCAGCCCGCGCCATCCCACGTAGCCGACGTAACGAGGTTTCGCTTCGGGCAGCAGCTGCGCGCGAACGCACGATCGTATGCCGTCTGCGCCGACGAGCAGCTGTCCGCGCGCGGTGTTTCCGTCGGTGAATGTCGCGGTGACCGCGTCCGCGCGCGCATCGATCCGATCGAGCGCACAGCCGTAGTGATAGCGTGAAGCGGGGAACGCCGACATCAGCAGCTCGTGCAGCCGTCCCCACGTGGTCAGTTTCTGCGGCACGGCGAGCGTTCCCACGACGGCGCCCGAGCGGTCGAATGCCGCGCGCAGCGGTATGTCGACGCCGAAGCTCTCGTCGATCGCGATGCCGATGCGCTCCAGCGCGGCGAACAGGCCGGGATGGGGAATGATGCCGGCGCCGCGGCCCGCGAGCGGAACCGGCGACTGCTCGTACACCTGCACGTCCCACCCGCTGCGGTGGAGCAGATTTGCCGTGAACAGGCCGCCAAGCGACCCGCCGATGATCAGCGCGCGCGGCGCGCGGCGTGTCATCGGTGGCCTTTACGCGGCCTGTGATGCTTCGGCCGCCGGGAAGTTGAGCTCTATCGTCACGTCGCTCGGGTCCTCGAAGAACACCTGGTGCAGGTTCAGGCTGGGCACGGTGCGCTCGCGATAAGCGATGTCGTTCTTCCGCAGGCGTTCGCGCATGTCGGCGAGGCCTGTTGCGGTGAACGCCATGTGATCGACGGTGCCCGTGCCCTTGAGCGATTCCAGGTCGCGATCGCCGAGATACTCCTTGAGGCCCGCAGGGTCATTGAGGTCGATGCCGATGATGTGTACCACGCCGGTGGTCTCCGGATACGACGCGCCGTTGTACAGCCACAGGCCGGGAAACTTGAACGGCGGCCGGAAGCCCACCTGGAATCCCATGACCTCGGTGTAAAACCTGCGCGAGCGCTCGATGTCGAGCGTGCGTATCGAATAGTGATCGAGCCGGCCTATCGGCATGGACGCTCCTCGATGCGGGATGACGAAGGATGGAGCGGGATTGTATAACCGGCGGACGACGGGCCGCAAAACTGCAGCAGCATTGCCGCCGAGCCTGCGCTATATTAGGCGCCCTGCCGTGCCGGATCGCTGGTGCCGGACGGCACGATGGCGACAGGAGCGGCAGAGATGAAAATTGCGGTCATGGGTTCGGGCGGCGTCGGCGGCTACTTCGGCGGGCGTCTGGCGAAGGCAGGATGCGACGTCACCTTCGTTGCGCGCGGCGCGCATCTTGCTGCGATGCGCGAGCATGGGCTGAAGATCGAGAGCCAGGCGGGCGACATCCACGTGCCGCAAGTGAAGGCGACCGACGATCCTGCCGCCATAGGCCCCGTCGATATCGTGATGTTCTGCGTCAAGCTCGCGGACACCGAAAGCGCGGCGCGCTCGGTCAAGCCGTTGTTCGGCCCGCAGACGGGCATCGTGTCGTTTCAGAACGGCGTGCAGAAGGACGACATCCTGCGCGGCCGGTTCGGCGATAAGGCGGTGATGGGCGGCGTGGGCTATATCGCGACGGCGATCGCGCGTCCCGGCGTCATCAAGCACACCGGCACGATGCAAAGGCTGCTGTTCGGCGAGTACGACGGCACGCGCTCGGCGCGCGCCCAGTGGCTGCTCGATGCGTGCCGGCGTGCCGGTATCAACGCCGAAGTGCCGGACGACATCCGGCGCGCGATCTGGGAGAAGTTCGTGTTCCTCGTAGGCCTCTCGGGCACGACGACGACAGTGCGTTTGCCGATCGGCCCCATCCGGGAGAATCCGCAGTCGCGCGCATTTCTGTATGACATCATCCACGAAGCGGTCGCCGTGGGGCGCGCGCACGGCGTGGCGTTGCCGGAGGACTATGCGCAGACGCGGCTTGCGTTCTGCGACGGGCTGCCGGCGGAGATGACTTCGTCGATGCACCACGATCTCGAGCGCGGCAATCCGCTGGAAGTGTCGTGGCTCGCCGGAGCCGTGGTCGCGCTCGGAGAGGCGGCTGGCATCGCGACGCCTGCAAATCGCGCGGTATGCGCGATTCTCGCGCCCCATGCGCAGGGACGCCGGTGAGGCCATGACTCAACCGCGGCTCACCATACGCTCGCTGCGCGCCGTGGGCGTCGAAGTGCCGATGGCGCGTCCACTGGGCACGAGCGCCGCCACGGTGCGCGCCGCGCCGTTGCTGCTGGTCGATCTCGACACGGAGGAGGGCATTACCGGGCGCGCCTATCTCTTCTGTTATGTGCCGTCGGCGGCGCCGGCGATCGCGTGCGTGCTGCAGGAAGTGATGGCCGCGGTGCAGGGCCAGGCGGTCGCGCCCGTGGAGCTCGCGGCGACGCTTGCAAAACGGTATACGCTCATCGGCGTGCAGGGCATCGTGCGCATGGCGCTCGCCGCGCTCGACGTCGCCTGCTGGGATGCACTCGCCATCGCGGCCGGGATGCCGCTGTGCGTGTTCTTGGGCGGAGCGCTGCGGCCGATTCCGGCGTACAACAGCAACGGCCTCGGGCTCATCGGCGCGGACGCTGCCGCGGACGAAGCGATCGAGCTCCTCGAAGGCGGATTCCATGGCGTGAAGCTGCGGCTCGGCTATGCGACGGCGGAAGAGGATCTGGCGGTCGCACGCACCGTGCGCAAGCGCCTGCCCGACGACATCGCCCTGATGGTGGATTACAACCAGGCGCTCAGTGCGGCGGAGGCGATATCCCGCGGCCGCATGCTCGACGGCGAAGGCGTCTACTGGATCGAGGAGCCGATACGGCACGACGACTATGCCGGCTGCGCGTGCGTGGCGCGCGACGTGGCGACGCCGGTACAGATCGGCGAGAACTTTTCCGGACCGCAGGCGATGGCGGCGGCGCTCGCGGCGAATGCGTGCGATTACGTCATGCCGGACATGGAGCGCATCGGCGGCGTCACCGGGTGGCAGCGTGCCTCCGGTCTTGCCGCTGCAGCCTGCATCGAGATGTCTTCACATCTTTTCCCGGAAGTGAGCGCGCATCTCCTCGCGGTGTCGCCGACGCGGCATTGGCTGGAATACGTCGATTGGGCAGGGCCGTTGTTGCGGGAGCCTTTGCGCATCGTCGACGGCGCGGCCGTCATGCGCGACACACCGGGCAACGGCCTTGCGTGGAATGAAGACGCGGTCAAACGCTACCGCATGGCTTCGATGTCGTGAGGGTCAGCCGCGAGCCGCGAGCTGCAGCTCCGCGTCTATCGAAGGCTCTGCTTCATCCTTGATCTCGCGAACCGGACCGAGCTCGATCCGGCTTTGCTCGACGCCGGCTTCGGCGAGCGCTGCCGAGATCGCCTGCGCGCGTTCCGCTGCGAGCTTCTGCAGCGCACTTTCGGCCACCGGATAGGTTTCCACCAGCCGGCTGAACATCTCTTCGAAATACGCGCGCCGCTCATCGGGATTCAGGGCGGACGACTCCTTGCCGTGCTCCTTCGCGTACTGCGCGCTGTACGTGCGCATGCCGTCGCGCCCGACGCGCGCGACGTACAGCTGCTCGATGGCGCGCTGTGTTTCCGGATCGCTGTACGCAATCGGTCCCGCATCTTCGCCGGGCTTGAGCGCCTGCCCCATCGCACGTGCGAGCTCGATGCGCACCGGATCGCGTTGCAGGCGCTCCGCATCGCGCTTCGCATCGTATGGGCCGTGCACGACGACCTTGAGCTGGGGCCGCTCCTGCAGCCCCCTGGCGATCTTCTGGAGACTCTCGCGCTGCGGCGGATAGAGCCGTGCGCTGCCCGCCGTAAAGCGCACCTTGCTCAGCTCTTCGCCGCCGCCGCCGAACAGCGAGGCGAGCGCGCGGAAAGGCGCCGTGACGATGCGGCCGAGAGCGCCTGCGATTGCGTCGCGTATCAGCGCGCCGTAGCTGAACTGCGGGTTGTCGACGTTGCCGCTCACGGGCACCGTCATGTTGATGCGCCCCCGCGAGTCCTTGAGCAGCGCGATGGCAAGATCGAGCGGCAGGTCCATCGTGTTCGGCGCTTCCACGCGCTCGCCGAGCACCGGGTTGTCCAGCAGGATCTTGTTTGCGCCGGAAAGCTGCCGGTCGACGATCTTGTAATCGAGGTCCAGCCACAAGCGCCCGCTGTCGATCTTGCGGCCGGCGAAGGTGGCCGTATACGGCGAGAGCGGCGACAGCTCGACGTTCTGGAACTTCACGTTGATGTCCATGAAGTCGGTCGGATGCCGCATGTTCACGCCGCCTTCCGCGCTGGCATAGCCGGACGGCTCTATGCGCCCGCCGAGCTTGAGCTCTGCGCGGCTTTGCGGATCGGTCGCCATTCCGACCACGGTGCCGTTGAGGCGGGTGACGCGCGTGGAGAAGGGCAGCACGAGGCTCGCGTCCGCGAAGTCGAGGGTTCCGTTCTGCAGCCGCAGCCGGCCGACCCGCACGGGAAACGCAGCAGTGTCGTCGCGCGCGCTTTCCTGCGCAGCGGACGACGGCGCTTCGGCCTGCGCACCGCCTTCGCTTTTCACGACCTGGGCGAGATTGACCTTGCGGTCCTTCGAGATGAGGATCGCCGTCTCCGGCTGGTCCAGCAGCATCTCCTTGATGTCCAGGCGGTCGGGACCGAGAGTCAGCACAGCGCTGTCCGCGGCGAGCAATTTCCACGACATGAAGCGCTGCTTCCCGCCGGTTTCGTCGATAGCAACGTCGGCGAGCCGCGCTGCGCCGGAGACCCGCAGCGACGGCTTGCCGCCCTGCGCGTAATCGACCGTAGCCGTTGCCGAGGCATTGCCCGACCGGAACGTGAGCGTCGTGTGCTTCGTCAGCACGGCCTGCAGCGGCAGCATGCTGATTCCGGCAGCCTCCACCTTCGCATTGGCGCGCTTGAAGTCCTGGCTCGCCGTGCCGGAGCCGCTCAGCGTGCCGCCTTGTGTCGCCTTGATCGCCGTGTCGAAGGCGATGGGCGCATCGCTGTCCGGGTCTATCGATTTCACCACGAGCTTTGTGACTTCGAGGTCGTAACGCAGGTCCGGCTCGTAGCTGCTGTCGCCGACCGCAAGCCGGGTGTTTTGCAGCGTCGCTGCCGCGACGCGAAAACGCCACGGCGCTCCGGATGCGGGCTCGGGCGGCTTCGCAGGCTGGAACGCCTGCGCGAGCGGCAGGTTGCCCTTCTCGTCGCGCAGCAGCGCTGCGCTGCCGCCGGACAGCGCAGCATTGCCCACGGATATCAAGCGCTCGTGGGTATCTATGCGCCCGCCATCGAGGTTCGCGCCGGCGAGCTTGACCAGCGGCTGTTGCGCGCCCGCCTGCGTGAGCGCGAATTCCGCGAGATCGAGGCGTATGTTCTCGGCCGTCGTGCGCGTAGTCTCCGCGCTCGATGCGATGGAGAGCTTCAGCGCGGCATTGCCTTTTGCGATGTCGTACAGCAGCGGTGCGCGGCGCGTGCGGTCCTCGTAGCGCACGGCGATGTCCGTGAGCTTCACTGCATCGAGACGCGCGCTCCATTTGCCGGCCGGTTTCTTTTCCTTGCTCGGCACGGCGAGCTGAGCCCAGTTGAAGCGGCCTTCGGCGTCCATCGCCGCGGTGTAGCGACCGCCGGCAAGCTCGATGCTCGGCACGATGAGCGCGCCGGTCGCGCTGTCGTAGCGTGCCTGGCGTGCGTGCGCGGTGGCGAGCTCGAGCAGCGGACGCTCGTCTCCCGGCATCGCGAGATGGACGGCCTTGAGCTCGAGATTCGCATTGCTCACGGCGATCGCGCTCTGTGCGTCTTTATGCTCGTAGCGATACGCGGCCTGCAGCGTCGCGGTGCCGCGAGGCTCGGCGATCCGCAGGCGCTCGCGCACGAAAGGCCACAGCGTGGCGAGCTTGAGCTGCGCGACATGCACATCGCCCGACGACGCGAGCGGCTGCAGCGCGAGGCTGCCTTCGCCCTTGAGCGATGCGCCGTCCGGAAGCGCCGTGCTCAGGCTGTAGCGGCCGGTCTTGCCCGCGCCGGTGCTGAGATCGCTGCCGCGAAAGTTGACGGGCCCGACCGTCGCGGCGATCGGGTGCGGCTGCGAGTGATCGGCATAGCGCACGGTCGCGCGCTCGATGCGCAGGTCGCGTATGGCGATTTCGCGCGGCTCGCTCTTCGGTTGCGTCTCGTCCGCTGGCGGCGTGCTGCGCGGCGCCAGCTCGGCCAGGTTGAGCTTGCCGTCGCGGCCGACTTCGACGTTGATGTCCGCGCCTTCGATGGCAAGCTCGCTGAAGCTCCACGGACGGCGCACCAGGCTCACGAAGTCGAAGTCGGCATAGACCCTCTCGACGGTGCCGACAGGACGTCCGTCGCTCTCCTTCAAGGTCACCGATTTCGCTTCCAGCGTGTAGGTGAACGGATTGAAGCGGATCCCGGCGGCTGTCGCCTGCCGGCCGATGTCCTGCGCATAGCGCGCCAGCTCGCGCCCGGCAATGTAGGGCGCGAGGAAGAAGCCGGCGAGCGCGTAGAGGGCGACGAGCGCAGCCAGGACGATGAGCCCGGCAACCGCCTTCCGTCGTGTCCTTGCCTGCATGTCGACTCTTTTCTCCAGCGAGCCGCGGACGCGGCTCTCCTCCAACAACGAACGGGCGGCGGCACGGATGACGCGCGCGGCGTCTTCCGTAAATTTTAGCACCCGGCGTAAGCCGCCATCGGGAATGCCATGCGCCCGTCATTCTCTCGCAAAGTTCACGCCCGGCATGTGAGTTGCTGCACACGGAGCTTGCGTGCCGTCGGCGGATGCGACGGTCGAGCGCCGAGCCGGCATGCCTGGAAGCGGAGAATCATTCATGCGAGGCCAGTTCGCCCGCAAGATCGTGGTGGCGGCAGGCGTGGCGGCGCTCGTCGTCGCGCTGTTCGTGCTGGTGTTTTACGTGGCGCGGCCGCTGATGGTGATATTCGCCGGCGTGCTGCTCGCCGTGCTGCTGCGCGCGCTGACCGATATCGTTCACCGCTATACGAAGATCCCGTGCGCAATCGCGCTGTGGGTCGTGGTGGTGGCGCTCGCGGGCGCCGTGATCGGCTTTGCGTGGTTCATCGTCTCCCAGGCGGCGGGGCAGTTCGAGCAGCTCGGCACGGGCCTCGCTGAGGCCTGGAAGCGCCTGGAGGCGTTCATCTCGCAATACGGCTGGGGCAGGGTGGCGCTCGACCGGCTGGGCGACGGCAGCATACCCGACGGCGGCGCGAACATCGTCGCGCGCACCATGGGCGGCATCATCAGCGCGCTGTCGATACTGGTCGTCAGCGTGTTCCTCGGCCTGTATCTCGCCATCAATCCGCAGATCTACCAGCGCGGCATGGTGCGCCTGTTCCCGTTCGCGCATCGCGAGCGTGCCGCGGACATCATGGAAAAGATGGGCATCGCGCTGCGCGGCTGGCTGCTCGGCACGCTGTTCAACATGTTCACCATAGGCGCCATGACGACGGCCGGCCTGTGGCTGCTCGGCATACCGATGGCGCTCGCCCTCGGCATCGTCGCCTTCTTCCTCGAGTTCATACCGTACCTGGGGCCGATACTGTCGGCGGTGCCGGCGCTGCTCATCGCCTCGTCGGTCGGCACGACGGAGCTGCTGTACACGGCGCTGCTCTACTGGGGCCTGCAAAGCATCGAAGGCTACCTGCTCTCGCCGCTCGTGTACCAGCACAGCGTCGATCTGCCTCCGGCGCTCACGCTCGGCGCGCAGCTGATCACGGCGAGCCTGTTCGGCGTGCTCGGCATCATCTTCGCGACGCCGGTGACGGCATGCGCGCTGGTGCTGGTGCAGGAGGCGTACGTCGAGGACGCGCTCGGCGACCCGGTGGAGAGCGATCCCGAGCGCGCGTCCGGCTAGACGAGCTCGGGCCAGTACAGCCGGTTGGGATTCGTCACCAGTATCCTGCGGCGGACCGACTCGTCCGGGCACATGGCGGCGAAGAGATCGACGAGCTCGCCGTCGTTGGGCATCGTCTTCACGTTGGGATGCGGAAAATCGGTGCCCCACAGCACGCGGTCCGGCGCCGCCTCGATCAGCGCCTGTGCGTACGGGATCGCGTCCGCATAGGGCTTGCCTGCCGAGGACACGCGGTCGCCGCCGCTCACCTTGACCCACGCGAGCTCGTGCTTCATCAGCTCGAGCATATGGCGGAACGGCTGCTGCTGCAGCCCGTGACGCGCCTCGACGCGTCCCATGTGATCGATGATGAACGGCACGCGCAACCCGAGCAGGTAAGCGCGGTACTTGTCGATGTCCTGCGCGTCGAGGTGCAGCTCGACGTGCCAGCCGAGCGGTGCGATGCGCGCGAGCACGCTGTCCACGGCCGCGAGATCCGGTGCGCCGCCGAGGTGCGCCACGAAGTTGAAGCGCACGCCGCGCACGCCGCCGGCGTGCAGCTCTTCGAGCTGCTTGTCCGTCACGCTCCTGTCGACCATCGCCACGCCGCGCCACGCGCCCTGCGACCACTCCATCGCATCGAGCATGGCGCGATTGTCCGTGCCGTGGCAGCTCGCCTGGACCAGGACGGCCCGCGAAAGACCGAGATGCCGGTGCAGCGCCGCGAGCTTTTCCCTGCCGGCATCCGGCGGCGTATAGGTGCGCTTCGCTGCGTATGGAAAGCGTTCGCCCGGCCCGAAGATGTGGCAATGGCCGTCGCACGCGCCGGGCGGCGGCGTGTAGCGCGGCTGGGTCGGATCGGGATCGGGGGCGAGTATGGTCTTCGGTGCGCTCATTGTTTCGGAATCCTGGCTTTTTCGGTGACGGTGCGCCACTTCGAAATTTCGGCGGCGAGAAATTCCCGGAAAGCTTCCGGCGTGCTGGGGCGCGGCTCTACGCCGAGCTCCTGGAAGCGCTGCTTGATGTCCGGCGAAGCAAGCGCCTCGTGCATCGCATGGTTCAACCTGTCGATGATAGCCCGCGGGGTTCTCGCAGGCACGCCGACGCCGTTCCACGCGATCACCTGGTAGCCGGGCACGCCGCTCTCCATCACCGTCGGCACGTCGGGCAGGCCCGGGAATCGCGTCGGCGCGGTGACGGCGATCGCACGCAGGCTGCCGGCCTTGATCTGTCCCATCACCGGCGCAAGCACCTCGACACCTGCCTGCACGTTGTTGCCGCGCAGCGCCGTGACGACGGCCGCGGTGCTGTTGAACGGCACGGTCACCACGTCGATTGCAGCCATCGACGTGAAGAGCTCGGCCGCGAGATGCTGCGTCGCGCCGATGTTGATGGTGCCGATGTTGAGTTTGCCGGGACTGGCTTTCGCCGTTGCGACGAGGTCTTTCACTGACTTCATCGGCGAGTCCGGGCTGACCATCAGCACCAGGCTGAAAACGCCGAGCGTCGAGACCGGCGCGAAGTCTTTCAGCGGATCGTACGGCAACGACTTGAACAGCGAAGGGCTCACGGCGTGCAGGTTGTTGAGCAGCAGTATCGTGTAGCCGTCGGGCTCCGCCTTCGCGACCAGCTCGGACGCCACGATGCCGCCGGCGCTCGGCCGGTTGTCGACGATGATCTGCTGGCCGAGAGACGCCCCCATCTTCTGCGTCACGGCGCGCGCGGTGAGATCGCCGACGCCGCCCGGCGCGAACGGCACGAGTATGCGGATCGGTTTTGTCGGGTACGTCTGCGCTTGAGCCGGCAGCGCACATGCGAGCGCGGCGGCAACAGCGATATGGCGGATGCGGAACATGCGATTCACGACTCCTCTGCCTCGAGTTCTTGATATGTCGATGGGCCGCGAGCGCTGCCGCGGACCCTGCACGGCGTTACTGCAGCGGGGAGAATGCCGACGGCATGACGATCTTGTTCTCCTGCGAAAGCAGGCGATAGACCGGCAGCCCCTGCTTCTTCGCCACGGCCGACGGCGGCCAGATGCCGGCCGCGATGCCTTTCTGGCGGATGTCGTCGCGCTGCTGCAGCGTCTTGTACGGCCAGATGTGCACGAACTTGTTGAGGCTCCCCAGATCGGAATACCAGATCGCGGTGACCGGGCTCAGCGCGACGCGCGCTTCGATGGCCGCCTCCCACGCCTTCATCAGCTTCGGCAGCTCGCCCGGCGCGTACGTGTACGTGCGGATCTCGAAATAGGGCCCGACGCTGCCCGGCTTGATTTCCGGCGAGATCGGGAAGGGCAGCATGATGTCGGAGCGTTGCGCGACGATGAATTCGGCGGTCTTCGGCGGCCACACGCCGTCTTTCACCGCTGCGGCGCGTATGCGGTTGCGCTCGGCGGTGTCCTTGTACGGCCACACGTGAATGATCTGGTTGAGCGGCCCGATCTCGGTATGCCAGAAGGCTGCGAGCGGCGAATAGCTCTTGCGCTTCTCATAGGCTTCGCCGAAGCGCTTCTCGAATTCGGCGACGCTTTGCGGCAGCAGGTCATACGTGCGCACTTCGTAAATCATGGGGTGTCCTCCCTGGTGGAGGCGCAAGTATAACCAAGGCCGGTGACCCGGGCGCGCGGCGAGGCGGCGACAGCCGCTTGACGCAGTGCCGATGCGGTGCTTACGCCCGACGGCCTAGGGCAGCACGCCGTAGCTGAAATCGTCTTCCTGCATTACTGGGGTGTGGGCGCGGCAGCCGATCTCGCGCGCGCTCAAGGGAATCATCGAGAAGGAGACGCACACCACGGCATCGAAATAGTGCGCGTCAGCGCAACCGGGCCACGCGCGCTTCCGCATCGACCCAGGTTGCGAGATTGCCGATCAGCTCGGTCAATGCGCGCCCGAAGCCCTGCACCGCACCGGCCGCGTCGTGCGATGCCGCCGGTGCCGATGCTGCGAACGTGCGACGCGCTACGACCGTCCGGCTGTCCGCATCGACGAGCTGCGCCGTCAGGACAATACGGGCGGCGCCCGGCGTTGCGGCCGCATCGTGGTAGATCTCGTCGAGATGAGTGCGCAACAGCAGCGCGTTTTGCGGGCTGCCCGGTCCGAGTCGCGACGCGAGCGCTGCATGGATCGCGAGCTGCGGCCGTTCCGTCCAGCGATTGTAGTGGTAATAGGCCCGCGTGCCGGGCGACGCGCTGTACGCGATGTCCTGAGTGTCGTAGAAGCTCGACGCCGACATCGGCGCTATTCGCACGCTCGATGCCGGGCGTCCGGCATCGGCTGCAACGGCGGCCGGCGCCAGTATGAAATACCGCTCGGCCTGGCGAGGCGTCGTGGACATGCACCCGGCGACGAGCGCTGCGAGCAGCAGTGCGGCGATTTTGCTCATGGCGTACCTTCACCGGGTCCGAGCGCGCTTTGCGCCGGCCCGAAGATCGCCTGCTGCGGATCGCGCAGGCGGCCGGCGGCTGCGCCCACCGAATCGGCAGCGGAGCGCAACGCCTGGGCGCTCGCGCGAAGCTCGTCGTCCGTGCTCGCAAGCAGCGCGTCGGCGCGTCGCGTGAGCCGCTCCACGTCGGCGCTGATCGTCTTCACTGCCGCGCTGATTTCGCGCGCCGACGCGCTCGCATCCGCGCCGAGACCGTCGTAGCGCGCGGCGAGCCTGCGCGCGTCCTCGGACACCGACCTCGCGAGCACGCGCCCTTCCTCCGCCGCCTTGCCCACCGAGAGGAGAGTCGCATCTGCCCGCGCGAGCAGGCCGTCCGCGCGCTGCGTGATCTGCTGCAGGTTGCGTAACGTGCCCGCGAGCGCCGCGCGGTTCTCCGGCGTCAGCGTGGCGTTGAGCCGCTGCAGCGTTTCGTCGGCCGTCTGCACCAGCTGAGTAAGTATCTCGGACGCCTGCTGCATCGGCGAGGTGCCTTCCGGGATGACGGGGTACGGCTCGTCGGGCATGAGGTCCGTGAGCGCGGGACTCTGCTCGTCGATATTCTCCAGCCTGATGGTCGCGAGGCCGGTGAGCAGGTGGCGCTCTACGCTCGCCTGCGTGCTGATGCGCACCGGTGTGGTGGGATGCACGGCGATGATCACTTCGGCAGCGGCCGGACGGCTGGCGGAGAAGCGCAGCGCAGTCACCGATCCGACGCGCATGCCGCGCATGGTGACGTTGCTGCGCAGCTCGAGACCCTGCAGCGACTGGCGCTCGAAATAAATCTTGTACTCGCGCGCGTTTGCGCCTTCGCCGGTGCTGCGCAGCCAGACCAGCGCGCCGGCGAGCAGCGCCAGCAGGACGAGGACCGCGATGCCGACGAGCGTGTATTTGGCTTCGGGTTCCATTACGCGCGCACCGCAAAATAGTCGCGCAGCCACGGATCGCCGGCTTCCCTGACGGCGCTCACCGGGCCGTCGGCGATCACCTTGCCCGCGCCCAGCGCGACGGCGCGATCGGCGATGGAGAGCAGCAGATCGAGATCGTGCGTCACGATGAACACGGTGAGGCCCAGGCTATCGGCGAGCACGCGCACCAGGCGGTCGAACTCCCGCGCGCCGACGGGATCGAGGCCGGAGGTCGGCTCGTCGAGGAAGAGGATCTCGGGCTCGAGAGCGAGCGCGCGCGCCAGCGCGACGCGCTTGCGCATGCCGCCGGAGAGCTGCGCGGGCGACTTCGCGCCGGTATCGGGAGGCAAGCCGACGAGCGCAAGCTTGAATCCGACGAGAGGAGCGATCATGTCCGACGGCAGCGCGGTGTTCTCGCGAAACGGCACAGCCACGTTCTCGGCGACCGTGAGCGACGAGAACAGCGCGCCATCCTGGAACAGCACGCCGAAGCGGCGGCGAACGGCGTTCATTTCGCGCTCGCTGCTGTGCCAGACGTCGGTGCCGAGCAGCTCGATGCGGCCGGCGGACGGACGCACGAGGCCGACGATCTCCTTGAGCAGCACCGATTTGCCGCTGCCGCTGCCGCCGATGAGCGCGACCACCTCGCCGCGGCGCACGGTGAAGCCGACGCGGTCGTGCACGAGCTGGGCGCCGAAGCGCGTCACCAGCGAGTCCACCGTCAGGATCGTGTCCATTCAGATATGCAGCCGCTGGAGCACCACCGCGAAAGCCGCGTCGAGCACGATCACCCAGACGATGCATTGCACGACGGTGGAGGTGGTGTTCCGGCCCACGCTTCGAGCGTCGCGCGCGACCAGCATGCCCATGCGGCAGGCGATGATGGCGATGCAGACGGCGAACACGGGCGCCTTCGCCAGGCCGACGATGAAGTGACGCAATTCGAGCGCGCCATGCACGCGGTCCACGAAAACGCCCGGTGAAATGTCGAGCTGCGACACGCCGACGAGCATGCCGCCCGCGATGCCGGCGACGTCGCCGACGAATACCAGGAGCGGCAGCCCGAGCACGAGCGCGAGGAGCCGCGGCAGCACCAGCACCTGGATCGGCGAGAGTCCGAGCGTGGTGATCGCGTCGATCTCTTCCTCGACCTTCATGGTGCCGATCTGCGCCGTAAAGGCGGCGCCCGAACGGCCTGCGACCAGCACCGACGCGAGGACCGGCGAGAGCTCGCGGCACACGCCGAGCGCGATGCCGTCTGCGATGAAGATGTTGGCGCCGTAGCGTTGTGCCTGCACGCCGAGCACGTAGGCGATCACCACGCCGATGAGGAAGTTGACCAGCGCGACGATGGGAACGGCGTCGACGCATGCCGCCTCGAACTGCGAAACCGTTTCCTTCGGCCGGAACAGCGACGGGGTGCGCGCGAGCGCGAGCAGGTCGAGCGTCACCATGCCGATGAAAGCGGTGTGAACCTTCAGCAGTCGCCACACCGCGAAGGCAGCTGCGCCGATGCGGTCGAGCACAGCGAGCCGCACCGAGCGTGCCGCCGACGGCGGGGTCGCGATGCGCTCGCGTACCAGCGCGAGCAGTCGCTCATGGCGCGGATCGACGCGCCGCGCGCTCAGCAGTGTCCCGCTGCAGCCGATGTCCTCTAGACGGCGCAGCAGGATATACGCGGCCGCCGTATCGAGCGCGCCGAGGCTGCTGCCGTCGATGATGCAGCGGTCGCCGTGCCTGAGCGTCAGCGCTGCGACCGCGTCGCGGATAGCGGCGGCATTGGGCAGCCTCCACGCGCCCGCGGGGTAGAGGACCGTGGCGCCGTCCTCGAACCTGCATTCCAGCCATGAGGCCGTGGCATTCATGGAGCGCGCGGGGCCGGCGACTGATACCCGGGGAGGCGATATGCAGACAACATGTATGGCGACCGAATTCCAAATCGTCCCGAAGGACGCGAAATGTCACGCTACACCGCGCGCGCGGAACTGCATTGACGTACATCACATGCCGCGTGCCTGCCGCTTCGTCATGGGCGCCAGCGTCATGAGCGCGCCGAACCACGCTGCGCCGGCCAGCAGCGCGATGCCGCCATGCCAGGCTTGCACAGGGTCGGCTGCGGCCGCGCCGCGGTCCAGCACCCATCCGACCAGCGGCTGCAGAATGCCGGTGCCGAGGAAAATGCCGACGTTGACCACCGACGTCGCGATTCCGGAGAACTGGGGCGGATTGGCTTCCTTCGCCAGCGTCCACGACAGCGTGAAGCCGGGAATGAGCAGGCCCATCACGAAGAACCACGCGAGCGTCGCAGGCTGAGGCCACTGCACGTTGAGCAGCCACGGCGTCCACGACAATGCATACAGCGTGACGTACACGCGCATGACGCCTTGCCGGCTTCCGAGGCGGTCCGAGATGACGCCTATGCAGAGCGAGCCGATCGCGACGCCGAGAAGCAGCAGGCTCGAATGCTGGGCTGCGTGCACGCGCGACATGCCGTAGGCCTGTTGCAGATAAGGCACGGCCCACAGTCCTGCGAAGGCGAAGAAGCTGCCGCCCACGCCGACGTTCACCAGAAACGCGGGCCACGTTGCGGGATTCGCCACCACGTGGAGCACCGCGCGCGTCCAGCGCACTTCGGCCGCGCGCTGCGGCACCGCGTGGACCGGCGCGTGCCCGAAATCCTCGGGACGGTCGCGCACGCGCAGCCACGTCGCAATTGCGAGCAGCGCCGAGAGCACGCCGAGCGCCACGAACACCATGCGCCACGAGGTCTGCGTGACGGCCCAGGCGAGGGGCGCACCGGCGGCGACTGCGCCGAGATTGCCGCTGAACATCGTTACTCCTGCGAGGGTCGCAAAACGCTCGGGCGCGAACCACACGGCGCACAGCTTGAGCGTGGCGATGAACGCGACCGACACGCCGATGCCGACCAGCGTGCGGCCCACGGCGGCAAGCTCCCACGCGGGTGCGAGACCGAAAAGCAGCGAGCCGACCGCAGCGATCGCCGCGCCTGCCGTCAGCACGCGCCGCGGCCCCAGCGTATCGGCAAGCACGCCGGCGGGAACCTGCAGCAGGGTGTAGACGTAGAAGTAGGTCGCTGCGAGCGTTCCCAGCACGGCGCCGCCTATCGAGTACGCCTGCATCAGCTCGCCGGCGATCGCAGCCGGCGCAGTGCGGTGAAAGAAGGACAGGACATAACCGGCGAGCGCCAGTCCGAACACCACGCGCCGCGAACGGGCGAGCAGCGTCGTCGCCGACTGGAATTCGGGCGCCGGCCTCATGCGGACCCGGTGACGCGCGCTGACTGGCCGGTGAACATCAAGACATCGAGCTCCGACGTTATGCCGCAGAAAAAAAGCGCGCCTTGATGGGCGCGCTCAAAGTCCAACCAAAGGAGGAGGTTTTGGAGGACGCCGGACTGTGGGTCCGGCTGGCAGCTAGTGTCCGTGATACGCCGGAGCCCGGCATTGACATACATCAAAGTGCTGCATCGGTGCAGTCCGGATCGTGGCCGAGGTCGCAGCACGCGGACCGTTGAAGTTCGCGGCGCATCAACGCACCGCATCTTCTACCAGAGATAGAACATCTCGATCCACAGCCAGACGACTATGCTGCTTGCTCCGATCGCCGTCGTTGCCGCGGCGAGCCTGCGTGTGACAGTCCGCTCGCCGGCGATGCCGACGGCGAGCCACGCCGTCCATGCGACGCCGATGACGAGCGCGGTACCCCGTACGTTGTTAAGCCACGGCAGGCCAAGGCCCTGCGCCCTCAGCAGCGTCGCCGTCAGTGCCGAGAGCCCGAGGAACGTCGACAGACCTGCGAGCGGGAGCAGCGCATATGCGAGCCGCCACGGCGAGACGCGCGCGAGCCAGCCTCCCGCGGACAGCCACGCTGCGCACCACGTCGTGACGGCGAGCGCAGTGAGGACGATGTAGGCGAAGATCAGCCCGCCGTCGAGCCACGTGAAGACCTCGTTCTTTTGCGGATAGTGAGTGAGGATCCACCACGGCGCATTGTCCTGCAGCAGCCACAGGGCGTCGTGCTCCACGAGCCAGGCGCCGGTTGCCTGCTTGAGCGTGACGAGCCACGGCGACGCGCTCCATTGGAAGGCGCCGAGCGCGATGCCGAGCAGGCCGAATACCAGCAGCGCCACTTCCCAGCGACGCGTCGGCGCTTCCGCCTTCAGCAGCTCACTGTTCGGCGAGCGGAAGGCGAGGCGCACTGCATTGCGCTCGCCGGCGCAGCGACCGCACATATGGCAGGGCGAAGCGCTGCGCATGCGGCGAATGTCGATGAGCGGCGCGCAGTTTACGGCGTGGCCGCGACTGGTCCTGCGGCCGGGGGGCGCGGCGTCCCAGGCCCATTGGTCCACGCGGTAATGCAGCGGAGCGAGCTTCGCCAGCAGGCCGAACACGCCGCTCACTGGACAGAGATAGCGGCACCACACGCGCTTGTTGCGTCCGTACAGCAGGCCCGCGCCTGCTGCCGCGAGCGTGGAGCCGCCCAGTATGATCACTGCGGGCTTGGGGTACTCGTACACGCTCACGAGCTGGCCGTACAGCGTCGTGCTGATGAAAGCGACGAAGGGCCAGCCGCTCCATTTCACCCAGTCTGGAATGCGGCGCCCGAGGCCGCGTCCCGAGGCCCACTCCGTCAGCGCGCCTTCGGGGCACATCACCCCGCACCACAACCTGCCGAGCAGCATGGTCGACAGAATGACGAAAGGCCACCATATTCCCCAGAACATGAACTGGGCGAATCGCGTGAAGCTCTGCAGGATGCCGGCGTGCTCGTCCGGCAGGTCCAATGCGGCGGGCACGAGGAGCAGTGCGAGGTAGCAGAGCACTACGCCCCACTGCGCACCGATGATGAGGGCGCGATGCCTGCGCATCGCAAGCCCCAGCCGCTCGGCGAAACGGCGCATCCATCCGCCGGCGTGCATGCCCGTCTCCGTTGGAGCGATGTCGTTCGCCTGCGTCAGGTCGTTCATGTTCATGGTGGACAATCTTCAGTGTGCATTGAGCATCGCCTGCTCATCGCGGCGCGCATGGCTGTTCGATCAACGAGCCACGATCTCTCCCTTGGCAGTGTCGGGGTGGAACTCGCCGAAGAATCGGTATGTGCCGGGCTTGAGCGGCGCGAACACGAGGGTGCGCGTCGCGCCGGGTGCGAGCACCAGCTCCTTGTGCAGCTCGCGGCTTTCGAATTCCTCAGGCCCTGCGTTCTGGTTGCTGATTTCCAGCCGGAAACGCTTGCCGGCCGGCACTTCGATGCGCTCGGGAGAAAATCTCCCGCCTTTCGCGACGAGCTTGAATGTCGTGAGGTCTTCCGCGCTCATCGCAGGCATGGCGATCAAGGCGGTCACCAGGACCATTGCAGGCATGATCGACGTCGCTCTCATGCTTACCTTTCAATAATTCAGCAATGCGCGCAGGCCGAAGACGGCGACCGAGCGCTTGTCCGGATTGCCTGCAGGGTTGCGGATGTACTGGATGTCGGGCGAGATTTCGAACTGCTTGTGCACGTGCATGCGGTAATAGACTTCGGCGGCTTTTTCCCAGCCTCGTGCGCCGAAGCCGAAGTCCGGCGTGCCGTCGCCATTGGCGTCGATCACTGCGGAGCGCCGCCGGAAATCCGCGCTCGTGCGGTTGCCGTTGAACGCGATGCCGACGGCGTCGCCGCCGCGATTCCAGTAGCTGCCGCTCAACTGCATGCCGACGCTCGCAGTGCGATCGAAGGGCAAGCCCTCGCCCCATGCGCCGCCGGCACGTCCGAAGACCGTCACCGCGTCGTGCAGCCGCTGGTCGAAGTTCAGGCCGAAGCCGGTATGCTCGCGCGTCTCTCCGCGTACGAAGGTGGGCGCCTGGCCGTTGCGCCACAGCATCGCGCGGTAGTTGCCGGTAAGGCCGAAGAGCCGCTGTTCGGTTTCAATCTGCCCGATCAGGAAAGGTGCCTTCAGCGGCGCGGTGAAGTTGGCGCTTTCGCCGGAGGCGAACATGCCGAACGAAACGCGGTAGCGCTCCGGCTTCATGCGCTCGTTGAGGTACGACACGCGCACGCCGGGCGAGAAGCCGAATCCGTCGGCGCCGATGTTTGCCGCAAGCGGGTTGTCGAGCAGGGCATTGTGAACGAACATGTTCGCGAGAAATTGCCGCGTCTCGTCGTTCCCCGCGGCGTTCTGGTCGAAGAACGCGAACGGATCCATCTTGCCGAAGTTCACAGTGAGCTTCTCGCGCGAGTGGGGCTTGAATCCGCCAACCGGGAGCGGGATGTCGGCCTGGTACCACGCCTGGGCGAGCAGCACGGCGCTCGCGTCCGGGGGCACTACCGACCCCAACTGGAATGCCGTGGCGTTCGGGCCCACGAAGCTGGTGAATTTTTCTGCGATCCCGCGACCCTGGCCGGCGCGGAAATGACCGAAAAGCTTGCTTTCGATGTCGCCGGTGCGGATGGTCGGCGTAGTGACCGTGATGTCGGCACGGTAGTTGAGCAGCGTGCCTCCGGTATCGACGCCGGTCGCTCTCTGTCCCACGCTGACGAAGCTCGCGCCGGCGGAAAAGCCCTGCAGCGAGTCGATCACTTTTGCCTGCTTCTGAATATCGAGTGTGGTGTACTCGATTGCCTTGAGCCGCGCGGTGAGCTCGGATTCCTTCTCGCTGACCTCCTCTTTCGCAAGACCGTCGTTGATGGCTTTCTGGTACGCTTCCACTGCCTTAAGCCGCTGCTCGACCTCTCTGGTGCCGGCAGGCGTGACGGCGAGCTGCGCCTCGAGCTCCGCATTTCGCTTTTCCAACTTTTCCATCCGCTCGGCAAGGCGGCGGAATTCCGACAACAGCTCGTTGGCGGACGGGTCGGCCGCGCAAGCTTCACCCGCTGCCAGCGTCGCGGCGACGAGCGCATATGCGACATGCGTGCGAGGCGACCGCGCGAGACGGCGGAGCATCAATAGCCTCCCTTTTTCCCAATACCGACATAGGTGAAGTCGAGCTCCACGTCGAACGGCTTGAACCACGGACGCACGCCGGTAAGCCGGTCGGTATGGCGGCCGAACATCGCATGCGGGTTGGCGCTCGGCGGCGAGATCAAATACTTGACCTTGTACTTGCCCGGCCCGAAGAGCTTCACGTTTGCACCGTAGTGCGCGCCGTCGTTAGCGACCATCGGCATGAGATCGCCGGCGGCTTTTTCAGTCGAGCCGCTTTTCGTGATCTCGTACTTGACGACCAGATAGGGTATCCACGCGCCTTCGTCGAAGCCGTTCGGATTGCTTGCCATGGCGTGGATATCGGCCTCGAGGTGGATGTCCGAGTCTTCTGCCTTGCGCATCATTCCGTCGGGCTCCATCACGACGGGCTGCAGGTATACGCCGACGATTTCCATCCCGAATCGCTGCTGCGGCGCGCCGATCGGGTATTCCGCGGCTGGCGCTCCGCCTGCAACGCCGGCAGCGAGACATGCGGCCAGTAACGATATTGCGCGGTTCCTCATTGACCTTCTCCTCAGTGATCGGCGAATGCCGGATGCAAGTGAGAACGGTTCTCATTATTGAGGTGATGCGCACGAATGTCTTTGACGTAAATCAAAATGAATGGGGCGGCGCTGAAGAGCCGAGCTGTGCAGCAGGGCGTTTCGGCGCCATGTCGCAACACAGGGAGGGCGCAAAGCCGCAGGCCGTCATGCCGGATGCATGGCGGTGGAGCGAGCTACGGCGTGTGTGGTTCTAGAGCCTGTTATGAAGTTGAGACCATCGGAATGAGCCGATGAAGCATGAGGCAGGCAAAAGCGAGGTAATGGAAACCGGCGAGTGTGTGGGCGAGACGCTCGTAGTCGCGCGCAAGCCGCCGGA
>Ga0255338_1000758_pt1 | contig 82398 bp, 75 predicted proteins | sample MeOH1_35cm_T4_19_FD_203715 | JGI IMG/M metagenome (GOLD analysis project Ga0255338, IMG submission 203715) | Sandy soil microbial communities from University of British Columbia, Vancouver, Canada - MeOH1_35cm_T4_195 | ecosystem: Engineered > Artificial ecosystem > Sand microcosm > Unclassified ... | reverse complement strand
TGATCCTGGGCGCCATGATGCGAAAGCTGCTGTGCGTCGCCTACGGCGTGCTGCGGTCCGGACGGCCGTTCGATCCGGCATTGCATCAGATGGCTTGACGCGGACAACAGTATCTACGGCTCGCTCAAAACTCATCTTCCGCGAGACCGTATGTTTCCATATTTCCATTACGCACCTTATACAAAGTTATCGTTATGTTGCTGAACTGCCTGCCATTGTAGGTGGGCGTCTCTTCGAGGCTAAACGCTTCAGAACGTGAAAGTCTGCCAGTATTAAGTTCACGGTAGCGAATATCGTAGTTTCCCGCAGTCACTTGTCTGAGAGTATAGCTGTTGTGGGCGAGTATAAAGAAAGTACGGACGGGATATGCTTTTGAGTCATTTAGTGACACGAGTTTGATGAATACATCCGAATCATTTCGAGTATTGTCTATAGTGACCGTAGATAATCCGTCGTTGCGTGACTGTTGATAGCCGATTAGATAACCGGATGACACGGGCCAAGGCCGGCCGTTTGGTGCTGCGGACGGCCTTACATAGGCAGGGGGAGTAGTGGGAGTAGGCGTCGCGACATAAGGCTTCGGCCCGCGCGGAGGCGGTGTAGGTTCGTAGTTAGCAAAGGCGATTATTACGAGTGCAGCTATACTCCCCCAAAGCAACCATAGTTTGCCTTGAGGGGTCGCTTTTTTTGGTTCAAAAGCCTGTCGCCATTTCTCCTCGTCGACCTCGAAGGGGCGGTGTCGTGGAGGAGGGTTAGGTTTGCTCGGCGGTGCTTGATCGCCCGGTTGAGCTGACTCCGCTGCTGCAATCCATCGATCATGCGCCTGGCGTTTCACCGGATCAGACAATATTTCGTAAGCCACATTGAGAGCCGCCATGATTCGGGTCGCTTCGATGTTCCCTGGATTTCGATCCGGATGATATTTTAGAGAAAGCGAACGATATGCGGCGCGGATTACCTCAGGCGGCGCGTCGCGCGCCACCTTCAAATTCTCGTAATGACTGTGAACCTTCGCCATGCAGCATGAAACCTACAGTGTGGAAGAGCAGTCAATGCAACGTTGGAGGCCGGAAGCGATCCGCCCGATGGAACTTACCATCGAACGATGCGCTTCGTTCCTCAGTGCATCCTACCGCCAGCTTGCAAAGATAACCTCTTTTGGCTTGCCCACCTGCCAATCGTGGCCGCGATGCAGGCCTAATGTAAAGACGACAGCATTTGTATATTGGCCATCTGGATCGCCCCGCACTCCTGGTATAAGCATGCAGTCATAACCAGCCTGCTTTACCAAGGCGGCGATACGGCGGCTGCACGGATATGGATTGCTTGGATCAATGGTCCTTTCACGGGTTTCACAGCGGTCGAATATCGTCCCAAGCCAATCATCGACCGCCTTTGCTCGAATATCCACAACCGATAATTGGTCTAGGGGAAGCTCGTATTCCTGAACCCATAGTGCCGTGCCAGATGGTGCCTCAGTATTTTGCATTTCTCGAAGCGCGCCACAACATTCGAGGCTCAAGTAAAGGACGGGATCCTCTGGCTCATTGTAGCGACCTGCTTGGGTTATGCTTTTATCCGGGGCGCCCATTCGAGAGCAATTCGGCGGTTTTTCAACCCACTGCATGCGAAAAGCTCGCTGAAAACTGCAAGATACCTGCGACAACTTGTGGGTCACCAGCTCATTCCGAAAGCGACCTGTTAGAGGGTGTTGATCCCAGTCCGCGGTATCGCTGTGCAGCCAGGCATCGATCTCGTCACCTAAATCAGCGTGTGCCGAAGAAATTTCTCGACCAGTAGCGCCGCGATTTAGGTCAGCGCTATTGATCGCGTTAAAGCCGATTCCTTCAGCGACGGCCACTTCATGTATAGTCATACGATGTCACACATAAGAATTTAAGCACCTCACCCACACTTCGACTCCCCACAATTCAGGCACGTCAAACACCCGTCCATCATGATCATGGCCTTGGTGCTGCACTTGTAGCAAAGCTGGGCGCCGTCGGGATAGGTGGCGTCGGTTTCGGCTTTGGTGTTGGCCTGGCCATTGCGGGTTTCGTATTCGCTGCGTTTTTCTTCGATCAGTTTCAGTTGGCGGGCATCGAGGTCGCTGTCGGGCAGCATGCCGATGGTGCGCAGGTGCTGTTCGATGGCGTCGCCGATTTCGGCCACCAGGGACGGCATGTAGCGGCCGCCTTTCTTGAAGTAGCCGCCGCGCGGGTCGAACACGGCCTTGAGCTCTTCCACCAGGAAGGTGATGTCGCCGCCCTTTCGGAACACGGCGGACACGATGCGCGTGAGCGCAACGATCCACTGGAAGTGCTCCATGCTCTTGGAGTTGATGAAGATCTCGAACGGCCGGTAGTGCTCGTGCTCGGTGCCGGCGTTCAGCACGATATCGTTGATGGTCAGGTACAGGGCGTGTTCGGTGAGTGGGGTTTTGATTTTGTAGGTGGTGCCGCGCAGGGTTTCCGGCCGCTCCAGCTTTTCGTGCATCTGGATGACTTTGGCGCTTTGCCGCTCGGCGCTTTCCGCCGCCGGCGTTTCGGGCCGGGGCGCCTCGGTCCTGGGTGGCTCTTCGGGGCCAACCACGCTGTAGCCGGTGATTTTCTTTTCGATGCGTATGGTCATGGCGAATAGGTCCGGGTGATCAGAATTTGCCGTAATAGCCTTCTTTGAGGGCGTCGAACAGGTTGGCGGCGCTGTGCACGTCGCCGTCGTATTCGATTTCCTCGTTGCCCTTGGCCTGGATGACGGTGCCGTCTTCCAGCTCGAAGCGGTAGGTGGTGTTCTCCAGGTCCTTTTCCTTGACCAGCACGCCCTGGAAGGCGGCCGGGTTGAAGCGGAACGTGGTGCAGCCCTTCAGGCCCTGGTCGTAGGCGTACAGGTAGATGTTCTTGAAGTCCTCGAACGGGTAGTCCGTGGGTACGTTGGCGGTCTTGGAGATGGACGAGTCGATCCAGCGCTGTGAGGCGGCCTGGATGTCCACGTGCGCCTTGGGGGTGATGTCCTCGGCGGTGATGAAGTAGTCCGGCAGTTGTTCGGCCGGGTGGTGGCTGCCCGGGATGGCGCTCGGGTTGACCAGGTGGCGGTAGGCCAGCAGCTCGTACGAGAACACGTCCACCTTTTCCTTGGTCTTGCGCCCTTCGCGGATGACGTTGCGGAAGTAGTGGTGGGCGAAGCTGGGCTCGATGCCGTTGCTGGCGTTGTTGGCCAGCGACAGCGAAATGGTGCCGGTCGGCGCGATGGAGCTGTGGTGGGTGAAGCGGGCGCCTTTTTCGGCGATGGCATCGATCAGGTTCGGGCGCACGCCGCCGATGCGCTGCATGTAGCGGCTGTAGCGGGCCAGCAGCACGCGGCCGGTCAGTTTGTCGCCCACTTTGTGGCCGTCGGCGGCCAGTTCCGGGCGCTTGCGCAGCATGCCGGGCGTGATTTCGAACAGCTCGTCCATGATCGGCGCCGGGCCTTTTTCGGCGGCCAGCTCGACGCCGGCTTCCCAGCCGGCAATGGCCATTTCGCGCGACACGGCTTCGGTGAATTCCAGGGACTGAGCGTCGCCGTAGCGCCGGCCGAGCATGGTCAGCGTGGAGCCCAGCCCCAGAAAGCCCATGCCGTGGCGGCGCTTGCGGAAGATTTCGTCTCGCTGCTGCTGCAGCGGCAGGCCGTTGACCTCGACCACGTTGTCCAGCATGCGCGTGAACACGCGCACCACGTCGCGGTATTCGTCCCAGTTGAAGCGCGCCTCGGGCGTGAACGGCGCCTCGACGAAGGTGGTGAGGTTGATCGAACCGAGCAGGCAGGCGCCGTAGGGCGGAAGCGGCTGTTCGCCGCACGGATTCGTCGCCCGGATGTTCTCGCAGAACCAGTTGTTGTTTTCCTCGTTGGCTTTGTCGACCAGGATGAAGCCCGGCTCGGCGTAGTCGTAGGTGGAGGTCATGATCAGGTCCCACAGCCGGCGGGCCTTGATGGTCTTGTAGACCCGGCAGGCGACCAGGCCCTGGTCGTTGACGATGTAGCCGCGGTGGGTGGGCCATTCGCGCCAGATGATGTTGTCGGCGCTGTGCACGTCCAGGCCGTCGGCCGCCGCCTCGTGGCTGGCGACCGGGAAGGCGAGCTGCCAGTCGCTGCCGGCCTTGACCGCCTCGATGAACTCGCGCGTGACCAGCAGCGACAGGTTGAACTGGCGCAGGCGGCCGTCCTCGCGCTTGGCGCGGATGAAGTCCACCACGTCCGGGTGGCCGACGTCGAAGGTGGCCATCTGCGCGCCGCGCCGCCCGCCGGCCGACGACACGGTGAAGCACATCTTGTCGTAGATATCCATGAACGACAGCGGCCCGGAGGTGTACGAGCCGGCGCCGGTCACGTAGGCGCCGCGCGGGCGCAGGGTGCTGAATTCGTAGCCGATGCCGCAGTTGTGGATCACCAGCAGGCCGCTGCTGCCGGCCAGGTAGTTGTTGTGTTTCTCGACCGTGAAGTCGTAGAAGGTTTCGGGCAGGTCCAGGCCGCGCTCGATGGCCTCGACCGGCCGCAGGCAGCGGGCAAAGTCGATCAGCGGCGCCAAGGCCGGGAAGCTCTGTGCCCAGCGGTCCAGCCACACGCGGCTGACCACGGCCTGGCGGTGGTAGCCGTGGTAGAAGCCCAGGCGCTGGCGCTCCTGGTGGCCAAGCTCGGCTTCCAGACTCGCCAGCGCGGCGTGCAGGTCGGCCGGCATGACGTAACGGTCGTACTGACCGGCCTGGCTGGCGTGGTCGTGAATGCGCTGACGCTTGCCACTGTCGGCCATGTACGCCGCCAGTGCGGCCAGGAAGGCCGAGTCGCTGATTTTCAGCATGGCGCCGCCGCTGTCGCGCACCGTGTGGCCGTTGTAGTCGTGCTCGCGCGGCTGGCGCACGGTGAGCCCGGCGTGCACGCCGAACAGGCCGAGCAGGGCTTTCAGTTCCGCGGCAAACACGGCGTTTTGCGTGGCGAGCGTTACGCTGCCGCGCTCGCGGCAGACCGTGCCGTCGGTGTCGATCAGGCCGGCCAGGAACGGCAGGAAGTGGCGCTCGGGATGGCGTGCGATCCAGTCCGGCACGCGCAGATGGGCGGTCTTGGCGCCGATCTGCCAGTCGATCAGTTCCGCCGCCCGGCTGGCGGCAAAACTCGCGACGGCAAAATCCCACACCGGGGTGCCGTTGCGGGTGCTGGTGGCCACCACCTGCGCGCGGCTGCCACAAAAGGCCTGGAAGAACGCGGCGTAGCGCTCGACCACCTCGCGCTCGGCGGCGCGGATCTTGAACACCAACCGTTGGCCCAGGGCCGCTGCGCGCTGCTGCCAGGCGCTGCGGCTTGGCCGGTAGCTGTGGCGTTTTTCGTAGGCGCAGCCATCCCCCAGATGGGCGCCGGCAAACCAGGCCTCGTGCTGCGCCTGCGCGTCGGCCCGCCAGGGGAAGCAGTGCTGCACCAGGGCGTCCGACAGCCGGACCTCGTCGGCGCGCTGGTAGCCCAGGGCACCGTCCCGGTACACCAGCACCGGGTGGCGGATCGAGGTCTTCAGGGCCACGCCGTTGGCGCGCAGTTCGATGTTGTCCGCGCGCGGCACGTGGGTGGTCAGGTGGCGCTCGATGCGGCGCATCTCGAAGCGCCGGGCGCTGCGGTCGTAGGCCAGGATTTGCGCGTGCTTGCCTTGCGCCGCCTGCTGGGCGCTGACCAGTCCCTGGTCGGTGAACACCCAGGTGTCCGGCGCGACGCAGCCGGCTTTGAGCGTAAGCCCGGCCTCGTGGACTTTCTGCAGGATGTCGTCCATCGAGTCCTCGACGGTGCCGGACACGGTGCAGTTGATGGTGGAGGTGGCCGGTTTGTGCTCCAGGGCGCCGGCGTTGGAGGTGATGCGCCCGGCCGGGATGGCGCCGCGGCGCAGCGCCCACAGGAAGCGCTCGTACCAGTGCTCGCGCAGGTCCGGGGCTTCGGCGTCGGCCAGGGCGCGCGCCACGCGCTGGTAGGTCTCGTCCACGCTGCGGTCGATGACCGTGCCGTCCTTGGCCTTGAGGCGGTATTTCTTGTCCCAGATGTCCAGCGAGGCTGGCTGGACCGGGACGTCTGCGCTATGGGCGACTGCGTGAATGGCGACCACCTTGTTCATCGGTGTGGGGGCTCCCTGGCGTTATTTTTGCGGGTCGGGATGTGGATGCGACGTCCCCGATCAGCGCCTTGGGGCGCCGACTGGCAAACACAACATCTTGTGAAGTCGCGGGGACATTACGCGCCCCGGGGGAGGGCCGTCAACGGCTTCGGGAATTAAATTTTTATTATTTTAATAACAGACAGTTATATTTATTTCATGGAAGCCTGTCGAGGCATTCCAGCGCCTCGCCGGGCGTCATTCAAAAAGCCTTTGCTCACAATATGTTGTGAGCGGGGTGGCTCAGAAGGTCAGGTCTGCGGCAGCAGTTGCCGGAAGTTTTCCAGCATCGGCAGGTCCGGCAGGAACTGCGGCTGCGCGCGCGAATCCGGCTGCGCGATGGCCAGCAGGTGGCCGATGCCGAAGTCGCGCGCTGCCCGCAGCACGTACGCGTTGTCGTCAACAAGCAAGGTGCGGGCCGGATCAAAACCCTGCTGCGCCTGCAGCCTTGGCCAGAAATCCGGCGCTTCCTTGGGCAGGGCCAGATCGTGGGCGCAGATGATCTGGTCCAGCCAGGCGGCCAGGCCGGTGCGTTCCAGCTTGAAATCGAGCCCGCTGCGGTGCGAGTTGGTGACCAGCACGCGCCGCTTGCCGGCGGTGCCCAGCCAACCCAGAAATTCCGGCACCTGCGGGCGCAGACCGATCAGGTGCGCCAGTTCGGTGTTCAGGGCCGCCACGTCGAGCTCCAGCAGCTCGCTCCAGTAGGCCATGCAGTAGAAATCGAGCGTGCCGCGACGGCGCTCGGCCTGGCCGTGGATGACGCTGCGCGCCTCGTCCAGGCCCAGCCCGCGCCGCTCGCCCCAGGTGCGCGGCAGATGCTCGAACCAGAACGCGTTGTCGTAGTGCAGGTCCAGCAGCGTGCCGTCCATGTCCAGCAGCACGGTGTCGATGGCGGTCCAGTCGATCACGACGGCGTGCCGATCAGGCCGGCCAGGCGCGGGGCCAGTTCTTCCCCGGCGGCGATACGGACGGTCTTGCGCCGCCCGCTGCTGCCGCTGGCAACACACAGCGCACTGCGCGGCAGCTCAAGTCGATCGGCCAGAAAGCCGACCAGCGCGGCGTTGGCGGCGCCGTCCACCGGCGGCGCGGTCAGCCGCAATTTGAGACGACCATCGTGCAGGCCGGCCAGTTCGGTGCGCGCCGCCCGCGGCTGCACCAGAAGATGGAGCAGCCAGCCGGCGTCCTGACGGCGATACGGCGCGGCGTTCAAAGCCCCTGCACCATGACGCGTGCCGCCAGCAGAATGAACGGCTGCACGAGCAGGATGCTGACCAGCTGCACCACCACCAGCGCCAGCAGCACCGAGAAATCCATGCCCCCCAGCGGCGGGATGATCCGGCGTAGCGGTGCCAGCAGTGGTTCGGTCAGTTGTTCGAGCAGGCGCAGCATGGGGTTGTAGCCGCCGCCAGCGGCGACCACCCAGCTGGCGATGGCGCGCACGATCAGCAGCGCGCTCAGGGTCAGCGTGAGCAGCGACAGGGACTGCGCCACGGCCATCAGCAGCGCGCCGATCAGGCCCGGCAGATAGCCGCGCAGGCCGCTGAGCGCGTAGACCTCCAGCAGCTGCACCAGCAGCAGAAGCACGACCAGCGCCGGCTCGACCCGCGAGCGCATCGGCAGCACGCGGCGCACCGGTTTCAGTACCGGCTGCGTGGCCTTGTAGACGAACTGCGACAGCGGGTTTCGAAAGTCGACATCCATGGCCTGGAACAGCAGCCGCAGCAGCACCAGCGCCGCGTACAGCCCGAATGCGGTCTGCACCAGGAACAGGCCGGCCTGGGTGAGGGGTGAATAGACCATGCTTCAGCCCTGCGCCTGTCGGGCCAGTTCGCCGGCCCGCCGGTTGGCGGCGCCGATTGCCTCGTGAAACAGCGCCGCAAGTCCGCCCGCCTGCAGCACGTCGAGTGCCGCCTGGGTGGTGCCGCCCGGCGAGGTGACCTGCACCCGCAGGGTGGCCGGGGCATCGCTGCTTTGGGTGGCCAGTACCGCCGAGCCGAGCGCCGTCTGCAAGGTCAGCTTGCGCGCCACCTCGGGGGCGAGGCCCAGCGCCACACCGGCCTGTTCCATGGCTTCCATGACGGCAAAAAAGTACGCCGGGCCACTGCCGGACACCGCGGTGACGGCATCCAGCTGCGCCTCGTCGGGCACCCACAGCACGGCCCCTACAGCACGCAGGATGTGTTCCGCCTGCTCGCGCTGCGCGGCGCTGGCCCGGGCATTGGCGTGCAGCGCACTGATGCCCTGGCGCACCAGCGCGGGAGTGTTGGGCATGCAGCGCACGACCGGGAAATCGCCGCCCAGCCAGGTGTCGATGTCGGCTTCGGTAACGCCGGCCACGATCGACACGATCAACGGCCGCGCGGCGCCAAAATGCACTGCCAGCGCCTGGCTCACGGATTTGAGCACCTGCGGCTTGACCGCCAGCACCACCACGCTGGCGCCGCCGACCAGGTCCCCGCCGTGCGGGGCGGTCAGCATGCCGAACTCGTTTGCCAGCGCCTCGCGGCGGCCGGCGTCGGGTTCGGCGGCGGCCAGGCGCTCGGCCGGTGTGCCGTCGGCCATCAGTCCGCCGAGCAGCGCGCGGCCCATGTTGCCGCCGCCGATGAAGACGATTTCGCCTGCCATGCCGATTGTCCTTTCTGAACCCGTATCAATGCCGCGCCGGGCGCGGTCCGAACAGGGCGGTGCCGATGCGCACCACGGTGGCGCCTTCGGCGACGGCCGCTTCCAGATCACCGCTCATGCCCATCGACAGCGTATCCAGGGCAAAGCCCTGCCGACGCAGTTCCAGCCACAGCTCGCGCAGCGCACGCAGGGGCCGGCGCTGGCTGTCGAAATCCGCCACTGGCGCCGGCACGGCCATCAGTCCACGCAGGCGCAGCTGTGGCAGCGTCATCACGGTTCGCGCCAGACCGGCCGCTGCGCACGGGGCCAGACCGGTCTTGCTGGGCTGGTCGTCGATATTGATCTGCAGGCACACGTTCAGGGGCGGGCGACCGCTCGGACGGGCCTGGGCAAGACGCCGCGCCACGTGTTCTGACGCCAGCGTGTGTACCCAGTCGAAACGGCGCGCCACCTGGGCTGCCTTGTTGCCCTGAACGGCACCGATGAAGTGCCATTCGAGGTCAAGGTCAGCGCAGGCGTCCAGTTTCGGGCATGCTTCCTGCAGGTAATTTTCGCCGAAGGCGCGCTGGCCCAGCGCGGCCAGCTGTCGAATGTGCTCCACTGGCTGGGCTTTGCTCGCCGCCAGCAGCGAAACACTGCCCGGCAGTCGTCCGTAATGCTGCAGGGCGATGCGCAGACGCTCCTGGACAGTCCACCAGTGCGCGGCCAAAGACATTAAAGAATTTGCAGCAGTGGCAGATGTAATGGCATAACCCTACTGTCGGATCGCGGCGCAGTATAGCAGCGGCCCCCACCACCCCCCGGGCCCGGGGGGCGTTTGCGAGGTGTATCGACCGAATGGACATCACAGAACTGCTGGCATTTACCGTCACCAATCTGGCGTCGGACCTGCACTTGTCGGCGGGCATGCCGCCAATGATTCGTGTCGATGGCGACGTGCGCCGGCTCGACCTGCCGGCGCTGGACCACACCCAGGTCCACGACATGGTGTACGACATCATGAACGACCGCCAGCGCAAGGATTACGAGGAGTTCCTGGAAACCGACTTCTCGTTCGAGATCCCCGGCCTGGCCCGGTTCCGCGTCAATGCCTACAACCAGCACCGCGGTGCGGCGGCGGCATTCCGTAACGTTCCGAGCAAAATTCTGAACCTTGAGGAACTCGAAGCGCCACAGAGCTTCGCCGAACTGGCGATGCTGCCGCGCGGCATCGTGCTGGTCACGGGACCGACCGGTTCGGGCAAGTCGACCACCCTGGCGGCCATGGTGGACGAGAAGAACCGTGCCGAATATGGCCACATCGTCACCATCGAAGACCCGATCGAGTTCGTGCACGAGAGCAAGCGCTGCCTGATCAACCAGCGCGAGGTGCATCGCGACACGCTGGGCTTCAGCGAGGCGCTGCGTTCGGCCCTGCGCGAGGACCCGGACACCATCCTGGTCGGCGAGATGCGCGATCTGGAAACCATCCGCCTAGCCCTGACCGCTGCCGAAACCGGGCATCTGGTGTTCGGCACCCTGCACACCAGTTCGGCTGCCAAGACCATCGACCGGATCATTGACGTGTTCCCGTCCGGCGAGAAGGACATGGTGCGCTCCATGCTGTCGGAGTCGCTGCGCGCGGTGATCGCCCAGACCCTGCTCAAGCGCATCGGCGGCGGGCGCACCGCCGCCCACGAAATCATGATCGGCACACCGGCCATCCGCAACCTGATCCGCGAGAACAAGGTGGCGCAAATCTACTCGGCCATCCAGACCGGTCAGGGGCATGGCATGCAGACGCTCGACCAGTGCCTGCAAAAGATGGTCACGCACCGCAAGGTGAGCCGGGAAGACGCCGCCGCACGCGCAGTCAACAAGGATCTGTTCCGCTAGCCGGCACCTGCCGCGCCGCGCTGCCCACCAACCCGGAGCCTGCCGTGATCGACTTCGCCTCCCTGCTGCAGATGATGGTCGACCAGAACTCGTCGGACCTGTTCGTGACCGCGGGCGTCGCGCCCAGCATCAAGACCCACGGCGCCGTGAAACCGGCCTGTGAGGAAAAGCTCAACGCCGAGCAGGCGCGCGAGATGTGCTACGGCGTCATGAACGAGCGCCAGCGCACGCAGCTGGAGAACACCTTCGAGTGCCAGTTCGCCATCTCGGCCCGCGGGATTGGCCGTTTTCGGGTCAGCACCTTCATCCAGCGTGGCAACGTCGGGATGGTGGTGCGCAAGATCGAGACCCACATCCCGACCCTGGAAGAACTCCAGGTTCCGATGGTGCTGCGCGAAATCTCCATGATCAAGCGCGGTCTGGCCTTGATGGTGGGCGGCACCGGCACCGGCAAATCCACCACGCTGGCGGCCATGGTCGGCTACCGCAACCACAACAGCAGCGGCCACATCATCACCATCGAGGACCCGGTCGAGTACCTGCACGACCACGCCGGCTGCATCATCACCCAGCGCGAGGTGGGCGTGGACACGATGTCCTTTGAGGACGCGCTCAAGAACACCCTGCGTCAGGCGCCGGACGTGATCCTGATCGGCGAGATTCGCGCCCGCGAAACCATGGAGCACGCCATCGCCTTCGCCGAAACCGGCCATCTGTGTCTGGCGACGCTGCACGCCAACAACGCCAACCAGGCGCTGGACCGCATCATCAACTTCTTCCCCGAAGAACGCCGTGGGCAGTTGCTGATGGACCTGTCGCTGAACCTGCGGGCCATCGTCTCGCAGCGCCTGCTGCCGACCGCAGACGGCACCGGCAGACGGGCGGCCGTGGAGGTGATGCTGGCCAGTCCGCTGATCTCGGACATGATCCGCAAGGGCCTGGTGCACGAGATCAAGCCGATCATGGCCCGCTCGAACGAGCTTGGCATGCGCACTTTCGATCAGGCCCTGCACGCCCTGTATGGCGAAGGCATCATCACCTACGACGAAGCCATCGCCAACGCCGATTCGGCCAACGACCTGCGCCTGCTGATCAAGCTCGAGCGGGATGGCTCGGCCGCCCAGATGGCGCAGGACTCGCAGAAATTCTCGCTCAAGCAAGAGGTCAAGGCCGAACCGGCGCCGCTGGTGTTCAGCCGGCCGCTGCCGATGGCGGCCCGGCCGGGCGAAGGGCAGAACAGCTAGAACGCACCCGGTTCAGCGCCCCGGCACGCGCGCCAAGGCCGCCCGCGCCTCGGCCAGAAAATCCCGCACGATGCTGCCGGCTGGCTTGATGTCGTGCACCCCGCCGCAGCTCTGCCCGGTCGGCAGGCAACCGCGGTCCGGGTCGTCGCTGGTGCCCAGCAGGTCCAGCACGCCCGCCTGCCGGGACACCTCCATCTGCTGCGGAAACGGCAGGATGTCCGCCTCGCGGCCGACCCAGGAATCCGTGTAGCTGTTGCGAAAGCCGCGCATCTGCTTGCCGCTGTAACAGCGCGTGAGCGTGGTGTCGCTGGCCTCGGCGGCGACGATGCGCTGTTTCCAGGAATCGACCGCACGGGCCTCGTCGCTGGCGATGAAGCGCGTGCCCAGCACCACGCCCTGCGCGCCCAGGGCCAGCGCCGCCACCAGCTGGCTGCCGTGGGCGATGCCGCCGGCCGCCAGCACCGGCGTGTCGCCGGCCACCGCCACGACTTGCGGTATCAAACTCCAGGTGCCGATGTTGCCGGTGTGCCCGCCGGCATCCGTGCCCTGCGCCACGATGAAATCGACCCCGGCCGCCACCACTTTTCGCGCGTGCCGCGGCGCGCCGATCATGGCGCCGACTTTCATGCCGGCCCGGCGCAGCTGCGGCAAAAGCTCCACCGGCAGGCCCAATGCCGACAGGAAGATCGGGCAGCCCTCGTCCATCATCACGTCGAGCTGGGCGTCGAACACGCCGGCCATCGGCACCAGCAGGTCGAGCGCCCACGGCTTGCTGGTGAGCGACTTGATCTCCTGGATGTGCTCGCGAATCTGCGCCGGCTCCAGGCCGGCGGCGCCGTACACGCCAAGACCGCCCGCGTTGCTGACGGCAGCGACCAGCCTGGGCCACGACACACCGCCCATGCCCGCCAGCACGACCGGCAGGTCCACGCCGATGCGTTCGCAAAACGGGGTTCTGAATTCGCTTGTGCCCACGCGCCACCTCAGACCAGATAAAAATCGAGCAGGGTCGGGATGTAATCGTTCAGCACGCTGATTTTCTGGCGCGCGATGCGCCAGTGGGCGCCCTCGCGGCGCAGCGTGTGCTGGTAGTGGCCAAAGTAGGCCTGCGACTGCGCCCGCCAGTGGTAGTCCACCCGAAAGGCCGCAAACAGCCGGATCGCATCGTCGCCGGCTTCGTCCACCTGGATGTTGGTGATGGCGTGACAGGTACGCGGCATGGGGTCGGACGCCACCGACGTGCCCGACTGCACGCGCCACACCCGGTCCGCCAGGCGCGAGCGCAGGTCGTAGTAGATCAGCGACACCTGCGTGTCCGGATCTTCGGTCTGGCGCTGTTCGCTCAGCCAGGCCGGCACCCAGTACTCGCAATCTTCGGTGAACAGGTCCAGCCAGTCCTGCCAGCGGCGCTCGTCGAGCAGCCGGCCCTGGCGGTACAGCAGCGCGCTGCCGGTCGTGAGCGCCTGCTGCGGGCTCATGCCGAGACCTCGCTGGCCAGCCCCGCCCGCAGGCGCCGCGCCCACTCGCGATACGAGCCATGGAACACGGTCTCGTCCTGCACGTCCGAGCGTCCGCTGGACGAGGTCAGCGGCGTGATGCCGATCTGGCGCGCGAACTCGTCCGGCCCCTGAATCACCTGGCCCAGCCCGCGCAGATGGCCAAGGCCAACCGCCGGGCCGCCGCGCGCCGCAAGACCGGCCTGAACCGATTCGTACACGCGCGAGTCGTCCGGCGTGGCCAGGCCGGTCGGGTTGAAGAAATCCTCGAACTGATGAATCCGCAGCTTGCGCTGGTCGGCCGGCTCGCCCCGGGGGCCGATGCAGTAACTGCGCATCTCGGTGCGGTCCACCGCCAGCGGGCGCATGACGCGCATCTGGATGCAGGCGTTGCACGAGAACTGCAGGTTCGGGAACACAGTGAAGTTGATGGTTTTGAGCATCATGTCGGCGCGCTGCTGGCCGACGCGGGCCTTGAGCGCGTCGTACTGGCGGTACAGCGGACGCACCTCGGGGTTGGCGGTGTGGATCCAGATCGCACCGTGACCGTTGGCAAACGTGTAGCTGCCCGACGGGATGGCCGGATCGACGAAATCGGCAATGTCGATGTTGCGAAAGCTGCTGCCGCCACTGGCGCGCGAGGCGGCGATGTTCATGAAGCTCGGGTGGGTCGAGGTCAGGTGGTAGGCGTCCAGGCAGTTCTCCAGCTGCATCTTCCAGTTGGCGTCGTAGGTGTAGTACGAGCGGCCGGGGATGACTTCGGTGCCTTGCTCGGACTGGTCGACGATCATGTCCAGGAACACGCTGATGCCGGCCAGGTGTTCTTGCAGCGGCGGCACGTCCGCGTTCAGGCTGCCGAACAGAAAGCCGCGGTAGTTGCCAAAGCGCGCCAGCGGCGGCAGGCGCGTGTCGGCCTGCTCGAAATGCGACGGATACGCCCCCTGCGCGCGGTCCTTGACCAGCACGCAGTCGCCGCGCGCGTCGAAGGTCCAGCCGTGATACGGGCAGACGTGGAACTTGCGGTTGCCCGACTCGCTCTGACACACCGCCGCACCCTTGTGCGGGCACACGTTCAGGAAGGCGCTGATCGTGCCCTTGTCGTCGCGGTGCAGCAGCACCGGCTGGCGGCCGATCCAGGTGGCCAGGTAGTCGAGGGGCCTTGGCAGCTGCGTTTCGTGCGCCAGGAACACCCAGTGGCGCTCGAACACGTGGCGCATTTCCAGCTCGAACAGCGCCGGGTCGCGGTACACGTCGCGGTGGACGTCGAACACGCCGGCCGCCGGGTCGTCGCGCAGGTAGCGCTCCGGCACCGGCAGGGCGCTGTCGTGGATGGCGTTCATGGGCTTCTCCTCAAGTTCGCGGGCGGCGATCCACCGCTGCGACGGTTGTTGTCGGGCGCGCGCCATCCCTGGCGCCGCAACTTTAACGATCGTAAGGTTAGCGCCGCAAGGGCGCCGTACTGGCGCTATGCTTGACCGGGCCCGCGCCGCTGCGTCCGGCGCACCGCTCATGTGGCTACGGACGGCCCGCCCATAACGCCGAGGAGAAACACGCCATGAACCAGCCCCGTGACTTCGAACTGCCGGTCGGCATCCGCCCCGACCAGTGCCCGCCGGACGAGTGGCAGACGCGGGTGGAACTTGCTGCCGCCTACCGGCTGGCCGACCGCTTCGGCTGGTCGATGCTGATCTTCAACCACATCACCGCCCGCGTGCCGGGCAAGGAAGACCATTTCCTGATCAACAACTTCGGTCTGATGTACGACGAGATCACGGCCTCGAACCTGCTCAAGATCGACCTGGACGGCAACCTGGTCGGCGATTACGTCGGCGAGACGCGCGTGAACCGCGCCGGCTACGTCATCCACAGCGCCATTCACGCCGCCCGCCACGACGTGGGCTGCGTCATGCACACCCACACCGTGGCCGGCGAGGCGATCGCCACCTGTGCCACCGGGCTGCTGCACGTGAACCAGGACTCGATGCAGCTGACCGGCCAGGTGGCTTACCACGAGTTCGAGGGCCTGGCCGTCGACGACAGCGAGAAGCAGCGTTTGGTGGCCGACTTTGGCGACAAGAAAGTGCTGATACTGCGCAACCACGGCATGCTGACGGCTGGCGCCAGCGTCGGCGAGGCCTTCATGCTGATGTGGCTGCTGGAGCACGCCTGCCGGGTGCAGGTGGCGGCGCTGTCCATGGGCCAGCCGCTGCACGGCGCGCCGGACGTGCTCGGCCGCATTGCCGATCTGGTGCCCACCCAGCAGGGCATCATCACGCCGACGGGCCTGGGCGGGCTGCCGTACCGGTCGCTGATGCGCTGGCTGGACCGGCAGGATGCGAGCTATAGGAATTGACCCGGACTTCGGGCGTTTTTCAACAGGGAGGAGTTGCCATGCCACTGGCCAGATTCGTGCTGATCTTCACCGGCATTTCGTTTTTCGGATATGCCATCGCCTGCTTTCTGTTCCCGGTCGAAGTAACCGGCCGCTTCACCGGCTACGGCCTTGAAGCCGCCGCCGGGCTGGTCGAGGCGCGTGCCATGTACGGGGGCCTGCAGGCCGGGTTCGGGCTGTTTTGCCTGCTGGCCGGGTGGCGGCGGGAATGGACGGTGCCGGGCCTGACGGCCATCGCGCTGGTGATGGGCGGCCTGGTTCTGACACGCAGCATCGCCATGGGCATACACGGTCCCGCCGGGGCGAATCCGGGCGCCGCCATTTACGAGGGCATCACCACCGCGCTGGCGGTGCTGGCGCTGATGCGCCTGCGCGGCCTGCGGGAGGGCGTGCGATGACCTTCGCGCAGCGTCTGGTTTTTTTGATGATTGCCGTCAGCGGCGCAGCCGGAGCCGATCCCATGCAAGACGTTCTCGCAGTCGACGATGCCCGCACTGCCGCCCTCGTCGCCGCCGACCGGCCGGCACTGGACCGCACACTGGCTCGCGAGCTGCGCTACGTGCACAGCAACGGCCTGACGCAGGACCGGGCCACGTACCTGGACGCCGCGGTCGGTGGCGCCATGCAGTACCGCGTCATCAAGCCGCTGGCGCGTCAGGCGCGTGCGCTGTCGGACACGGTGACGCTGCTGACCGGCAGCAACCACGTGGAAGTGGTGCTCAACGGCAAGCCGCTGCAGGCCGACGTGCTGTACACGGCCGTCTATGTGCAGGAAGGCGGCGCCTGGAAAATGACGGCCTGGCAATCCACGCCGGCACCAGCCGGCCAATAGCGCCTCAGCGCTGCGGCGCGTGCTGGATCGTTGGCCGCCCGGCAAAGGCGGCCAGCGCCGCCGCCACGCTGGCGAACTCCTGCAACTGATCCAGCGTGGCCAGGGTCGGGCGGATCAGGTGCAGGCTGCCGTGGTGAGCGGCGGCGAGCGCGTCCTGCGGGCGCAGCCAGCGAAAATCCACCGCCTCGACGCCATCGATGCGCACCGTATGGCAGTGATTGGCGTCGGCGACGAAGAACCAGGTCGCGAAGCGTCGGGGCTGGCCCGGCGGCGTGGTCCAGTGCGCGACCTCGACCAGGCCCTGCGCCGCCAGGGTGATGCCGGCTTCCTCGTAGGCCTCGCGCACGGCCGCCGCGCAAGGCGCCCGCTGCGCCCCGTGACGGTGATCGTCGGCATCGATACGACCACCCGGAAACACCCAGGCGCCGGGCGCGAACGCCAGCGCCGGGCTGCGCTGCAGCAGCAGCACTTCGAGGCCATGCGGACCATCGCGCAGGGGGGCGACGGTTGCGGCCGGTTGCGGCTCGCTGTTCACCGGCCGGCACCGTATCGCAGCCGGTACCACGCGCCGCCCACGCGCTCGTGCAGCGCGAGCACGGAGCGCTGCAGGGCGACCGCGTCCGGCAGCCAGTCGATTGCGGCTTGATGGCGACGTGCCGGTACCAGGGTTGGCGCCGGCACCACCGTGAACCCGGCCTGCTCGAAGATGGCCACTGCGCGGGGCAGATGCCAGGCGTGGCTGACCAGCGCGATGCGGTCGATGCCGGCGGGGGCCAGCATGTCCCGCGCATAGCGGGCGTTGTCGTAGGTGGTCAGCGCACGGCCCTCGACCCAGCGTGCCTGCACGCCCCAGTCGAGCAGGGCCTGGGCCATGAACTGGGCGCCCGGCCGCTGGCCGTTCAGGGTGCCGTCGGTCACCAGCACCGGCAGCCCGCTGTCGCGGGCCAGGCGCGCGCCATAACGCAGGCGCTCCAGGGCCAGGGGCGACACGGTGCCGCCGCCGTAGTCCGCCAGATCGCGCTGCGCGCCGCTGCCCAAGATGACGATGGCCTGCACCTGACTCATCTGCTGCGCATCGACCGGCGGGTAGCGGCTGAGCGAATCGAGCAGTGCATCGCTGACCGGGCCGCACGAGAGCACCAACACCAGCGCCGCACCGCCAAGGCCGAGTCCTCGCGCCAGCCGCGGCCTGAGCCGCGCGGCAAGCGCCGTTGCCAGCATCAGTACCGCAAACAGCCCCGGCGGCTTGATCAGCGCCGCCAGCACCTTGACGGCGTAGAACTCCACGCTCAGGCCACGGCGTGGCCGGCCGCCTGCAAATCGGCGTGGTAGGACGAGCGCACCAGCGGTCCACTGGCGACGTTGGCAAAGCCCATCTGGCGGCCGCGCTCGGCCAGATCGGCAAAGGTCTGCGGCGTCACGTAGCGGCGCACCGGCAAGTGATGCGCCGACGGCGCCAGGTACTGGCCGATGGTCAGCATGTCCACGTCGTGGGCGCGCAGGTCGGCCATCACCGTGAGCACCTCGTCATCGGTTTCGCCCAGGCCCAGCATCAAGCCGGACTTGGTCGGCAGCTGCGGCAGGGTGGCCTTGCAGCGCCGAAGCAGCGCCAGCGACCCGGCGTAATCGGCGCCCGGCCGGGCCGCCGCATACAGGCGCGGCACGGTCTCGATGTTGTGGTTGAACACGTCCGGCGGCGCGGCGGCCAGGATGTCGATGGCGACATCGATACGGTGGCGAAAATCCGGCACCAGCACCTCGATGGTGGTGCCCGGCGAGGCCGCCCGCACGGCGCGGATGCAGTCCACGAAATGGCCGGCACCGCGATCGGGCAGGTCGTCGCGGTCCACCGAGGTGATGACCACGTACTTCAGCCCCAGCGTCGCCACCGCGTCGGCCAGATGCGCCGGCTCCTGCGGGTCGAGCGGGTCCGGGCTGCCGTGCGCCACGTCGCAGAACGGGCAGCGGCGGGTGCATTTGTGGCCCATGATCATGAAGGTCGCCGTGCCCTTGCTGAAGCACTCGCCGATGTTCGGGCAGGAGGCTTCCTCGCACACCGTGTGCAGGGCGTTCTCGCGCAGCAGGGTCTTGACGCGCTGGAAGTTGGGACTCGTGGACAGACGCACGCGCAGCCACTCGGGCTTGCGCAGCACCTCCCCGACCGGCTCCACCTTGACCGGGATGCGGGACACCTTGTCCAGGCCGCGCTGGCCGAGTTTGCGGGGGCTTGTCACAGGATCAATCCGGCTGAAAATCACGGGTGGTCAAGTGTACTGCGCGGGGCTTACAGTCCCGGCGGTCGTAGCAATAACAGGGAGGAGGCAGGCATGGAATCGCTGATCGCCGCCACGGCGCTGTTTCTTGGCATGCACTGGATCGTGTCCGGCAGCCCGCTGCGGGATGTCATCGTCAAACGCACCGGCGAGGGGCCGTTCAAGGCCGGCTTCGCGCTGATCATCACTGTCAGCATCGCCTGGATGGGCTGGGCCTATGCTCACGCGCCGTACGTCGAAACCTGGGGTACGGCAGCCGGCTTCAAGCCACTGAGCTGGGTGTTGATGGCGCTGGCGTTCGTCCTGCTTGGCGTCAGCGCGACAGCGAAAAATCCCACCACCCTGGGCAGCGTGCCGCCGGATCAGGTGCAGGCGCGCGGCATCGTGCGCATCACCCGCCATGGCGGGCTGTTTGGCCTGGGCCTGTGGGGCCTGGCGCACTTTCTGGTCAACGGCGACTGGGCCTCGCACCTGCTGTTCGGCAGCTTCGCCTTCCAGGGCCTGATCGCGCCGCTGAACCTGGACCGCAAGTACCGCAAGCGTCATGGAGCGGCCTGGGAGTCGTTCGCCCGGCAGACGTCCTATTTGCCGTTCGTCGCCATCGCGCAGGGCCGCAATCGCCTCGTACTCGGTGAGATCAACTGGATAGCCGTGGCGGTGGCGCTTGGCCTTTACGCGCTGACGTTCGCGAACCACCAGGCGTGGTTCGGCGCCTCGCCATTCTGAGTCCAGCGGGGCGTCCCTGCCCCGTGGCTGCGCCTCAGTTGCTCACGCCCTGCGCGTCGCGGCTGTCGAACACCTGCTCCAGCACCTTGATGCCGTTGATGGCGGTCGGGAAACCGACGTAAACCGCCTGCTGCGACACGGCTTCGACCACCTGTTCGCGCGTGCAGCCGATGTTCAGCGCCACGTTGGCGTGCAGCTTCAGTTCCAGTTCGGCGCCGATGGCGGTCAGCACGGCCACGTTCAGCAGCTCGCGTGTTTTCGGGTCCAGGCCCGGCCGCGACAGCACGTCGCCGAGCACGAACTCCATCGCCTGGCGGGCCATGTGCGGGGCCACCTTGGTCAGGGTTTTCATCACCGAGTCGGTGACGCTCGGCCCGTTGGAGAACTCGGCGATCTTGGCCTGGCCCATCTTGTAGCGGGTTTCGTTGACGTAGTTGGCGTTGTCGGACATGCGTAATCTCCTCGTCGATGTTTGATTGTCGAACGCGCCGGGCGGGCGCCTGGACACTGTGACACGAAGCGCCGCCCGCTGGCACGCCTGCCCTAGAATGCCGATTCATCTTCTCCTCGTCCGGCCCCCGTAAGCCCATGCCGCCTCGCCTGCTGCTGTGCCTTTTGCTGTGCTCGGTCGCTGGCGCACGCGCCGAAACCGTCGCGCTGCCGCGGCCGGCGGCGCTGGAGCCGGCGGTGCGCTTCTGGAGCCGGGTGTTCAGCGAGGTCGACACGCGCAGCGGCTTTTTGCACGACGACCGGCGTCTGGACGTGGTTTACGAGACCCTGCGCTGGAACGACGACCTGGACCGCGGCGAGCGCCAGGCACTGGTGGAACCGCAGCGGCTGGCGATCCAGAACATCCTGCTGCGTCTGGCCGACGGCAGCGCCGACACCTCGGATCCGCAAGTGCGCCGTGTGCGGGCCTTGTGGCAGGGTGCCTCACCCGACCAATTGCGCGACGCTGCGGGGCGGGTGCGCTTTCAGCTCGGGCAGGCAGATCGCTTCGCCGCCGGCCTGCGCCGCTCCGGCGCCTGGGAAGCGCACATCCGCAGCACGCTGGCCCAGTACGGCGTGCCGCAGGAAATCGGCGCCCTGCCATACGTGGAATCGGGTTTCGACCCGATGGCCGGCTCGCATGCCGGGGCGGCCGGCCTGTGGCAGTTCATGGCCAGCACCGGGCGGCTGTTTCTGCGCATCGACCAGTTTGTGGACGAACGCTACGATCCGCACGCCGCCACCGTCGCCGCCGCCAAGCTGCTGCGTGGCAATTACGACGCGCTGGGCACCTGGCCCCTGGCCCTGACGGCCTACAACCACGGCCGGGCCGGCATGCGCCGGGCAATGGACCAGATGGGCACCGACGATATTGCCACGCTGATCGAGCACTACGACGGACCGGCTTTCGGTTTTGCCTCGCGCAATTTCTACCCGACCTTCCTGGCCGCGCAGGAGCTCTCGTCCACGTCGGAACAGCGCTTCGGCCCGATCGCGAAAGCAGCGCCGGTGCAGGCACGGCTGGTGACCTTGCAGGCGTTCGTACCCCTGCGCGCGGTGGAAACCGGCTTTGGCGTCGATCGCAGCCAGCTGCGCGCGCTCAATCCGGCGCTGCGCAGCGCCGTGTGGGATGAAACCGGGATGCTGCCCAAGGGCTACGACCTGCGCCTGCCGGCAACGTCCGGCGCCAATGCCGAAACCGTCATCGCCGACATCGCCCGGCGCGCCGGACAGGCGGCTCCGGTCAGCGAGTCGCGCCATCTGGTGCGCGCAGGGGAAACCTTGAGCGGCATTGCCGCCCGCCAGGGTGTGACCGCGCGTCAGCTTGCAGACCGCAACGGCCTGAAGCCGACTGCGCAGCTGCGCATCGGCCAGGTATTGAAATTGCCGCCGCGTCCGGTGGGTCGTGTCCCGAGCCTGGAGGCTGCACGCTGAGCCGCCGCAAGCTCGAATAGACCCCTGAGAGACAGCTTTGCGGCGCGATGATCGCCCGGCACAGCCGGGCTCCCACAGCTTTCCGCGGGCGCACAGAATCAGCGGCTTGTCGCCACAGATTCGGGAAGCGCGTCCGCGCACTGCCGGAAACGCCGAATGCTTCAGCGTTGCCCTATCGGTTGCCCCACATGGGTTTGCGCCTCTCGCCGAAGGCCGCCAGTCCCTCGCGCAGGTCCTCGCTCTCCAGCACTTTCTGCCATATCTGCGGGGCCGCCGCCGCCCAGGCCTCACGCGGATTGTGCAGTGTGAATTTCATGCCCTGCTCGGCGCCGGCCGCCGCCAGCGGGGCATTTTTTGCCACGCGGGCCGCGAGCGCCAGGGCCGCCGGCATCAGCTCGGCGTCGGGGACTACCTGATTCAGGAAGCCGATATCCAGCATGTGGCTGGCCGGGTACGGATCGGCTGTGAGGCTCAGTTCCAGCGCCCGGCGGTAACCCACGGTCTTCCACAGGTCGAAGTAGGAAAAATTGGGCACGCCAACCGCGGCCTCCGGCATGCCGAACCTGGCGGACTCGGCCGCCACGATGAGCGAACAGGAATGGGCCAGTGCCAGGCCGCCGCCCATGCAGAATCCGTTGACGGCCGCAATCAGCGGCTTGCGGTCGCCTTCGATGGCCTCGAACAGCGGCTGCAGGTGGTCGATGGCGCCGACCCAGTCCCCGCCGTCCGCGCTGCCGATCCGCATGTTTTCCAGATCGGCGCCCGCGCAAAAGGCCTTGCCGGTGCCGGTCAGAATGCCGACCCAGGCATCCGGGTCGGCATTGAACCGGCGCAGTCCGTCAACGATGGCCTTGGCCAGGCCGGCGTTCAGGGCGTTCATTTTTTGCGGCCGGTTCATGGTCAGAATTGCGACGTGATCGGCCCGCAGTTCGTAGTGAAGCAGCTCATCAGGCATTGCCATTTCTCCTCATGAATATATGTATCCGGACACAACACAAACGCTGCCCGCGGTCGCCGCTAAATTACCCCGAATTTCCTGTCGCGCCCGCATCCTGGCCAGCACTACGATTCACCATTATCGGATATGAAAATTGCCTGTCCCCAGCAGGCCAATCAGACCGATGATGATCAAATAGATGGCGACGATATAGTTCAGCAGGCGCGGTATGACAAGTATGAGAATGCCGGCGATCAGCGATACCAGCGGGGCAAGCATCAGGTTGATGTTCATTGTTGATTCCCTTGATGGTAATGAAATTTAATATAACCAGTGTTTTTATTTCGAATTTTTAATTCTTTCGATCATCACCGGGCAGCCTGCCACAGTCACCCGCTATTGCCCGGACGTGCAGGCCGGCTCGGCACTTTCGGGACAAGCCCGATCACCAACCGGGCCATCGGCGCCTCATCCGGCCCATTTCCAGTCCCTGATCTCCGGCATGTCCTGGCCGTGCGTGTTGATGTACTGCCGATGCTCGATCAGCCTGTCCTTGAGCTGCTGCTTCAGATACAGGCCCTTGTCGCCGGTCTGCGGCAGGCGGTCGATGGCGTCCATCGCCAGGTGGAAGCGGTCCAGGTCGTTTCGCGCCGTCATGTCGAACGGCGTGGTGATGGTGCCCTCCTCCTTGTAGCCGCGCACGTGGATGTTGGCGTGGTTGGTGCGGCGGTAAGTCAGCCGGTGGATCAGCCAGGGGTAGGCGTGGTAGGCAAAGATCACTGGCTTGTCGCGGGTGAACAGCTCGTCGAAATCCATGTCGCTGAGGCCGTGCGGGTGTTCGCTGGGCGGCTGCAGCTTCATCAGGTCGACGACGTTGACCACGCGGATTTTGAGCTCCGGCAGGTGCTCGCGCAGGATCGAGACGGCGGCCAGCGTCTCCAGCGTGGGCACGTCGCCGCAACAGGCCATGACCACGTCCGGCGCCACCGCCTGGTCGTTGCTGGCCCATTGCCAGATGCCGATGCCCTGCGTGCAGTGCTTGACGGCAGCGTCCATCGTCAGCCATTGCGGCGCCGGGTGTTTGCCGGCGACCACCACGTTGACGTAGTGCCGGCTGCGCAGGCAGTGGTCCATCACCGACAGCAGGCAGTTGGCATCCGGCGGAAAGTAGACCCGCACCACCTCGGCCTTCTTGTTGACCACCAGGTCGATGAAGCCCGGATCCTGGTGCGTGAAGCCGTTGTGGTCCTGGCGCCAGACATGGGATGCCAGCAAGTAGTTCAGCGACGCGATCTTGCGCCGCCAGGGCAGGTGCGCGGTCACCGTCAGCCACTTGGCATGCTGGTTGAACATCGAATCCACGATGTGGATGAAGGCTTCATAGCAGTTGAACAGCCCATGCCGCCCGGTGAGCAGGTAGCCCTCGAGCCAGCCCTCGCACTGGTGTTCGCTGAGCATTTCCATCACGCGGCCGCTGGGCGCCAGAAACTCGTCGTTGGGCACGGTCGCGGCGTCCCACTGGCGCTCGGTCGCCTCGAACAGGGCGCCGAGGCCGTTCGAGATCGTCTCGTCGGGGCCAAACACGCGGAAATTGCGCTGCGCCGCGTTCAGCCTGACCACGTCGCGCAGGAACGGCCCCAGCACGCGCGTGTCGCCGATGCCGGGTGCTCCCGGCGCGGGCACAGCCACCGCGTAGTCGCGAAAATCCGGCATGCGCAGGTCGCGCAGCAGCATGCCGCCGTTGGCGTGGGGATTCGCGCCCATGCGGCGGTCGCCGGTGGGCGCCAGTTCCGCCAGCTCCGGTTGCAGGCGACCCTGCTCATCGAAGAGTTCCTCGGGCCGGTAGCTGCGCAGCCACTGTTCCAGCAGGGCCAGGTCCTGCGGATGGGCGTTCGGGTGCAGCGGCACCTGGTGGGAGCGGAAGGTGCCCTCGTTCTGGAGCCCATCGACCAGCTTGGGTCCGGTCCAGCCCTTGGGTGATGCCAGCACGATCATCGGCCAGCGCGGGCGGGTGCGATTGCCGTGCTGCCGCGCCTCCCGCTGGACGTTTCGGATCTGCTCCACGGCCGTGTCCAGCGCCGTGGCCATGGCCTCGTGCATCAGGTCCGGTTCGTCACCTTCGACGAAGTACGGCGTCCAGCCGCAGCCGCGCAGAAACTGCTCCAGCTCCTCGCGCGTGATGCGGGCAAGAATGGTCGGGTTGGCGATCTTGTAGCCATTCAGGTGCAGGATCGGCAGCACCGCGCCGTCGGTGGCCGGATCGAGAAACTTGTTGGAATGCCAGGCCGTGGCCAGTGGACCGGTTTCCGCCTCGCCGTCGCCAACCACGCAGGCGACGATCAGGTCGGGATTGTCGAACACCGCGCCGAAGGAATGGCTGAGTGAATAGCCCAGTTCGCCGCCCTCGTGAATCGAGCCGGGCGTCTCCGGTGCCGCGTGGCTGGGAATGCCGCCGGGAAACGAGAACTGTTTGAACAGCCGCTGAAGGCCGGCCTCGTCCTGGCTGATATCCGGATAGATTTCGCTGTACGTGCCCTCCAGATAGGTATTGCCCACCACCGCCGGGCCACCGTGACCGGGGCCGGACACGTAAATCATGTCCAGATCGTAGTGCTTGATCACCCGGTTCAGGTGCACGTAGATGAAGTTCTGCCCCGGGGTCGTGCCCCAGTGCCCCAGCAGCATGCGCTTCACATCGGTGAGCGCCAGCGGCCGCTTCAGGAGGGGGTTGTCGTACAGATAAATCTGGCCGACCGACAGGTAGTTGGCGGCGCGCCAGTAGGCATCCATCCGGTCGCGCAGTTGCGGGGAAAGTGCGTTGGTTTTCATGGTCCGGGTTGTCCGAATTGAACCGCAGTCATCGTTGCCAAAGGATTTGGGCGGCTTCGAGCGGCACCGCCACGCCGTCCCGGTGCGGGATGAGTCGCGCCGTGTAGTCCGTCGCCGGGCGGGCTGCCGGCACGTCCGCGCGGTAGGCATAGCCGTTTGTCGTACCCACCAGCTGGCGCACGCGCGTCATCGACACCCGCTCCGGTGCACGGCCGTCAAGGCCATCGGCATAAAGCTCGACCCGCACGGCGTGCGGGTCCAGGCCATCCAGATAAGCCTGGATCTCGAACAGGTGCCGCGCGTCGTCGGTCTGTACCTTCGCTTCGCCAAAACGCAGCGCGGTCCATTTTTCGGTCAGCGCGCGCCGCCACGCGACCGTGGCCGCGCTGCTCGCGCCCTGGTCGGCGGCCCGCGCCCGGTAGGCCGCGGCCGCCGGCAGGTAGTACTGCTCCGTGTATTCGCGCACCGCGCGGTCGGTGGAAAAAGACGGGGTCAGGCGCGCCATGCTTTCCCGCATCCGGCGCACCCAGGCGACCGGGATGCCCTGCTCGTCGCGCGTATAGAATTCCGGGATCACTGTGCTTTCAATCAGGTCATAAAGAGCTTCGGCTTCGATCGCGTCCCAGGCCGGATCGCTGTCGTGTTCCTGGCCGTCCCCCAGGGCCCAGCCGACTTCCGGCGTGTAGGCTTCCGCCCACCAGCCATCCAGCTCCGACAGATTGATGCCGCCGTTGACCAGCACTTTCATGCCGCTGGTGCCACAGGCTTCCCAGGGCCGTCGCGGCGTGTTGAGCCACACGTCCACGCCCTGCACCAGTTGCTCGGTCAGGAGCATGTCGTAGTCACTGAGGAAAATCGCGTGGGGACGCACCTCGGGTCGCCGAACGAACTGCGTCCATTGCTGGATCAGGGCCTGACCCGCCGCATCCGCCGGATGGGCCTTGCCGGCCATGATCAGCTGCACGGGGCGCTGCGGATCGCTCAGCAGTCGCAGCAGCCGCTCCGGATCATGCAGCAGCAGGTTCGGCCGCTTGTAGGTCGCGAAGCGGCGCGCGAAGCCGAGCGTCAGGCTGTCCGGGTTGAACAGATGCCGGGCCGCCTCGACCGCCTCGGGCGATGCGCCGGCGGCAGTCAATTGGCGGGACAAGCGCTCGTGAGCGTATTCGATCAGCGCTTGGGTGGAGTCGGTGCGGAACTGCCAGAGCCTGGCATCCGAGACGCGGCGCATGTCCTGCTCCAGCGTCTCGGTCGTTCCCTGCCAGCGGTCTTTCCCGCAGGCCTCGGTCCACAGACGATCGGCCAGGGCCGAGTCCCAGGTCGGCACATGGATGCCGTTGGTCACCTGGCCGACCGGAACTTCGTCGGTCGGCCAGTGGGGAAAGAGTGGCTCGAACAGGTGCCGGCTCACGCGTCCATGCAGGTGGCTCACGCCATTGATGGCGCCGCTGCCACGGATCGCCAGATAGGCCATGTTGAACGGCTCCGATGCATCGTTCGGGTTCAGGCGACCCAGGGCCAGCAAATCGTGGCGTGAAATACCGAGCGCCTGCTCGGCATAGGCCCCGAGGTATTGCTCGATGAGGGCCGGAGCGAAACAGTCGAAGCCCGCGGCCACGGCCGTGTGAGTGGTGAAAAGGTTGCCGGCCCGGGTGACCGCCAGCGCGACCTCGAACGGCTGCCCGGAGGCCTGCATGAAATCATGGGCGCGCTCCAGCACCGCAAACGCCGCATGGCCTTCATTCAGATGGCAGACCTGCGGCTGGATGCCCAGCGCGCTCAGCAACCGCCAGCCGCCGATCCCGAGCAGCAGCTCCTGTTCGAGACGCAACTGCGGCCCGCCGCCATACAGCTCGCTGGTGATGCCGCGGTGCACGGGCAGGTTCGCGGCGTCATTGCTGTCGAGCAGGTACAGCTTCACCCGGCCGACCTGGACCTGCCAGGCGCGCAGCCACACCGAGTAACCGGGCAGCGCAATCTCGAACCGCAACCACTCGCCGTTTTCCTGCCGCAACGGCGTGATCGGCAGCTGTCCGGGGTCGTTGTAGGGAAACAGCGCCTGCTGGGCCCCGTCCTGGTCGATCACCTGGCGAAAATAGCCCTGGCTGTAGAGCAGTCCCACACCGATCACCGGCACGCCCAGGTCACTCGCCGCCTTCAGCTGATCCCCGGCGACGTTGCCCAGCCCACCCGAATAGATGGGCAGGGCCTCGCTCAACATGAACTCCATGCTGAAGTAGGCCACGCAGCCGAGCGGCGATTGCGGGTAGGCCTGTTGAAACCACGCGGGCGCCTGCGCGGCTTCGCGCCGGGTGCGCACCAGCTCGTCGACGTTCTGGCGGAAAACCGGATCGGCCAGCATCTGCCTGATCCGGTCCCGCGAAACCGTCTGCAGAACACCCCAGGGGTTATGCGTGAGTTCCCACAGCACCGGATCCAGCGTTCGCCACACCCGATCGGTGGCGTGATTCCACGACGAACGCATATCCAGGGCCAGTTCGGTCAGCAGGTCGAACCCCTCGATGTCCGTGGGGTGCGGACCGACTTGGGCTGGACTGCTCATGCGCCGCCTTGAATGTTTTCGGTGCGGGTCGCGCGGCGTCTAGGCCGGCGCTGACAGGGCATCGCTCACGATCGTCTGTGCTTCCTGCTGGATGCGGCGCAGATGATCAGCTCCGCGAAAGCTCTCGGCGTAAATCTTGTAGATTTCCTCGGTGCCCGAGGGCCGGGCCGCGAACCAGCCGCCCTGCGTCACTACCTTCAGGCCGCCGATGGCTGCGCCGTTGCCGGGAGCCTGGGTGAGGATGCTCTGGATTTTCTCGCCAGCCAGCTCGTCCGACCGAACCTGCTGTGGCGACAGCTGCGCCAGCATTTTCTTTTGTGCCGGGGTCGCTGACGCCTCGACACGGTCGTACACCGGCTCACCGAACTCGCCCGTAAGCTCGCGGTAGATTTCGCCAGGGTCGCGGCCCATGCGGGCGGTGATTTCGGCCGACAGCAGCGCCGGCACGATGCCGTCCTTGTCCGTGGTCCACACGCTGCCGTCCCGGCGCACAAAGGAGGCGCCGGCGCTCTCCTCGCCGACGAAGCCCAGCGAACCGTCCATCAGGCCGTCCACGAACCACTTGAAACCGACCGGTACCTCATAGAGCCTGCGGCCCAGCTTGGCTGCCACGCGGTCGATCATCTGGCTGCTGACCAGGGTCTTGCCCACCGCCGCCGCCGGGTTCCACTGCGGGCGATTCTGGAACAGGTAGAAAATGGCAACCGACAGATAGTGGTTGGGCGGCAGCAGGCCCGTGCCTTTCGTGACGATCCCGTGCCGGTCGTGATCGGTGTCGCAGGCAAAGGCGATGTCGAAGCGGTCCTTGAGGCCGATCAGGCCCTGCATGGCCCAGGACGACGACGGATCCATGCGAATCTGCCCGTCCCAATCGACGGTCATGAAACGAAAGGTCGGATCGACCACGTCGTTCACCACCGTCAGATTCAGGCGGTAGCGCTCGGCAATCGCGGCCCAGTAATGGACACCTGCGCCACCGAGTGGATCGACGCCCATGCGAATGTTGGCATTGCGAATCACGTCCAGGTCCAGCACGCTGTCCAGATCGCCCACGTACGCGTTCAGAAAATCATGCCGATGCGTGGTGGCGGCACGCAGCGCCTGCTGGAACGGCATTCTTGTCACGCCCTGCAGACCGTCTTTCAGATAGCCGTTGGCCCTGGCCTCGATCCAGCCGGTCACGTCGTTGCCTGCCGGTCCGCCGTGCGGCGGGTTGTACTTGTAGCCGCCACTGTCGGGCGGATTGTGTGACGGCGTGATGACGATGCCATCGGCGAGGCCTTCCGTCCGCCCGTGGTTGTAGGTCAGGATGGCGTGCGAGATCACCGGCGTGGGCGTGAATTCGTCGCGCTGGGCGAGCATCACGTTCACGCCATTGGCCGCCAGCACTTCAAGCGTGCTGACGCGGGCCGGCTCGGAAAGCGCGTGGGTGTCGATCCCCAGAAACAGCGGGCCGCCGATGCCCTGCTGCTTGCGGTAATCACAAATCGCCTGGCTGATGGCCAGCACGTGCCATTCGTTGAAACTGACCTCGAATGAGGAGCCACGATGCCCCGAAGTGCCGAACGCAACGCGTTGCGCCGGCAGCGCAGGATCCGGCGTATCGCTGTAATAAGCCGTGATGAGTCTTGGCACATTCACCAGCATGGCCGACTGGGCGGGCTTGCCCGCCAATGGACTTGTCGTCATTTCCACATCACCCGGGAGTTGGATTTTGCCGCGGCGGCGAGAAGATTGATCAGAGGCAGCGCCCGATTGTAGAGACTGACTGCCGGCTCATCCTGCGCCTGCGGGTCGGCAACGGGCGGCAAGTCTTTTGCCGCTTCGATGGCGGCGGTCAACCGACCGAGAGCCGCCGGCACATCCTGCGCCAGGATTGCCCCCGGCACGGTTCGGCTGTGTCCCATCATGTCCAGTATGGTGAGCGCCACATCGCCAAACATGACGATGTCGCCGTAGTCATCGGTCGTGAATGTGACCAGCATGGCGTACTCCTGGTGTGAAAATCGGTGCCTGCCCGGTCAATCGGGTTGGCCAGCTGATGGTGCAGCGCGCAACAGGGCCGCAAGTTCACAATCGATCAGATCGCCGATGTGTTCGACCGTGAGGTCCGCTACAGGATAGGCCGCGACGTTGCCGGGGTCCAGCGCGTAATGGCCCTGGCGCGGAAAAACGGCGGTCAGCCGATTGCCCCAGGCCGTTTTCATCGCTGCCAGAATTCGCAACTTGTCGTCCACCATGACGTAATGGCGAGCCGGGAAACGTCGCTTGACCTCATCCAGCATCTGTTCTTTGTGTACATAAATCAGCACCCTGCCCTCGACCGCATCCCACAACCCGGACCGCTGTAATTTTCGCGGCTGGAATACGACATCGCCATCCGAAAGAATGACGGTCTCGCCCCAAGGACGCAGATGGGCGAGAACGTCGAGCGCGGCCGGATAAAGACGCTCTGCAAACGGATAATCCACCAGAAACGCGGACATCATCAGCAAACGCGGATCATTGTCGGCGCCGAGTCGATAGCGTTGCAGCGCGCCCAGATAATCCGCATAGCCAAGTTCCTTGCGCAGGGCTTCGAAAATTTCCCAGTAGCGATCCCGGTTGTGCGCGCCAAACTCGTGCGCGAGATGCTGGTTCAGGTCGGCCACGATGCGATCGTTATCGAGAAGGGTGTTGTCGCAGTCGAGAAGAAACACGACATTGGCCTTCGCTTTCATACGTTCGCCTCATGGCCGGGATTGTGGTTCTGGCTGTCGCCAACCCGGGCGGGCGTCGGGCGATTGCCGTCCTTGCGGCATTGGACGGGGATGCACAGCGCCACATCATGTTCGCGATGGTCGTCCACCAGCCGTATCGTCGGTTCCTGTTGCTGCACGCCGTCCACGGTGACGCGCATCGAGCCGCTGCTCGCGTCTTCGCCGGCGGGCGCCTGTGTCACCGCGATGTGGTAGACCGTCTCGCGATAGCGGTAGTGAATCTTGAACCCCGGCCAGGCGGCAGGCAGGCCGGGCGCCAGGTGCAGTTTGTCCGTTTCCAGCCGCAGGCCGAGCAGCGATTCCATGATGAGGCGGTACATCCAGCCCGCCGAGCCGGTGTACCAGCTCCAGCCGCCGCGGCCGATGTGCGGCGCGACGGCATAAACATCTGCGGCGACGACGTAGGGCTCCACTTTGTAGGTCGCGATGCCTTCCGGCGAGCGCGCATGGTTCGCCGGGTTGATCATCGTCAGCAGTTCCCAGGCCCGTTCGCTATCGCCAAGCGCCGCAAACGCCATCGCCGCCCAGATGGCGCCGTGGGTGTATTGCCCGCCGTTTTCGCGCACGCCGGGCACATAGCCGCGGATGTAACCCGGATCCACGGGCGATTTGTCGAACGGCGGATCGAGCAGCTGGATGAGCTGGGCATCGCGCTGCACCAGGCGTTGGTCTACCGACTCCATGGCCTGCCGCGAACGGGCCGAGCTGGCCGCACCGGCCGCACCGGTTGCCCCGACCTGCGACAGCACCGACCAGCTCTGCGAGATCGAATCGATCTGGCATTCGGCACTGCCCGCCGAGCCCAGCGGCGTGCCATCGTCGAACCAGGCGCGCCGGTACCAGGCGCCATCCCAGGCGTGCTGGTCGATGTTGTGGCGCAACTGCTCGGCCTGCGCCAGGCAAAGCTCGGCGAAGGTGGCATCGCCGTGGCGGCGCGCCACCTCGGCAAACTGCCGCAGCACCGTGCACAGGAAAAAGCCCAGCCAGACGCTCTCGCCCCGACCCTGCATGCCTACCCGGTTCATGCCGTCGTTCCAGTCGCCGCCGCCGATCAGCGGCAGGCCGTGTTCGCCCAAGCGCAGGCCGTGGCGGATGGCGCGCACGCAGTGCTCGTACAGGCTGGCGGAATCAGGCGAGCGGTCCGGCAGGTCGTAGTAGGAATCGTCCTCGGGGTTCACCGGGCGGCCCTCCAGAAAGGGCACGAACTCGTCCAGCACGCCGGTGTCGCCAATGCTCGCCACGTAGCGACACACCGCCAGCGGCAGCCACAGGTAGTCGTCGGAACAGTGCGTGCGCACGCCCCGGCCGGCCGGCGGATGCCACCAGTGCTGGACATCGCCTTGCGGAAACTGCCGGCTGGCGCACAGCAGCAGGTGCGCGCGCACCAGGGCGGGCTCGGCGTGGACGAGCGCCATCACGTCCTGCAACTGGTCGCGAAAACCGAAGGCGCCGCCGGACTGGTAATAGCCGCTGCGCGCCCAGATGCGGCAGGCGATGGTCTGGTACATCAGCCAGCCGTTGGCCAGCACATTGACCGACGGATCGGGCGTTTCCACCTGCACCGCGCCCAGGGTGTGGTTCCAGTAGTGCCACACGGCTTCCAGTGCAGTGCGTGCGGCCGCGCTGCCGCGAAAACGCTGCACCAGCGCGGTGGCGTCGTCCGCATTGCGCCCGACGCCGAGCCGGAACACGATCTCGCGCTCCTGGCCATCGGCGAGGTCGAAACTCACCTGGATCGCGCCGCAGGGATCCAGGCCCGCCCCAACCTTGCCCGACAGGCGCGCGCGCCGCAGCCCGGCGGGATCGCGCAGCGTGCCGTTGCGGCCGAGAAATTCCGTGCGATGGCCACTCACCCGCCGCAGCGTGTCATCGACATCGAAGAAGGCCACCTGCTGGGCGAACTCGGGGTTGTAGGAATTGCGTGCGCACAGTGCGCCGGTTTTGGGGTCGATCTGGGTGGTTACGTGCATGGCCGTTTTGGCCGGCAGATCGCCCAGCACCCACTCCACATAGCCGGTCGCGGACAGCTTGCGCGCGCGGCCCGACAGGTTGCGCAGCTTCAGCACCGAGAACTTGACCGCCGCATCGGTGGCCACATAGACCCACAGTTCCGAGCGGATGCCGTGGCTGAGGTGCTCGAACACGCTGTAGCCGAAGCCATGCCGGGTGACGTAGGGCGCCCCCGCGCGCGCCGGCAGGGGCGTGGGCGACCAGAACTCGCCGGTTTCCTCATCACGCAGGTACAGCGCCTCGCCGCTGGCATCGCTGACCGGGTCGTTGTGCCAGGGCGTGAGGCGAAATTCATGGGCATTTTCGCTCCAGCTGTAGGCGCCGCCGCTCTCCGAAACGATGGTGCCAAAGTGCGGATTGGCCAGCACGTTCACCCAGGGCGCGGGCGTCACCTCGCCGGGCGCCAGCGCAATCACGTATTCGCGGCCGTCCGGAGTGAAACCGCCCAGACCGTTGGCGAGGATCAGATCGCGCCGTGTGAGCGCGGTGTCGATGCTGGCGAAGGCTTCGGCGCGGGGCTGGCGGGTCGGCACAAACTGCTGCGGGCGCGGCTCCACCGGCCCGCGACGGCCGAGTTGTTCGGCCAGAGTGCCGCGGTCGTCGGCGATCACGGCGCGCGCTACCGCCTGGAACAGGATGCGATCCTCGGCGGAGATCTGCTCCGCCGAACGCACGAAGATGCCGCCCGGGCGGTCGATCGCGCTGGCCTCGCTGCCCGACGCGATCAGGCCCATGATCTGGTCCTGCAGGTGCTGCCGGTAACCGGCGCGGTCCTCGTTCCAGATCACCAGGTCCACCGCCAGTCCCTTCTGGCGCCAGTAGGCATGGGCCTGTACCAGCTGGCGCACCAGGTCCATGTGCGCCGCATCGCCAATCTGCAGCAGCACGATCGGCAGATCGCCGGAGATGGCATAGCCCCACAGCCCGGACTGTCCCCGGCGATTGCGGATCAGCGCGCTGGCATCCCCGCGCAGCACGTCATCGGCGTAAATGATGGCGCTCGCCAGGCGCGCGTAGAGCTGGGCATCGGCTTCGCTCGCATTGAGCTGGCGCAGTACCACCTGGCTGTGGGTCCAGCTGAGCTCGAACACGCGGTCGGCCAGATGGCGGTCCTGGTATTTGTCGACCAGACCGAGCGCCAACTCGCGGCTTTCGGCAACGCCGGACACGATGTCGAGGGTCACCGACTGTTCCGGTTCGAGCGTCACGAGACGCCGAATGGCGACGATCGGGTCCAGCACCGAACCCGCGCTGCCGGACAGCGGGCCCGGCTCGACCATCGCCAGCGGCGCGACCGTGCTGCGTGTGCGGCCGATGAAGCGCAGGCGGTCGGTCTCGAACGACGGGGCGCTGGCCTGCTCACCGCGCACCACCATCAGGTGCAGCATCCAGGGCGGCTGCTCGTCGTGGGAGCGGGGCCGGCGCGTGCACAGGATGGCGCGCCGCGCGGGCAGGATCTCGGTCTGCACGAACAGATTGCTGAAGGCCGGATGCAGCGCGTCCGCGGCCGGCGGGGCGATCACCACTTCGGCGTAGCTGGTCAGCTCGATCTGCCGGCGCTGGCGGGAGCGGTTGGTGATGCGCACCCGGCGCAGTTCGATATCGTCCTCGGGCGATACCACGATGTCGGTGTGGGTCTCGATCTGCCCGCGATCCGCGCCGGCGCCCACCGCGTCGCGGCGGCGAAACTCCGCGCGGCCCTCGGAGAAGATCGCCTCGAAACGCTCTGTTTGCCTGAGGGTCGGCTGATGGCTGGTCGACCAGAACGCGCCGCTGGCGACATCGCGGACATAACAGAAACTGCCCCAGCTGTCGCAGGTCGCGTCCTCGCGCCAGCGCGTGACGGCCAGCTCCTGCCAGCGGCTGTAGCCGCCACCGGCGTTGCTGACCATGACGTGGTAGCGGCCGTTCGAGAGCAGCTGCACCTGCGGCAGCGGCGTGTCGGGGCTGCTGAACACGCGGATCGGCATGGCAGACGACCCGGATGTCGCGGATGCCCGCTCCAGCTGCGCGATGTGCGAGAACACGGCCGTCGCCTGTGGAATGCGCTCCTGCAGCAGCAACAGCACCGCCTGGAACATCGGCTCCGACACGAAGCGCCGCTGCATCGGCCGGTCCAGCAGCAACGAGGCCAGCGCCAGCAGGCTCATGCCTTGGTGATGGGCCATGAACGAGCGCAGCAGCGTGCTCGACTGGCCGCGCCGCTGCCGGGCCGGCGTGTGGTCGATGGCCTCGAAGAAGCCGAAGCGGCCCAGCGCCCCTTCGGCGGCGAGGCGCTGCAGGTTCAGACAGGCCGCCTCGGGCGCCACCATCAGCGCCATTGCCGAGGCATAGGGCGCGATCACCAGATCCTCGGCCAGGCCGCGTTTGAGTCCAAGGCCCGGCACGCCGAAGGCGCGGTACTGGTAATTGAGCTGCGCATCGACCGTGTTGTAGCCGGATTCGGAGATGCCCCAGGCCACGCCGCGCTGCTTGCCGTACTCGATCTGTCGCGCCACCGCCGCCTGACAGGTCTGGTCGAGCAGCGTGTTGTCGTAGGCCGGCATCACCAGCAGCGGCATCAGGTACTCGAACATCGAGCCGCTCCACGACAGCAGCGTCGGCGCGCCGGTGGTGCCGGTCAGCAGACGCCCCAGGGCGAACCAGCTGTCCTGCGGCAACTGGCCCTGCGCGATGGCGACGAAGCTGCACAGGCGCGCTTCGGACGCCAGCAGGTCGTAGTAACCGGTGTCCCGTCGGCGCTCGTCGACGTTGTAGCCGATGCTCAGCAGCTTGCGCGCCTCGTCGAACAGGAAGTCGTACTCCACGCGCGCGAATTCGCAGGCCTGTCGGGCCAGAGCGTCGCAGGCGGCAATGCGCTCGCGGGCGCGCTCGCTGCCTTGCCGGACGTGTTGCTGCAGGGCGGCGAGCTTGTTGGGCTGCGCGGTTTTCGCCCGGGTGTCGCGTTGGGAGGCGATCCACGCATCGAGGCGCTCGTCCAGACCCGCCAGTGCGCGCAGGGTGGGGATGGCGGCGAGGTCGGCCAGCGCATCGCCATCGGGCTCCAACCCGTCCGGCGCTTGCGGCAGCGCCAGCCAGGGCACGAGGAAAATCAGCTCGTCCAGTGCCGCCCGGCATTGCCCGGCCAGTGCTTCGGCCCAGCCGCGCGCCTCGTCTGCGGGCGCGGGGTCTGCCTTGCTGTCGTGGCCGCCACTGCGCTGGGCGACCAGCGTGGCGGCGCCCGCCGATAGTCGTTCGAGCGCTGATCGCGCCCCGGTGAGGGTGCCTGGCGGGGCGGCGCGGATCGACTCCAGTTCCTTCAGCAAGCCCGCTGCCAGTTGGGCCGCTGCGCCGTCCGCTGTGTCCGCGAAAAGCTCCAGCGTGTCGCGCAGGCCCTCGAACAGCCGTGTCGGCAGGATCGGGTCGTCGGCCAGCGCCAGCAGGCCCGGGCGCAGGGTCAGCAGATGGCCGGCAAGGTTGCCGCTGTCCACGGTCGACACGTACAGCGGCGGCAGCGGCTGCAGGGTGCGGGTGTCATACCAGTTGTAAAAGTGCCCCCGGTACCGATCGAGGCCCTCCAGCGTGCGCAGGGTGTTGCCGGTGCGCAGCAGCAGTTGTCCGGCGCTCAGGTAGCCAAAGTCATACGCCGACAGGTTCGCCAGCAGGGCGAGGCCGATGTTGGTCGGCGAGGTGCGGTGCGCCACCACCGGCCCGCGATATTCCTGGTAATTGTCCGGTGGCAGCCAGTGATCCTCGGGGCCGACGAAGGTGTCGAAGAAGGCCCAGGTCAGTCGCGACAGCATGCGCAGAAAGCGGTTCTGATCGGCCGTCAGGATCGCCGCGCGGCGAGTGATCGGCCGGCTGATCCAGCAGGCGATGGCCGGTGACGCGACCCACAGCAGCAGGATCGGTGCCGCCACGCTCAGCGCCGCCGGGCGGGTGGCCGCCAGCAGGACGGAACCTGCAATTGCGACGGCGGGCGCGATCCACATCGCGCGCACGCTGGCGGCCAGATCGCTGCCGCCGGACCGGGCCAGCTGGCGATCGACCTCGCTCGACGGATTCCACTCCAGCAGCCGTCGGCGCGTGACCTGCATCCGCCACAGCGTGCGGCCGATGGCATCCAGGCTGAACCACGCCTCATACGACAGGCAGGCGAGTTCGAACACGGCCTGCGCCAGGCGCCGCGACGCCGATTGCCCGATGGCGGCCAGATGTTGCCTCCACAGCACCTCGTCCGGCTTGCGCCACAGATCGACCAGCGTGGCGCACAGTGCCGGCAGCAGCAGGATGCCGATCACCGCCAGGGTCCAGAAGACCGCTGACCACAGCGTCCAGCCCGCCAGCAACAGCAGCGTGAGGGCTGCCGGCACCAGGCTGCGGCGCAGGTTGTCCAGCAGCTTCCACTGCGACAGCCCCGACAGCGGATTGCGCTCCCGCGGCGCGCCTGGCGGGCCGGGCACGCGCCGACACAACCAGCCCGCCAGCTGCCAGTCGCCGCGAATCCAGCGCTGGCGGCGGTTCACGTCGGCGTCGTAGCGGGCCGGGTAGTCCTCGTACAGCTGCACGTCGCTGAGCAGGCCGGAGCGGGCGTAGCAGCCCTCCAGTAGATCGTGGCTGAGGATCCGGTTGTCTGGAAAACGCCTGCCCAAAGCCTGCTCGAAGGCATCGACGTCGTAGATCCCCTTGCCGATGAACGAGCCCTCGCCAAACAGATCCTGGTAGGCATCCGAGACGGCGCGCGTGTAGGGATCGACGCCCGCCTCGCCGCTGAACAGGCCCGCATAGCGCGAGCGATTCGCCCCCGACAGGCTGGCCGCCACGCGCGGCTGCAGGATGCCGTAACCGGCAACGACCCGGCGCCTGACGGCGTCGTAGCGGGGCCGGTTCAGAGGGTGTGCCATGGCGCCGACCAGTTGCCGCGCCGCATCGCGCGGCAGCTGCGTATCCGTGTCCAGGGTGATCACATAGCGCGCGTCGCGCAGGACCGTCGTGTCGCCTACGACGACGCCGAAGCCGTCCTCGGCGTTCCCCCAACTGGCGCCGCGCAGCAACGCGTTCAGGTCCGCCAGCTTGCCGCGCTTGCGTTCGCAGCCCATCCAGCGGCGTTCCTGCGGGTTCCAGCGGCGCGGACGATGGAACAGGAAGAATCGGTCGTTGCGGGTTTGCGCGTCGTCGGGCGCGTATTTCCGGTTCAGTGCCGCGATGCGCGTCTCGGCCAGCTGCAGCAGCGGCCCATCCTCGGCAACGGCTGGCTGGTCCGCGTCGGCAAAATCGGTCAGCAGGCCGAAGTGCAGGTGTTCATCCCGGTTGGCCAGAAACCGGACCTCCAGCGCCTCGATCAGGTCCTCGACACCGGACGTGCTGGTGAGCAAGCTCGGAACCACCACCAGCGTGCGCGCTTGTGGCGGTATGCCTTTGGAGAAATCCATGCGCGGCAGCGGATGCGGCGTCACCAGCAGGCTGGCCAGCCAGTTCACCAGCGCTCCGGCCAACTGGCTGGCCGCCAGCAGCGCCAGCATGCCGATCGGCGCCCATGCCCAGGGGGGCGTTTCCCGAACCGGGATTCCAACCAGCAGCAACGCCGTGATGAGCGCCGTGAGCAGCGCTATCCCGCCCAGATAAACCCGCAGCGGTGACCGGCCCACCGCCCGGCGCAGCGACGCGGCCAGGGAACGGCGCGCCTGCACGGCCCGCTCCAGCTGCGCCCGGCCCGCGTCGACCAGGTAGTAACCGACGTGCGCCTCGGGTGCATCGGCTCCGGCGCCGCTGGCGATTGCCGCCGTGCGTGCCAAGTCGATCGCCTGGCGCGCCACCTCGCTTTCCTCCACCACGCTTTTTTTGGCTATTGCCTCGGTGGCGTGGCGATAGCGGTCGCGGGTGGAAAAATCCATCCCGCCGTAAACACCGGCCGGATCGTTGCGCAGCGTCCGGTCGATGACGCTCAGGTCCTCGACGAACGCGCGCCATTCCAGCGCGCCCAGCACCCGCAGGCTGCCGATGCTGTTGCTGATGGAGACCTGCATGGCCGCCTGCTGCTGGTTCTCGGACTGCACCAGCTGGGCGATGGTCAGGCCCGCTTCGGCGAGGCGCTGCTCGATCCAGCTCAGCGGCAGGGCGAGCGCCGGACCCTGCCCCTGCAGACGGCGCGCCAGCTCGGCGACGAAGGTGCCGACCATCGGCGGATCCGAGCGCGCCATGTCGGCGACCACCAGGATCAGGCTCTTGGGGTCCTGCTCGGCGGCCTGCGTCATGCGGTCCGCCCAGACGTCGGCCAGGTCGCGCTCGGCCCAGCCGGCGCCGATTCCCACACCGATGCGGCGCAGGTTCTCGATCACGGCCAGTCGCAGCATGATCGGGATCGCCCACAGCTCGCCAATCCGCAGCGCAGCGACGGTCTGGTAGGCCGCCACGAAGCGGCTGAGGCTTTGTGCGTCCACGCGGCCGTCGCCGTGGGCGATCGTTTCCAGAGCGATGTCGTACACGCGGGGATGTCCCGCCGCCGAGGCCGGTGCGAGATGGGGCAGCTCGCGTATGTAGCCTTCTGGCAGGTGCCGCCTGGCGGTGCGGATCTGATCCTCGATCAGATAGAAGTTGTCGAGCAGCCATTCCCCGGCCGGCGTGATCTGGCGACCGTGCGAAACCGCCGCCGTCAGCAGCGTGCACACCTCGACCAGGGCCGTTTCGTTCGCCGCCAGGCGATCGAGCAGCCGGTCCGGCCCGCGCCCCGGCGCAAGCCGGTGCGACCGCGCCAGCGCCACCCCGTGTTCGGCCATCTGATCGGCGCTGAACAGTTCCGATCGCAAGGGCGGTTCATGGCCGGCCGACCGCCGGGACCGCCCGCTGCCGCCCGGGCCGCTCCCCGTGCGCCGCGGATAACCGGTGAGTTTCATGCCAGTGTTCAATGCACGGGTAGCCTGTCGTGAGTCGCGATCTGCCCGACACAATCTGTGTCGGGCACGCAGGCCAACCCTTCAGTGAGCGCCCGGAGGGCTTCCAGCCTGCGCCCTTTTTCCTGCGGGCGCCGTGTCCTGGCGAACCGATGCTTGCCGGGAGCCGCGAAATCGCGCGGCACGCGCACAAATCCGGGGCCGGCAAGCCCGGACCCGTGGAGTCAGACCCGCCAGGCGTGAAAATGTTGCACCGGTCCGTGACCGTGGCCGACGTCGAGGGAATCGGCGGCGGCAATGGCGGCGGTCAAATAGGCCTTGGCCTGCGCCACCGCCCGCGGCATGGCAAGGCCGCGCGCGAGGCCGGCGGCGATGGCCGCGGACAGCGTGCAGCCGGTGCCGTGGGTGTGCGCCGTGGGGATGCGCCGGCCGGGGAATTCGACGAACTCCCGGCCGTCATGCAGCAGGTCGGTGCAGTCCTCGCCGGGCAGATGTCCGCCTTTCAGCAACACCCACGCCGGACCCAGCGCGTGCAGCGCGCGCGCCGCCTGGCGCATGGCCGGCAGGTCGGCAGGCGCCGGGACGCCCAGCAATGCGCCGGCTTCCGGCAGGTTGGGCGTGATGATGGTCGCCAGCGGCAGCAGCTGCCGGCGCAGACTTTCCACGGCCGATTCGGCCAGCAGGGCCGCGCCGCTTTTGGCCAGCATCACCGGGTCCAGCACGATCACCGGCGGCTGCCAGCGGCGCAGGCAATCGGCCACCGCGGTCACCACGTCGGCCTCGCCCAGCATGCCAAGCTTCACCGCATCGACGCGGATGTCCTCGAACACGGCGTCGATCTGTGCCGCCACGAAGGCCGCCGGCAGCGGCTGGATGGCGCTCACGCCACGGGTGTTCTGCGCCGTCAGTCCGCTGATCGCCGCCATGCCGTAAACACCGAGCGCGGCGAAGGTTTTCAGGTCCGCCTGAATGCCGGCGCCGCCGGACGGGTCCGAGCCGGCGATGCTCAGCACGTTGGGGATGCGCATGGACATGGGATTGAGCGATGCTGGCGGCGGCGAGGGGCCGATCGCAGTATATGGCCCGATCATTGGGCCGGCCTGGGCGCCGGCCGGCCGGTTCCGCACAACACTCCGAGGAGACAGCCATGAGCAACCGCACCGTTCCCGCCCCGCCGCACTTCGCCGAGAAATTCGCCTACTCGCAGGCGCGCCGCGTCGGTGATTTCATCGCCGTGTCCGGTACGCCGGGGCGCGGCGCCGACGGCGCGGTGGTGGGCGAGGGCGACGCCTATGCCCAGGCCCGCCAGGCGCTGGAGAACGTCCAGCGCAGCGTGGAGGCGCTCGGTGGGCGCCTGGACCAGGTGGTGCGCACGCGCATTTATCTGATCGACATGAGCCACATCTGGGACATCGGGCGGGCGCATCTGGAGTTCTTCCGCGGCATCGACCCGGCCACCTCGCTGGTGAAGGTGACCGGCTTTTTCGATCCGAAGATTCTGGTCGAGGTCGACTGCGACGCGGTGGTGGCGCCGGCCTGATCAGGCGTCGGTCGCGAGCCGGGCCGCCTGGCGCTCGACCCCGGCATAAAACAGGCGCTGGGCTTCCAGGATCAGCGGCAGGCCGCGGCGAATCTGCGCCTCGACCTCGGGCGTGAGCCACGGCTCCATCGGCCGCCACACCTTGATGCCGGCGTGTTCCAGATCGGCCGACAGGTGGTAGCGGAAGAAGAACACCTGCTCCTCGGTCAGGCCCAGGTGCGCGATCCAGCGGTCGGGGTGAAAGTTGTGCCCCGGCAGCGCGGTCAGCACGAACTCGTCGATGGACGACCCGAGCCAGCCGACCGTCCAGTGCCAGTCGCGCGCGAGGTGTTCCAGCAGTGCCAGCGCGGCGGCGGTTTCAGGCTCCGGCTGGGTGGCGTTCATCTGCGCGTCGGTCAGGCCGACGTTGCGGCCCATTTCCCACAGGATCTTGGTGTGCGCCGCCTTGATGGCCGGGTCGTAGACCAGTTCCTCGCCCATCTGCGAGATGGTGCGGCGCACGATGGCCTGGTCCGGGCAGCGGCTCATCCAGGCCGGGCGCATCACCGAACTGAAAAAGCGGTTGCGCAGCACGTGTTGCAGGATGTAGGCCTGCCCCCGCTCGTGCGTCAGCGGCGCCAGTACCCACGGCCAGGTTTTGGCCGCATCCAGGGCCGCGCTGGCGATGTCGGACAGTTGCAGTGCGCTTGCGCTCATCGGTCCTCCCCCGTGCGTCCGATTCGGTTCAGGGCGCCTTGCGGCCCCCGCCCTGGTAGTTGAGCAGCCACAGGGTGCCCTGTGGCTGACCGCGTTTCTCCCGATCGATGCGCACCGGAAAATAATCCAGCTCTGGCGCGCACCACAGGGTAACCGTGTATTTGCCGCCCGGTTGCGTGCGCTGCACCTTGACCGTCCTGAAACGCCCGGCGGGGGCTGAAACCTCCTCCTCGCCCAGCACCTGCAGGTGGTACTCCCGCAGCTCCCCGCCGGAGCCGTACAGCGCCGGCACCACCATGCTGGTGGCGCCGGCGGCGAGCTTCTGGCGCAGGGCCTCGACATAGGTCAGCTCGTCCAGGGTGCCGGGCGGCAAGGCCACCGTCGGCTCGTCGCCCTGGCGCTCGATCAGCTGGCCGGCCTTCCAGTCGAACGTGAAGTCATAGTCCTTGTCCTTGCGTCCGCCGTCGCGCACGTGGGCATAGTGCAGAGGCTGCCAGCCGTGACTGCCGACCAGGCCCTCGCTCTCGTCGTGGAAGGTCTCCTGCGTGAACATGGCCACCACGCCACCGGGAGTCACGTCCAGGGTCAGACGGTAATGCCCATCCTTGGCCGTGTAGCGCTGCACGGCCTGACCGCCTTCGATGGCGCCCTGGCGCACGGAGTACGTGGCCTGCCAGTCGGTCGGCAGCGCGGCCTGTCCCGCGCCGGCCAGCAACAGCGCCAGCACGCCTGCGGCAAGAGGGCGTTTACGCATGGTCGGTCATCTCGCATTCCAGTTGTACGGGTGATGTCAGCGGCAGGCCGTCCAGCTGCACGGCCTCGCCGTTGAGCACGAGCCGCCCGGCGGCGTACCACCCTATGACCTGCGGATAGAGCCGATGTTCGGCGCACAGCACGCGCCTGGCCAGGGTATCGGGCGTGTCATCGGCCATGACCGGCACCCGCGTCTGGGCAATCAGCGGCCCGCCATCCACGGCAGCGGTGACGAAATGCACACTCGCGCCATGCTCGGTGGCGCCCGCGTCCAGTGCGCGCGCGTGCGTGTCGAGGCCCGCAAACGCAGGCAGCAGCGACGGATGGATGTTGATCAACCGGCCGCGGTAGCGTTGCACGAAGTCCTCGGTCAGCACGCGCATGAAGCCGGCCAGCACCAGCAGGTCGGGTCGTGCCGCATCGAGGGCGACGAGGACCGCCCGCTCGAACGCTGCGCGGTCCGCGTACTGGCGATGGTCCACCACTGCGGTCGGCAATCCGGCCCCGGCGGCAAGATCGAGTCCGGCGGCGCCCGGGCGGTTGCTGAGCACCAGCGCCACCTGTGCTGCCAGGCGGCCGGCGGCGATGGTGTCGACGATGGCCTGCAGATTACTGCCGCGGCCGGAGATCAGCACCGCCAGGCGCAGCGGTGAGGTACTCACGACGTGAAGACTACGCCCGGACCGTCGCCGCGGGGCACGATTTCGCCGACCCGGCACGCCGCTTCGCCGGCTTCCTGCAGCAGGCTGATGGCCTCGTCCGCGCGCGCCGCTGGCAGCACCACGATCAGCCCCAGGCCACAGTTGAAGGTGCGCCACATTTCGGCCGCGGCAATGCCGCCGTTGTGTTGCAGCCAGTCGAAGATGGCCGGCCGCTGCCAGGCGCGCGCATCCAGTCGCACAGCCAGGGCATCGGGCAGGATGCGCGGGATGTTCTCGGGCAGGCCGCCGCCGGTGATGTGGGCAATGCCGACCACCGGCAGGGCTGCCAGCAGTTCGAGCATCGGCTTCACATAAATGCGTGTTGGGGCCAGCAGGGTGGCGCCCAGGGTGCTGTCGCCAAACGGCGCGGCCAGATCCGCACCGACCGTCTCGATTACCTTGCGTGCCAGCGAATAGCCGTTCGAGTGCAGGCCGCTGGAGGCCAGTCCGATGACGGCATCGCCCGCGCGAATGGCCTGGCCATCCAGGATGCGCGATTTCTCGACCACGCCGACGCAAAAGCCGGCCAGGTCGTAATCGCCGCTCGGGTACATGCCGGGCATCTCGGCCGTCTCGCCGCCGGCCAGCGCGGCGCCGGCCAGCTCGCAGCCGCGGGCGATGCCGCCGATCACGCTGGCGGCGGTGTCCACGTCCAGCTTGCCGGTGGCGAAGTAGTCCAGGAAAAACAGCGGTTCGGCGCCCTGCACCAGCACGTCGTTGGCGCACATGGCGACCAGGTCGATGCCGACCGTGTCGTGGATGCCAAGATCGATGGCCAGGCGCAGCTTGGTGCCCACCCCATCGGTGCCGGCCACCAGCACCGGCTCGCGAAAGCGCTTGGGCAATTCCAGCAGGGCACCGAAACCGCCGATGCCGGCCAGCAGTTCCGGCCTGCGGGTGCGCGCGGCCAGTGGGCGGATGCGGTCGATGAGCGCGTTGCCGGCGTCGATGTCGACACCGGCGTCGCGGTAACTGAGGCCAGAACCGGGGCTGACGGGCGCGTCGCCCATGACGTTGAAACTCACAGTGAAAGCCGGGATCGGGGCACAATGGTAGCCGCTCCCGCCGCCGCCCGCCTAACGCCCACCATGCGCCTGATGCTGCCGCTCGTCTGCGTTGCGCTCGCGCTGGGCCTGTGCCGCGCGGCGTGGGCGCTGGATCTCTACCAGGCCAGTGTGCCGCTTGCGGATGCCGGCGAAGCGAGCCGCAAGGCCGCAGTGACCGAGGCCTTCGGTCGCGTGCTGGGGCAGGTCGCCGGCCGCCAGGCAGTGGCAACGCTGGCACAGCAGGCCGGCGGCGCGGACGCCGCCCAGCGGGCGCTGTTGAGCTTTGGTGGCAACACTGGCGCCGACGGCATGGCGCTGCTCGAAGCCCGTTTCGACGCGCAGGCGGTGCGCGAATTCCTGGCCCGACGGCACGTTGCCGCGCTGCCCGACGCGCGCCCGACGCTGCTGCTGTGGCTGCTGGCCGAGCGCGACGGTGCCGCGGCCTGGGCAGGCGCAGACGAGCCACAGGATCTGGCGCTCGCGCTGCAGCAGGCCGCTGGCGCACGCGGCCTGCCGTTGTTGCTGCCGGTGCTGGACCTGGCCGAGCGCGGCCGGTTGCCGGCGCGCCTCGATCCCGCCGACAAGGCCAGCATGGCCGGGCTGAACACGGCCTCGGCCCGTTACCGGCCGGACGGCATCCTGTTTGGCCGGCTGTGGGGCAGCGGCGAACGCTGGCAGGTCGATCTTCGGCTGGCGCTGCCCGGGCGCGAGGACGCGGTCTGGTCAAGCAGCGGCGCGAGTCCGCAAGCAGCCATCGATGCTGCTTTCGAGGCCATCGGCGCGCGTCTGGCGCCGGCCGGCGCGCCGGTCGATGGCCCGTCGGTCCCGGTGCAGATCGCCATCGACGGTATTTCCGACGTCGCCGCCTATGCCCGCGTCTGGCAGCATCTGCAACAGGTGCCGGGGTTGCGCGGGCTGCGGCCGCTGACGCTTGGCAGCGGACGGGCGATGTTCCGATTCGAGCTTGCCGGCGGCGACGCCGCGCTCGCCGCCAGTGTCGAGCCGGGAGCGCCATTCACGCGCGTGGCCGGCGACACCCCTGCCTACCGGTACCAGCCATGAATCCGTTGTTGCGACGCCGCCTCCTGATCGGTGCCGCCGCGTTGGGTGCGGTGGTGCTGTTGTATCTGCTGGGGCCGGTGTTGACACCGTTTTTCGCCGCCGCACTACTGGCCTACATCGCCGACCCGCTGGTCGGTCGCATGCAGCGCGTGTTGCCGCGTACCTGGGCCACGGCGCTGGTGTTCCTGGCGCTGAGCATGCTGGCGCTGCTGGCGCTGCTGTTCGCCATTCCGGCCCTGCAGCGGCAACTGGCCAGCCTGCTGGAGCAACTGCCGCGCTTTCTGGACTGGCTGGAAAAAACCCTGCTGCCGTGGCTGCACACCAAGCTCGCGCTGCCGCCGGACGTGATGTCCCTGAGCTCGGTGCGCTCCTGGATGAAGGACAACTGGGCGCAGGCCGGGACGTATGCCGCGCACGGTCTGGGGCAGCTGGTCAGTTCCGGGTTTGGCCTGATCGGGATGCTGGTCAACCTGGTGCTGGTGCCGGTGGTGACCTTCTACCTGCTGCGCGACTGGCCGCAGTTGCTGGGGCAGATCGACAGCCTGCTGCCGCGCCGCTGGCAGCCGCCGGTGCGCGAGTTCGCCACCGAAGCCGATCGCGTGCTGGGCGGTTTTTTGCACGGCCAGTTGCTGGTGATGTTCACGCAGGGTGTGTTCTATGCCGTCGCCCTGAGCCTGGTTGGGCTGGATCAGGCGCTGCTGATCGGCTTTACGGCCGGCATGGTCACGTTCGTGCCGTACCTGGGCGGCGTGATCGGCATATCGCTGGCGGCGATCGCCGGCCTGGTGCAGTTTGGCGACACACCGCACCTGATCGCCATCGGCGGCGTTTTCGCCGCCGGGCAGCTGCTGGAAAGCCTGGTACTGACACCGCTGCTGGTCGGCGATCGCCTGGGCCTGCACCCGGTGGCGGTGATTTTCGCGGTGCTGGCCGGTGGCGAGCTGTTCGGCTTTTTTGGCGTGCTGCTGGCGCTGCCGGTCAGCGCCGTGCTGCTGGTGCTGCTGCGCCACGCGCGCAAGCGCTACCAGGAAAGCGCGTGGTACGCGCAGGAACCGCCGTGCTGACCGGCCAGCAGCCGCTGGCATTGCGCCTGCGCGCCGACCAGACCTTCGACAGCTTCATCAGCCCGCCGGGCACCGGCGCCGCGCGCGCCCGGCTACTGGCGCAGGCGCTGGCCAGCGGGCGCGAACGCACGCCGCTGTACCTGTGGGGCCCGCCGGCCTGCGGCAAGACGCATTTGCTGACGGCCGCCCTTGCAGTAGCGGCAGCGCACGGCCTGCGCTCGGCGTATCTGCCGCTGCGCGAGCTTGGCGCAGCCGGCCTGGCAGAGGCGGTGAGCGCCTTCGAGCAGTTCGCGCTGGTGTGCGTGGACGACCTCGACGCCGTTGCCGGGGACGAGCCGGCCGAGCTGGCACTGTTTCATCTGTCCGACCGGCTGCGCGCCAGCGGCGGGCGCATCATCGTCACCGGCAGCGCCACGCCGACCGGACTTGGCCTGCACCGACCGGAGCTCAAAAGCCGCCTCGGCTGGGGCGTCAGTTGCCGGCTGGAAACGCTGGCCGACGCCGACAAGCGCGCGCTGCTGCTGCGCCGCGCCGCCGACCAGGGCCTGAGCCTGGGCGAGCCGGTGGCCGATTACCTGCTGCGCCATCACAGCCGCGACCTGCACGACCTGCTGGCCACGCTGGATCGCCTGGATAAGGCCACCCTGGCGGCGCAGCGGCACCCGACGCTGCCGTTCGTACGCCAGCTGCTGGGGACGGTCGATGCCGAACCGGTCAGCGCAGCCACTCCCGCCGATTCGGCGTGAGTCGCGCCGCCCTGCCCCAGTTCGCCACCCGCCTGCTGGCTTGGCACGCCCACGCCGGGCGCCATGACCTGCCCTGGCAGCGGCCACGCACGCCGTATCGGGTGTGGCTGTCCGAGATCATGCTGCAGCAGACGCAGGTGGCGACCGTGATCCCCTACTTCGAGCGTTTCACGGCGCGCTTCGCGAACCTGCCCGGGCTGGCCGCGGCGCCGCTGGACGAGGTGCTGCACCTGTGGACCGGCCTTGGCTACTACGCCCGCGCGCGCAACCTGCACCGGGCCGCCCAGCAGGTGCGCCGCGAGCACGGTGGCGAGCTGCCGACCGACCTCGACGCCTTGTCGGCGCTGCCCGGCATCGGCCGCTCCACCGCCGCCGCCATCCTGGCGCAGGCCCACGGGCAGCGGCAGCCGATCCTGGATGGCAACGTCAAGCGCGTGCTGTGTCGCCATCATGCGGTACCCGGCTGGCCGGGCGAGACGGCGGTCCAAAAGCGCCTGTGGCAGATCGCCGATGCGCTGACGCCGGCCGGCCAGGCGGCCGACTACACGCAGGCCATCATGGACCTGGGGGCCATGGTCTGTACGCGCACCCGGCCGAACTGCGCGGACTGCCCGGTCAGCGCCGATTGCCTCGCGCACGCCGGCGGCTCGGTGGCCGACTACCCGCAGCCGCGGCCGCGCCGCGCCCTGCCGCAGCGCCAGACCTGCCTGCTGCTGCTGCGCCGGGGCGACGGCAGCGTGCTGCTGGAGCGCCGCCCGCCGGTCGGCATCTGGGGTGGTCTGTGGTCGCTGCCGCAGTACGAGGGCGATCTGGACGCGCTGCCCGACTGGTGCCGCCAGCACTACGGCCTGCTGCCCGGCACGGTGCAGGCCGGTAATGGTTTCGTCCACACCTTCAGCCATTTCCGGCTGCGCATCACGCCGCTCGAATGCCCGGTCGCGCCTGCCAGCGCCGTCTTGGACGCCCCGGACCGGCTTTGGTATAACCCGACCAACCCCCCGCGTCTTGGCCTGGCGGCGCCCGTTCGCCGCCTGCTGTCGGCCTGACGCCTATCTGTGGAGCTTCCCATGCGTACCGTCAACTGCGTGATCCTTGGCCGCGAAGCCGAAGGTCTGGATCGCCCGCCCTATCCCGGTGCCCTGGGCCAGCGCATCTTCGAGCAGGTTTCGCGCGAAGCCTGGCAGACCTGGCTGGCCCACCAGACCATGCTGATCAACGAAAACCGCCTGTCCCTGATCGACCCCGAGGCGCGCAAGTTCCTGCAGCAGGAAATGGAGAAATTCCTGTTCGGCGACGGCGCCGCCCGGCCCGAAGGTTACGTGCCGCCCGCGGATTGACGTGGCCCATGTAACCGTCGTCGGCGGGGGTGTCATCGGCCTGCTGGCGGCGCGCGAGCTGCGCGCGGCGGGCCTGGGCGTGACGGTGCTCGACCGTGGCCAGATCGGTCGCGAGTCGTCCTGGGCCGGCAGCGGCATCCTGTCGCCGCTGCACCCCTGGCGCCAGCCGGACGCCGTGCAGCCGCTCAGCCTGTGGAGCCAGCGGGCGTATCCGGACCTGGCCGCGGCGCTCGCAGACGAATCCGGCATCGATCCGCAATGGCAGCTCAGCGGCCTGCTGCTGCCGGACTGCGCGGATGCCGAAGCCGCCCACGCCTGGGCGCGCCGCTGGCAGGTGCCGCTGGAAACACTGGACGCCAGCGCGCTGCGCCACGCCGAACCCGCCCTTGCGCCGCACGCCGGTGGCCTGCTGCTGCCGCAGGTGGCGCAAATCCGCAACCCGCGCCTGATGCGCGCCCTGCACGTGTCCCTGCTGCGGGCGGGCGTTGCGTTCGAGGAACAGTGCGAAGTGCTCGGCTTCGCGCAGCGTGACCGGCGCATCGTGGCGCTCGACACCCGACACGGCCGCCGACCGGTCGATTGGCTGCTGGTCACAGCCGGCGCCTGGAGCGGCGAGCTGCTGCGCGGGTGTGGGCTGCATTTGCCGATCGAGCCGGTGCGCGGGCAAATCCTCGCGCTGCAGACCGAACCGGGGTTGATCGGTCATGTGGTGCTGGCCGAAGGCCACTACCTGGTGCCGCGCCGCGACGGCCTGGTGCTGGTCGGCAGCACGGTGGAGCGCGCCGGCTTCGACAAAACCCCGTCACCGGCCACCGCCATCGCGCTGCGCGCCGCAGCAGCGGGGCTGGTGCCGGCGCTGGCCGACGCACCGCACGTCACGCAGTGGGCGGGCCTGCGCCCCGGCAGCCCGGATGGCACGCCCTACATCGGCCGCCACCCGCAGTTCGAGAACCTGTACGTGAGCGCCGGCCACTACCGCAGCGGATTGACCCTGGCGCCGGCCTCGGCGGCCCTGGTGAGCGCGCTGATCACCGGGCAACGGCCACCGCTGGACGGCGCTGCGTACCGCCTGGAGCGCACCGATGCGGGTTGATTTTCGGCGCCGCGTGGCCCAGGCCGGTTAGCACGCATTAGCCGCAGCGCATTGCAGCGTCACTGTGCAGTGCGCGCGGTTCGGCGACCCGCCGGCACACAAGGCCGCGCAGGCGCTGGCAAGGCGCTTGCGCCACGCCTCGCGCGAGGCGCTCGGCCTGTCCAGGAACATCCTGAATCAATCGCTTCACCTGGACTCCCACGCGCTCGAAGACCTGGAAAGCCACGCCCAGGCCGTACGCGGGCTACGGCTCGCTACCGTTGGCGCTGCGCTCGAGCGAAGGGTTACCCCGCATCAGCAACGGCGTCGTGAAAGTCGTTCTCATGGATGAGCAAGATGCGTACTCCACTCTTGCGCAACTCGACGGCCTTCTCGACCTTGCGGCCATAGCAGGCGTATGCCCAGCATGGGTTGCCGTCAGCGCCAATGATCAAGTACCTGACGCTCTTCGTGAGATTCGGAGCGAAAGTGCCTCCCAGACGCTCGACTGTCGCGGCAAGCTCCTTTCGGGTGTATCGGGAAGAAGCACCGGTGAAGCAGAATATTGACGCAGAGAAGTCAATCTCTGGACAAACCGCGCAGAGGCCGACGATATTCGCTCCCTCCGATACCAGCGGGCTTGTGATGGTTCGGTCATCCAGGACTGCGGTGAACTCTGAGAAGAAGGCCTTGAGCTGAGCATGTTCCTCGGGGTCGATCTTCTGGTCCTTCATCACGCCGACGATTAGGCTGTAAATCTCGTCGTATGGCCAGCAAGTCTTCAGGTGTTCATGATCCTGCAGCCATACAGAGAGGCCTCGAAGTTCGTCCTTGGTGACTTGTCCATCCGAGACGATGCCGCCGAGGATGGCATGTAGACGCTGCAGATCGGCAGAGGTTTGATCGAAGTATTCGGTTGAGCGGAGTCGCTCACAAAGCCAAGCGATGTCGTCGTGCTCGTCTTGCGTAAGGACACCATCCGCGACCGCGGCTTGTACGACAGGGACCAACTCGTTGTATGGATGGCGGTCCCGCACGTCTGCATGTTCAGCAAGCCACACGTTCAAGAAGGAAACTTCTGACTGATTGATGGAAGAATCAATCGCGATTCCTTCGATGAGGCCGAGAAGGGAGTTAACCGACTTCTCGAGACGTGCACGGGATGTGAACCTTGCGTATTCCAGATGGTCGAGGTGCATGTGGTCTCCGAATATGCAGGCTAACGTAACGTGTACACCATGTGGCGTACAACCTGAGACGAAGCGCCATTACAACATTTATAAATCAGCGAGTTGAAGGGCTGCGCCAGATTATCCACCGCTACCTCCCTCTGCTTCGCCGCCCAGGCTGCTGGATCAGGTTCGAGACGGGGCTCGCCGGCTGGGGTACGCCAGACGGACCGCGCGATCCTGTGTGAACTGGGTAAAAAGGTACATCCTTTTCCACGGCAATCACCACCCACGGGAGATGGGCAAGGTGGAGGGATGACCGGGGACAGGCCACAGTTCTGCCAGGGGCGCGCTTCGCGCCTTGGCGCACCGCACACCAACTACCCCCGCCGCTGATCGAAGCTGCGGCCGAACTCCAGCGCCGCCAGGGTGTTGCGCAGGATCTCCACCGTGCCGCCGCCGACGGCGTAGCCGCGGCCATCGCGCATCATCCGCTCCAGCGGCAGGGCGCGCGTGTAGCCGCTGTGGCCGTGAATCTGCAGCGCCTCGCTGGTGACCCGCTGCACCATCTCGTTGGCATACAGCTTGGCCATGGTGGTGTCGCGCGGGTCCGGAAAGCCGTCGCGTTCGCTCATTGCGGCCCGGTACACCATCAGCCGGGCCGCGTGCAGCTGCGTCGCCATGTCGGCGATCTTCCACTGGATGCCCTGGAATTCCATGATCGGCCGGCCGAACTGCTCGCGCTGGCGGGCGTACTCCAGCGCCGTATCGTAGGCGCCCTGCGCCAGGCCCACGCAGATGGCGGCATTGCCGCAGCGCTCCGGCCCGAAGGCGTCCATCAGGCGCTTGAAGCCGGCCGTGGAGTTGGGATCGCCGGGCACCAGCAGGTTGGCCTTGGGCACCCGGCAATCGTCGAAAAACACCTCGCACTCGGGCGCGCCTCGACCGCCCATTTTCTTGTCCGGTTTGCCCAGGTGCAGGCCCGGCGTGTCGCGGTCCACGATCAGCGCGCCGATGCCGCGCGCGCCGCTGGACTCGCCAAAGCGGCACATCACCAGCAGGTGCGTGCAGTAGTTGCCGAGTGTGGTGAAGCATTTGTGGCCGCTGAGCACATAGGCATCGCCCACGTCCACGGCGCGGGTGCGCAGGTCCGTGACCGCCGAGCCAGCCTGCGGCTCCGAGATGCTGATGGCGATCAGGTGCTCGCCGGTGGCAACGCCGGGCAGCAGGCGCCGCTTGATGGCCTCGCTGCCCAGCACCGTGATGGCCCGCGACGGTCCGTGCACGGCAATCTGGCACACGCTGGCGGTGTTGAAGCACACGCGGGCGACTTCTTCCACCAGCAGGCAGGACTGGATGATGCGCCCGCCCGAACCGCCGTACTCGGGCGGAATCAGCGTGCCGAAGTAGCCCAGCTCGCCCAGCAGGCGGCGGTTGGCCTCCGGAAATTCCTCTTGCTCGTCCCAATGCGCGGCGCGGGGCGCGAATTCGCGCTCGGCGAGCGTGCGCACCTGCGCGCGAAAGGCTTCCAGATCGTCATCCAGCCGAAAATCGCTCATTGTGGTGGTCTCCTCATCCTGGCACCGTCCGCAACCTTAGCGCAGTCCCGGCGCCGGGCCTGGCACGCATCCGGTAGTGCAGCGCGGCGCCCTCGGAGCGGAACCTGACGCTGCACGGGCTACTCGACGTCGACAGGCCCTGTCCCGACAGTGCCATGCGCCGCCCAGAAGTCGGCGGGGCTGATGATCGGGTAGGACTGCGCCACGGCCAGCAGATCGCCGTCGCCAGTAATCAGGTAATCCGCGCCGCTGGTTTGCAGCGCCGCCAGCAAGGTACCGAGCACCGGCTGATCGTCGATGTCGCGCAAGACGACGCCTGCCGGTTCGGCGGGTTCGATCAGGTCACATTGGATGGCCAGCGCGTCGACCAGGTCGTCGATCTGGGTCGCGGACAGTCCGTGCCGATGCGCCAGTCGGGGCAGCACGCGGCGCAGTTCTTCCAGGATGTAGTCGGACAGCAACACCTCCACCGAGCCGCGTCGCCATGCGGCCACGATCTTGCCGGGGATGCTGCCCGGATAGGCAATGCCGGACAGCAAAACATTGGTGTCCAGCACGACGCGCAGCGCGGCCATGCCGGTTCAGCGCGTTTTGTTCTGTGCCCGGACCTGGGCAACGGCGGCGTCGATTTCGGCCAGCCCGTCCGCCTCGGGGATGGCCGCAAAGCCCGCCTCGATACGCTCGGACAGGGCATCGAAACGCGCCTGCATTCGGCGAATTCGTGCAAACAGCCGGGCATCCACCAGCGCGGCGACGGCCTTGCCATCCTTGCTCACGACGATGCTGTCGTGGCGGTACTGCACCCGGTTGAGCATGTCGCCCAGGTTCTGGCGGAAGGTAACGGCAGTGGTTTCGGTAATCATGGTGATCCCGCCATATTGATCATGATGGTCAGTATAACCAGTCTGGAACACGCACCCCGAAAGCCGCAACGAACCAGCGAGTGGATCGCTTTGCCGCGCTGGCCGGCTCCGGCACACTGCCAGCCGGGCACGCTGCGTGTGCAGTCAGCACAACGATTGGGAGGAGTCATGGCGGAACGGACCTTCAGCGGCCAGGTGGCGCTGATCACCGGCAGCTCGCGCGGCATCGGCCGCGCCACCGCGCAGTTGATGGCGCGCCGTGGCGCGGACATTGCCGTGCATTACCGGCGCGACGAGGAAGCGGCCCTGGCGGTGTGCAGCGAAGCGCGCGCAGCCGGCGTGCGTGCCATCGCCGTGCGCGCCGACCTGCGCGACCAGGACGCCGTCGCGGCGCTGGTGGCGCAGGTCGGCAGTGAGTTTGGTCGACTGGACCTGCTGGTCGCCAATGCGGCTTCGACGGCCTTCAGGCCGCTGCTGGAACTGGCGCCAAAAAACATCGGCATGACGCTGGACACCAGCGTGCAGTCCCTGCTGACGCTGGTGCGCTCGGCGGTGCCGCTGATGCAGGGCCGGGCCGGCAACATCGTGACCGTGTCTGGCTTCGACACCCTGCGCTGTCTGCCGGGGCACGGCCTGCTGGGTGCCGCCAAGGCCGCGGTGGAGACGCTGACGCGCTATCTGGCGGCGGAGCTGGCGCCGCTGGGCATCAACGCCAACTGCGTGGTGCCGGGTTTCGTGGCTACCGATTCGGCGCGCCTGTGGGCGGACACGCACGAGCCGGGTGGCTACGCCGCCGCCGCGGCCGAGTGGGTCAAGCGCACGCCGCGCGGGCGGGTGGGCGACGCCGACGACATCGCCCGCGTGATCGCCCTGCTGTGCTCGGCCGACGCACGCTGGATTACCGGGCAGGTGATCGTCGCCGACGGCGGGCTGACGCTGCGCTAGGGAAGCGCTGAATAAATCCTTCCTGGATTTCTGAGCGCCCGCACCCAAAGAGCTTGTGGGAGCGCAGCTTCGCTGCGCGATGATCGCCCGGCCCAGCCAGGCTCCCACAGTTGTCTGATGGCTCTCAAAATCAGTGGCTTAGCGCCACTGATTTTGTGGGCGCAAGGAAAATACCCTTGGCACGGCTCCGCAGACGGCCTGACCCTTGGGCCGTCGTTCCGGCAGGTGGGTGATGACGGAAGTCGCCCGCCGATCCGGGGGCACGGAGGCGGGTTCCCGCTGTCGATGGTAACTGGCCGTCCGTCGGTCACGGCATGTAATCCGAACGCAACGAATGCCGTGCAAATTGCCTGCACACCGAGCATGGATCGAGGGCCGAGCAATGAAAAAAGTCGTTCATGGTTTGTTTGTGGCGGCGTCGCTGGCCTGCACCGGGGCGGCTTCGGCGGCGACCGTTGTCTACTACGCCGAGACCCCTTCGGACGTCACGACGTTGCTGACGTCGCCAGACACGCTGGCGCTCGACATCGCTTACGACAACTCGACCTGGGCCGCGGTCAGCTCCGCGTTTCTGTCGGTCAGGATGAGCGATGACGGGGCCGATCCGCCAGACTACGCCGACATCGTGCAAATCGAAGTCGCTGGCGACCCGGGCGTCACGGAACAGAAGCTGTTAGGTACGGACAAGAAGTGGTACTGGCAGATTGACGTCACTGACAAAGTCACCCCAGGGCTGTTTTCCAGTCCCCTTGATTTTGTCCTCAAAGCCAACACCGGCGATTTCTATTATCACAACGCAAGCTTGACCGTGAACTTCACCCCGGTGCCCGAGCCCGCTACGACTGCGCTGCTGGGCAGTGGCTTGCTGCTGGCCGGGCTGTGCCTGCGTCGGCGCGTTTCCTGACCTGCCGGAACTGACCATCTGACGCGGCGCTCGCCCGGGCGCTGCGCCAGATTCCCCGCTCGGCGCAGCCTGCACTCGGCCGACCTGGCGTTGTTGAGCCAAGTCCTACGTCCGGGTCGTCGTTGACGTCGATCACCTCGCCCGTTCGGGTGGCTGCCTCAAGCGGCACGTCGTTGGCGTGACCCTGGCAATCGGCCGGTAAAAAGCCCCGCAAGGCGCGGTTGGTCCCTGTGGTCCAGGACGACGCTTTACCTGCCAGTCGTCCCGGCCGACTGAACGGCCGCGCACGCGCTGCATACCCGGTGGGTGCACTTTCGTGTCCGGCCGGGGGCCGTCATCAAATGGTCATTCCCCCGCGCTAGGTTGAACGGTCCTAATCAGGCGCCGCGCATGTCCATGCCGGCCGGGGTGGCGTTATCTTCAACATGAGGGCTAGGGTAATGAAAAATGCCGTTCGGGTTTTTTGTCTGGCCGCATCGCTCGGGTCTGCGGCGTCCGCTTCGGCGGGAAGCTTGGTTTATTACGCCCAGGACACGGACGTCGGCATCCTGATGGCACCCCAGGATCAGACGGCAGTCACGATCAGTTACGACAGTTCGGCCTGGGGACCGATAAGTTCCGCCACCCTGTCCGTTTTGCTGAGCGATGATCAAGGCCGGGGTGACGGCAACGACCGCGCGAAGATCGCGACCGTCGAAGGCGATCCGGTGGATTTTCAGGGCTTCCAGGTCACCGAGGGGACGGGGCCGAGTTGGCAGCACCGCACCTTCGACGTAACGAACTATCTCACCGATGGCACGCTGAATTTTCTGTTGGCGGCCGTGGATGGGGATTTCTACTACCACAACGCACGTTTGACGGTGCAGTTCGCCCCGTTCGCGTCTCCGGTGCCCGAGGCAGGCTCGGTCGCGTTGCTGGGCAGCGGCCTGGCACTGGTGGGCCTGCTGGCGGGTCGGCGCGTTTCCCGCCCGGTCTGAGGGGCGCTAGCGGGCGCGGCGCTCGTCCAGACGCCGCGCCAGATCCTCCAGGATCAGCTCGTACAGCCTGTCGCCCAGCACGGCGTCCTCGACGCCCGGATCGACGTTCGGGTTGTCGTTGACCTCGATCACCACCACCCGCTGGCCGGACTGTTTGATGTCCACGCCGTAGAAGCCGTCGCCGATCAGGTTGGCGGCGGCCAGCGCGGTCTTCACAACCTCCGGCGGGGCGTCCTCCACCGCCACGGTGCGTGCGTTGCCTTCGGTAACCTGCCCGTCTGCACCGTGTTTGAGAATCTGCCAGTGGTGCTTTGACATGAAGTACTGGCAGGCGAAGATCGGCTGGCGGTTGAGCACCCCGATGCGCCAGTCGAACTCCGTGTAGACGTATTCCTGCAGCAGGATCAGGTCCGATTCGCGCAGCAGTTCGCGCGCGTACTGTTCCAGTTGCTCGCGGTTCTCGGCTTTGTGGATGCCGCGCGAGAACGAGCCGTCCGGAATCTTCACCACCGCCGGATAGGTCACGGCGTCGAGTGCCAGGCCTTCGAGCTGGCCTTTCTGCAGCACGCGCGTGCGCGGCACCGGCACCCGGTTGGCGCTGAGCAGTTCGTGCAGGTAGACCTTGTTGGTGCACTTGACGATCGAGTCCGGGTCGTCGAGCACCGCCATGCCCTCGGCCTGCGCGCGCTTGGCGAAGCGGTAGGTGTGGTGGTCAATCGCCGTGGTCTCGCGGATGAACAGCGCGTCGTATTCGGCCAGGCGGCCATAGTCCTTGCGCTCAATGAGGTCCACCGACAGGTCGAGCTTCTTGCCGGCGCGGATGAAGCGCTGCAAGCCGCGGGCGCTGGTCGGCGGCAGCTTTTCGGCCGGGTTGTGCAGGATGGCGATGTCGTAGCGGGCCGATTCGCGCACCCGCGGCGAGCGCCAGCGCCGGCTGACGTAGGCCTCGAAACTGGCCACGAACAGCGCCTGCTGCTCGGCCGGAATGGCACCCAGCGCCAGCGGCCGGATGGCGCTGATGCGCCACTTGCTGTCGTGCTCGAACTGCACCCGCAGCAGCGGGCACGGGAACAGCTCGAAGATTTCCTCGGCCAGGTCCTGCAGCGCCTCGTCCGCGCAGCGGCCGAAGTAGATGTCCATCTCGAACTCGCTGCGGCCGGCCTCGCGCGCGATGCGCCGCGACAGCGAGCGGTGTACCTGCGCGTCCAGATCCTCCGCGCCCAGGCTGTAGATGGCCTTGGCCGACAGGTCGGTGATAGCGCGCATGGCCGGGATCACCCGGTGCCGGCGCGCCTCGGCCAGCAGTGAGCAGTAGTAGCCCAGGCTCAGGTAGCGGTAGCCGCGGCACAGGTTCAGCACCCGCACGTCACGCAGCTTCTGGTACTCGGGCGTGGCCAGGTAGTCCTGCACTGTCACCACCATGGCCGGCGGAAAGTGCGCCGGCCAGTCCCGGCGGTGTTCCACCACGATCAGATGAACCGACATCGGCGCCTCAGCCCGCGGCCACGGCCGGCAGCGTGCCGGCACCGCGGCGGCGGCGGATCACCAGTGTCGCGCGCTGGCCGGCCTTGCCGTAGCGGGCCATGCGCTGGAAGTCTTTTTTAAGGATGGGCATGTTGATGCAGTCCATTCGGGTCTTGCCGGTCTCGTCGTCGACGAAGGGGTCGTGCACGTACACGTAGCGGTCATCGAAGCCTGTGACCACCAGCCAGTGCGGAAATTTCTCGTGATAGATGCGGTACGAGCTGATCAGCACGATCGGGATGCCGCCGTCGGCGTAGGCCGCCTGCAAGCGCTCCAGGCTCGCCGCGCCGCGGTGCAGCGGCACCGGCAGGGCGCGCAGCTGGTCCAGGAAGTCTTCCTGCACCAGTGTAATGACGGCTTTCTTGTCCGGGCTGCGCACGGAATCGACGAACAGCGCGCCCTCGTCGTTGACGAACACCTCGACGTCGAAACCGCGCTGCCAGGCGGCCAGTGCCATGCCGTAGGGACCGCAGCCGCCGTGGCCGGAGGTCATGAACACGGTGGTCGACTCGCGCCACAGGCGCAGTTCGAGCTTGCGGTCGGTCTTCAGGCGCGGCTGGATCGCCTTCATGGCCATCATCAGCGCCGCCGGGCCGCAGGTGAAATCCAGTGTCTGCTGGTAATACGGCACCGGCACCAGGTCCGGTTTCAGGTGCGGCGCGACCTGCTTTTCGTAGCGCAGCGCCTCGGCGTGGTCCTCGTAGTAGTCCTCGACCACGTCGAAGCGGCGGTAGCCGTGGGCCTCGTACAACCGGATCGCCGCCGCGTTGTCGGGCCGTACCTCCAGCCGCAGCGTGACGCAGTCGCGCGCCAGCGCCGCCTGCTCGCAGGCTTCCAGCAGCCGGTGGCCGAGCCCCTGGCCCTGGGCCGACGGATCGACGGCAAACGAATACAGGCGGCCCAGCGACGTGCCGGCGTTGCACAGCACCATGCCGTAGCCGCGCACGGCGCCGTTCTGGTCGGCGACCAGCGTGGCGGCATGGCCGCGCGTGAGCAGGTGGCGAAAGCTGCGCCGGCTCAGGCGGTCACTGTCGAAACAGCGCTCCTCGATATCGACCAGGGCATCCAGGTCGTCCAGCGTGGCGGGGCGGATCATCGGCAGGCGCATACGGCGGGCAAGGGTGGCGCGCATTGTAAGGCGCGGCCGCTGGCCGGCCAGGGCGGGTTGCTAGAATGCCGCGCTGCCATGCCGGAGACCTGTTGCCCATGACCCTGAATCGATGTGTATTCCTGCTCGCGCTGGCCGTTGTGGCGAGCGGGCGATGCCTGGCCCTGGAGCCCGATCAGGAGCCCCCGCGCGTTCCTGCGGTGGAGCCGGCGCAAGCCCTGCGCGTCCTGCAGCGCGAGCACGACGCTCTGCTCGCGCAGCAGCCGGCCCTGCAGGAAGCGGCCGGCCAGGCGGCGACCCTCGCCAGCCAGAACCAGCAGCTCGAACAGCAGATCCAGACATTGCAGACGCAGGTGGACGGCCTGCGCGACGAGGCGGCTGCCTTGCGCGCGGACGATCGTCGGCGCTGGTTCGTGACCGGCGCGGCGGTGCTCGCGGCCGGGCTGGTTGCCGGCCTGATCCTGCCCTTGCTGCGCGGGCGCAAGCGGCGCGGCTACGGTGGCTTTCGCTGACCAGGACCAGTTCTCGCCCCGGCCATCCCGGACAGGATGGGTGGGCAAAGCGCAGCGTGCTCGCGCGGACCTCGTACTCGTGCTGACCTGTTCGATTGGGCGGTGCTGGCGGGCACGCAGCGAATGGATTCCGGCACCCGAATTGACGAACTGCGCATACCCCGGTGCGCTGGTTTTTTGTAGGAGCGGGCCATGCCCGCGACCGGAAGGCACCATCAATCGCACCGCCGCGCCAAGCTGTAACCGTCGCGGTCGCGGGCATGGCCCGCTCCTACCGGCGATGGTCCGCGCCAGCGAGCAGGTGGGCAAAGCGCAGCGTGTTCACGCGCGGGCCGTGCAAACTGTCGGCGTGTCTCGCGCGGCACCCATCGCGCGATAAACCCGGCCAGACAAGCGCGACAGATTGCCTGTCAGGCTCCACGGCAAGGTCTACCCGCTTCTCACCGAGGCAGCCTAGGCCGCGCCGTCCATGCGCCCAACGGCGCCGCGTATGTGCGGCAAGCGCCGTCTGAACCAGACCGCCGCCAGCATGCACAGCGCGCCGCCGCCGGCCACCGTGGCCGGCGCGCCAATGACCTCGGCCAGGCTGCCGGCCAGCAGCGAGCCGATCGGCGCCATGCCCATGAACATCATCGAATACAGCGACATCACCCGCCCGCGCAGGGCATCGGGCACCATGATCTGCAGCAGCGTGTTGGAGGCGGCCATCTGCACCATCATGGCAAAGCCGGTCGGCACCAGCAGCGCGCCGGACAGCCAGAAGCTGCGCGAGAACGAGAAACCGACCAGCCCGAGTCCAAAGCCGAACGCCGCCCACGGCACCCAGCCGCCCAGACCCTGTGGGCTGCGGCGCGCGGCCAGCAACAGCGCGCCGACCAATGCCCCACCCCCGGCGCAGCTCATCAGAATGCCCAGCCCCTGCGGGCCGCCGCCCAGGATGCGGTCCGCAAACACCGGCATCAGCACCGCGTAGGGCATGCCGGCCAGGCTGATCATGCCCAGCAGCAACAGCAGGCTGCGGATCGGCAGATGGCCGCGCACGTAGCGCACGCCGTCCACGATGTGCGCCAGCATGGAGCCGGTATGAACCGGCCTTTCGGTTGCGGTCAGCCGCATCGCCAGCAGCGCCCCCAGCACCGTCGCGTAGCTGACGCCATTGAGCAGAAAACACCAGCCCTCGCCGGCCGCCCCCACCAGCACGCCGGCTATCGCCGGACCGACCAGGCGCGCGGCGTTGAAGGCGGATGAATTCAGGGCAATGGCGTTGGGCAGATCCTCCCGGCCGACCAATTGGACCGTAAAGGCCTGGCGCGCCGGCAGGTCGAAGCCGTTGACCACGCCCAGCAGCGACGCCAGCGTGAACACATGCCAGACCGCGACCTGGCCGCTGAGCGTAAGCGCCGCAAGACCCAGCGCCAGCACGGCCGATGCCAGCTGCGTGGCGACCAGCAGCCGATGGCGGCTGAAGCGGTCCGCCACCGCGCCGCCCAGTGGCGCCACCAGGAACACCGGAAACTGGCTGGCAAACCCGGCCAGACCGAGCAGCGCCGCCGAGTCGGTCAGCCGGTAGATCAGCCACGACTGGGCGACCATCTGAATCCAGGTGCCCGGCAGGGACAGCAGCTGGCCAGTGAAGAACAAGCGGAAGTTGCGATGCCGCAGCGCCCGCAGCATGGCGGGTCCAGCGGACGTGGGCGGGTCGGAAATCGCAGAGGCAGGGTCGAGCGGCATGGCCTGATTGTGCCCCGCCGGGGCGCCGGATATCGACCGTGACGCCGACGAGCCCGTTACAACTGCCCACGCTCGGCGAGCGACACGGTCTGTCCGTCGCCAACCACGATGTGGTCCAGCACGCGCACGTCGACCAGCTCCAGGGCGGTTTTAAGACGCCGGGTGAGGCTCAGGTCCGCGTCGCTGGGCTCGGCCACGCCGGAGGGGTGGTTGTGAGCCAGGATCAGGGCCGCGGCGTTGTGGCGGAGCGCCGCACGCACCACCTCGCGCGGGTAGACACTGGCGGCATTCACGGTGCCGCGAAACAGTTCCTCGAAGGCCAGCACGCGGTGGCGGTTGTCCAGGAACAGGCAGCCGAACACCTCCTGCGGGTGGTCGCGCAGCTGCATGGAAAGGTAATCGCGCGCAGCCTGCGGGGAAGCCAGTGCCTCGCCGCGGCGCAGCACTTCCTGCGCGTAGCGGCGGCCAAGTTCGGCGACTGCGAGCAGCTGCGCGTACTTGGCGGCGCCAAGGCCGCGCCGGCCCAGCAGCGCGTGGCGATCGCCGGTCAGCAGGCCGCGCACGCCGCCGTGTTCGGACAGCAGGTTGCGGGCAAGGTCGACCGCCGATTCGCCGCGCACGCCGGTGCGAAGACAAATCGCCAGCAGTTCGGCGTCGGACAGCGCCCCCGGGCCGTTGGCCAGCAGCCGCTCGCGCGGGCGCTCGTCGGGCTGCCAGTCCACGATTGCCATGCGTGTCCTCCCGTAAAAGTAGGCTTCACAACGCGCTGCTAAACTGCTGCGCACAATCATGAACGCACTTGCCAATAAACACATCCTGCTGGGCGTCACCGGCGGCATCGCCGCCTACAAGGCGCCGGAGCTGGTGCGCCGCCTGCGCGATGCGGGCGCGCAGGTGCAGGTGGTGCTGACGGCGGCCGGCAGTGCCTTCATCACGCCGCTGACGCTGCAGGCGGTCAGCGGCCAGCCGGTGCATGAGGAACTGCTCAGCGCCCAGGCCGAGTCCGGCATGGGCCACATCGCGCTGGCGCGCTGGGCCGATCTGATCCTGATCGCGCCCTGCACGGCGGACTTCATGGCGCGTCTGGCGCACGGTCTGGCGGGCGATCTGCTCGGCGCCTGCTGCCTGGCCGCGCGGGTGCCGATGGCCATTGCGCCGGCCATGAACGCCGGCATGTGGGACAGCCCGGCCACGCAGCGCAATCTGGCGCATCTGCGAGCCGACGGCGTGCAGGTGTTCGGTCCGGCCAGCGGCAGCCAGGCCTGCGGCGAGGTGGGTGAGGGGCGTTTGCTGGAGCCGGCTGACCTGGTCGAGTGCTGTGCGGCGCTGCTGGGTGATGCTCAGAGCTCCGGCGCCCTGGCGGGGCGAAAGGTGCTGATTACGGCGGGGCCCACGTTCGAGGATCTCGATCCGGTGCGTTTTCTGGGCAACCGCAGCTCCGGCCGCATGGGCTATGCGGTGGCGCAGGCGGCGCGCGAGGCCGGTGCCCAGGTGCTGCTGGTCAGCGGGCCGGTGGCGCTGGCCGATCCGGTCGGCGTGACCGTGCTGCGCGTGCGCTCGGCACTCGACATGCACCGCGCGGCGCTGGACGCCGTGGCCGGCATGGACGTGTTCATTGGCACCGCGGCGGTGGCCGATTACCGCCCGGCGCAGCCGGCCGGACAAAAAATCAAAAAGACGCGCGAGTTCCTGACCCTTGAACTGGTGCGCAATCCGGACATTCTGGCCGAGGTGGCGGCACGCGCCGACCGGCCGTTCACGGTCGGCTTCGCGGCCGAGACAGACGACGTGCTGACCTACGCGCGGCGCAAGCTGGACGAAAAGCGCCTGGACCTGATCGCCGCCAACACGGTCGGCGCCGGCCAGGGCTTCGAGGTGGATGACAACGCGCTGACCCTGCTGTGGCCGGGCGGCCAGCGGGAACTGCCGCGCGACAGCAAGGCCGCGCTGGCGCGGCAGTTGATCGAGGTGATCGGGGAGCGGCTGCGTGCGGCGGGTTGAGATCAAAATACTCGACCCACGCCTGGGCGCTGAATTTGCGCTGCCGCAGCACGCCACCGACGGCGCCGCCGGGCTTGATCTGCGGGCCTGTCTGGACGCGCCGCTGACGCTCAAGCCCGGCCAGACCGAACTGATCCGCACCGGCTTTGCCATGCACATTGCCGATCCGGGCCTGGCGGCGGTGCTGCTGCCGCGCTCGGGCCTGGGGCACAGGCATGGCATCGTGCTGGGCAACCTGGTGGGGTTGATCGACAGCGACTACCAGGGCGAGGTGATGGTGTCGTGCTGGAACCGCGGCGCGGCGCCGTTCACGGTCGAACCTGGCGAGCGCATCGCCCAGCTGGTGCTGGTGCCGGTGGTGCGGGCCGAGTTTGCGGTGGTGGACAGCTTCACGCCGTCGGCGCGCGGCGCGGGCGGCTTTGGGCATACCGGACGCGATTGAATGCACTCAACCTACTGTGACCCGACTGCGATGAACGCATCCAGCTTGCCGCCGCTCGAAATCTTCCGCGCCTACGACATCCGCGGCGTGGTCGGCGAGAGCCTGACCGAGGTCGGCGTGTACCAGATCGGCCGCGCCATCGGCACGCTGGTGCGCCGCGCCGGGTGCAGCGAGGTGGTCGTAGGCCGCGACGGGCGCCTGTCCGGGCCGGCGCTGTCCGACGCGCTGACGCGCGGCCTGGCGGCCACCGGCTGCGGCGTGATCGACGTCGGCATGGTGCCAACGCCGGTGGTCTATTTCGCAAGCCATGAGTTCAAAACCGGCTGCGGCGTGGCGGTCACCGGTAGCCACAACCCGCCCAATTACAACGGCCTGAAGATCGTCGTGGCCGGCAAGACGCTGTCCGGGGACGACATTCTGGGCATCCGCGCGCTGATCGAGGCCGATGACCTGGAAACTGGCTTCGGGCACGTGCGCGAGGCCGACGCGCTCACCCCGTACCGCGAGCGCATCCTGGGCGACGTGAAGCTCGCCCGGCGCCTGCGCGTGGGTGTGGACTGCGGCAACGGCGTGGCCGGTGCCAGCGCGCCGGCGCTGATCGAGGCGCTGGGCTGCGAGGTGGTGCCGCTGTTTGCGCAGGTGGACGGCAACTTCCCGAATCACCACCCGGACCCGACGAAGCCCGAGAACCTGCAGGACCTGATCGAGCGCGTGCGCGCTGACAAGCTCGACCTTGGCGTGGCCTTCGACGGCGACGCCGACCGCCTGGGCGTGGTCACTGCCAGCGGCCACATCATGTTCGCCGACCGGCTGATGATCCTGTTCGCGCGCGACGTGCTGTCCCGCGTGCCAGGCGCCACCATCCTGTTCGACGTCAAATGCACGCGCCACCTGCCGCGCGCCATCGCCGCGGCGGGCGGCAAGCCTGTAATGTGGAAGACCGGCCATTCGCTGATCAAGGCCAAAATGGCCGAGACTGGCGCCGCGCTGGCCGGCGAGATGAGCGGGCATATCTTCATCAAGGAGCGCTGGTACGGTTTCGACGACGGCGTGTACGCCGCCTGCCGGCTGCTGGAGTACCTGAGCCGGCAGGCCGAAACGCCGGAGCAGATCTTCGCCGCCATCCCGGACTCGGCCAGCACGCCCGAGCTGCACCTGCACATGACGGAAGGCGAGCACTTCGCGCTGATCAAAGAGCTGGTCGCCGCGGCCGACTTTCCGGGCGCCGAGGTGAGCACGCTCGACGGCATCCGGGCCGATTACCCGGACGGCTTCGGTCTGGTGCGGGCGTCCAACACCACGCCGGTGCTGGTGATGCGCTTCGAGGCCGACGACGCGGCGGCGCTGGAGCGCATCGAGGCGCCGTTCCGGGCGCTGTTCGGGCGCGTGCGGCCCGGTCTGGCGCTGCCGTTCTGACCATGTCGCGCTACATCATTTCCCCGTCCATCCTGTCGGCCGATTTCGCGCGCCTGGGCGCCGAAGTGGACGCCGTGCTGGCGGCCGGTGCGGACTGGATTCACGTCGACGTGATGGACAACCACTATGTGCCGAACCTGACCATCGGCCCGCTGGTGGTCGAGGCGCTGCGCCGCCACGCGCCGCACGCCTTTCTGGACGTGCACCTGATGGTGAAGCCGGTCGACGCGCTGGTGCCGGCGTTTGCCGCGGCCGGCGCCAACCTGATCGGTTTTCACCCGGAGGCGTCGCAGCATGTCGACCGCACGCTGTCGCTGATCCGCGAGCACGGCTGCCAGGCCGGGCTGGTGCTCAATCCCGCCACGCCGCTGTGTCATCTGGATCACGTCATGGACCGGCTGGACCTGATCCTGCTGATGTCGGTGAACCCCGGTTTCGGTGGGCAGAGCTTCATCCCGTCCACGCTGCCCAAGCTGGCGCAGGTGCGCGCCAGGATCGACGCCAGCGGGCGCGCCATCCGGCTTGAGGTCGACGGCGGCATCAAGGTGGACAACATCGCCGACGTGGCGCGGGCCGGCGCCGACACCTTCGTCGCCGGCTCGGCGGTGTTCAACTCGCCCGATTACGCCGCCACCCTGGCGGCTATGCGCGCCGCGCTTGACGGCGCCGCCTGAGCGGCCAAGACTGCCCGGCCATTTTTGCCGCCTGTCGCCCGCGCCATGGATCACGCCCGTTTTGACGCCCTTGCCGCCGAGGGCTACGACCGCATCCCGCTGACGCTCGAGACCTACGCCGACCTCGACACGCCGCTGTCGCTGTACCTGAAGCTGGCGAATGCGCCGGGCAGCTTTCTGCTGGAGTCGGTGGTCGGTGGCGAGCGCTTTGGGCGCTATTCCATCATCGGCCTGCCGGCGCGCCGTTCGCTGCGCAGCCGCGGCTTCCGTACCGAGGTGGTTCAGGACGGCGCGGTAATCGAGCGCGACGACGGCAATCCGCTCGATTTCGTCGAGCGTTACCAGCAGCGCCAGCGCGTGTACGTGCCGCCCGACCTGCCGCGGTTTTGCGGCGGCCTGGCCGGCTATTTCAGCTACGACGCGGTGCGCTACATCGAGCCGCGCCTGGCCCGGTTCGACAAGCCGGACGAGATCGGCACGCCGGACATCCTGCTGCTGGAGACGCAGGAACTGGCCGTGGTCGACAACCTGGCCGGCAAGATTTACCTGATCGTTTACGCCGATCCGGCCACGCCAGACGCCTACGCGGCCGGCCAGGCGCGCTTGCGCACTTTGCTGGCCCGGTTGCGCAGTCCCCTGTCGCCGCCGGCCAGTCCGCCGGGCGAGGTCAGCGCGCCGGTGCGCAGTTTTGCGAAGGCCGATTTCCTGGCCGCCGTGGCGCGCGCCAAGGATTACATCGCGGCCGGCGACATGATGCAGGTGCAGGTCGGGCAGCGCATCCGTGCGCCCTACGCGCAGTCGCCGCTGACGCTGTACCGGGCGCTGCGGTCGCTCAATCCCTCGCCGTACATGTACTTCTACGACTTTGGCGAGTTCCAGGTGGTGGGCGCCTCGCCGGAAATCCTGGTGCGCCAGGAAGCAACCCCTGCCGGCACCCGCGTCACCATCCGTCCGCTGGCCGGCACGCGGCCGCGCGGCGCCACGCCGGACGAGGACCAGCGCCTCGCGGACGAACTGCTGGCCGATCCAAAAGAGCGCGCCGAGCACGTGATGCTGATCGACCTGGCGCGCAACGACATCGGGCGGATTGCCCAGATCGGTAGCGTTGAGGTCACCGACGAGATGGTGATCGAGCGCTACTCGCACGTGATGCACATCGTGTCGAACGTGGAAGGCCTGCTGCGGCCTGGCATGAGCAACTTCGACGTGCTGCGGGCCACGTTTCCGGCCGGCACGCTCAGCGGCGCGCCCAAGGTGCGGGCAATGGAAATCATCGACGAGCTGGAGCCGGTCAAGCGCGGCATCTACGGCGGCGCCTGCGGCTATCTGAGCCATTCGGGCGACATGGACCTGGCCATTGCCATCCGCACCGGCGTGATCAAGGACGGCCAGCTGTACGTGCAGGCGGCGGCCGGCATCGTGGCCGACTCGGTACCCGAGAGCGAATGGCAGGAAACCGAGAACAAGGCGCGCGCCCTGCTGCGGGCAGCCGAGATGGCGCAGACCGGGCTGGACGCGGTGGGTTGAGGGTATTTGGACGGTGCGCGCGGCACAGGGATGTTCCGCGGCCTGAGCAGTCCAGGATGGACTGATTCAGGCCCCAGATTAAGGGCCCCGTTACAGGGTGGGTGCCTGAGCCAGGTCCGGTACGGGGCTACGCCGAATCGGCAACCCGGACCGATGGAGGAGGACACCGGTCCGCGGGCAAGGGGTACACCCACGCCCTGTGTATCGACCGGTGTGGGATAGGGCTTGAGTCCTGGCTGATATTTTTTCCGGTTCCGGGCGCCCGAAACCGGTGATTTCCCCGCACGCCGTCATTGGGCGGAAAATACGCGCCCTTTGCGTTCATCCCACTGTCAGCGAGAGCCCGCGCGCATGGTTTTCATGCTCGACAACTACGACTCGTTCACCTACAACCTGGTGCAGTACCTGGGTGAGCTGGGTGTGGACGTGCGCACCGAGCGCAACGACTGCATCAGCGTGGACGCGGTCGAGCGCCTGGCGCCACAGCACATCGTCATCTCCCCCGGGCCGTGCACGCCAACCGAAGCCGGCATTTCGCTCGATCTGATCCGCCGCTTCGCCGGGCGGGTGCCGATTCTGGGTGTGTGCCTGGGTCACCAGGCCATCGGCCAGGCCTTCGGCGGGCGGGTGATCCGCGCCGATCAGGTGATGCACGGCAAGACCTCGCCGGTCAGGCACACCGGCGAGGGGCTGTTCGCGGGGCTGCCCAGTCCCTTCACCGCGACGCGATACCACTCGCTGGTGGTGGAATGGGCCAGCCTGCCGGAATGTCTGGAAGTAACCGCCTGGACCTGCCACGCCGACGGCCGGCCGCACGAGATCATGGGGCTGCGCCACCGCACGCTGCCGGTGGTCGGGGTGCAGTTTCACCCGGAGTCCATCCTTACCCAGCACGGCCACGCGCTGCTGGCCAATTTCCTGAAACCGACGGCGGGCGCGGCGTGAGCGTGCAGACGGCACTGGCCCGTGTGGCGGCGGGCGGTGATCTGGACTCGGCCGGCATGAGTGCCGCCATGCGCGCCATCATGAACGGCGAGGCGACGCCGGCGCAGATCGGTGGCCTGCTGGTGGCGCTGCGCATGAAGGGCGAGACCGTGGTGGAAATCGCCGCGGCGGCGCAGGTGATGCGCGAATTCGCCCTGCCGGTCGAGGTGGCGACCGATCGGCTGGTCGATACCTGCGGCACCGGCGGCGATGGCGCCGGTCTGTTCAATGTGTCCACCGCGGCGGCCTTTGTGGTGGCGGCGGCCGGCGGGCGGGTGGCCAAGCACGGCAACCGCTCGGTATCGAGTTCCAGCGGCAGCGCCGACGTGCTGGAGGCGCTGGGGGTGCGCATCGAGCTGTCGCCGCCGGCCATCGCCCGCTGCATCGACGAGGTCGGCTTCGGCTTCATGTTCGCGCCGGCCCACCACCGTGCCACGCGCCATGCGCTGGCGCCGCGGCGCGAGATCGGCATCCGCACATTGTTCAACCTGCTGGGGCCGCTGACCAACCCGGCGCGGCCGCTGCGTCAGGTGGTGGGTGTGTACGACGCCTTGCTGGTGGAGCCGATGGCGCAGGTGCTGGGGCGTCTTGGCAGCCGTCACGTGCTGGTGGTGCATGCCGACGATGGCCTGGACGAAATCAGCCTGGGCGCCGCCACGCAGGTGGCCGAGCTCAGGGACGGCGCCGTGCGTTGTTACCGCATCGAACCGGAACAATTCGGCGTCGAGCGCGTACCCAGCGAACGCATGGCGGTGGCGGATGTGTCCGCCAGTGTGGGACTGCTGAAGGCGGCGCTGGCCGGCACGCCGGGTCCGGCGCGCGACATCGTGGCGCTGAATGCGGGCGCGGCGCTGTACGTGGCGGGCCTGGCCGATTCGCTCGCCAGCGGCGTGCGGCGTGCCGGCGAGGTGCTGGCCAGTGGCGCCGCACTGCATCGGGTCGGCGCCCTGGCGGCCCTGTCACAGCGGCTGGAGGCGGCATGAACACGCCGGACGTGCTCAGGAAAATCCTCGCCGCCAAGGCCGACGAGGTGGCCGCGGCGCGCCGCGCAAGGCCTTTGCCCGAGCTGCGGCGCGCGGCCGAAGCCATGCCGCCGACGCGTGGTTTCGCCGCCGCGCTGGCGGCCCGCGTCGGCGCCGGTCAGGCGGCGGTGATTGCCGAAATCAAGCGCGCCTCGCCCAGCAAGGGCCTGCTGCGGGCGGATTTTGATCCACCGGCCATCGCCCGCAGTTATCTGGCCGGCGGGGCGGCGTGTCTGTCGGTGCTCACCGATGCGCCGTTCTTCCAGGGCAGCCTGGACGACCTGCGGGCCGTGCGGGCGGCGGTGGACCTGCCGCTGCTGCGCAAGGATTTCCTGCTCGACGCGTACCAGATCTACGAGGCGCGCGCGGCCGGGGCCGACTGCGTCCTGCTGATCGTGGCGGCGCTCGACGACGCGCGGCTGCGCGATTTCGCCGCCCTGGCCCGGGAGCTTGGGCTGGCGGTGCTGATCGAGATACACGACGAAGCGGAACTGGACCGCGCGGCGGTGCTGGAGCCGACGCTGCTGGGCGTCAACAACCGCAACCTGCACGCCTTCGAGACCACGCTGGACACCACGGTGCGCCTGGCCCGCCGCGCGCCGGCCGGCTGCCTGCTGGTGGCAGAAAGCGGCATTCACAACCGGGATGATGTGGCGCTGATCCGCGCCGCGCAGGTGCATGCGTTCCTGGTCGGCGAGGCGTTCATGCGCGCGCCGGACCCGGGTGCCCGCCTGCGCGAACTGTTCTACGCCGAGGACTGAACCATGTCGCAGCGTCCGCCCGCCCACGCCGGCCTGCGCCACGTGGCCCTGTTCGTCGAGCCCTTCGAGGCCTGCGAGCGGTTCTACGTGGACCTGCTGGGCATGCATGTCGAGTGGCGGCCGGACCCGGACAACGTTTATCTCAGTTCCGGCCACGACAACCTGGCCCTGCACCGCGGGCCGGCGCCGTCCGCCAGCGGCCAGCGCCTGGACCACATCGGCATCCTGCTGCGGCGCATCGAGGACGTCGACCCGTGGGCCGGGTTTCTGCGCGACAATGGCGTCCCCATCGTCGCCGCCCCGCGCACGCACCGCGACGGCGCGCGCAGCTTCTATTGCCTGGACCCGGCCGGCAACCGGGTGCAAATCATCTTTCACCCTCCCTTGGCCGGCGCGCTGCGCCCGCTGCGGTAATTCCGATGCCCGAATTCGACGACAAGCTCAAGCTGCACGGGTTCAACAACCTGACCAAGACCCTGAGCTTCAACATCTACGACATCTCCTACGCGCTCACGCGCGAGGCGCAGCAGCAGTACATCGAGTACATCGACGAGACCTACAACGCCGAGCGCCTGACGCGCATTCTGAGCGAGGTAGCGGACATCATCGGCGCCACCATCCTGAACATCGCCCGCCAGGATTACGATCCGCAGGGCGCCAGCGTGACCATGCTGATTTCCGAGGGCGGACACTCGTCCGAAGGCAGTTCAGGCGAGGGCCCCGGCCCGCGGCCGGACGCCGTGGTGGGGCATCTGGACAAGAGCCACGTCACCGTCCACACCTATCCCGAACAGCACCCGGACAACGGCATCAGCACCTTTCGGGCCGACATCGACGTGTCGACCTGTGGCCACATCTCGCCGCTGCGGGCGCTCAATTTCCTGATCCACAGCTTCGAGTCGGACATCGTGATCCTGGACTACCGGGTGCGTGGCTTCACCCGCGACGTGCGCGGGCGCAAGCACTACATCGACCACACCATCCATTCGATCCAGAACTACGTCGATGCCGACACGCTGGCGCGCTTCCACGCCGTGGACGTGAACGTCTACCCGGAAAATATCTTCCACACCAAGCTGCGGGTGCGCGATTTCGACCTCGACACGTATCTGTTTGGCGTCAATGCGGCCGATCTGCCGGCCCAGGAACGCGCCGCCACCTCGGCCCGCCTGGAACGGGAAATCCAGGAAATCTTCTACGCCACCAACATGAAGTGAGCCCTGCCCCGGCGGGCCGGGTCACAGCCGGTAGGCGGTGCCGGTCATCACCCGCGAGGCCAGGCGCATCAGGCCGCGCACGGGCGCCGGCAGTGCGCGGCCACCGGCCCGGCGCGCGTCCTCGCCGTGGCGCGTCTCATCGCGGCGCATCTGTTCGAGCACCGCGCGGCTGCGCTGATCGGCAGCCGGCAGGCGCTGCAGGTGCCCGTCAAGGTGCGCCTCGACCTGTCGCTCGGTCTCGGCGATGAAACCCAGGCTCCAGTCATCACCGGCCAGCCCGGCCAGCGTGCCGATGGCCAAGGCGCCGCCAAACCAGGCCGGATCGAGCAGGCTGCGCCGACCGCCAAGCGCCGTGAGGCGGCTGCGGCACCACGCGATATGGGCCGCTTCCTGCGCGCCTGCCGCCCTGAGCTGATTCAGGGTCTGCGGTGAACGTGCGGTCAGCGACTGTCCCAGGTACAGGCCCTGGGCGGCCAGCTCGCCAGCGTGGTTGACACGCATCAGCGCCGCCGACGTCTGCCGCTCGGCCGGCGTCAGGCCGGTCGCTTCCGGCAGTTCGTCGGCCGGATTGCGCGTGGCGTTCGGTGGCCCGCCCGGGAGCAGGCGCAGGACGCGGTCCATCGACAGCAACAGCCGATCGAGCGGTCGAAAACGGATGTCAGGCATCGGCGGCGCGGCGTGGTGGCAGAAAGCCGAAGTCTATACTTGCGGCTCGTCCCCGCATTGATTCGAGTGCCCATGATGACGTCGTCCGACACCAGGCAGCGCCTTCAGATCACCGGTCCGGCAGGGCTGCTCGACGTGCTGGTCGAGCCGGCTGCGGACCCGGGCGGACCGCTGTGCATCATCTGCCACCCGCACCCGCAGTACGGCGGCACGCTCGACAACAAGGTGGTCTATACCCTGGCGCGGGCGGCCCAGGAGCTGGGCGCGGTTGCGGTACGGTTCAATTTTCGCGGCGTCGGCCAAAGCGGCGGTGCGTTCGACCACGGCGTCGGCGAGGTCGATGACCTGCTGGCAGTCGTGGCCTGGGCGCGCGCCGCCTATCCGGGGCGGCCGCCGCATCTGGCTGGGTTCTCGTTTGGCGCCGCCATGGCGCTGCGCGGGCATGTTGCGGCGGGCGCTGCCAGCCTGCTGCTGGTGGCTCCCCCGGCGGGTATGGGCTATCTGGAACAGGACGCTGCCCCGCAGCTGTCCTGGCGGGTCATCCACGGCAGCCGCGACGAGCTGGTCGGGCTGGGTGTCCTGCGGGACTGGCTGACGGCCACGGCCGGCGATACGCCACCGCTGACGGTGATCGACGACGCCGATCATTTCTTCCACGGCCGGTTGACGCCGCTGCGCGAGGCGGCACGGGCGTTCTGGGCCCCGCTGATGCGCGGTCACCTTGACAGTACAGGCGGCGCAAAATAGGATGCACGGCCTTTTTGGCAGGCCATTGCGATCCCGGAATGAAGACCACTGTTAGCGCCACGCCGCAGACGATACGGCAGGACTGGTTTCTCGTAGATGCCGACGGCAAGACGCTGGGTCGTCTGGCGACCGAGATCGCCCGTCGCCTGCGCGGCAAGCACAAGCCGCTCTACACGCCGCACATGGATACCGGCGATTACATCGTCGTGGTCAATGCCGAGAAGGTGCGCGTGACCGGCCGCAAGCTGACCGACAAGCTGTACCAGCATCACACCGGCTACATCGGCGGGCTGCGCACCGAAACCTTTGCCGACCGCATCGCGCGGCGGCCGACCCTGGTGCTCGAGCAGGCGGTCAAGGGCATGCTGCCCAAGAACCCGCTCGGCCGCGCCATGTTCAGCAAGCTCAAGGTGTACGCCGGCACCGAGCATCCGCACACCGCCCAGCAGCCGCAGGCGCTGGACATCTGATTCACGCAGCTCGGACTCCGTCATGCCAGTAGTGCAGAACAAGATCTCGGTTGGCCGCCGCAAGTCGGCCTCGGCGCGCGTCATCCTGCGCCTGGGCAAGGGCGCCATCTCCATCAACGGTCGCAGCCTGGACGACTATTTCGGTCGTCCGACCTCGCGCATGCTGGTGCGCCAGCCGCTCGAGACGGTCGGTCGCCCGGAAAGCTTCGACCTGCGCATTACCGTCCAGGGCGGCGGCCCGAACGGGCAGGCGGGCGCCATCCGCCACGGCATCACCCGCGCGCTGATCGAGTTCGACGAAACGTTCCGCCCGGCGCTGCGCAAGGCCGGCTACGTGACGCGCGACGCGCGCGAAGTCGAGCGCAAGAAGGTCGGCCTGCACAAGGCGCGCCGCGCGCCCCAGTTCTCCAAGCGCTGATCACCGCCGGGGGGTTCCGGGTGGGGGATCGTCCAACGGTAGGACAACGGACTCTGACTCCGTCAATCTAGGTTCGAATCCTAGTCCCCCAGCCATTAGCGCCAAGCAGTTCAAAAAAAGCCCGGCCTGCCCGTCACGCCGGGCTTTTTTGTTGCTCACAGGGTTTTGGGACTACCTTTGCCAGGCTGGCAAGGAAGGGGAATCGGTCATGATCAAGGTAGCGATCGTCGGCGGCACCGGCTACACCGGGGTCGAATTGTTGCGCCTGCTGCTGCAGCACCCGCAGGTGGAGCTGGCCGTCATCACCTCCCGCGGTGAGGCCGGTCGGCCGGTCAGCGATCTGTTTCCGAGTCTGTCGGGTCGGCTCGAGCTGTGTTTCTCCGATGTCGACGTGGCGGCGCTGGCGACCTGCGATGTGGTCTTCTTCGCCACGCCCAATGGCGTCGCCATGCAGCAGGTGCCAACGCTGCTTGATGCGGGCGCGCGGGTCATCGATCTGGCCGCTGACTTTCGCCTGCGCGACCCGGCGATCTGGGAGCGCTGGTACGGCATGCCGCACGCTTGCCCGCAGTTTCTGGAAGAAGCGGTTTACGGTCTGCCGGAAGTGAATCGCGAGCGCATTGCGGGGGCTCGCCTGATCGCCAACCCGGGCTGTTACCCGACCGCCGTGACGCTGGGTTTGCTGCCGCTGCTGGAGGCCGGCCTGGTCGATCCGGGCGAGCTGGTGGCGGACTGCAAGTCCGGGGTCAGCGGTGCCGGGCGCCACGCGCGTGCCGACTTGTCGTTCTGCGAGGTCAACGAGAATTTCAAGGCCTACGGCGTGTTTGCGCACCGTCACCAGCCGGAAATCGCGCAGAACCTGGGTGCCGCAGCGACCGGTGCCGCTGTCGATCTGACGTTCGTGCCCCATCTGCTGCCGCTGAACCGCGGCATTCATGCCACGCTGTATGCCCGCCTGCACGCCGGTGCGGCGACTGACCTGCAGGCGTTGTTTGAAGCCCGCTACCGGGACGAGCCGTTCGTGCGCGTGTTGCCGGCCGGCAGCCACCCGCAGATCAGCGAGGTACGCGCCGGCAACGATTGCGCGATTGCCGTACACGCTGCCGGTAGCCGCGTGGTGGTGTTGTCGGTGATCGACAATCTGGTCAAGGGTGCCGCCGGCCAGGCCATCCAGAACATGAACCTGATGTTTGGACTCGACGAGACGCTGGGCCTGCGCCAGCCGGCCCTGGCGCCTTGATGACCCGTCCGTCGAGGTGGGTGTGGCAGTGCCTGGTCTGCGCGTTTCTGGGTGCCTTGCTTGGCGTGCTGGGCGCGAGAGCGCTTTATGGACGCTCGGCCGCGCGGCCGCAAGCAGTCACCGCCGAGCCGGCCAGCACGGCGCTGCGCGAGGAGAATGCGACGCTGCGGCAGCTGCAGGCGATCGATCGTGAAGCCCAGGCCACGTTGCGTGAGCGGATTGCCGGCCTGGTCGCGCAAAACGGCGAACTGACCCGGCGGCTCGCTCTGTTGCGGAGCGTGCTCGTACCAGACGGCCAGGCGCCCGAACTGGGGATTGCCGAACTGCTGCTCAGTCCGCAGGCAGTCGAAGGAAAATTCGGGTATCGGCTGCTCTTGGTGCGGGTTCCCCCGCCCGCAACGGCCGGAACGCTCAACGGGCGCGTCGAGGTGTGGAGTTTGGGGCAAATGGACGGCCAGCCACAGGAACTGCGGCTTGCCCAGCTGCGTCTGGTCCTGCCACGGCTGCAAACCCTTGCCGGCACGCTGGCGTTACCGGCCGGCTTCCAGCCCCAGCGCTTGCGGGTGGTATTGCAGCCTCGCGGGCAGGCGGCGCAGACGTTCGACTTCGCCTGGCAGGACCTCGTCGCCGCCGGTCCACCCGTGACGGCGGCAACTCCGCTACCCTAGACAGGTCATAGGTATGTGAGCGCGCGTGCGCTTTTCGTTTTCGGAGAATGTCTCATGTCGAACGTCGCACCGGTTCTGTTCACCGAAAGCGCTGCCCAGCGGGTGGGCGAGCTGATCGTCGAGGAAGGCAACCCGCAGCTGAAGCTGCGCGTGTTCATCAGCGGCGGTGGCTGCTCGGGGTTTCAGTACGGCTTCACCTTCGACGAGAACGTGGACGACGGCGACTGTGCCGTGGCCACCGATGGCGTGACGCTGCTGATCGATCCGCTGAGTCTGCAGTACATGGAAGGCGCGGAAATCGATTACCGCGAGGACTTCCAGGGCGCCCAGTTCGTGATTCGAAACCCCCAGGCCACGACCACCTGCGGCTGCGGGTCGTCGTTCAGCGTCTGAGGCCTGCGGCCCGGTTTCAAGTTCCGGTCCGGCCGCCGCCGGTCAGGGCATGTAGACGCAGCCGAGTATCACGGGCCGTCGTGCGCCGGTGATGCGGCCAAGATCCAGAGCCGTTTCATGCACACGTTGGCGGGCCAGCCAGGCGAACGCCAGCGCTTCCACCCACTGCGGGTCGATACCGGCGCGCGATGTGGTGCCGATATCCATTGCAGGCAAGCGGCGGGCAATGCGGCGCAGCAGGTCGGCGTTGCGGGCGCCACCTCCGCAGACCAGCAGCACCTCGACTTCGGGCTGGCTTGCCAGCGCCTGGGCAACGCCGGCCGCCGTGAATTCCGCCAGCGTGGCCTGTACGTCTGCCGGACGCAGGTTCGAAAAACCTGCCAACAGGCCGTCCAGCCAGCGTGGGTTGAAATCCTCCCGACCGGTACTTTTCGGTGGCGGACGCGCCATGAACGGGTGCGTCAGCAGGGTGGCCAGAAGGCCGGCATCGACCGTGCCGGTGCCGGCGAACCGTCCATCCGTATCGAAGGGCTGGCCCAGGTGCCGCAAGGCCCACAGGTCCAGCAGGACATTGCCAGGTCCGACATCCCAGCCACTGACGTCGGCGCCCAGCAGCGAGACATTGGCCATGCCACCCAGGTTCAGCACCGCAGGTCGGCGCCCGGCAGTGCCGAAAACTGCCTGGTGAAAGGCCGGCGCCAGGGGCGCACCCTGTCCGCCAGCGGCAATGTCGGTGCTGCGAAAATCGGCCACCGTCGCGATGCCGGTGCGCACCGCGATCAGCGCTGCGTTGCCGATCTGCAAGCTGTAAGGGGCTGTTCCTTCTGGCCTGTGGCGCACGGTTTGCCCATGACTGCCAATCGCGCGCACCGCATGTGGCGGGACCCGCGCGGCGCCCAGCAAATTCAGTGCGCAGTCCGCAAAGCGGTGTCCCAGCTCGTGGTGAAGGCACAGGGCAAGATCGAGGTCGCCGCCTCCGGGACGCTGCAGTTCATCAAGTTGGCGGCGCAAGCCGGCTTCGAGGGGGGTGCTGTGGGTGGCGATGATGCGCGGCCGCGCATCTGCCGGGAATTCAGCCAGGACGCCATCGATGGCGTCCTGGCTGGTGCCGCTCATGAGGCCGATGAACAGTTCGGCTGATGGCGGATCGATCACTGCGCCGATGCGGCCGAGGCGTCGTCCGTTTGCGCGACCTGACGGGCGGCCAGCGCGTCAAGCTCGGTGACCCAGCCGGCGGTCTGCGTCAGGAAGTGGCGCCGGTAGGCGTCCGGTAGTGGCTGCGCCTGGGGCAGCGCCACGGTAAGAGGATCCACGGTTTGACCGTTGACCTGGAACTCGTAATGCAGGTGAGGGCCGGTAGCCCAGCCGGTGGCCCCGACAAAGCCGATGACCTTGCCCTGATCGACGCGCTGCCCGGCGCGCAATCCAGTGGCAAACCTGCTCAGATGTCCGTAGAGCGTACGGTTGCCGTGTCCGTGATCGATGATGATGACGTTGCCGTAACCACCCTGACGCCCTGCGAAGGCAACCTGGCCATCCCCGGTAACCTGTACGGGCGTTCCCGTGGCGGCGCCGTAATCGACGCCGCGGTGCGGACGCACGGTTTTGAAAATCGGGTGCAGGCGATTCGGATTGAAGCGCGAGGTGATGCGCGTCACCGGCAGCGGATTTCGCGTGAAGGCCTTGCGCATGCTGCTGCCGTCGGGCTTGTAGACCGCTACCCGACCGTCGGGATCGGTATAGCGCACAGCCCGCAGCACCTTGCCCCGGTTGATGAACTCTGCGGCGAGGATGTCGCCGTCGCGCACTTTCTCGCCGTCGACCGTGACTTCGTTGTAGATCACCGCGAAGCGATCCCCCGGTTGCAGGTCCTGCGTAAAATCGATGTCCCAGCCGAACATCTCGGCCAGTTCCAGTATCCCGCGGTCCGACAGGCCGGCCTGCTGCGCCGACATATACAGGGAGCTGTTGATTACGCCGGAGGCCTGGCTGCGCACGGTTTGCGTGGGGTGGGTGTGCAGCTGAGCCGAGTAGCCGTCGAAGTCGCGGCGGACCTCAAGTTTGGTGAGCGGGTCGATTTCCAGATCCAGCGCCTGAAGCTCGCCGTCAGGCGCGCTTGCCCGCAGCACCTGTCCGGGCTTCAAGTCGAGCAGTGAGCGCGCCTGCTGGCCTGCATCCATCACAGACTGGACGGTTCCTGGGCCAAAACCCATGGCGCGCATGGCCTGAAAGAAGCTCTCTCCGGGCCGGATTCGATGCTCGAGCCATGCCTCATCAAGGTGTTCAAGGGTCGGATCCGCAGCATCGACGATGTCTGGCAGCGGGTATGGCCGCTCCACCGCGGGCGCGTTCAGGCGTTCCGGTATGCTGGCCAGGCTCTCGGCAGTGCGTGCCACGAGCACTGCTACCATGAGCGCCATGCCCGAGCCAAACAGCCAAGGCAGCAAGGGCTGGCCGGGCCTGCGGCGGCTTGATGTCTCAGGGCGCATTGCGAACAAAAGCTTTTTGCCAGCGGCAGGCGACCGGCGAGCACGGCGATTTGATGGCGTGGATCCTTATCCTGGCATGTGTGGGCATGTATCTGGCGCCGCCTCGTCAGCAACTGGATTTCGCTGCGAGTACGGGCACAGGAACACGTGCGCCCGCATTCTTCACTTGGCATCGCGCAGATTGCAAGCCCTCAGTGAGTGTTTTTGAATCCACGGGTACTACGGAATTGTGATGATTGATGGCCCCGATCCCCTCGACGCGCTGCGGCGCGGCGTCGACGAAATCATCCCCGAGCTGTCGCTCGCCGAGCGGTTGCGTGAGGGGCGTCCGTTGCGCATCAAGGCGGGTTTCGATCCGACGGCACCGGACCTGCATCTGGGGCACGCCGTGCTGCTGAACAAGTTGCGTCAACTGCAGGATCTCGGACACGACGTGCTGTTCGTGGTCGGTGACTTCACGGCCATGATTGGCGATCCGACAGGCCGTAACGCGACCCGCAAACCGCTCACTCGCGAGGCCATCGCCTCCAACGCCGAAACTTACCAGCAGCAGGTCTTCAAGCTTCTGGACCCACAGCGTACGCAAGTTCTGTTCAATTCAAGCTGGCTGGAGCCGCTTGGCGCAGCCGGCATGATCCGGCTTGCGGCGCAGTCCACCGTCGCCCGCATGCTCGAACGGGACGATTTCTCGCAGCGCTACCGCGCCGGCCAGCCGATCGCCGTTCACGAATTCCTCTATCCGTTGCTGCAGGGCTATGACTCGGTGGTGCTGGAGGCTGATCTTGAGCTGGGTGGTACCGACCAGAAGTTCAATCTCCTGATGGGCCGACAGCTGCAGCAGGTATACGGCAAGCGCCCGCAAGCCATCCTGACCATGCCCCTGCTGGAGGGCCTGGACGGTGAGCGCAAGATGTCGAAATCGCTCGGCAACTATGTCGGCATCACGGAGCCACCGGGCGACATGTTCGGCAAGCTGATGTCCATCTCGGACCACCTGATGTGGCGTTACCTGGAACTTCTGACTCCCCGCACGGCCGGTCAAATTCAGGAACTGCGTGCGCAAACCGGCGCCGGCCGGAATCCCATGGAGATCAAGCTGGACCTGGCCGAGGAGTTGGTGACGCACTTTCACACCTTGGCAGAGGCGAGCGCCGCCCGGCGGGCCTTCATTGAACGGTTCAGGCACAGGGAACTGCCCCAGGAACTCCCAGTTGTCCGCTTGCCTGCACAAGGCGGCCTGATGGTCGGCGCGGCGCTGCTACAGGCCGCCCTGGTCAGCAGCACATCCGAGGCCATGCGTTTGATCGCGCAGGGCGCGGTGCGCATCGATGGGGACCGCATTGACGACCCGAAGCACCTCCTGCGCCCCGGTCAGGAGCATCTGGTCCAGGTCGGGAAAAAACGCGCATGTCGTATCCGACTGACCTAGAAGGTTTTTCGCCGAGTTCGGCACATGCTTGACGAAATATTTCCGTTCCCCTGTTGACGCGGCCACGTTGCTCGTGAATAATTCGCCTCCCTCGCCGGTCACGTACCGGCCGCTCTTTGAAAAACCGAGATCAGGTAATTTGTGTGGGCGCTTGCGTCTGACGGTTAGTCAAACCTGCTAGATGAAGGGGTTCGCCCCTTGCAAACCGAACAAGACTGTTCGCAGTCATCGGGATTTAATTGAAGAGTTTGATCATGGCTCAGATTGAACGCTGGCGGTATGCTTAACACATGCAAGTCGAACGGCAGCACAGGGTAGCTTGCTATCCGGGTGGCGAGTGGCGGACGGGTGAGTAACGCGTAGGAATCTACCTTATCGTGGGGGATAACCCGGGGAAACCCGGGCTAATACCGCATACGCCCTACGGGGGAAAGCGGGGGACCTTCGGGCCTCGCGCGGAAAGATGAGCCTGCGTCCTATCAGGTAGTTGGTGAGGTAATGGCTCACCAAGCCAACGACGGGTAGCTGGTCTGAGAGGACGACCAGCCACACTGGGACTGAGACACGGCCCAGACTCCTACGGGAGGCAGCAGTGGGGAATATTGGACAATGGGGGCAACCCTGATCCAGCAATACCGCGTGTGTGAAGAAGGCCTTCGGGTTGTAAAGCACTTTTAGCAGGAAAGAAAGCCTGTACGCTAATACCGTACGGTTTTGACGTTACCTGCAGAAAAAGCACCGGCTAACTCCGTGCCAGCAGCCGCGGTAATACGGAGGGTGCAAGCGTTAATCGGAATTACTGGGCGTAAAGCGCGCGTAGGCGGCTTGTTAAGTCGGATGTGAAATCCCCGGGCTCAACCTGGGAACTGCATCCGATACTGGCTGGCTAGAGTGTGGTAGAGGGAAGTGGAATTCCAGGTGTAGCGGTGAAATGCGTAGATATCTGGGGGAACATCAGTGGCGAAGGCGGCTTCCTGGACCAACACTGACGCTGAGGCGCGAAAGCGTGGGGAGCAAACAGGATTAGATACCCTGGTAGTCCACGCCGTAAACGATGTCAACTAGCCGTAGGGAGCATCTGGCTCTTTGTGGCGCAGCTAACGCGATAAGTTGACCGCCTGGGGAGTACGGCCGCAAGGCTAAAACTCAAATGAATTGACGGGGGCCCGCACAAGCGGTGGAGCATGTGGTTTAATTCGATGCAACGCGAAAAACCTTACCTGCCCTTGACATGTCAGGAATCTTTCAGAGATGAGAGAGTGCCTTCGGGAACCTGAACACAGGTGCTGCATGGCTGTCGTCAGCTCGTGTCGTGAGATGTTGGGTTAAGTCCCGTAACGAGCGCAACCCTTGTCCTTAGTTGCCAGCGGTTCGGCCGGGAACTCTAAGGAGACTGCCGGTGATAAACCGGAGGAAGGTGGGGACGACGTCAAGTCATCATGGCCCTTATGGGCAGGGCTACACACGTGCTACAATGGCCAGTACAGAAGGTTGCCAACCCGCGAGGGGGAGCTAATCCTCAAAAGCTGGTCGTAGTCCGGATCGCAGTCTGCAACTCGACTGCGTGAAGTCGGAATCGCTAGTAATCGCGAATCAGCATGTCGCGGTGAATACGTTCCCGGGCCTTGTACACACCGCCCGTCACACCATGGGAGTGGGCTGCACCAGAAGTAGGTTGCTTAACCCGTAAGGGAGGGCGCTTACCACGGTGTGGTTCATGACTGGGGTGAAGTCGTAACAAGGTAGCCGTAGGGGAACCTGTGGCTGGATCACCTCCTTAAAAGATGATGCGCCGTTCAGGCGCGAGCGTCCGCACAAGTTACTTGATCTTGCTTAAGCCCAGTCATGGGTCTGTAGCTCAGTTGGTCAGAGCGCACCCCTGATAAGGGTGAGGTCGGTGGTTCAAATCCACCCAGACCCACCAATGCTACGGGGCCATAGCTCAGCTGGGAGAGCGCCTGCTTTGCATGCAGGAGGTCGGCGGTTCGATCCCGCCTGGCTCCACCAATGTCTATGGCAGCGATGAACGACGGCAAACATCTGCGATCGCAAATGTTTGACGTTGTCATGCCTGTTTCCTACAGGGTGAACGGTTATTTAAAAATTCGGAAAGAGAGTTTGAAGCGCCGCATTTATCAGCGAGTTTGGCCTAACGTCAACCAGCTTGGTTGGGGTTATATGGTCAAGTGAATTAAGCGCATACGGTGGATGCCTTGGCGACAGGAGGCGATGAAGGACGTGGTAGCCTGCGATAAGCTTCGGTTAGCTGGCAACAAGCTTTGATCCGGAGATGTCCGAATGGGGAAACCCACCGCGAAAGCGGTATCCTGCAGTGAATACATAGGTGCAGGAAGCGAACCCGGGGAACTGAAACATCTAAGTACCCGGAGGAAAAGAAATCAACCGAGATTCCCTTAGTAGTGGCGAGCGAAAGGGGAACAGCCCAGTGCGTCAAAAGTCAGCAATTCCTAGAGGAATGGCATGGAAAGGCCAGTCATAGAGGGTGATAGCCCCGTACTTTAAAGGAATTGTTGATGGGGCGCCGAAGAGTAGGGCGGGGCACGTGAAACCCTGCTTGAACATGGGGGGACCATCCTCCAAGGCTAAATACTACCTGTCGACCGATAGTGAACTAGTACCGTGAGGGAAAGGCGAAAAGAACCCCGGATAGGGGAGTGAAATAGATCCTGAAACCGTATGCGTACAAGCAGTGGGAGCTCATTTATTGAGTGACTGCGTACCTTTTGTATAATGGGTCAGCGACTTACTTTCAGTGGCAAGCTTAACCGAATAGGGAAGGCGTAGGGAAACCGAGTCTGAATAGGGCGATAGTCGCTGGGAGTAGACCCGAAACCGGGCGATCTATCCATGACCAGGGTGAAGGTAGGGTAAAACCTGCTGGAGGCCCGAACCGGGATCTGTTGAAAAAGATTCGGATGAGTTGTGGATCGGAGTGAAAGGCTAATCAAGCTCGGAGATAGCTGGTTCTCCTCGAAAGCTATTGAGGTAGCGCCT
>Ga0255338_1000757_pt1 | contig 82405 bp, 82 predicted proteins | sample MeOH1_35cm_T4_19_FD_203715 | JGI IMG/M metagenome (GOLD analysis project Ga0255338, IMG submission 203715) | Sandy soil microbial communities from University of British Columbia, Vancouver, Canada - MeOH1_35cm_T4_195 | ecosystem: Engineered > Artificial ecosystem > Sand microcosm > Unclassified ... | reverse complement strand
CTCACCGGCGCGACCGTGATGCTGACCCTCACCCTCTCGACCCTGGGCCTGCCGCTGGAGGGCGTGGGCCTGCTGCTGGCCATCGACCCGATCCTCGACATGGGCCGCACGGCGGTGAACGTGGCCGGCCAGGCGCTGGTCCCCACCCTGGTCGCCAAGCAGCAGGGCATCCTGGACCAGGAGGTCTACGACGGGCGGCGAGAGCCCGCGGACGCCACCATCGTCGAGGTCGCCTGAACCCAGGCGGCCCAACCCAAGATCGCGCCGGCGCCACCCTTCGGCGAGCGGTCGTCATGGACGAGGCGGGAATGTCGCTATAGCGTCACGGGCAGAGTGAACGTCGGGGGGTTGCTCGCGCGTGCGGGGTTCTACGCTTGAAGAGCGGTCGTTGAGCTGCGCGCCGGCAAGGTCGATAGCGGCCCCGGACGAACCCGCGTGAGTTTGCCGCCAACCCCGGAGAAGCGGGCGGCCTCGGTCCGCGCGGCCCTGGCGCGCGGCGATTTGCTTGGCGCCTATGACGAGGTCGTTCGTCGCGGCGACATCGCCAACCCCGACCTGAACTACCTCGAGGTGCTGACGCTCGCCCGGCTGGGCGACACCGAGCGCGGCCTCAAGCTCTATGACGACTACCGGCTGGAGGAGATGGGCGGCGTCGACCCGCTGTCGCTGAAGGCGCGGCTGCTGAAGGACCAGGCGTTCACCGGCCGGACGCCAAGCCGCGAGCGGCTGCTGGAGGCGTGCCTGCTGTACGCCAAGATCCACCACACCACGAAGTCCAGCTATCCGGCGATCAACGCGGCGACCCTGGCGAAGATCGCCGGCCGCCCTCGCCTCGCCCGCTTCCTGGCGCGCCACGTCGTCGACGAGACCGCGCCTGAGCGTCGGTCCGGCTACTTCTCGCTGGCCACCCTGGCCGAGGCGCTGGCGGTGCTGGGCGACGTCGCCGGCGCGCGCGACGCCCTGATCCGCGCCATGCGGGCGCCCGACGCCGACGTGGGCGCCCGCTCCACCACCGTGCTCCAGCTCCAGCGGCTGATCGCGGCCCAGGGCGACGACCACGGGATGGAAAGCCTGCTGGAGCTCATCGAGCCGCCCAAGGTGGCCATGTTCTGCGGCAACATCTTCGTGGGCGACCCCGAACTGGAGACCGGGCTGGTCGAGAAGATGCGCGAGGTCATCGTCCGCGAGGACGTGGGCTTCGCCTATGGCGCGCTGGCGGCCGGCAGCGACATCCTGATCGCCGAGCTGCTGCTGGAGAAGGGCGCCGAGGTGCACGTGGTGCTGCCCTTCGCCGAACCCGACTTCCTGGAGCAGTCGGTGGCCCCGGCCGGCGAGGACTGGGTCGCGCGCTATCATGCGATCAAGGCCCGGGCGGCCTCGATGACCTTCGCCAGCAACATGAGCTATGTGGGCGAGATGGAGCAGTTCGCCTACGGCTCCAAGGTGACCATGGGCATGGCCCGGCTGCGCGCCCGACAGCTCCACGCCGAGGCGATCCAGCTGGTGATCGTCGAGGAACGCGGCGACCGCACGCTGAGCGGCTCGGACATCACCGCCTGGCGCGGCACCGGCGGCCGGTCGGAGGTGGTGACCGCCCCGGCTCTCACCCGCCCCGTCATGCCTCCACCGCCACCCAAGTCGGACGTGGCGCGGGGCGTCTATGGCCTGATGTTCACCGACTACCCGGGCTTCTCGAAGCTGGACGAACGCGCCCTGCCGTTGTTCTGGGAAGACGTCATGGTGCGGTCCGCCCGAATTCTGGAGGGCCACGGCGATGTGATCCGCCAGGGCAACACCTGGGGCGACGCCATCTTCGCGGTGTTCCAGGACGCCCCCACCGCCGCCGCCGCCGCGCTCGACCTGTGCGAGGGGCTGAGGCAGGTGGACTGCAAGGCGCTGGGCGTGCGCGAGGGCACCGCCATGCGGATCGCCCTGCATTACGGGCCCACCTACTCCGGCTACGACCCCGTGACGAAGCGCACGACCTACTACGGGAGCGAGGTGTCGCGGGCGGCGAGGATCGAGCCCGTGACCCCTTCAGGCGCCGTGTACGTCACCGAGCCCTTCGCTGCAGTGCTGGAGATGCAGAAGGACCATCCGTTCGACTGCAATTACGTGGGCAAGATCGCCCTGCCCAAGGGCTACGGCATCTACCCCCTGTACCGCCTGACCCGCCAGGCCAGCGCGGCGGCCTAAGCCCCGCCGGCGACCCGGGTCTGCCGAGCCGGCACGATGGCGGCGCATTCGGCGGCCATCTGCTTGGTGAAGCTGGCGTCGGCGCCCAGCGTCTCGCGCAGGATGGCCATGCCGGCGTCGCAGCTTGAGCGCGCCTCGTCCATGCGACCCGCCCTCGCCAGCACCTTCGCCCGGTTGACCAGCAGGTCGCCGTGGTTCGGGTGGGTCTTGCCGTAGCTTGCGTCGTAGTTGCGCTTGGCGTCGTCCAGGGTGGCGAGCGCGGCGTTCGTCGCCCCCCGCTGGGATTCGATCAGCCCCAGGTACACTTCCGCGATGCCGATCAGATAGTGCGGGCCGTCGTAGGCGTTGCGGTAGATCGATACCGCCTCGCGCAGCGACCGCTCGGCCTCCGCATACTGCCCCAGGCCCTGGTAGATCTGGCCCTGCATGGAGAGCGTGTCGCCGAGGATCGGATTGTCGGCGTCAAGCACCGCGCGTTCGATCCGCAGCGCGTTGGCGATCCGCACGCGCGCCTTGGGCAGATCGCCGGCGTTGAACGAGTTCTGGGCCAGCGCGAACCACCCCTTTCCCGTGGAAAGGTGGCCCGCGCCGAGTTCCTTCTGGAACAGCGTCAGCGACTCGCTGAGCGACGCCTCGGCGGCGGCGAACTGGCCGTCGTCGGACAGCAGGAGGCCGCGGTTGTTCAGGACCATGGCCAGCGCGCCCTCGGGCGCATCGGCCCCTGCCGCGCGATAGTAGGCGAGCGCCCGGTCGAAGGCGGTGACGCCCTCCTTCACCTTCGAGGCCGACGTGAGGATGCGCCCCTCGGTGAGCGCCACCTTGGCCCGCAGGCTGGCATTCTCCCGTGGGTTCGAGCCCAGCAGGGACTCCGCGTGGCGCACGGCGCCCAGGCCTTTCTCCAGCGAGCCTTGGTTCGCATAGGTCATTGCGAGCACCAGCATCGCCTCGGCGCCATCGGGGCCCGACTTGTTGATCGCAGGCATGGCGGATTCGAAGGCGTCCTGGGCCTCGCCCAGCAGGCCGAGGTTGTTGTAGGCACGGCCCAGGGTGGCGAGCAGGCGCGCCTGGATCGCCGGCTGATCGGCCAGCTCGCGCCGCGCCCGGTCGGCGCTTCGGCCCAGGATGGTCAGGGCCGTGATGGTGCGCGGGTTCTCGGTGGCCGGGTTCGAGAGCTCGAACGTGCCAACCAGATAGTCCGAGGCGGCGCGAGCGGCCGCGGCCTCGTGCTGCGCGATGGTGCGCTGCTTGTTGGCCTCGATCCGCAGGGAGTTGGCGTAGAAGGCCAGCCCGCCCGTAACCACCATGCCGACGACCGCCCCCGAGGCGACCACCGTCATCTGGGCGATCCGGCGCTGGGTCTCGCGCTGGACCAGCTCGTCCAGCTTCAGGCCGGTCAGGCCCGCGATCAGCTTCTGGGTGGCCAGCCGCGGCCCGTCGGCCTCGCGCCGCACATCGGCGGCGATGGGCTCGGCGGGAATGTCCGACAGCTCCCCGTCCGCGCCGATCCGGTAGCGCAGCGCCACCGGAAAGCACTCGCGGTGATCCATGCCTGGGATATCGGAAGCATGGGGCTCGCCATCGGCGACCAGGGCCAGAACCCGGTTGTCGCCGTGGACCCGCTTGAACTGCAGGATCTCCTCGTTGACCCACTTCGATCTGGCGGCGGCGGGCGAGCAGATCACCACCAGGAACTGCGACTGGCGCAACGCCCGGCTCAGTTCGGCCGACAGGTCACCCGAGGCCGGGAGTTCCTCGCGGTCCCGGAAGATCGGGCGCAGCCGGCGCGGCGTCTTGCCGACGCTTGTGACCTTACCCACCAGTTTCGATGGGATCCGGTAGGACTCCACGTCGCGGTGAAGCCGCTGCGCGAGGTCCTTGTCCTTGTGGCTGTAGCTAATGAACGCCCGGTACGCGTAGGCTCCGTCCTGTCGGTCGTGAGAGTCCGCGTCGTCGGGCGTCATACCTTAGCTGTACGACAGCACCCGCCGCCGCCGCAACGCCGCTCCCAAGAGTCCAAAGCCCAACAGCATGCTGATCCAGGTGGCGGGTTCCGGAACCGGCACGCTGGCGATGTTGCGGAAGGGCTCGATGTCTTGCGGATCGAAGACGATGCCGGTGATCGGCTTGTAGGCCTGCTGCGCGCGGACCCCCCGCGTCGCGGCCAGCTGGACGCCGCCACCGCGGCCGATGGGGTCCCCGAAGCCGGAGTAGGCCACCAGGCAGGCGGTGTTCGTCGTGACGCAGTCCACGTTGGTGAAGGCGCTGACGCTGGTGCGGTACTGCAGCACCTTGCTCTGGCCGGGCAGCAGGAGCGTGTTGAGCGGCACCACGATGTCGGTGGCGTCCCAGGCGTAGGCCTTGGCGAAGCTGGTGTTGTAGGCGGTGGTGAAGCCGTGCAGCACGCCGGCGGCGTCGGTCAGGCCATAGTCCGTCGTCAGGACGCCGCCCACGAACTTCAGGTTCAGCGAACCGCTCAGCGAATAGAGCGTCTGGTCGTCGCTCACGATCGAGAAATCGAAGGCCGCCGAGGCGAAAACACTGTCGTTGCCCACCTGCGCGAACAGGCTGCCGAAAGTCAGGCCCGAGTCCGTCTGGCCAAACCCGGTGAAGATGTTGTTGTCCGTGGCCATCCCGTCGCGATCGGCCAGGTAGAAGCCCAGGCCGGCCGGGATGATCGTCGAACCGAAGTTCTCGATCGAGATGGAACCTTCGGTGGAGCTGTTCGTCAGGGTGACGTCGACGCCGGAATAGGAAACCGCCGACGACTGCTTGCCCGACACCGCCACGCCGCTCTCGAAGCTGGCGTGGGTGGCGGTCACCTCGACGATCGCCTCGGCGCTGCCGCCGCGGCCGTTGAGAGCCAGCATGCCCTGGCCCAGCCCCATCGGGGCCTCAACCGCGCCTTGCTGGATGATCGCCGATCCGTCTCCGACGACGCCGACGTTCTGCGCCTGAGCGGATGTCCCGACCAGCAGGGCGCCACAGGCGATCACATACCGCAGGCTACGCATCAGCCCCCCTTGGACTAGATTAACGACAGGTCTGCGACGGCAGACCGGTCTTAAGTCAAATTTTACCCTACCACATGGGCGAGGCAGGGCGATTGGGTTCTTGCGTGAGTTGAAAAGTGGAATCGAAGTTGCTCGCTGGACGGGTCTATACACTTGCCGGAATGCGCCCTTACTGGGCGCTTTCATCCTCCGCCCAGGCCATATCGGCCAGCGAACCGCGCAATATGGACTCTGGCCCGGCTCGGATGGCCTCTTGGGCGGCGTTCCGCTCCACTCGCCTGACGGGCGAGAGCCGCTTGACCCAATTTGGGCAGGCAAGCCTTGCGGTTGGCGTTTCGCGTTATGTGAATCACCCTAGTCTCCGCCTTTCAGAACTAGAGGGGAATGTCGAGCCATGCGCTCCCGGATGTCAGACCGGACCGGCGCGGCGATCCGCAAGCTGCGTCTTTCGCGCGGCTGGAGTCTGGCGGCGTTGAGCGAGCAGAGCGGCGTGCCGATCTCTACCCTGTCGCGCGTCGAGTTGGGCCAGAACGCCCTGAACTACGAAAAGCTGATGCGCCTGTGCCGGGCGCTGGAAGTCGACTTGGAGGGCTTGGTCACGCGCGAGGCGGAAACGGGGCCCGCCGCCTCCGGCCGCCGCTCGGTGATTCGCGCCGGCGAGGGACCGCCCACCCGGGTCGCGGGCAACACCGGCCGCCGGGCCGCGTCCGATCTGCTCTCCAAAAGCCTTTCCCCCATCGTGATCGACGTCACCGCCCGCGACCTGGACGCCCACGGCGCGCTGGCGACCCATGCGGGCGAGGCCTATCTGCTGGTGCTGGACGGTCAGGTCGAGTTCCACAGTCATCTGTACGCGCCCCTGCCCCTGCGCGCGGGGGATGGCGTTTACTTCGACGCCTCGGCCGGCTACGCCCTGATCGCGCCGAAGCTGGGGGCCAGGGTGCTGCTGGTGGCGGCAGGCGAAACGGCCTTCGCCGCCTAGGTCGGCCCCGGCCCCGGTCGATTCCCATAGAGCATTCGCAAGTGTTGCGACGTCTTGCCGCAGGGTTTGCGCGCCTTCTCAATTCCCATTCGTTCGCGGGAATTCCCACAATTTACCAATAATCAAACCGATCTTGGGATTGTCCTCCTCGGCGGGGCCTGACCGGCGTCGTCAAGCCCTCACGGCAAGGCGGAATCCATGCGGTCGTTTCAGTCCCCCCTACTGTCGTCGACCGCCGATCGCCTGACGTCCATGCACCCCGGACGGCTGTGAGGGCTGACCCGTACGCCGCCGCCCTGTGAGCGGCCGGCGGGACGCCTCCTGAGCCTCGACAGGTTCCGGACCGCCCGCCGGCCGCCCCCATTCGCCCGACCCGCCAGAAATCAACGACCGAGACCCCGATGACCCTGAACAACCTCAACATCTCCAAGAAGCTCACCGTGGGTTTCGCCGTCGTGGTGACTGTCGTCGCCATCATGTCGGGAACGGTGTTCGCCAGCCTGATGAGCATCAAGCAGGCGGTGACCGCGAACGACCAGAGCGTCGCTCAGCTGGAATTCGCCGACAAGGTGCTGATGGCCCGCGTCGAACGCCAGAACGCCATCCGGGGTCTGGTCGCCAGCGGCGATCCGGAGTTCCTCAAGAAGATCAACGAGGCGGAGACGGAGTACAAGGCCGCCATCGCGGGCCTCGCGAAGATCGCGCCGGAGGACGCCAAGCTGACCGCCGCCATCGAGCAGGCGGTCGCCAAGATCGAGGCCGAGGAAGGCCCGCTGATCGCGGCCGGCCAGGACCCGACGCAGCAGGCCGTGGCCATGATGCAGCTCAGCACCGCGGGCCGCCTGGGTCCGCTCCGCGACGCGCTGAAGATCATGACCGACCAGGAGGCGAAGCTGCTGAAGGAGCGCGCCGCCGCCCAGAGCAACGCCCAGGCCTTCGCCGTCACCCTTCTGGGCGTGGGCAGCCTGCTGGCCATCGCCCTCTCCGTGGTGATGGGCGCCGTGCTCTCCGCCGCCATCGCCAAGCCGGTCGCCTCCATGACCGCCGCCATGGCCAAGCTCGCCGCGGGCGACAACGACGTCGATGTGCCGGCCCAGGGCCGCAAGGACGAAGTCGGCCGCATGGCCGCCGCCGTCCAGCACTTCAAGGACGCCGCCATCGAGAAGATCCGCCTGGAAGGCGAAGCGGGTGAAGCGCGCAAGGCGGCCGACAGCGCCCGCCAGACCAGCGAAACCGAGCGCGCCGCCAACGCCGCCGAGCAGGCCAAGGTCGTCGACGGCCTCGCCGCCGGCCTGGAGCGCCTGGCCGCCGGCGCCCTCACCTTCCGCCTGAACGAAGCCTTCCCGACCCACTACGAGAAGCTGCGCGCCGACTTCAACCGCGCCATGGACACGCTGCAGGACACGATGCGGGAAGTGGCCACCAACGCCACGGCCGTGCGGTCGGGCGCGGGTGAGATCACCCAGGCCTCCGACGACCTGTCGCGCCGCACAGAGCAGCAGGCCGCCAGCCTGGAGGAAACCGCCGCCGCCCTGGACGAGATCACCGCCACGGTCCGCAAGACCGCCGAGGGCGCCGCCCAGAGCCGCGAGGCCGTGGGTTCGGCCAAGGCCGACGCCGAACGTTCGGGCGTCGTGGTCCGCGACGCGGTCTCGGCCATGAGCGAGATCGAGAACTCGGCCCAGCAGATCGGCAACATCATCGGGGTGATCGACGAGATCGCCTTCCAGACCAACCTGCTGGCCCTCAACGCCGGCGTCGAAGCGGCCCGGGCCGGCGACGCGGGCAAGGGCTTCGCCGTCGTGGCGTCCGAGGTTCGGGCGCTCGCCCAGCGGTCCGCCGAGGCCGCCAAGGAGATCAAGACCCTGATCTCGGCCTCTTCGCAGCAGGTGGAACGCGGCGTCGGCCTGGTCGGCGAGACCGGCAAGGTGCTGGAACGCATCCTGACCCAGGTCACCTCGATCAACGGCGCGGTCACCGAGATCGCCGCCTCGGCCCAGGAACAGGCCACCGGCCTGCAGCAGGTCAACACCGCCATCAACCAGATGGACCAGGTGACCCAGCAGAACGCCGCCATGGTCGAACAGGCCACCGCCGCCAGCCACGCGCTGTCGTCGGAAAGCGAGGCCCTCACCCGCCTGATGCAGCGCTTCGAACTGGGCGGATCGACCCAGGCCGCGCCGGCGCAGCACCGCGCCGCGCCGCCCGCGCAGCGTCACGCCCCGGTTCCGGCCATGAAGACCACGGGTCGCGGCGGCGCGGCGTCGAAGCCGGCCTTCGAGGCCGAAGAAGACGCCTGGGACGAGTTCTAGAAATGACCGATCAAACCCTCACCCTGGGCGACAGCCTGGAAATGACCGCCGCCGGGCCGCTCCATAAGGCGCTGCTGGGACGGCGCGGCCAGCCGGTCACGCTCGACGCCTCGCAGGTGCGCCGGATCGGCGGCCAGTGCCTCCAGGTGCTGCTGTCGGCCCAGGCCACCTGGTCGGCGGACGGCGCGTCGTTCCAGATCATCGATCCCTCCCCCGAGTTTGCTGACGGCCTGGCCTTGATGGGAGCCTCCCACCTTGCCCCGGCCGCCGCCCTTTCCCCCGTTCAGGACTGAACCCATGAGCATGACTGTCCTCACCGTCGATGACTCCCGGACGATGCGCGAGATGCTTCGTCTGGCCCTCGCCGACGCCGGCTTCCGCGTCGTCCAGGCCGAAGACGGCATCCACGGGCTGGAGGTCCTCCAGGCCGAAGCCCCGAACGTGATCGTCACCGACATCAACATGCCCCGCATGGATGGCTTCGGCTTCATCGAAGAGGTCCGCGGCGACCAGCGCTACCGGGGCATCCCGATCCTGGTGCTGACCACCGAAAGCGACGCCGAGAAGAAGAACCGGGCCCGCATGGCCGGGGCCACCGGCTGGATCGTCAAGCCATTCAACCCGATCAAGCTGGTGGACGCGATCCGCCGCGTCGCCGCCTGACCCAACTGAACCAAGAGTAGGAAACCACGCCAGTGGACGCCCTAGCCGCCATCCGGGACGTGTTCTTCCAAGAGTGCGAAGAACAGCTCGCGGAGCTCGAATCCGGACTTCTCGCCATGGAAGGCGGGGACACGGATCCCGAGACCATCAACGCCGTCTTCCGAGCGGTGCATTCGATCAAGGGCGGCGCCGGGGCTTTCAGCCTGGAGGCGCTGATCCGGTTCGCGCACGTCTTCGAGACCGCGCTGGACGAGATGCGCTCCGGTCGCCTGGCCGCGTCGAGCGACGTGCTCAAGACCATGCTGCGGGCGGCGGACGTCCTGGCCGACCTGGTGCGCGCCGCGCGCGCCGACGAGGACGGCCAGCACCCCCACGCCGCCACCCTCGCCGAAGAGCTGAAGGCGATGAGCGGCGCCGCCGGCGAGGCCGACGAGACCGAAGAGGACTGGGGCGATTTCGAGTTCCAGCCGATGGCGGCCGCCATGGATGCGCCCGAGGCGGCGCCCGAGGGTCCCACCGGCTTCAGGGTGAAGTTCAAGCCGCGCACCGATCTCTATGCCAAGGCCAACGAGGCCGCCCTGCTGCTGCGCGAGCTGGCGCGGGTCGGGACCACCGAGGTCGAGCTGGACGCCCACGACGTGCCGCCGCTCCACGAGATGGACCCGGAAGCGGCCTACCTCTCCTGGACCATCACCGTCACGGGCGAGGCCGACGAGGCCGCCATCCGCGAGGTCTTCGAGTGGGTGGACGGTGACTGCGAACTGACGATCGAAGCCATCGGCGGCGAAGCCGAGGAGGCGGACGCCAGCGAAGCCGCGTTCGACCTGTCGGCCCTTCTGGCCCGCGTGCAGGGCGACGCCCCGGCCGACGCGGCTCCGGAGCCCGAGGCGCCGATCGCCTTCGAACCGATTGCCGAGGCGCCGCCCGTGGCCGCACCCGTCGTCGCCGCGGCCCCCGCCCCCGTCGCGCCCCCGGCCGCCGCCAACGAGGCCTCGCCCGATGGCCAGGCCGGCGCCGGCCAGCGCAAGAGCGAGGCCGCCGCCGCCGGAGCCACGATCCGCGTCGACCTGGACCGCGTCGACCGCCTGATCGATCTGGTCGGCGAGCTGGTCATCAACCAGGCCGTGCTGGCCCAGCGCGTCATGGAGGCCGGCCTCGCCCGCGCATCCGCCGTCGCCATGGGCCTGGACGAGCTGGAGCAGCTGACCCGCGAGATCCAGGACAGCGTCATGGCCATCCGGGCCCAGCCCGTGAAGTCGGTCTTCCAGCGCATGCCGCGCCTGGTGCGCGAAGTGGCCGCCATGACCGGCAAGCCCGTGCGCCTGGTGACCGAAGGCGAAGGCACCGAGGTCGACAAGACCGTCATCGAGCGCCTGGCCGACCCGCTGACCCACATGATCCGCAACGCGATCGACCACGGGCTGGAAAGCCCCGAGAAGCGCGCCGCCGCGGGCAAGCCGGCCGAAGGCGTCGTGCGCCTGTCGGCGGCCCACCGTTCGGGCCGGATCGTCATCGAGGTCGCCGACGACGGCGGCGGCATCAACCGCGAGCGGGTGAAGTCGATCGCCATCGAGAAGGGCCTGATCTCGGCCGAGGCGACGCTGTCGGACGAGGAGATCGACAACCTGATCTTCATGCCGGGCTTCTCGACCGCCAGCGAGGTCAGCGACATCTCCGGCCGCGGCGTCGGCATGGACGTGGTCCGCCGCTCCATCCAGGCGCTGGGCGGCCGCATCACCATCACCTCGCGCCCCGGCAAGGGCTCGATCTTCACCATGAGCCTGCCGCTCACCCTGGCCGTGCTCGACGGCATGGTCGTGTCGGTCCAGGGCCAGACCCTGGTCGCCCCGATCACCGCGATCGTCGAGACGCTGCAGCCCAAGGCCGAGGACGTCCACAGCCTGGGCGGCCACGCCCGGGTGATCTCGATCCGCGGCGGCTTCGTGCCGCTGATCGACGTCGGCATGGCGCTGGGCTACCGCCGCGAACCGTTGCCCGCGACCCAGGGCGTCGCCCTGCTGATCGAAGGCGAAGGCGGCGCGCGCGCCGCGCTGCTCTGCGACGCCATCCAGGGCCAGCGCCAGGTGGTCATCAAGTCGCTCGAAGCCAACTACCGCCAGGTCCCCGGTGTCGCCGCCGCGACGATCCTCGGCGACGGCCGGGTGGCCCTCATCCTCGATATCGACACCATCGTCGCCGTCTCCCGCGGCGAGATGCGCAAGGCAGGCTGAACATGAACCAGATCACCAGTCATAGCGGCCAGAACCACGCCGGCGGGATGAAGGAGCTCATCTCCTTCCGGATCGGCGCGCAGGAATTCTGCGTCGACATCATGGCCATCCGCGAGATCCGCGGCTGGACCGCGGCCACGGCGCTCCCGCAGTCGCCGTCGTTCGTCCGCGGCGTGATCAACCTGCGCGGCGCGGTGCTGCCGATCGTGGACCTGGCCTCGCGCCTGGGCTTCGAGAGCACCGAGGCCAACGACCGCAACGTGATCATCGTCGCCCAGATCGGCGAGCAGGTCGTGGGCCTGCTGGTCGATGCGGTGTCCGACATCCTGACGATCACCGACGACATGATCCAGCCGACCCCGGACGTCGCGTCCGAGACGGCCAAGACCTTCGTCCGGGGCCTGATCCCGATGGAGGGCCGGATGATCAGCCTGATCGGCCTCGAGCGCGTGCTGCCCGACATGGAGCTGGAAGCCGCCTAATGACCGCCAGTGCGCCGACATCTACGCGCCCGGGCGCCAATATGGTCGATGGCGAGTTCGCCTTCACCGAAGCCGATTTCCGCAGGATCTCGGCGATGGTGCATGGCGACGCCGGCATCCACCTGCCCGACGCCAAGGCGACGCTGGTCTATTCGCGACTGGCGAAGCGGCTGCGCGCGCTGGGCCTCACCAGCTTCAAGGACTACTGCGCCCTCGTCTCGGCCGCCGACGGCGTGGACGAGCGGCAGAAGATGCTGGCCGCGCTGACCACCAACGTCACCCGCTTCTTCCGCGAGCCGCACCACTTCGATCACCTGAAGGAAAAGGTGCTCCCGCCCCTGCTGGACGCGGCCCGCCGCGGCGGCAAGGTGCGGATCTGGTCCGCCGCCTGCTCCAGCGGCCAGGAACCGTTCTCCATCGCCATGACCATCCTGTCGCTGATGCCGGAAGCCCCGGAGCGCGACGTGAAGATCCTGGCCACCGACATCGACCCGAACATGGTCGCCGAAGGCCGTTCGGGCGCCTATGCGCCGCACCTTCTGGACGGCGTCCCGGAGAACTACCGCAAGCGCTGGACCAGCCCCACGACGGGCGGCCTGGTGAAGATGTCCGACGACCTGCGCGCGCTCATCACCTTCAACGAGCTCAACCTGATCGGCGACTGGCCGATGAAGGGTTCGTTCGACGCCATCTTCTGCCGCAACGTCGCGATCTACTTCGAAGACGACACCCAGGCCCGCCTGTGGAGCCGGTTCGCCCCCCTGAACAAGGTCGGCGGCGCGCTCTACATCGGCCACTCCGAGCGGATCCAGGGCCCGGCGGTCGACGTCTACAAGCCCGACGGCGTCACCACCTACCGCCGCATCGCGGAGGGCGCCCGGTGATCCGCGTCCTCGTCGTCGACGATTCAAGCACCATGCGGCGGCTCATCAGCGCCTCGCTGTCCGCTGACCCGGAACTGGAGGTCGTCGGCGAAGCCGGCGATCCGCTGGAGGCCCGCGAGGCCATCAAGACGCTCAACCCCGACGTCATCACCTTGGACGTCGAGATGCCGAACATGAACGGCCTCGACTTCCTGGAACGGCTGATGCGCCTGCGGCCCATGCCGGTGGTGATGGTCTCGACCCTCACCGCCCGTGGGACCGAGGCCACGCTGCAGGCCCTGGAGCTGGGCGCGATCGATTGCGTCGAGAAACCCGGCGGCGCCGACGCCACGGGTTTCGGCCGCCTCGCCGAGAAGGTGAAGGTCGCCGCGCGCGCCCGGGTTCGCCAGCATTGCGCCCGCAAGGAACCGGTCGCCACCGACGCCTTCACGCCCGCCAACAAGCTCGTGGCCATCGGCTCGTCCACCGGCGGGGTCGAGGCCCTGCTGACCATCGTCGAGCGCCTGCCGGCCAACTGCGCGCCGACGGTGATCGCCCAGCACATGCCGGCGAGCTTCACCAAGAGCTTCGCCGAACGCCTGAACCGCACCTCGGCCGCCACGGTCTCGGAGGCGCGCGACGGCGATCCCCTGGTTCCCGGCCGGGTCTACGTGGCCCCGGGCGGCGATTTCCACCTGGAAGTCGAGGGGACGCGGCACCTCCGGTGCCGGGTCTCCCACGGCGACCCGGTAAGCGGCCACTGCCCGTCGGTGGACGTGCTGTTCTCGTCCGTGGCGCGCGCCGCGAAGGACCACGCCGTCGGCGTGATCCTGACCGGCATGGGCCGGGACGGGGCGCGAGGCCTGCTTGCCATGCGGCAGGCGGGCGCCAAGACGTTGGGGCAGGACGAGGCGACCTGTGTCGTCTACGGTATGCCCCGCGCCGCTTTCGACCTTGGCGCGGTCGAACGCCAGCTCCCCCTCGAAAAGCTGGGACCCGCCATCCGCAACCTGACGAACAAAGAAACGGAACGCTGATGCCGGCGCCCTCTTCCATCTCCTGCCTCATCGTCGATGACCAGCAGACCATCCGGTCGTTGGTTCGGACCGGCCTGCAACAGCTGGGCTTCAGGACCATGCACGAAGCCGCCGACGGCGAGGACGGCTTGCGGATCATGCTGTCGCGTCCGGTCCAGCTCGTGATCTCGGACTACAACATGCCGAAGCTGGACGGCCTGGGGCTGCTGCGGGCGATCCGCTCGCACCCGCCGATCCAGAAGACCGCCTTCATCATGCTCACCGGCCGCGCCGACAAGGAGCTGGTGCAGCGGGCCGTGCAGTTCGGCGTGAACAACTACCTGGTGAAGCCGTTCACCGTCGGGACCCTGAAAGAGAAGATCGAAGCGATCTTTGGCGCCCTGACGTGAGTGTTGGCCTGAGCGGACAAGATCAGGCCTACGGCCCGGAACCTCGCAAGATCCATGTGATCCAGGGCGAATTCCATGTCGCGCAAGGCGATGACGTCGTGCTGACCACGATCCTGGGATCGTGCGTGGCCGCCTGCATCCGCGACCCCGCCACGGGCATGGGCGGGATGAACCACTTCCTGCTGCCCGGCGAGGCGGGCGACGAGGGCATGCGCTACGGCGTCCAGTCGATGGAACTGTTGCTGAACGCGCTGCTGCGCAGGGGCTGCCGGCGCGACCGCCTGGAAGTGAAGCTGTTCGGCGGCGCGCACCTGTTCGACGGCCTGTCGGACGTCGGCGGCCAGAACTCGACCTTCGCCGAGCGGTTCGTCCGCGACGAAGGCCTGCGCCACGTGGGCGGCTCGCTGCGCGGCGACCGCGCCCGGCGCATCCAGTACTGGCCCGCGAGCGGCCGGGCCCGACAAATCCTGCTGGCCCCCACTGAGGCCCGCGTCTTCGCCACAGAGCGCCGTCAACCGGCCGCGCCCGTCCAAGATTCCGGCGCCCTGGAGCTGTTCTGATGAGCGAACCCGCGGCGCACCGCCCCTTGGCCGAATCCCTCGACCTGGTCGCCCAGGAGGTCACCGATCTGGTGGCCGTCGGCGACCAGCTCCAGGACCTGATCTCGCGCCTGGTGGTCACCGCGGCCGCTTCGGACCCGAACGCCCTGATGGAGGCCCAGGCCGCCGACCTGCTCAGCCAGCGGCTGTCGGGCCTGGCCGCCTTCGTCCGCGCCCTGGCCGACGCCGCGCCCGCGGACGTCAGCGCCGACATCGAGGGCGCGCTCCGCCTCCTGACCCTCACCGAGCAGGCGCGTCGTCTCGCCAGCCCCGCTTCCCCTCCGACGACCGACGCCGGGGAAGTGCTCACCTTCTGGGATTGACGCCGTGAGCCAGGCGCCGAGCAAGAACGACCGCGTCAACCTCTCCCAGGCCGAGGTGCTGCTGGCGTGCGGCGACCTCCAGGGCCTGAACATCATGTGCGAGATGTTCGCCGGCTTCGGCGTGCATTCGCCGCGGCGCTGCCAGACCCTGGCCGAATGCAAGGCGGTCGCGCAGGAGCGGGCGATCAACCTGGTCGTCATCGACAGCGCGCTCGCCGACGCGGAAGGCTATGAGTTCATCAGCTGGCTGCGACGCGCCGAGCTCGACCCCAACAGCTTCGCTCCGGTGATCCTGGTCACCGGCCACACCAAGCCCTCGCAGATCTTCCGCGGCCGCGACGCGGGCGCCAGCTTCGTCGTCGCCAAGCCTGCCGCGCCGATGGTGATGATGCAGCGGATCGTCTGGCTGATGAACGACCAGCGCAAGTTCGTAAGCTCTCCCGGATATTGTGGTCCGGACCGTCGCGTGAAGGCGCTGGGTCCGCCGGTCGGCATGAAGGGACGCCGGCACGACGACCTGTCGGCGGACGTCGGCATCGCCAAGACACCTAACCTCGAGCAGGACGAGATCGACGCCCTGTTCAGCCCGAAAGCTGCTGCCCTATGACCAGTAACGCCCGCATTTTCGCCGTCGAGAACAAGCTCGCCCAGATCGCCAACGAGCCCGGGGGCCGTACCATCGAGAACGCCGTGCGCGCGGCCGAAGGCCGGGTCGAATCCACGCGCGGCGCCTCGATCGCCTCGCTCGTGGAGAAATCCGAACAGATGACGGCCCTCGCCGCCGAGGGCCGCGCCAGCGGCGACATCGCGGCGTTCGACGCCATCTATGACGTCAGCAACGCCATCTTCGGCATCGCCGGGTCGTTCGGGCTCAAGGCGCTGGCCGAGGCGGCGTTCAGCCTGTGCGACCTGACCGACTGGTTCCGCGGCGGCGAGCCGGCGAACTGGCCGGCGATCGACGTGCATGTGGATGGCATCCGCCTGCTGGCGACCCTGGGCGACAAGGCCGACGCAGCCGGCGCGGATTCGATCCTGGACGGCTTGCGCCGCGTGCGCGCCCGGGTGCTGCCGGCGACCTGAGGTCGTGTGCTCTTGAGCTCGGACCAGGTGACGGCCTGGGGCAGAAGCCAAGGCCCGCGTTCGACCCATCTCGGACATTGCTCCAGCGTTGGCTGCGCTGATTGATCCGACTGCTACAGCCCGGCTAGATGCACGCATGCGCGCGGAACGGCGATCCTTCACGTTCGGACTTGGAGCCGCGCTGGCCGCCTGCTCGGGAGTCGCCGCCATGGGTCAAAGCGACAAGGACGCGGCGGCACGTGCAGGGGTGACAGTCTCTCTCGGCGAACCGATCACCAGCGAGTTCCAGCGGAAGCGTCGGGCGGAAGGACGCCTCTGGGCAGAGGGCTACACCCAGTCCGAACTTGATGTCGCGCAGGCGAAGTATGGCGTTGTATTTCCGCCTGATCTGCTCGCGCTGCTACGGGATCGTCGGCCCGTACTCGCCTACGACTGGCGTTCGGACGACAAGGAAATCCGCGAGATGTTGAAGTGGCCCTTGGAGGGCCTCCTGTTCGATGTCGAAAACAACGCCCTATGGTGGCCAGAGTGGGGTGAGCGCCCCGGAACTCCAGAGGCTCGCTCAGAGGTGCTTGCGAAGGTCGTCAACGAGGCCCCCAAGCTAATCCCCCTGGTCTCACATCGCTATCTGCCAATGGAGCCGAACGAGGCTGGGAACCCAGTCTTCTCGGTCTATCAGTCCGATGTGACCTACTACGGTGGCGACTTGGCGAACTACTTCGAGCGCGAGTTCGTCAATCCGCGCCATCCGCTGCCGCAGCATATCAAGCACGTTCGGTTCTGGTCGGATCTCGTCGAGCGAAATCGATAGCCGCCACGTCTCCTTTCCACCCCTTGCGGACACCCAGAGAGTCCGCCTGTCGGTCGGCTCCGACGCGAAGCGCACCCAGCGCGGGCCGCCGGACTTCCGTCGTCGAGGTGGCTTAGGCGCGCGCCAGGCAGGCGGCTTCGGCGGCTTCCAGGTCGCTGATCTCGGGCAGGGCGTCGGCGGCGGCGATCAGGGCGTATTCAAGCGCGCTGACCATGTCCATGTCGTCCGACGCATCCCGCACGCGCCCACGGGCGTCCTCGATCAGGTCGACCGCACGCTGCGGCGCCGACAGTCGGCGCGCCTGGTCGATCTCGTCTTCCAGCGCCCGCTTGGTGGCCGCGTTCAGGGTCGGAGACATGGCCGCCAGGGCCTGCAGCAGGGCGCGATTCAGCGCCAGGGAAGCCTGTACGTCGGCGCTCAGCGCGGTCAGGGCGCTGTGGGTGTCTTCGTCGGCGAAGGCGATAGTCTGGCTCAACTCTGGATCCCCGGCGGGTCGATGGCCAAGCGTTAGGGTTCGACGGTTAATGGCGGGATACCGCATCGGCCCCCGCGTGGCCGGGAGTTGCGCCAATTCGACGCAGCTGGAATCGTCCGATGCCGCGAAGTCGTTCCCGGCCGGACCCCGCGGGGCTCCGGCCGGGATGCGCGCGCCCCGGTTGGGGGTCAGGCGGCGCGCGCCGACGGGACCGCTTCCGAAGGGAAGAGACGGAAGCGTCCGATCAGGCCCGCGAGGCTCTCGGTCTCGCGCGCCAGGCTGTGGTTGGCCACGGCAGCCTCCTCAGTGGAGTTCTTTCCGTTGGTCGCCGGCGACAGTACCCGGAATGTATTTCGCCACCGTAAAGCACAGACTGACTTCAACATTGAACCTGCGGACTTGGAACAAACTCGCTCACGCCCATCATTCCCAAATGAATGCTGAATTCCCACCTGCGACAAAATGTAACACCTCTATCTTCTCATCGATACTATGATTTACGGATGGTAAACACCTCATCTTGACTTCGTTCTCCAGAGAACTTCCCACTTTTAACCGTGAATTAGTGGGCTTGCGGCAGGTTCCCAACTTGAAGCTTGCCGAGAGACTGTAGAAATGTCCTTCCGACCCAGGGCCGCATGCATGGCTGGCGCCGCGCCCCTGCAGCGGATCCGCCACGCAGGCGGCGATCACCGGACAGAAGACCGGATCGCCATCCGGCGTCTCAATATCGAACTGAGCTTCTCCCCCGCCGTATGATCGGACCCCCGCCCATGCGCGAAGCGCAGGACGACGAAAACAATCGGTTCGCCCGGGTCATCCGGGGTCGCGCAAAAGCGCGTCGCAGCCGGGCCGCCGAAGCCGGGGTGATCGCCGCCCTGGTCTGGCTGAGCACGCACAGCGCCCTGGTGGGCGTATGGCTCGCGGTCACCTTGGCCGCGGGTGCGCTGGAGGGCCTGTTGGGCCGCCGGACCCTGGCCGCGCCCGACGCCGCGGGCCCGCGCAACCACGCCGCCCTGGCCCTTGCTTTCAGCGCCGCGACCTATTCCGCGATCGCCGCCCTGGTGATCGCCCCGAACCCCAGTCCCCTCGGCCTGGCCGGGGCCGCCGTGCTGCTCTGCGCCGTCGCCCTCAACAACGCCATCCGGGCCTCGGGCTCACGCCTGGCCATGGCCAGCATGGTCACGCCACCGGCCGCCCTGCTGGTCCTGGCTCCACTCTACGCCGCGCTCGCACGCCCGGACTTCGGCCTGGCCGACACCTTGCTGCTCGCGCTCGGCGGCATCGCCTTCACGGTGTTCGTCGTCCGCCTCTCGACGTCGATGGGCGCTGAGCGCGAGGCGCTGCGCCAGATGGGCCGCGAGGCCAAGGCCAGCAACGAGCGCTGGGGGATGGTGTTCGATAATAGCCCGATCGCCCTGATCTGCTTCGACGCCACCGCCCTTCACAAAAGACTCCACCTGCAGCTCCGCCCAGGCCACCGGCTGAGCGACATCGCCCGGGCCGAGTACGCCACCTACGAGGCCCTCTACCAGGACTGCCCTCTGATCGAGGCCAACGCCGCGGCCCGGACCATGTTCAGCCGCTACGGCGGCATGGGCAGGTTCGGTCCGGACTTCCTGCATGCCCTGTGCGACGCCCTGGACACCATGGACGCGCAGGGCGACATCCTGCCATTTGAAGCCGAGATGACCGTGGGAGACGGCGAGACCAAGGCTGTCCGCGTGCAGTTCCGCATGACGTCCGGCCTCGGCCAGCCATGGAGCCTGTGCCTGGCCAGCTACCTCGACGTGACCGAGGCCCATCGCGTCGCCCGGGTCCAGGATGAGGCGCGCAAGGCGGCCGAGGAGGCCAATCGCGCCAAGAGCGACTTCCTGGCGGTGATGAGCCACGAGATCCGCACGCCTCTCAACGGGGTGCTGGGCATGGCCCAGGCCATGGACATGGAGCCGCTGGCGCCCCTGCAGCGCGAGCGGCTGCGGGTGATCCGCGAGAGCGGCGGGGCCTTGATGGACCTGCTGGACGACCTGCTGGACATCTCGCAGATCGAGGCGGGGCGGCTTTCCCTGGAGATGCAGGACTTCGACCTGCGCGCCGTGACCGAGGGCGCACACGCCGCGTTCGCCGCCAAGGCCCGGGCCAAGTCGCTGGCCTTCACCCTGGACGTCGACCCGGCCGTCCACGGCCTGTGGCGCGGCGACTCCGCCCGCGTGCGCCAGGTCCTGTCGAACCTGATCTCCAATGCCGTCAAATTCACCCGCAAGGGTGAGGTCTCGGTCCGCCTCGCCCGCGGCGCCGCCGGCGTGCGCTTCGAGGTGATCGACACCGGCATCGGCATCGCACCGGATCGCGTGGCGCGGCTGTTCGAGAAGTTCGTGCAGGCCGACGCCTCGGCCACGCGGGAATACGGCGGCACGGGTCTGGGCCTCGCCATCTGTCAGGAGCTGTGCCGCGCCATGGGCGGGTCGATCACCGTGGGCAGCGCGCCTGGTCGGGGCAGCACGTTCGCCGTCGACCTGCCCCTGCGCCAGGTGGAGCGTCCCGCGCCCGCCCATCCGGAGCTGCCCCGCGGCCTGGCGGACGGGTCGATGCGGGTGCTGGCGGCCGAGGACAACCCGGTGAACCGTATGGTGCTGAAGGCGCTGCTGGACCAATTCGACGTGGACCCCACCATCGTCGAGAACGGCGCCGAGGCGGTCCGCGCCTGGGAGTCGGCTCACTGGGACCTGATCCTCATGGACGTGCAGATGCCGGTGATGGACGGCCCCACGGCCACCATGACCATCCGGGCCCGCGAGGCGGTGCTGGGCCGGCCCCGCACGCCGATCCTGGCGGTCACCGCCAACACCATGGCCCACCAGCTGGCCAGCTACCATGCCGCCGGTATGGACGATGTGATCCCCAAGCCCCTCAACATCACCGAGCTTTTCGCCGCGATGGTGGCGGCCGCCAGTCCCGGCGACCCTGAAGTCCAGGCGCGGCGCCAGGCAGGCTAGACGGGTTCGGGGATCAACTCCGCAAGCTTGCGGGCGAGCTCGGCGCGCCTGTAGGGCTTGGGCAGGAAAGCCGCCCGAGGATCGTGGCCCACCGAGCGGAGGATCGGATCCTCCGTGTGTCCCGACGTGAACAGGATCGGCAGGCCCGGCGCCAGCAGCCTCGCGTGGTCGGCGAGCTGACGCCCGTTGAGGCCGCCTGGCATGTTGACGTCGGTCATTAGCAGGTCGACCGGGTCGCCGGCCGCCATCACGTCCAGCGCGCCATAGCCGTCGGCGCAGGCCCGGACGTCGCAGCCCAGGACGGCGAGCTGGCGCATCACCTGGCCCCGGACAAGGTCGTCGTCCTCCACCAGCAGCACCTTCAGCCCGAGCGGCGGGGCCGCCACGGGCGCGGGGTCGGCGCGCAGGTCCGGACAGACGCCGGTCGTGATCGGCAGGCTGAGCGCGACACGGGTCCCGGCCCCCTCCCGGGTGTCGATCTCCAGCCGGCCGCCGGACTGGACCGCGAAGCCGTAGACCATGCTGAGGCCCAGCCCCGAGCCTTTGCCCTCCGGCTTGGTGGTGAAGAACGGCTCCAGCGCGCGGGCGCGGGTCCGCGGGGTCATCCCCTCGCCAGTGTCCTCCACCGACAGCACCACCATCTCGCCGACCCGGGCCGCGCGCAGGGTCAGGGTCCCCCCGTTCGGCATGGCGTCGCGAGCGTTGATGCTGAGGTTGAGCATCGCCGAGGTGAGCTGGGTCAGGTCGGCCAGACAGCACACCTCGTCGGGCGCGGCCTCCAGCCGCACCTCGATGTCCCGGCTGAGCGTCCGCCGCAGAATGGGCAGCAGGGTCTCGAGGAAGCGGTTGCAGTTGACCGTTCGGGGCGCCAGCGGCTGGGTGCGCGAGACGGCCATCAACTGGCTGACCAGCTCGGCGCCCCGCTCGGCCGCCTCCATCGCCACGCGGGCGACGTCCTGCAGCTCGGGCCGCTCGGCCAGCGCCTCGGCCAGGGTCTCCGTCGCGCCGATCACGACGGTCAGCAGGTTGTTGAAGTCGTGGGCGATGCCCCCGCTCAACCGGCCGACCGCCTCCATCTTCTGAGCCTGGCGCAACTTCTCCTCGGCGGCCACGTGGTCGCGCATGTCGCGGCCCACGGCGAAGGTGGTCTTGTCGTCCTCGGACCACACCGACGACCACATGACCGGCACCACCGATCCGTCGCGGTGCAGGTAGCGGTTGATGAACCCGTTGTTGGGTTCGCCCAGCGCCAGGCTCCGGGCGTGCTCGATCGTCATCTCGCGGTCGGCCGGATGAACGAAGTCGAGGTACGAGCGACCGACGACCTCGTCGGGCCGATAGCCCCACATCCGCTCGGCGTGGCGGCTGACCCGCAGGAAGCGGCCCTGCCGGTCCAAGGTGCAGATGACGTCGTGGGAGTTGTCGAGGATCTTCTGATTGGCCGCCAGCGCGGCGCGCAGCTGCTCGCGACTGGCCCGCAGCTCCTGGACAGCGAGCTTCTCGTTGGTCACATCGTGGCCCTGGCAGAAGATCCCGCAGACCGACCCGTCGGCGGCCCGGATGGCCTGCAGCACGAAGTTCACATAGGCTTCGCGCGGGATCCCGGTGGCCCGCCCCACCTCGGTGCGCGAGCCGCGGACCACCTCGGCGCCCCCCGTGGCGTAGACCTTGTCGAGCAGCGCGTGGAAGCCCAGTTCGGCCAGGTTGGGAAACGCTTCGCGCACCGGCAGACCGATCACCTCCCGTTGGCCGATCCACGCCGAATAGGCCGCATTCATCATGGTGACGACGTGGTCCGGCCCGCTGGTGACGATCATCCCGCCCGGGGCGTCGCCGAACAGCTCCAACACGCGCCGCATATCCTCGGCCAGGGTGGCCGGGCCGGCCACCGGGCCCAGGCGCGGGGCGGCGGATCGGGTGTTCAGCTCGTGGGCCGTGTCGGTCATGCGCGGACGCTCTCCCAGGTCGGGTTCGGGGGCCCCTTGATTTCGCGGAGCTTTGGGTAGCTCATGATCAGGTCCACAGGGGTGGTGGCATGTCCCAGCTCGGCCGCTCCGCCGGCCTGACAGGTTTCTCGGAACTGGCGCGCGAGGTCGGCCTCGACGCCCACGCGCTCGCCGCCGCCGTGGGATTGCCGCCCGAGGTGCTCACCGATCCCGACCTGCGGGTCTCGGTCGAGCTGATGGGCCGGATGTACGAAATGGCTGCCGAGCAGTCCGGGATCGACGACTTCGCCCTGCGGGTGGCCGAGAACCGCCGCATCTCCAACATGGGCGCCGTGGGTCTGGTGATCCGCGAGCAGCCGACCCTCCGCAAGGCCCTGCAGGCCTACGCCCGCTACCAGTGGCTCCAGAATGACGCCTACGCACTGACGGTCGAGGAGTTCGGCGATCAGGCCGTGCTGCACGTCCATGGCCCCGCCTGGCAGCAGCGCCAGGTGCAGGAGCTTGCGGTAGCCACGGCGGTCCGGACGCTGAAGGCGGTCATGGGCGAGGCCTGGAAGCCCGAGGAGGTCTGGCTGACCCACGCGGCTCCGCCCCGCGCCGACACCCATCGCCGCGTGCTGGGCGTCACGCCGCTGTTCGACCAGGACGGCATGGCGGTGGTCATGAGGCGCGCCGACCTCGACACCAGCTTCGCCTCGGCCGATCCGGCGATAGCCCGCGAGGTGGCGACCTTCCTGGAACGCATGACCGAAGGCCGGCGCATCCATCTGCGCGACAAGGTCGGCGACCTGATCGTGGCGCTGCTGCCGGACGGTCTCTGTTCCGTCGAAAACGTGGCTCGGCGCCTGGGCATGGACCGCCGCACCCTGCACCGCCGTCTGCAGGCGGAAGGAACCACCTTCTCCGGCATCCTGGACCTCACGCGCCAAGACATGGCCGCCTCGTTGCTGCTGACCAGCGACCGGCCGTTGCAGAGCGTGGCCGACCTGTTGGGCTTCTCCAGCCTGTCGGCCTTCGCCCACTGGTTCCGGCGCAAGTTCGACCAGCCGGCGAGCAGCTACCGTGTCGTCCATGCCGGCAGCGCAACCCGGCCGTCGGCGGCCCTCATCGCCGCGGCGTGAGCGGTCCACCGGATCAGGCCGCGGTCGAGACCGCGGGTTCGCTCGCCTCGCGCAGCACGTAGCCGCCGCCCCAGACCGTCTCGATCACGTGGCGGCCGTCGGTGGCCGGGGCCAGCTTCTTGCGCAGCTTGCAGATGAAGACATCGACGATCTTGGCGCCCGGCTCGTCCATCCCCCCGTAGAGGCTGGATAGGAAGATGTCCTTGGTCAGGGTCTTGCCCTTGCGCAACGCCAACAGTTCCAGCGTCTGGTATTCGCGGCCGGTCAGGTGGATGCGCACGCCATTTACGTGGACCAGCTTGGAGTCGAGGTCGATCGCCATGTCGCCGATGGTGATCTGCGACTGGGCGTGGCCCTTCGAGCGGCGGATGACGGCGCGCAGGCGCGCCACCAGCTCGTCCTTATGGAACGGCTTGGTCATGTAGTCGTCGGCGCCCAGGCTGAGCGCCTTGATCTTGCTCTCGATCTCGGCCGTGCCCGACAGGATCATGATCGGCGTCTCGTTCTTGCCGCGGCGCAGGGTGCGGAGCACATCCAGGCCCGAGATGTCCGGCAGGCTCAGGTCCAGCATGATCAGGTCGTAGTCATAGACCGCGGAGAGATCGATCCCGTCCTCCCCGGCCGCGGTTTTCTCGACGATGAAGCCGCTGGCGCTCAGCATGATCTCGATGCTGCGGGCCATCATCCGGTCGTCTTCGATCAAAAGCACACGCACGCTGTTCTCCTCCCCCGCGATGACGCGGGCCTTCAGGTTGTCGCCAATGCAAGGGGAGACGCCGCCCCCCGAGCGGATCTATCCGGTGGCCGCGCGGGCCGCGTTCGGCGCGGCCCTGCGGTCGAGTACGACTCGCGCAGCGGTAAGCAGCTGCGACATGGGAAAAGGCTTGGGCATGACTTCGTCGGCGCCGAGCTCCTCGGCCCACTGCAGGAAATTGCCGCTGCGGCCGTAGGCGCCGCCGCCCGAGATCGCGATGACCGCCGTGTCCGGGGCCGCGGCCTTGGCCTCGATGATCGTGGCGATGCCTTCCTTCTCCGGCATCACGATGTCGGTGACCATCAGGTCGGGCTTGAGCGCCCGGACCAGTTGCACGGCGAGGCGGCCGTTGTGGGCCGAATAGGTCTTGAAGCCGGCGCGGGTGAAGGCCGCGGTGATCAGCTTCAGCAGGTCCGGGTCGTCGTCGACCACCAGCACCGTCCGCCCCTGGCCGCCCGAGCCCGGGCCAGGTCCGGCGGGCGCCGCCGCGGGCGGTCGGGGCCGGTCCTCGAGCTGGATGCGCGTCACCAGGCCGGCCGCCTGCTCCGCGGCCAGCAGGCCCACGCGCGCCAGTTCCGCCTGCTCCGGGCGGTCGTCGAGCCCCTCGGCCAGGGACTCGCAGACCCCCATGAGCACGCCCAGCAGGTTCTTCAGGTCATGCGTGGGATCGGCGCCAGCCTCCTCGGGCGAGGCGGCCCGTTCGAAGGGAATGGGGAATGGCATCAACAGCTTAAGCGCCCTCGGCTAGATCGTCGTCAGCCGGTGGACGGAGCACGTGATGAGGGCTGATCGTCACCCTGTCCCCGCGCCCCCTCCGGGCTGATTCGCTAAGCGAGGCCGTATAGGGTTAACGCCAGCGCAGCTTGATCCTGCGGGACAATTTCTTGTGTCTGGGGGACATCGCGCTGCACTGCGACATTGTGCCATCGGCGTTCGGCGAACGGCGCAGCGGACGAAAATCCAGATCGCCCGCCGCCGCCGGGAAGTCCACCCCGCAAATGCAAATCGTATGCAGAAAGCCGGGCCTCCGTCTGCGAGCTACAGGAGGTCGCCGCCGCAGGCTCCCGCCGTCGTGCCGCTGGCCTTGAACGCCTTGATCACATTGCGGCCCACGGTCCAGCGGTGCACTTCGTCCGGCCCGTCCACCAGCCGCTGCGACCGGATGTGGGTGTACCAGGCGGCCAGCGGCGTATCACGGCTGTAGCCCAGGGCGCCGTGCAGCTGGATCGCGGTGTCGACCACATGGTGGACCATGTGGGCCAGGTAGACCTTGGCGATGGAGTTCTCCTGCCGCATGTCCATGCCCTTCTCCGCCTTGTAGGCGATGTGCAGCAGCATCAGGCGGGCGATGTAGAGCTGGCTCGCGCACTCGGCCATCATGAACTGGACCGCCTGGCGCTCATCCAGCTTCTTGCCGAAGGTCTCACGCTGGGTGACGTGCGCGGCGGCCAGGTCCAGCGCCCGCTGGGCCATGGCGATGTTGTGCATGCCGTGGCGCAGGCGGCCGTAGGCCAGGCGGTGCTGGCCCATGTCGAAGCCGCGTCCTTCCCCACCCACCAGGTTCTCGGCCGGGATCACCAGGTCCTTGATCTCGATCTCGGAGTGGCCGCCGCCCATGATGTGCGACAATGGACCCTCCGCGGCCATGGTCGGGATGTCGCGCTTGATCCGGTAGCCCGGGTTCGGCAGCTCGACGATGAAGGTCGAGAACTGCTGGTGGCGCGGGGCGTCGGGATCGGTGCGGGCCATGACCAGGGCCAGGTCGGCGGCGCTGGCGGCCGAGGAGAACCACTTCTCGCCGTTCAGGACGTAGTTTTCGTTGCCGTCCTTGACCGCGGTGGTGCGCATGCCGGTGGCGTCCGCGCCGGCGGCCTTCTCGGTCATCGAGTAGCAGACCCGCTTCTCGCCGTTCAGCAGCGGCTTGAGGAACTTCTCCTTCTGGTGCTCGGTGCCGTGGGCGATCAGCGTCAGGATCGTGGCGTCGTCCGGCCCCTGGCTGTTCATGCTGAGCGCGCCCAGGTGGCTCATGCCCAGTTCCATCTGCACCAGGGCGTTGGCCAGCGGGCCTAGGCCCATGCCGCCGTACTCCTTGGGCGCGAAGGGCAGCCACAGGCCCTGGGCGCGGGCCTTGGCGCGCAACTCGGCCAGCACTGTCTTGTAGCTCTCCTTGTCCGTCAGCCGCGCCTCGGCCGGGATACACTCGTCCTGCACCCACTGGCGCACGCGCTCGCGCACCGCCTTGGCCTCGGCGGGAATCTCGAAGTCGATGGACATGGCGGAGCGCTCCCAAACGTTTGTTTGAATGCACCCTGAGACCGGCACGGCGGGCAGGCAAGCGGAAAGCGCCGGGCTTTGACGTGGCGTCCGAGTTGGCGTTCCCTCTGCGGCCGTGAAGGAGACCGCGATGCACGTGAAGCCCCTGACCCCCACCATCGGCGCCGTCGTCGAGGGCGTGGACCTGTCGCAGGGCGTGTCCGCCGACCTGACCGAGACGCTGCGCCAGGCGCTGCTCAAGCATCAGGTGATCTTCTTCGAGGACCAGCACCTGACGCCGGTCCAGCACCGCGACTTCGCCGCCCGGTTCGGCGCCCTGCACACCCACCCGCTCTACCCCGGCGTGCCCGAGGCGCCCGAGCTGTTCATCCTCGACAACCACGCCGGCAATCCCACCGACAACGACGCCTGGCACACCGACGTCACCTTCATCGAGACCCCGCCGATGGGCTCGATCCTCTACGCGAAAAACCTGCCGCCGAACGGCGGCGACACCATCTGGGCGAACATGAAGGCGGCCTACCAGGCGCTGTCGCCGACCTTCCGCGCATTCCTGAGCGAGCTGGACGCCGTCCACGACTTCGCCCGCGGCTTCCCGCAGCGAGGGATCGTCGCCAACGCCGCCGGTGCGGACAAGCACGCCAAGGCGCTGGCGGAGCATCCGCCGGTGCTCCACCCCGTGGTCCGCACCCACCCCGAGACCGGCGAGGACGGCCTGTTCGTCAACTTCGGCTTCACCGAGCGCATCAAGGGCCTGCGCCGCAAGGAGAGCGACGCGATCCTGGGCATGCTGTTCGAACACGTGACCAAGCCGGAATTCCAGGTCCGCTGGCGCTGGAGCGATAACGCCGTGGCCTTCTGGGACAACCGGGTGACCCAGCACTATGCGGTCAACGACTACCTGCCGGCGCGCCGCGTGATGAACCGCGCGACGATTCTGGGCGAGCGGCCCTATCACCACTCGCGCAAGCCGGCCGAGGCGCGGGCGGCGGCGGAGTAGACCTCGGGAAGGTCAACGTTCTCCTCCTCCGTAGGGGGAGGGGGACCATGCGCAGCATGGTGGAGGGGGTTTGCCGGGAGCGCCGAGCCTTGCGTCGCTCCCCCTCCACCGTCCTTCGGCCGGTCCCCCTCCCCCTACGGGTGAGGAGAAGCGGGACAGTCCGACTCAGTCTTTCAAGGTGCTGAACACGTGGTCGCCGCCGGGAGCGTTCTTGGCGTGGCAGCCGCTGCAGGCCTTGGGCGCGTTGTCCTCGATCGCCGTCACCCGGTCCCGGCCCGGCCACATGAACTCGGTGTAGCCCCAGCCGCCGGTGGCGGCGTGGCGGCGGCTGTCCCTGACCATCACGTCGATGAACTTGCGCTGCCCCTGGCCCTGCGCGTCCGGGCCGGTCTTCTCGGCCGTCCACTGGTCGTAGACGATCACCGCACCGTCGGCCCACTTGCCGGTCTTGTAGCCCTCGACGGCCGCCGGGTTGGCGTAGATCGCGTGCAGGCCCTCGTACTTGGGCGCAGCGGGATGACCCGGGCCGACCTGGGCGCTCGCCACATGGGTCCAGTCGCGGAAGCCCTCAGGGAACGCGATGGGCGCTTCGCCGGCGGCTGTCAGGCCCACGGCGGCGATGGCGAGCAAGAGAAGGCGGCGCATGCGAAAGGCTCCCGGCTGGACGGGCCGGAAGCTCCAGCATCGATCGGACGGCGTCGCGCCTGAACCGATGCCGACGTCAGGCGTGCAGCGCCGCCTCGGTGGCTTCCATCTCGTCGCGGATCCAGTCGTGGCCGCTGGAGACCATCACGCCTTCCATCGCGGTGATGTGGCCGCGCAGGCGATCGCGGATGTCCTTGGGGACGTCCTCGCGCGTGGCGATCCAGCGGGCGATCTGGTGCACCGCGAAGGCGCTGTGCAGGGCCAGGCGGTCGCGGTCTTCGTCGGAGAGCTTCATGGGTGGCTCCGTTGTCGCGGCGCCACGATAACACGTCGCTTGAGCTTCAGTTCAGCCCAAGCGCGCGGACAACCGCGCCCTGGTCGAAATAGGGCCGCTCGCACACGATCTTGTCCGACCCCGGCTCGAACTCGAAGCTCGCCGCCATCCGCACCCGGAACGCCTTGCCGGTCGCCTCGACCGTGCGGCCGGGCAGCTTCAACGGCCCCAGGTGCGTGCCCGTGAGCCAGAACTCCACCAGCACCGTCTCGCCGGCGTGCGCGATGGCGATGATCTCGTTGCCCTGGTCCGGGAACGGCGTGCGCGAGGCGGCGAAGTAGCGGCGCACGGCCTCCTCGCCATCGAACACCGCGCCGCCGCCGTGCATCTCGTAGCGGGGGTGGGCGAACGTCGCGATGACCCCGTCCCAGTCGTGCGTGACCTCAAGCGCCATGTGCTCGCGCACCACGGCGATGCGGCGTTCTCCGAGATCCGCGCTCATCCGACGGCCGCCAGCTTCGGCGGTTGCGGCAGGCCCAGCGCGCCTGCGATACGGTCCTGGAACCAGGCCACGCCCACCTCGTGCTTCGGCGACAGCACGCCGCCCTGGTAGACCCCGGCCTCCAGGTTGCGCTGCACCTCCTCGCAGACCCGCAGGTCCTGGGCGGTGACCAGGTCCGAGAACTCGAACATCTCGGGCAGAGCGTCGGTCCGGGCGGGGTCGAAGAAATAGAAGTAGTCGAGCCGCGTCTCGGCCGGCCCGATCGCGGTCATCCGCTCGACCATGTAGCCGTGGCGGTAGACGTTGATCGCCAGGTTCGGCCACAGCCACGCCCAGACGCCGCCATAGATCGAAGCGTCGCGCGCCGGGGCGTGGGCGAACACCACCTCGCCCTCGATCTCGGTGCGGTAGTTGGCCACCACGACGTCGTTGTCGAACTCCGGGTGGACCATCTTCAGGTGATAGCCCTCGAGGTAGTTCTCGACGTAGGTCTTCCAGTTGCAGCCGATCCGGTGCGTCCGCTTCTCCACCATCGGGAACGCCGCCTGCCCTTCGGCCCAGCGCGCGCCCAGGGGGGCCATCAGGGTCGCCAGCGGCTGGGCGTCCAGGTCCAGGTTCACGAACAGCAGGCCGCGCCAACTCTCCAACCGGATCGGAAACAGGCCGTACTCGCGGGGGTCGAAGCCTGGCAGCGCACCGAAGTCGACGGCGTTGCGCAGCCGCCCGTCCAGGGCGTAGCGCCAGCCGTGATAGCGGCAGGTGAAGGCCTCGCCGCAGTTCCCCTGCCCGTCCGCCACCAGGGCGCCGGCGCGGTGGCGGCAGACGTTGTGGAAACCGGCCAGTTCGCCGTCGCCCTTGCGCACCACCACGACCGGCGCGCCGCCCACGACGTCGGCCAGGTAGTCGCCGGCGGCCGGCAGTTGGCTCTCATGGCCCACGAACTGCCAGGTGCGGCGCAGGACGGCCGTGCGGTCGTTCCGCAGCGCGTCCTCGCCCCGATAGAGATCGACCGGCAGCATGCGGCTCTCCACTGAAACCGTGCGCCTTCTAGCGCCGGCGGAGCCAGAAATACAGCAGCGCCGCCCCGAACAGAGGAACCACCGCCAGCGCCAGTTCCAGCGGCTTGGCCTGGGCGATCAGCCCCAGGGCGCAGGCGATCGCCACGCCCGCCGTGCCCATGGCCGCGGCCCGCCGTCCGCCCTCGAACCCGCGGGCCAGCCGGATCAGCGAGACCCCCGCCAGGATGTAGCAATAGAGCGCCAGCAGGACGGCCATGTTGGCGAGCGTGCCGAACTGCTCGCCCACAGTGGGCGTGGCGGTCACGATCGCCACCAGGGTCATCAGCACGCCCGCCGTCAGCAGGTTCGCGGGCGAGGCGCGCTCGCCCGGGCGGGTGCGGAAGAAGGCCGGGAAGGCGCCCACGTCCGCGGCGCTGCGCGTCGTCTCCGAGGTCACCAGGGTCCAGCCGGTCAGGCAGCCGGCGGCCCGCATGAGGGCGCAGACCGCGATCACCGCGCCCAGGCCGACGCCCAGCGTGGCTCGCGCCGCGTCGGCGAAGGGCGCGGTTGAGGCCGCCAGCTGCGTCCCTGGAATGATCCCCATCACCACCGAGGTCGCGGCGATGTAGAGCATCGCCACGCTGGCGACGCCCACCAGGGTCGCGCGCGGCACGTTGCGGCTGGGATCGCGAACGACGCCGGCGGCCGCGGCGGCGCATTCCAGCCCCAGGAAGGCCCAGAAGGCGGTCAGCGCCGAACGCCCGGCCGCCTCGGCCAAGCCGAGGTCCTGCGGATTCCAGGAGGCCATGAAGACCTCGGGCTTGAACCAGAACCAGCCCAGCACGGCGGCCAACACGACGGGCAGCAGGCCGACGCCCAGGGTGAAGCCCTCGACACGGGCGACTGCACGGGGGCCGACCCAGCTCACGCCCACGGCGAACCAGAGCGCCGCCAGGGTGGTGACCAGGCGCGGGCCAGGGTCCGCCAGGGCCGGGACCAGGAAGGCGCCGGCGCCGACGACCGCCAGGGCGACCGCGACGTTGCCGATCCAGCACAGGGTCCAGAAGGAGACGGTGGTCTGCACGCCGAAGAACCGGCCGAGCCCGGCCTGGACATAGCCGGCCAGCCCGGTCGCCTCGGGCACGGCGCGGCTGAGCCAGGCGAACATCCCGGCGATCGCCAGCGCCGCCAGAGTGGCCGCCAGCCAGCCCAGGATGGAGATCGAGCCCACCGCCCCGAAGGTCGCGGGAAGCAGGTAGACCCCCGAGCCCACCATGGAGCCGGCGACCAGGGCCGCGGCGCCCATCACCCCCACCTTGCCGTGATGGGAGGGCGCCGCCGTGCCCGCCGTCGCGTCCGCCATGAAAATGCCCCCAGGACTCAAGCGACTATGGAAGCTTGAGGGGCGTACGCATAGCCTGCCGCCGAGACGCGGCTTGACACGTGATTTTACACGCGTAACGTCCGCACCAAGCTACGGGTGTAAGATGTCGAAGATCTCCGGCGCGGAAAGTCACATCATGGAGGCCCTCTGGACCAGGGGGGCGCTCACCGCCGAGGAGATCGTGCAGACGGTCGGCCCGGCGCAGGAATGGGGCGAAGCCACCGTCAAGACGCTGATCAACCGCCTTCTGAAGAAGAAGGCGCTGAAGTCCGAGCGCACCGGCGGCCGGGCGATCTACAAGGCGCTGGTCAGCCGCGAGGAGTATGTCACCGGCGAGAGCCAGGGCCTGTTGGACCGGCTGTTCGGCGGCCAGCTCGCGCCGCTGGTCGCCCACTACGCCCGCCACCGCGATCTGTCGGCCACGGACATCGCGCGCCTGAAGAAGCTGATCGCGGAGATCGAGAGCGACGATGACTGATCCGCTGTACGTGGTTCTCGGCGGCTATCCGGCCGCGACGCTCGCAGCGGCGTTCTTCAAGGCCAATCTGGCGGCGGCCGCGGCCATCCTCGCCGTCGCGCCCACCCGCCTCGTCGTCCGCCGGGCGTTCGGCCCCGCGGCCGCCTATCACCTGTGGGGCCTCCCGGCGGCGGCCGGCTTCCTGATGTTCGTGGTCGGGGTCGCGGAAAAGCACGACGACCCCGCGATCTTCGCCTTCAATCCGATGATCATCGCGGCGTGGGCCGTGGGCGCGCTGGCCTTGGCGACCGTGTTCACCGTGGCCCAGTTCCGGTTCCTCGCTCAGGTGCGGGCCGGGCGCGGCGGGCCCGCGGTGGTGGGCTTCATCTCACCCATGATCGTCATGCCGGCCGACGATGGCCAGTACACGGCCGAGGAACGCGACCTGATCCGCGCCCATGAGCGCGAGCACGTGGCGCGCAAGGACCCTCGCGCCGCCGCCTTCGCCGCGCTCTCCCAGTGTCTCTGCTGGTTCAACCCTCTGGTTCACATGGCCGCCTATCTGGTGCGGCTGGACCAGGAGCTGGCCTGCGACGCAGCGGTGATCCGCGCGCGGCCGACCGACCGGGCGCTCTACGCCCGCACCCTGCTCAAGACCCAGCTCGCCGGATCGGCCCTGCCGCTCGGCTGCTACTGGTCGCCCCGCGGACAGCACCCGCTGGAGCTGCGGATCGCCTCCCTCAAGCGGACCTCCAAGACCCCGTCCAAGCTCTCCGGCGGGACCTTCGCCGCCGCCAGCGTGAACGCGATCCGGCCCTGACCCGGGCCGGCGGAGCCGCCAACCTTCGCCATAAATCCGCCGCGCCGACCCCACTGACTGGCGCCGTAACAAAGGCCGCTTGACAGTATAATTTACAGACGTAATGTGACACCCAAGCTACGGGTGTAAGATGTTCTCCAGCGCCGAGCCACGCCGATGACCAGTGAAGTCCTGGCTGCCCTGCTCCGCTCCAACCTGGCGCTGGCCATCGCCGTCGTGGCCGTGCTCGCCCTCCGCATTCCCGTCCGCCGCTTGTTCGGCCCAGAGATCGCCTACGGCCTCTGGGCCGTCCCCCCGGTCGCGGCCCTGGCCAGCGTGCTGCCGGCCCGGGTCGACGACGGCGCGCCGCAGATCCACGCCCTGGCGGCCGCGATCGCCGATGTCTCCGCGCCGGCGCTCCTGGCCTGGGCGGCGGGCGCGGCGCTGGTCGTGGCCAGCCTGGCCCACGCCCAGGCGCGCTTCATGCGGTCCGCCGCCAAGGGCCGCGCGGGCCCGGCGGTGGTCGGCGTGATCGCGCCGCGCGTCCTGATGCCCGCCGACGACGGGTCCTACAGCCCGGAGGAGCGCGCCCTGATCCGGGCCCACGAGCGCGAACACGTCGCCCGCTGCGACCCGCGCGCCGGCGCCCTGGCCGCCGTCCTGCAGGCGCTGTGCTGGTTCAACCCGCTGGTCCACCTGGCCGCCCACCTGATGCGGCTGGACCAGGAACTGGCCTGCGACGCCGCCGTCCTGCGCCGCCGGCCCCGCGACCGGGCGCTCTACGCCAAGACTCTGCTCAAGACCCAGCTCGCCGCCCAGCCCCTGCCCTTCGGCTGCTACTGGCCCTCCCGCGGCCAGCATCCGCTGGAGGTTCGGATCGGCGCCCTGCGCGCGGCGCGGCGCCTCGACAGCCTGGCCGGCGCCTCGCTGGTCGGGACGGCGGTCGTCAGCGCCGCCATCGCCGCCTGGCATCTGCAGCCACCCGCCCCCCGGCCCGGCCCTCTCGTCGAACTGTGGGAACGCCAGCAGCGGCAGCCGGTCACCTCCGTGATGCTGGTGACCCTGCCCACCAAGCCTGAACCCGCCGCGGCCCAGCCCTAGCCGCTCGAACACCGTCCGGAGACTCCTCATGTCGAACCCGCCCTTCCGGGCGCGATGGCTCGCGCCTGCGCTCCTGCTCGCCCTGACCGCATGCAGCGCCCCGCGCACCGAAAGCCGGCTGGCGGCCCACCAGGCCCAGGTGGATCCGCCCATGCTGTGGCGCGTCGAGGCCCTGGACACGGCCGGACGGCCCAGCGCCGCGCTGACCGTCTGCGCCGACAGCACCCTGCGCGAAGGCTTCGCCCGGGCGACCGCCGAGGTGGCGGGCCAGCCCTGCCTGCCGATGAAGGACCACGTCGAGCGGCCGGGACTCTTCGCCGTGCGTTGCGAGCTGAACGGCCAACGGTTCGGCCTCACCGCGAACCGCAGCGGCGACCCGGAGCGCGACTTCCAGATCGCTTTCGCCCTGAAGGCCCTGGACGGGACCGACGCCGGCGCGCGCCAGGTCCGCCGCTTCCGGCGCATCGGCCCCTGCCCTGCCGGCTGGGGGATCGGCGACCAGGCCAAACTCAGCGAACCCCGTGGCGTCAACGCGCTCGCCGGCACGTGGAGCGGCGAGTGATCGGCTTCCTGCTGGCCCAGGCGGCGGCCATCGCACCCGTGGCGGAGGGCGTGATCAGCTACCCGCCCGCCTTCTTCGCGGCCCAGCGGCCCGCCAGCGCCAAGGAGATGCTGGAACGCGTGCCAGGCTTCACCCTCGACGACGGCAGCTCAGTGCGCGGGTTCGAGGGCGCGGCCGGCAATGTGCTGATCGACGGCCGCCGGCCCGCGTCCAAGAGCGACAACCTCGACGGCCTCTTGGAGCGGATCCCAACCGCGAAGGTCGAGCGGATCGACGTCATCCGCGGCGGCGCGCCGGGCGTCGACATGCAGGGCAAGTCGGTCATCGCCAATGTCGTGCTCCGCAAGGACAACGCGGTCCGCGGCAAGGCCGAGGTCGAGGGTTTCCACGTCCCCGACGGCCGCAACTTCGGCGCGCTGAAGTTCGAGGCCTCGGGCGGCGGCGAGCGGTCGTGGGAGGTCTCCGGCCTCTACGGCCGCGGTTTCCACGGGCTCTACGGCCAGGGCGTCGGCCAGACCGCGACGTCGGACGGAGCCCCCGGCCGGCGCACCCGCATCGACACCGAGAGCGACGGACCGCTCCGGCAGTTCACCGGCGCCTACGAACGGCCGCTGGCCGGCGGCCGGCTGCGACTCAACAGCCTGATCTACAACGACAACGCCAAGTTCGAGGAGGACACGGTCGACATCGCCTCCGGCGCCACCGAGGCCTACGACGAGATCAACCCCAACCGCACTCGCGAAGTGGGCGTGAACTACACCCGCGCGCTGTCGGCGCGGACCGCTCTGGAGCTGGTCGGCCTGCGGCAGGTCAACGGGTTCGACCTCACCGCCATCTCCACCACGCCGGGCGGCCGGGAGACCTTCGACATCGACCGCACAACGCGCGAGACCATCGCCCGCGCCGTGCTGAAACAGGCATGGAGCCCGACGTTCTCGGGCGAACTCGGCGCCGAGGCCGCGGACAACCGACTGCGCAGCGCCAGCGCCCTGGAGGCCGACGGCGTGGCGATACCCCTTCCCGGCGCCGACATCTTCGTCCGCGAGCGCCGCACCGAGGCCTTCGCCAAGGCGAGCTGGCGCGCCTCCTCCGCCTGGAGCCTGGACGGCCAGGTCCGTTACGAGCGCTCCACCATCCGCGCGGAAGGCGACGTCCAGCTGGGCAAGACGCTGAGCTACGTGAAGCCGCGCTTGGTCGCCACATGGTCGCCCCGGCCGTCCACCCAGCTGCGCCTGCGGGCCGAGCGCGAGGTGGGCCAGCTCGACTTCGACTCCTTCGTCGCCTCGGGCAGCCTCAACAACGCCACGGGCGTCACCGCCGGCAATCCCGACCTGGAGCCCGAGCGCGCCTGGGTGGCGGAAGCGGTCGTGGAGCAGCGGTTCTGGGACCGCGGCTCCCTGGTCCTCACCGCGACGCATGTCGAGATCCAGGGCGTCGTGGACCGCGGCCCCGTGTTCACGCCGACAGGGGTGTTCGACCGGCCGGCCAATATCGGCGACGGCTCGCGCGACGTCCTCCGGGCCGACCTGACCCTGCCGCTGGAGCGCGTGGGCCTGAGGGGTGGGTTGCTCAGGGGCTTCGTCACCCGGCGATGGTCGCAGGTGGACGACCCGACCACCCTGGCATCCCGGCGCATCTCCGGCCAGCGCCCCGTGGAGTGGGAGGTGAAGCTCACTCAGGACCTGCCGGCCCGGAACCTGACCTGGGGCGCTGAGCTCTATGGCGGCTACCAGAGCACGCTCTACCGCTTCAACGCGGCCGACAAGTACAAGCTCGACCCATTCCTGATGACCTATGTGGAGTGGCGCCCCCGACCGGACGTCAACGTCCGCGCCGAGCTGGGGAACATCACCAAGCGCGGCTACCGCCAGACCAACACCACCTTCACAGGGCTCCGCGACGCCGCCCAGGCGGGGCCGGCCCGGTTGTCCGACCGCAACTACCACTTCGGCCGCATCCTCTATCTGCGCGTCCGCAAGACGTTCGGCGGTTGAGGTCGGCCAGTCCGACCTCTAGCGTGCCCCGCAACAAGAAAGCGGGAGCGAACGTCATGCCGGAAGCCATCCTCGAACCCGGGCTGCCGATCGTCGACCCGCACCACCACCTGTGGGACCGGCGGGCCTATGTCGCCCAGGGGCCAGAACACCCATTCATGACCGCGATCCAGCCGGCGGCCCGCTACCTGCTGGACGAGCTGATGGCCGACACCGGCAGCGGCCACAACGTCGTGGCCACCGTGTTCGTGGAGTGCGGCGCCTTCTACAAGGCCGGCGTCTCCCCGGCGATGAGCCCGGTGGGCGAGACCGAGTTCGTCAACGGCGTGGCGGCCATGAGCGCCAGCGGCCTCTACGGCGACATGCGCGCCTGCGCCGGCATCGTCGGGCGGGCCGACCTGCTGCTGGGCGATGGGGTGGCCCCGGTGCTGGAAACCCATATCAAGTCCGGCGGCGGCCGGTTCCGCGGCATCCGCAACAGCGCCTCGTTCGACGCCGACAAGGACGTACTCGGCCCGTTGAACCGCGTGGAGGCCGGCCTCTACAGGGATGCGAAGTTCCGCGAAGGTTTCCGCCGTCTGGCGCCGCTGGGCCTGTCGTTCGACGCCTGGCTGCTGGAGCCGCAGCTCCCCGACGTGATCGACCTGGCTCGCGCCTTCCCCGACACCACCATCGTCCTGGATCACGTCGGCACGCCGCTGGGCCGAGCCAGCTACGCGGGCAAGCTGCCCGAGCGGTTCCCGGGCTGGAAGGCCAATATCCAGGAGCTGGCCAAGTCGCCGAACGTGGTGGTGAAGCTGGGCGGCCTGGCCATGGCCTTCTGCAACTTCCCCTCCTTCCTGGCCGAGCCGCGCGCGCCGTCGGAACAGCTCGCCAAGGAGTGGGGCCCCTATATCGAGACCTGCATCGAGGCTTTCGGGCCCGAGCGCTGCATGTTCGAGAGCAACTTCCCGGTCGACATGGGCAGCTGCAGCTACGCCACCCTCTGGAACGCCTTCAAGCGCATCGCCAAGGGCGCTTCGGCCAGCGAGAAGACGGCGCTGTTCTCGGGCACGGCCACGAAGGTCTATCGGCTGGAGATCTGACTTTTCCCTCCTCATAAAGGGGAGGGAAAAGACTACGGCTTCGCCGTGCTCCACTTGGGCGGCGGCGCGACATAGGTCCGGAAGGCGTCGATCACCTGCGGCGTCGTGTCGGCGTAGACCAGCATGTCGACGTAGGTCTGGGCGATGAAGCCGCTGTCGGCCATCTGCTGGATCGTGGCGCGCATCAGGTCGTAGTAGCCGCCGACGTTCACGAAGCCGCACGGCTTGGCGTGGATACCCAGCAGGGCCCAGGTCCACTGCTCGAAGATCTCCTCGAAGGTGCCGGGGCCGCCCGGCAGGCAGAGGAAGCCGTCCGACAGGTCGGCCATGGCCAGCTTGCGTTCGTGCATGGACGTCACGACGTGCAGCTCGGTCAGGCCCTTGTGGGCGATCTCCTGGTTGACCAGGTCCTCGGGCATCACGCCCACCACCTTGCCGCCGGCGGCCAGGGCGGCGTCGGCCACCGCGCCCATCAGGCCCACCTTGCCGCCCCCGTAGACCAGGGTCAGGCCGGCCTTGGCGATCTCGGTCCCGCCCCGGATCGCCTCGTCCAGGAAGCGGGGGTCGTTCCCCGGCGACGAGCCGCAATAGACGCAGATGCTCTTCACGAAGGGGCCTCGGCAGCGCTGTGGCGAAAGGGTCGCTGCCATAGTCCGAATACCGCCGTGTGTCACGACGGCTGGTCTTGCGGAAAATCCACCGCTACAACTTGTCTCACGGCTCATCAGGGCGATTAGCCGGGCGCCGTTCCATGGGCGGCGCAGGACTTATCTCTCTGTAGGTTGCGACGATATGGCGAGCGGCACGGTAAAGTGGTTCAACACGGCTAAGGGTTTTGGCTTCGTTCAACCGGACGACGGCGGATCTGACGTCTTCATTCACATCTCGGCCCTGAATCAGGCCGGCCTGGACAGCCTCGATGAAGGCGACAAGGTCGATTACGAACTGGAGCAGGACCGACGCTCCGGCAAATTGGCGGCGACCCAGATCGTCGTGACGGAGAAGGGCGCGCCCCAACCCCGTCGTGCGGGTGGCGGCGGCTTCGGCGGCGGCGGTGATCGCGGCGGCTACGGCGGCGGCGGCTACGGCGATCGTGGCGGCGGCTACGGCGGCGGCGGCGGTTACGGTGGTGGCCGCGATCGTGGCGGCGGCGGCGGTTTCGGCGGCGGCGGCGATCGTCCCCGCGGCGCGATCGCCGGCTCCGGCTCCGGCGAGGTGAAGTGGTTCAACCCCACCAAGGGCTTCGGTTTCATCAAGCCCGAAGGCGGCGGCCAGGACATCTTCGTCCACATCTCCGCGGTCGAACAGGCCGGGCTCTCCGGCCTGAACGAGGGCCAGCGGGTCAACTTCGACCTCGAACAGGACCGTCGCAGCGGCAAGACCTCCGCGACCAACCTTAAGGTCAGCGGCTAAGACTGAAGCGGGCCCGTCGCACAGACGGGCCCGCGACCAGGCCGAGCTGAACCTGCCGGCCTCCAACGCGTTGACAACGCTCACACCGAGGGAGTCCTCGTGGAGCGTCATCAATGCGTGCCCTGTTGAGCCTCGCCGTCTGTAGCGCGTTCGCCCTGCCGGGCGTCGCGCCGGCGCAGGATGTGCTCTCCCTCCCCTCATCGCCTTCTGCAGCGAGCGCGGCGACGACGGTCGCGCCCGTGGATGTCACCGCCGTCCCGACGCTGGCGCCGCTGCCGACCGTGCAGCCCACCGTCGATGCGCCGCCGCCGGCCAGCGCCGCGCCGCCACCGCGGCCGGTCAGCGACGCGGCTGTCGCCACGCCGCCGTCCGGACCCACGACCGTCGCCCCGGTGATCGTCGCCAAGGAGGAGAAAGACAACAGCGTGGCCGGCACGCTGGGCGTGATCGCCGGCGGTGTCGCGGGCGGCGCGGCCGGCGCCGCGGTCGGCGGCCCGGTCGGCAAGTTCGCCGGCGGCTTCATCGGCAAGCGGGTGATCGGCGGCATCTTCGGCGACGGCAAGGACAAGGTCCCTGAGGTCACCGTCGCCGAGGTCCCGCCCTCCGCGGAAACCGCCGCGACGTCCGCCGTCGCCGAGCCGGCGACCGCGCCGCCGCTCAAGGAAAAGCGGACGAAGCGCTAGCTACTTCCCGGGCTGGACCGGCGAAAGCCTCGCGCGACCCTCGCCGGGCAGCTTGGCCACGTAGGGCCCGAAGCGGGCGTCGGGGCTCATGTAGTCCGTGGACACATACTGCGCGCCCGAGGCGAACGCCGCGGCCTGGCGCGTCGTGTCGTTGGTCCGCGCCTCCCGGGTGTCGGCGTCGGCGCGGGTGCGGACGATCAGGCCCGCCTTGATCGCCGCGGCGATGCGGGCGGACTGCTCCTTGGGTTCGTTCAGGGTGATGTAGCCGGCGGCCGGCGAGGCCTCGTCGGTGTTCACGAAGGCCACGCGCCCTTCCAGCACCTTGCGGGTCTCGCGGTAGCGGGCGACCTGATCCGGCGGGCAGTCCAGGGCGAACATCACCTTGCCCCTCGCCGTCTTCAGCGTCGGCCACCCGCCGGCCGCCACCGCCTCGCGCAGCGTCGTGTGCTTGCCCTGCACCCGGTCGGGCGTGATCAGTTCGGCCTCCGGGAACACGGCGCGGATTTCGGCGTCGATCTGGTCCATGGCCCCGGCGTCGAACGGCGGAGCCTTGATGGCGCCGGGCAGTGCGATCCCGCCTTCCTTCAGGTTCATGAGCACCAGCAGCGGCACATGGTCGGGATGGGCCTTGGACCACGCGCGGATGTCCTTCAGGCAGCTCACGAACAGCGGGCAGACCGAGCGGTAGTCGACCGAGGGCTCGTGCAGCACCTTCAGGCCCGGCTGCTTCAGGGGTTCGAAGTCGTAGGGAGCGGCGTCCTTGCCCGCCGTCCTGAAGCCCAGCGGCGAGGCGTAGGCGCCCGGGGCCGGGTCATAGACGACGTCGATCTCGAGCTGCCGGGCGCCGGCGTCCAGCTGCTGCTGGAGCGGCGGGTGGCTGTAGTCGAGGCCGTTCGCTTCCTTGGGGTTGGCGGTGCGGATCATCGCCATCTCGGCCGGCGCGATGGCCATCTTGTAGCTGTTGTGGGTGCCGATGGCCTGGATGGCGTTCATCGGCAGGGCGTCGATCACGGCGCGTGTGCAGCCTGTTTCCCCGGACGGCTTTTCCAGGTCGCAGGCGGCGGAGACGGCGGCGGCGGCGGCGAGCAGGGCGGCGATCATGGCTTCGTCCTATTGGGCGGCGGCGACAGTAGCGTGACCGTTCACTTCCAGGGAATGCGCTCGGGGTCCTTGGGCGCCCGGCCCGCCAGCAACGGCGGCAGGCGCCCCACCAGACCCGGCGGGAACACGCGGTCGGCCGTGGTCATCAGTTCCGGCAGGCTCCACCACCGGATGTCGTCGATCAGGTCATGCTCGATCTGGGTCCAGGCCTTGCGCACCGGATCGCCGCCGGCGCAGCGCGCAACGAAGTACTGTTCCTTGAACAGCGTCGGCGCGGGCATCAGCATGACGCCCTCGCGCAGCCAGACCACCGGCCCCAGGATGAAGTCCTGGATGCCCGTCTCCTCCAGAATCTCGCGCGCCGCCGCCTCGGCATAGGTCTCGCCCGGCTCGACGCCACCGCCCACCGTGAACCACACGCCCGGTCGTTCGCGCGCCGCCGGCAGGCGGCCCTTCATCAGCAGGATGCGGTTGTCGGGGTCGAACAGCAGCACCCGCGCGGTCGGCCGCTCCGGTTGTGCGCGACTCAACTTTTCCGTCATGCTCTGCCGTAGGCTATCGAACGCTTAATCACTCTCTCCCCATCCTCCCCAGATCGGCTTCCCCGGCCGTAACCATGGAACCATCGCATGTCGGACGATGTCTCCACCAGCAAGCGGGACCTTGTCGCCCGCGTGGCCACGCTTGAGCTGCTCGTGGCGGATTTGATCCACGCCTTATGGCGAGTCGATCCCCAGGGCATGCGCCGCCTGGTCGACGAGGCTAGCCAGGACCTGGAAATCCAGAACGCCCCTATCGCCCTGCCCGTCGGCGAGCAGGAGCGCGAACGGGTCTTCACCGTCCTCGAGATCCGTCAGCGGATGCTGAAGCGCAAGAAGGCCGATGCGTAAGCACACCGCATCTTAAGGCCCGACCACGCACGGTCGCGGCCGGGGGAACGTCCGTCTTGTCGTCTGCACATCGCTTCCTGGGCTTCGGCTTCGCCGCCGCCGACCTCCTCCTGGAGATCGGTGCGGAGGGGCGCGTGAGCTTCGCCCTGGGCGCCGGCGAGTCGGTGCTGGGCGTGTCCGACCAGGCGCTGGTCGACCGACCCTGGCAGAGCCTGTTCGATCGCGACGACCACGCGATGGTCGAGGCCCTGTTCGGCGGCCTCGACGGCGGGACCCGCGCGGGGCCCGTCGTGCTGCGCGTCGCCGGTAAAGCCGACGGCCACGTCGGCCTTACCGCCATCCGCCTGGCCCAGAACGACGGCGCGATCTCGTGCGCCCTCTCCCGGGCCAGCAGCCGCGGCGCGCATGGCCTGCAGAGCCGCGAGGCCTTCGAATCCCGCGCCGCCGAGCTGCTGGCGGGCGCTTCGCAGGACCTGGAACTGGCCTTCGTGGAGCTCGCCGGCCTGTCGGCCTCCGACGCCGCCGCCAGGGATCCGGCGCGCTTGGAGGCCCTGCTGGCCGGGGTGCTGCGCGCCCAGGCCTACCGCGGCGAGGGCGCGACGGCGGTCGGCCCCGACCGCTACGCCCTGGTCCGCGGTCGTGACGAGCCGACCGAGGCCATGACCCGCCGGATCGCCCGCGTCCTGACTAGCGCCGGCGTGGACAACGTCGCCGCCACAGCCGCCTCCGTACCCATGACCGGCGTGGAGGGCCGCAAGCCGACCGTGCAGGCCCTGCGCTACGCCCTGAACCTGGTGCTGAAGGACGGTCTGTCGGGCGCCCTGCCCAACGACCTGGCGCAGGCCCTGGACGCGGCGATGCGCACCACGCTGAACAACGCTGGCGCCCTGGGCGCCGCGATCCAGCACCGCCGTTTCACCCTCGCCTACCAGCCGGTGGTGTCGCTCGAGAGCGGCGGCCTGCACCACCACGAGGTGCTGGTCCGCTTCGGCTCGGAGGGAAGCCCCTTCCCGACCATCCGCATGGCCGAGGAGATGGACCTGATCGAGCCGCTGGACATGGCCATCCTGGAGGAGACGCTGAAGGCCCTCCAGCACGACGCCAGCCTTGTCCTGGCGGTCAACGTCTCCGGCCGCAGCCTGATGCGCGAGAGCTATGTCCAAGGGGCGCTCAGCCTGCTGAAGACGCGGCCGTGGGCGCGGGGCCGGCTGATGTTCGAGCTGACCGAGAGCGCCGCCGTCGAGGACCTGGCCGTGGCCGACCGTCACCTGCAGGCGCTGCGCGCGGCCGGCTGCGAGGTCTGCCTCGACGACTTCGGGGCGGGCGCTGCCTCGCTGGCCTACCTCCAGCAGCTGACGCTCGACCTGGTGAAGATCGACGGCCGCTATATCCGCGACCTGGCCCATGGCGGCCGCGAGGCCACCTTCGTGAAGCACCTCGTGAACATGTGCGCCGAGCTGAACGTGCGCACCCTGGCCGAGATGGTGGAGACGCCCGCCGCCGAGGACGCCGTCCGCCGCGCCGGGGTCCACTACGCCCAGGGCTGGCTCTACGGACGAGCCCACGAGGCGCCGGCCAACGCGGCCACGGTGGCCGCGCGTGGCCAGGCGCGCGAGGGCGCCTTGGCGATCCGCTCGGCGCTGGACCGCTGACGCCTCTCCCCGAGAGCGCTCACGACTTCTTGAGGGGCGCCCCGGAAAACTCCGGGCGTAGGGTCTTCGGGTAAGGGCGGCGTCGGCTGGCTCTGTACCCGGTCAGCGACCGCTCACAACCGCGCGCAAGAGCGCCACGGACTCCCGCAAGGCGGGGCGCTCTCGGCGCCATCGGTGATGGGAGAACGCGACCATGGCAATCCGAGATACGGGGTCGGTTCGGGCGCTCGCGCTCGTCGGCCCCACAAGCGCCGGCAAGACGGCTCTTATGGAAGCCCTGCTGGAAGCCGCCACCGGCCAGGCCGTGCGGCCCGGCGAAGTGGGCGACAGCAGTCCCGAGGCCAGGGCCCGCGGCCATTCGGTGGAACTGAACCTCGCGAGCTTCGACTTCATGGGCGACCGCTACGCCGTCGTCGATTGTCCCGGATCCCTGGAATTCTGCGCCGAGATCGATCCCGCCCTGGCCGCCGTCGACCTGGCCATCGTGGTCGCCGAACCAGACCCCGCCAAGACCGTCCTGCTGCAGCCGACGCTGCGCGAACTGGAGCGGCTGGGCGTGCCCCACGCCCTTTTCATCAACAAGATGGACCTGGCCCGCGGCACGCTGGGCGAGCTGCTGGAGGCGCTGGCCCCCGTGTCGTCCGTCCCCCTGGTGGCGCGGCAGATCCCGACCTGGGACGGCGACAAGATCTCGGGCTTCATCGACCTGGCCCTGGAGCGCTGCTTCGTCTACCAGCCCGGCAAGCCCAGCGAACTGATCGACATCCCCGCCGACCTCCAGCAGGAGGAGGTCGACGCCCGCTTCCACATGCTGGAGCAGATCGCCGACTTCGACGACGACCTCCTGGAGCAGCTGCTCTCCGACGTGATCCCGAGCCGCGACGCGGTGTTCGCCGACCTGGTGCGGGAGCTGAACGAGGGCCTGATCGTCCCGGTGTTCTTCGGCTCGGCCCAGAACGGCTTCGGCATCCGCCGGCTCTTGAAGGCGCTGCGCCACGAGACCCCACCCACCGAACGCGCGGCCGCGCGGCTGGGCGTCACCAACGGCGCCTATGTGATGAAGACCGCCTACGCCGGCCAGTCCGGCAAGCTGGCCTACGCCCGCGTGTTCGGGACGAAGCTGGCCGACGGGGCCGACCTGGTCATGCCGGACGGTCAGAAGAGCCGCGCCGGCGGGCTCAGCCAGGTCCAGGGCTCGGCGCTTCGTAAGATCACCGAGGCGGCGGTCGGCGAGGTCTGCGCCATCGGCAAGGTGGAACCGGCCGGCGCGGGCCAGATGCTGTCGACCACCGGCCAGCCGCAGGCGGTGCAGGCGGCGGCCCGGTCGCGGCGGCCCCTGTTCTCCGTGGCCCTCATGGCCAAGAACCGCAACGACGACGTCCGCCTCTCCGGCGCCCTGGGCAAGCTGGTCGAGGAGGACCCCGGCCTGTCGCTCACCCACGACGCCGAGCAGCGGCAGGTGCTGCTGGCCGGCCAAGGCGAGGGCCACGTACGCCTGGCCCTGGAGCGGCTGAAGCGCCGCTACGGCGTGGAGATCGACACCATCCAGCCCAAGACCCCCTACCGCGAGACCATCGCCAAGGCCGCCACTCAGCGCGCGCGCCACAAGAAGCAGTCGGGCGGCCACGGCCAGTTCGCCGACGTCACCATCGAGGTCCGGCCGCTGCCCCGGGGCTCCGGCTTCGTCTTCCAGTCCAAGGTCGTGGGCGGCGCGGTGCCCAGGCAGTGGATCCCGGCGGTGGAGACCGGCGTCCGCGACGGTCTGGCCAAGGGGCCGCTGGGCTTCCCGGTCACCGACCTGGAGGTGACCCTGACCGACGGCATGACCCACGCGGTCGACAGCTCCGAAATGGCCTTCCGCACCGTGGGCCGGCTGGCGATCGAGGAGGCCCTCAAGGTGGCCGGCTCCACGCTCCTGGAGCCGATCGAAAAGCTGACGGTGTTCTCACCTTCCAACAGCGCCAGCCACGTCACCTCGGCCCTGACCGCCCGGCGCGGCCAGATCCTGGGGCTGGGTCCGCGCGAGGACTGGCGCGGCTGGGAGCGCATCGAGGCCTACCTGCCGCAGAGCGAGCGCCAGGACCTGATCGCCGAGCTGCGCGGCCTCACCCAGGGCCTGGGCGCATTCGAAGCCGACTTCGACCACATGAGCGAACTGCACGGCCGCCTGGCCGAGGAGGCGGCGCAGGGGTCGAGGGCCTGAGGCGGAGCATTGCTCCCCCGTTGGGGGAGCTGTCGGCGAATGCCGACTGAGGGGGTCCTCAACTGTCGTGGATGACCCCCTCCACCGCTTCGCGGTCCCCCTCCCCCAACGGGGGAGGAACGGGTACTGACTCGCCCTATGCCTCAGAGACTCGCCCTCACCGCCCTCCTCGTCCGCGACTACGACGAGGCGATCGCCTTCTATGTCGGGAAGGCCGGCTTCGAGCTGGTCGAGGACACCAACATGGGCGCAGGCAAGCGCTGGGTGGTGGTGCGGCCGCCCGGCTCTCAGGGCGGGTTGCTGCTGGCCAAGGCCGTAGGCGACCAGGTCCGCGCGGTGGGTGACCAGGCCGGCGGGCGCGTCTTCCTGTTCCTGGAAACCGACGACTTCGCCGGGGACCACGCCCGGATGACGGCCGCCGGCGTCCGGTTCCTCGAAGAACCCCGCCACGAACCCTACGGCAGCGTGGCGGTGTTCGAGGATCTCTACGGCACGAGGTTCGACCTCATTCAGCGGGCACAGGCTGCGCCTGAGCGGCGATAAGGGCGTTGTCGATCTCGTCGGCCCGGAGCGCCGCCGGCCGCTTCACGTGGCGCTCGGCATAGGCTTCGAAGACGGGGCGCTTCTCGATGGTGCCGAAGTTCATGCCCCACGACAGGTGCGAGGCGATGTAGAGGTCGGCGGCGGTGAAGCTGTCGCCGGCCAGGTATTCGCGGCCCTTGAGGGCGCCCTCCAGGGTGTTCAACACATCGTCCATGCAGCCGAACCCGACCGAGGCGCGCCGCTCCTCTGGCACGTCGATCTTCAGCGAGCCGAACGACACGGCCTGCTCGATCGGGCCGGCCCCGAAGAACAGCCAGCGATAGTACGGCCCGCGCGCCTTGCTGCCGGGCGCCGGGGCCAGGCCGGCCTGCGGGAAGGCGTCGGCGAGATAGGCGCAGATCGCCGCGCACTCGGTCACCACCACGCCGTCGTGGACGATCGCCGGCACCTTGCCCATCGGGTTGATCGCCAGATACTCGGGCGACTTGGCCGCGCCCGTCTCCCAGTTCAGGATCTTCGCATCATAGGGCTGGCCCACCTCCTCCAGCATCCAGCGGATGATGCGGCCGCGCGACATGGGGTTCGTGTAGAAGACGAGATCGGACATTGGGAGGCTCCTCCGGTTCGTCCGCATAAGACACTCGCCCTGCTGACAGGGCCATGTCAGCAGTGTTGCAACCGGCGCTACCGAGCCGGCTGCAGACGGCGCGCCATCTCGCGGCGCAGCCACAGCTCCGCGACCAGGAAGTTCGGGACCCAGCACAGCCAGGCGATGGCGACATAGGCCCGTCCCACGTCGAGGCCCAGGACCTCCGAGAGGGGCATGTAGAGGCGCAGGGTCACCGCCGCGAGGACGAGCGAAAACGAGCGGATCATCCAGCGCCGGTGCTCGTCGAAGCGGCGCGCCCGCGCCGTCAGCCAGCCCTGGACGGTGGTGTAGATCCAGAAGACGCCCAGGAGCCCGAACCCGACGCCCGCGACGGGCCCGGCGGTGGTCCCGAAGCTGAGCACCAGCCCCGCCGAGCCGCTGACCAGGGCGGCGGCGGCGTACACACGGCCGAGCCAGCGGTGGACGGCGCGGCGGCGACGCAGCGCCGGCAGGAACTGGAACGCCACGATCGCCAACGCCGCGCCGGCGCCGGCCGCATGCAAGAGAAGCCAGGGCCGGGCGAACAGGTTGGCCAGCACCTGCGGCCCGAAGCTGCCCCCCACGGGCAGGACCGAATAGGCGTAGCCCGCCACGCCGACGCACAGAAAGGCGGCGAGGCCCCAGAGGGCGTAGGCGCGGAGGCCGAAGGCCGCGGATGGGGTCATGGGAGAGGCTCCGTCTGTCGTTGCGGCGCAGCTTGCCGCCCGCGTCGTCGCCGCCAAGGGGCCAACCCGCGAACGGCGCCCGGCCTTCGCGAACGGTTCCCCCGGTTTCGCAAGTCGTGGCAGACTCCCCGCGAACGAATCCCACCCGAGGCGCGATGCCGAAGCTGTTCGCCAACCCCTGGACGCGCATCGCCGCCGACCTGGGGCTGTGGGTGGCCATCGGCGTGGTGATGGCGTTCCTGGGCCCGTTCGGCTCGTCGCAGCGGCCGCTCTACGAGCGCATCGTCTACTGGCAGGTCTGCATGGTGGGCGGCGGGATCATCGGCATCCTGATCGATGCGTGGGTCCGCCGGCGGCTGCCCAACTTCTGGCGGCGGCTGCTCGCGGCGAGCGCGCTGATGACACCGCCGGTGACCGTCCTCGTCGGGCTGGTGAACCACATCCTGAGCGGCATGCGCCTTGGACCCGACAACATCGCCATGCCCTGGTTCCAGGTGTTCGTCGTCTGCTTCGCCGCCATGTGCCTGCGCCAGCTGGCCTGGAGCGAGCCGGTCACGATCGTCGCCGCGCCCAAGCCCACCGAAGACCCGACCGAGGCCTTCCGTCTGCGGCTGTCGGCCAAACGGCGCGAAGCGGCCCTCCTCGCCGTCGAGGCCGAGGACCACTACCTGCGCGTCCACACCGACGCCGGCCAGGAACTGATCACCGCCCGCTTCGGCGACGCGCTCGCGGAGCTAGGCGCCGCGCCCGGCTTCCGCACGCACCGCTCCTGGTGGGTGGCCGCAAGCGCCATCGACGACGTGAAGTGGCTACGCGGCCGCGGCGAGGCCAGGCTGACGTGCGGCCTCGTCGTGCCGATCAGCCGAAGCAACGCCGCGCCCCTGAAAGCGGCAGGATGGTTCTGACAAAACCGCTCATCCCGGCGAAGGCCGGGACCCAGATGGAATGACTCAGATGCGGGTTCTGGAAGCTCTGAGCTTATCCAATCATCGCCGATCCATGAGATCTGGGTCCCGGCCCTCGCCGGGATGAGCGGAACGAGAGGAGCTCAAAGCCGCGACGTCGTGATCTGCGTATCCGCCCGGCGCCAGGCCTCTCCGAACTCGCCGCCCACCTTCTGCATCTCGGCGGTCTTGCCCTGGGCCTTGAGCGCCATCGCCAGGCCCATCAGGGCCCAGCCGTCCCGACGGTAGTGGTGCAGGCTGTCGCGGTACACCGCCTCGGCCTCGGCGGGCTTGCCGGCCTCCAGCAGCGCCGCGCCCAGCAGGTGGGCCACCGGACGGTGCCAGTAGGCCGGTTCGGTATAGGGCAGCGCCCGCTCCAGCGCCTGGGCCTTGCGGAAGTGCTCGACGGCGCCGGCCAGGTCGCCGGACTTGCGCGCGATCTCCCCATCCACGCTGGCCAGCGCCACCGGGATCATCGCCTCGGCCGGGACCCCAAAGGCCTCGTAGCGCGCGAACTTGGCCTTCTGCAGCGCCGCGAGCCTGGTCCGGTCGGCGGCCGCCGCCGCGAGCTGTCCGGTGTTGGCATGGGCGAAGGCCTGGGCGTAGAGCCACATGGCGTTGTCCAGCGTCAGTATCTTGTCCGGCGCCGGCTCGGCCAGGATCTCGCGGTACTTCCCAAAGCGGAGCTGCGTGACGATCGGCGTGAAGTTGTACAGCTCCGCCACCGAGAGCTGCTTGGACAGGTTGGGCGCGTCCACGGCCTTCACCAACCGGCGCGAGGCGTCGATGGCGGCCTGGTAGCGGCCCTCCATCTCGGCCGAGGTCCACAGGAAGTGGATGTTGTGGCCGTAGTAGCCGGCCGGATAGAAGCCCTGCGCCTTGCAGGCGGCGATATAGGCCTCGTCCACCAGGGCCGCGGCCTCGTTGGCGGCCGCGGCGTCGGCGTAGCGGCCGACGCGGTAGTAGATGTGGCTGGGCATGTGCACGATGTGGCCCGCGGCCGGCATCAGCTTCAGCAGCCGGTCGGCCGCCGGCTCGGCCCGCTCGGGCGTGGTCGAGGCCTCCACCGCATGGATGTAGAGGTGCAGCGCGCCGGGGTGCTCCGGCGCCTTGGCCATCACCTTCTCCAGCGTGGTGACGATGGTCGCGCCGTGGCCCTTGGGCGTCTTGCCGTCGGCCTCCCAGTACGACCAAGGCTGGGTGTCCATCATGGCCTCGGCCCAGAACGTCTGGGCGTCCATGTCGTCGGGGTATTTGGCGGCCAGATCGCCCATGGCTGCGGCGAAGGCGGCGTTCAGGGCGGCGCGGTCGGCGCCCTTCTTCTCGGCGTAGCGCTTGCCCAGCGCGGCGATCCAGGCCTGCTCGCGCTCGCTGGCCTTGGGTGCAGCGGCCTGGGCGTTCTTCAGCGCCTGCCAGGCCGCCGGGATCGCGTCGTCCGGCATCGCCAGATTGATGTTCGACCCCAGGGCGAAGCTCACGCCCCACCAGCACATGGCGCAGTTCGGATCCAGCCGGGCCGCCTCGCGGAACGAGCGGATCGCCTCGGCGTGGTTGAAGCCGAACAGCAGGTTCACGCCCTGGTCGAAGAACGCCTGCGCCTCCGGCGTGGCCGTCACCTTCATCTTGTGGGCGCCCAGGTCCTTGAACACCGGCGCGCCCGGTTTGTCGGCCTGGCCCCCATAGATGGACGGCATGGGCGGCAGGCCCATGCTCATCCCGGTCATCTTGGACATGTCGTGCGGCTGGGCGGCCGCGCCGCCGGCCCACAGAACCGCTACGGCGGCCAAAGCTACGCGCACACGCATCGGCGTCCCCTCCCCAGGGTCGAGTTTCGAGGAGGTTGGCGCCGAACGTCACAAAGCGCGAGTCCGCCGTAACGGAGTTACGTCTTCAGGCCTGCGTGGCTACCCAAGCCTGGACGTGGCGTTCCAGCACCGTCAGCGGCATGGCGCCGGAGAGCAGGACCGCGTCGTGGTAGGCCTTGAGGTCGAACTTCGGGCCCAGCTTGGCCTTGGCGTCCTCGCGAACCTTGGCCCACACCGTGTGGCCCACCTTGTAGCTGTTGGCCTGGCCGGGCGAGGAGAAGTAGCGCTCGACCTCACGCTGGGCGCGGCTCTCCGTGTTGCCGATGGTGTCGACCATGTACTGGGTGGCCTTCGCCCGACCCCACCGCTTGTAGTGGATGCCGGTGTCGGTCACGAGCCGCGCAGCGCGGAACAGCAGCGACTGCAGGTAGCCGGCCTGGCCCAGCGGATCGCCCTCGTAGGCGCCCATCTCGTCGGCCAGTTGCTCCGAGTACAGCGCCCAGCCTTCCGAGAAGGCCGAGAAGCCGAAGCCCGCCCGGCGGATCATCGGGATGCGGCGGCTCTCCTGGGCGAGCGCGATCTGCAGGTGGTGGCCGGGGACGGTCTCATGGACCGCCAGGGTCTTGAGGTTGTAGCGCGGCCAGTCGCTGGTCTCCTTGAGGTTGATGTAGAAGGCCGCGGGCCGCGAGCCGTCCAGCGCCGCCGACTGGTAGTAGCCGTTCGCCGCGCCGTCCTGGATGAACGCTGGCACCCGCCGCACCTCGACCGGCGCCTTGGGCAGGGTCGAGAAGGCCCGCGGCAGCAGCTTGTAGAGGTCGGCGACGTCGGAGTTGAGGTCGGCGATCATCTTGGCCCGGCCCTCATCGGTGGCCGGATAGACTTGGCTGGGGTCCTCGTTGAGCTTGGCCAGCCGCTGGGCGATCGTGCCCTGGGTCATGCCCTGGGCCTTGAGGATCGTGTCCAGCCGCGCCGAGATGTCGGCCACCTGGGTCAGGCCCAGCTGGTGAACCTCCTCCGGCGAATAGTTGGTGGTGGTCGAGGCCTTCACGGCGTCGGCATAGTAGGCGTCGCCGCCGGGCAGGGCCCAGACGCCGGTGTCCGGCTTGGCCTTGCCGCGTACGGCCTGCATGGCGGCGATCTGGCGGTCGAGCGCCGGATAGACCTCGGTCTCGACGATCTTCTGGGCGCGGGCGGCCCAGTCTCCGTCCAGCTTCGCCGCGGCGGCCTTCTTGGCCAGGGAGGCCGTCAGGATCACCTTGTCGGCCGGCTGGTCGCGCAGCGCCTTCATCTGGCCCAGGGCCAGGTCGCAGACGAAGTCCGGCGGGATCACGCTCGCGGCCACGTCGGCCTTCTGGCGGGCGACGTCGTTGTCCATGGCCTTGGCGAAGGCCGACAGGCGCGAGAGGTAGGCCTGCGCGTCCTCAGCGTTGGCCACCTTGTGCTGACTGTCCAGGAAGTCGGGGACGTTGGCGTAGGCCCCGCCTCGCTGGCTGATCACGTAGGGGCTGAAGTTCCCGCCCACGTCGCCGAACCGGTACGTGTCGCCGTTCCGCACAGCCTGCTCGTTGGCGTAGAGCACCACGTCCAGGTCGATCCTGGGCCCGGCCGAGAGCTTGGCCCGGTCGATGGCCTTCAGCTCCTTCACCCACGTCCGCGCGCGCTCCAGGCGCTTCTGCTTGCCGGCCGCGGAGTTGTCGTCGAGCTGCGACTTCAGGGCCGCTCGGGCGCCCTTGTCCAGGCCCAGCGAGGTGGCGAACCTGGGGCTGTCGTCCACCGTCCGCTCGAACATCCCGTCGAGCTGGGCCCGGAGCCTGGCGTCCTCGGAGCCGGCCTGGGCGAAGGCGGGCGCGGCGGTGGCCAGGGCGGCCCCCGCGGTGGTGACGAGGAAGCTGCGGCGGTCGACGAGGGTCATGATTTGAAGAGCTCGCTGTGTACGGTTTCGAAGGCGACCCCGCGTCGCTCGTACGTGGTCGAACGCCAGTCATAGGTCTCGGCGACGGGATCGTTGAGGTCGGAGAAGCGGAAGATCTGCACCGAGCGCCCGCGATCCGGCGAGGTGTTCGGGATCGAACGGTGGCACATCAGGCTGTCGAACAGCGAGACGTCGCCGACCTCCCACATGTACCGCTCGAGCGGGAACCCCTCCATCCTGGCCTCGCCGTCCACAACGCGAAACGAGCCGTTCTCGTTGCGGTCGCAGGCCAGCACGCCCAGGCGCTGCGAGCCTGGCCAGTACTCCAGCCCGCCCACGCCGTCGTAGGGCTTCGAGAGTCCCAGGTAGAGGGTCGCCTGCCGGGGCGACTGCATCAGGTACTGGTAGTCCTGGTGGATCGGCAGGCTGTAGCGGTGGAACTCCTCCCCCGGCATGAAGAGGTGCAGGGTGTCGCCGGCCTGCGGCGTGGCGATCACCGCTTCCGGACCGAACACCTCTCGCAGCAACACCTGGACGAAGTCGGCGAACTTCACCCGGTTGGCGGCGACCAGCTTGTTGGGCTGGGTCCCCATGTCGGCGACGATGCGGCCGTCCAGCGGCGCCACGCCCTTCAGCCGCGCGATGGCGTCGCCGATGTCCGTGTCGGGCTCAAGGCCCAAGCCATGCCGCTCGAACACCTTGCGGAGCAAGAAGCGCACGCCGTCGAGGAAACCCTTGAAGTCGGGGTCGCCGGTCAGCAGCCCCGGCATCACCACCACGCCGTACTCGCGGTAGGCGGCGCCCAGCTCGCCGATGCGGTCCGCGATGTCGGCCGGCTTCAGCCCTTCGAAGACCCAGGGCTTGGTCACGCCGCACCCTTGATGAAGTACGCGTGCGGCGTCTGCGCGAACGGGAACTTGCGGAAGGTGACCGTGATCCCGCGCGACGCCAGGAACTCGTCCACCGCGCTGGTCTCGCCCGCCCAGGGGACCAGGCCATACTCGTCCAGGATCACCACCCCGCCCGGCGTCACCAGGTCGTAGAGGTGCTCCAGGGCGAACTTGGTCGGGTCGTAGATGTCCATGTCGAGGTGCAGGAGCGCGATCTTCAGCCCAGGATGGGCCTCCAGGAAACTCGGCAGGGTCTCGCGGATGTCGCCGTTGACCAGCCGGCACCGCTCGACGCCGGCGATCAGGTTGTCGTCGTTGTGCAGCCGGACCAGCTCCTGGATATTCTCCAGCGACGAGGCGTAGCCGCCCACGACCTTGTCGGTCTTCTGGTCGTGCGCGCCGTCCTTCTCCACGAAGCCCTGCAATCCTTCGAAATGGTCGAAGCCGAACACCTTGCGGCTGCGGTCGCCAGGGCAGAACGTCTCCATGAGCTTGGCCCAGGTGAAGAAGCTGGCGCCCCGGAAGACTCCGGCCTCCACGACGCAGCCCGGCAGGTCGATGATGTGCTTGAACAGCTCGTAGTGGGCCAGGAACCGCACCATGTCGCGCCGCCGCACATAGGCGGCGAAGTGGGGCAGGATATCCTTTGGCGTGAAGCCGCTGGCCGTGAACAGGCGCTCCAGGTCACCCCAGTGCTGGGCGTCGCGGGTCACGGGATTGGTCGAGGTCATTTGGGAAGTCACCGGTCGGCTGGGGCGGTCAGGGCCGTCGCTGAATTAACATGTTCGCCCCGCGATGCGATGGGCCTCACGCCTTGTTCGTCGCGACCCAGCGGTCGACCACGCCCTCCGCCACCGTCAGCGGCATCGCGCCGCCCAGCAGCACGGCGTCGTGGTACTTGCGGATGTCGAAGCGCGGCCCGAGCGCGGCCTGCGCCTTCGCCCGCAGGCGCAGCCAGGTGAGCTTGCCCACCATGTAGGCGCAGGCCTGGCCCGGGCGGATGCAGTAGCGCTCGATCTCGGTGGTGGCCGACGAGGCGGGACTGCCGTCGATCGACACCATGGTCTCGATGGCCTTCTCCCGGCTCCAGCGCATGGCGTGCAGGCCGGTGTCGACCACCAGCCGCGCGGCGCGGAACAACGAGGCCTGGATCTGGCCCAGTTCCCCCAGGGGATCGTCCTTGTAGAGGCCCATCTCCAGCGCGACCTGCTCGGAATAGAGCGCCCAGCCCTCCGCGAACGCCGGGAAGCCGGCCATCTTGCGCAGCATCGGCAGGTCCGCCTCCTGCTGCAGCGAGCGCTGCAGGTGATGGCCCGGGATCGCCTCGTGATAGGTCAGCGTCTTCAGCGTCCACGAGGGGTTCTCGGCGCTGTCCCGCAGGTTGATCCAGTAGATTCCCGGCCGCGAGCCATCCAGGGCGGGGCGGTTGTAGTAGCCGCCCGGCGCGCCGGCCTCGATGAACTTGGGCACCCGGCGGATCTCGACATTGGCCTTGGGCACGGTCCCGAACATGGCCGGCAGCTTGGGTCGGATCTCCGCCACCATGCCGTTCAGGTCGGCGATCAGCTTCTCCTTGGCCTCGTCGGTGTTGGCGTAGTGATATTTGGTGTCCTTGAAGAGCGCCGCGATCCGCTCGCCCACCGTGCCCTGGGTCATCCCCTGGCCGCGCAGGATCACCTCGGCCCGGGCGCCCAGTTCCTTCGCCGTGTCGAGGCCCATCTGGTGGACCTCCTTTGGCGTCAGCGTCGTGGTGGTGAAGTTGCGCAGCGCGTCGCGGTAATAGGCCTCGCCGTCGGGCGCCTTCCAGACGCCCGCGTCGCGGTTGGCCTTGGGCTGCAGCGACTGCAAAAGCGCGATCTGGCGATCCAGCGCCGGATAGACGTCCGAGGCGACGATCTTCTCGGCCTGCCCGGCCCAGTCGCCCTCGACGCCCTTGGCCCTGGCCCGGTCCGTGAGCTGGGTGATCAGCGGCGAGGCGGCGGGCGCGGAGCTGCGCAGCCCGTGCATCTGGTGCAATGCGCGCTCCAGGATGAAGGCCGGCGGCACGACGCCCAGGCCCACGTCGCGGCGGACGCGGGCCACCTCCTCGTCCATCACCGTCCCGAACGCCGAGAGCCGGGCGAGGTAGGCGTCGCAGTCGGCCTTGGTCTCGATGGCGTGCTGCGAGCCCAGGAAGTCGGGGATGTCCTGGTAGGCGCCCGTAAGCTGCGACAGCACGTAGGGCTGGCCTGCCCCCTCCATCCCGTAGGCGTAGCGCTTGCCCGCCGCCGCATCGCCTTCCAACGTGAACAGCACGGCGTCGTAGTTGGGCTGGTCCGCCGGGCTCAGCTTGGACCGGTCGATGGTCTTCAGCTCGGCCAGGTGGCGCAGCGTGCGGGCCTTGGAGTCGGCCAGGTTCTGCAGCGAGGCGCTGTCCAGCTTCGACTTGGCCGCAGCGCGCGGGCCTTTGTCCAGGCCCAGCCGGGTCACGGCTTCCGGCGAGTCCGCCAGGTTCTCCTCGAAGAACCGATCGAAGATGGCGCGGAGTTTGGCGTCCTCCGGCGTCACGGCCTGCGCGGCCAGCGGCGCCAGCGCGGCGGCAGCCGTCGTGGCAAGGAAGGCGCGGCGATGGATGGCGTTCAACAGGGCACTCCAAAACGACACCTGTCATCCCGGACGGCCGCATGGCCGATCCGGGACCCAGGGGCGGCGCGCTGCCCCGCCTGGGTCCCGGCTTTCCGCTGCGCTGCAGCCGGGATGACGGTCAGGGGTTAGGCTTTCGTCTTCTCGATGTAGAGATCCACCACGTTCTCCAGCGCGGTCAGCGGCATGGAGCCGGACAGCAGCACCGCGTCGTGGAACTTGCGCGGGTCGTACTTGGCCCCCAGCGCCTTCTTCGCCTTCTCGCGCAGGCGCAGGATGGTGACCTTGCCCACCATGTAGCTGCAGGCCTGGCCCGGCCAGACCGAGTAGCGCTCGATCTCCTGGGCGGCCAGCGGCTCGGGATCGCCCTCGATGGCCCGCATCTCGGCGATCGCCTTCTCGCGGCTCCACTTCAGGTCATGCAGTCCCGAGTCCGTGACCAGGCGCGCCGAGCGCAGAAGGGCGTCGTGGATGTAGCCCAGCTCGTTCAGCGGCTCACCCTTGTAGAGTCCCATCTCCTGGACGACCTGCTCGGAATAAAGCGCCCAGCCCTCGGCGTAGGCCCCGAAGCCCATGACCCGGCGGATCATCGGCAGGTCGGCCTCACGCTGCAGGGTGATCTGCATGTGATGCCCAGGGTTGCCCTCGTGATAGGTCGTCGTCGGCAGGAACCAGTACGGGCTCTCGGCCGTGTCGCGCAGGTTCAGCCAGTAGACGCCGGGACGCGACCCATCGAGGCTGGCCGCCTCGTAGTGGGTGGAGGCGCCGCCCTCGGTGGCAGGGGGAATGCGCCGGATCTCCAGCGGCGCCTTGGGCAGCGTGCCGAACTGCTCGGGCAGGCGCTTGCCGATCCTAGCCACCACCTTGTTCAGGTCGGTGATGATCTGGGTCTTGCCGGCGTCGGTGTTCGGATAGACGCCCTTCTTGCTCTCGTAGAGCGCGATGTAGCGCTCGCCCACCGAGCCCTTGCTGAAGCCCAGTTCCTTGAACAGCACGTCCGCCCGCGCCGACAGTTCGGCGGTCACGTCGCGGCCCATCTTGTGGACCTCGGCGGGGCTGATCTTGCTGGTGGTCTGAGCATAGAGGACCTGGGCGTAATAGGCCTCGCCGTCGGGCAACCGCCAGCAGCCGGCCTCGTGCACCGCCTTGGGCTTCAGGCTCTCCAGCAGCGCCATCTGCCGGTCCAGCGCCGGGATCACCTTGCCGTCGTAGACCGCCGTCGCCTGGGCCATCCAGTCGCCGGCCACGCCCTTGGCCTTGGCCTTGTTCGCCAGCGAGGTGACCAGGGTCGACTTGTCGGCCGGGGCCCGCAGCACCGCCATGCCCTTGAGGGCGCCCGCGATCGCGAAGTCCGGCGGGATCACGCCCAGGCCGACGTCATGGCGCACGCGCTCGACCTCGGCGTCCATCATGGCCGCGAAGGCTTCCAGCCGCGCCAGATAGGCCTGGGCGTCCTCGCGCGTCTCGACGCCATGCTGGCTGTCCAGGAAATCGGGCACCTCCTGCCAGGCGCCGCAGATCTGGGCCAGGACGTAAGGGCTGCCGGACCCGGCCGCGCCGTACTTGAAGCGCCTGTTGCCGTCCTCGGTGGTCTGCAGCTCGAACAGCAAGGTGTCGTAGTTCACCGCCGCCATGCCGGTGAGCTGGCCGCGGTCGATGGCCTTCAGGCGGCGCAGCTGGTCGGAATTGCGCGCCTTGCGCTTCTCGACGCCCGCCAGCGAGCCGTCGTGCAGTTGCGCCTTGGCGGCCGCCCGCTCGCCCTTGTCCAGGCCCAGGGAGGTGACCAGCTCGGGGTTGTCGTCGAGGGTCTCCTTGAACACCTGGTCGAGGAACACCGTCAGTTGCGCGGCGGCGCCTGTGGCGGGTTGGGCGGAAGCTCGGGTCGCCGCCAAAGTGGCGAGGGCCCCGGCGGCGATCATCAGCTGACGACGGTTCTGCACGAACGCGCCTCCCCAGTTACAGGTTATGTGACGCGAAGGCTTAGAGGTCGCGGCGCGGACCCGGCAAGCGTCAGCACGGATTGGCGCATTAAATCCCGGTAATGCGAAACAACCTGCCCTTCCGCCCTAGCGAAGGCCGGTCGGATCGGTTGATATGCCCCCGCTCGCAAGCAAGGAATCCATCACGATGTTACGCGTTTCGCGGCATGGGCTGGCCGCTGTCCTCTCGCTCACCCTGGCCACTGGCGCATCGGCCGCCACCAGGCCGGGCCAGGCCGACAAGACCATCAGCGCCATCCGCGACAGCGCCGGCTTCAAGACCGCGATGGCGACCCTGGACCGCGAGCACGACCGCATCGTGGAAGACACCATCACCTTGACCGAGATTCCCGCCCCGCCCTTCAAGGAGCAGAAGCGCGGCGAGGCCTACATGGCCATGCTGAAGGCCCACGGCCTGACCGACGTCGAGATGGACCCCGAGGGCAACGTCATGGGCCTGCGTCGCGGGACCGGCCCGGCCGGCGCGCCGCTGGTGGTGATCGCCGCCCACCTCGACACCGTCTTTCCGGAGGAGACCAACGTAAAGGTCCGCCGCGAGGGCACGAAGCTGTTCGCCCCGGGCGTCGGCGACGACACCCATTCCCTGGCCGTGCTGCTGGGCTACATCCGCGCGCTGGACGCCGGCAAGGTGAAGACCAGGAAGGACATCCTGTTCGTCGGTAACGTCGGCGAAGAGGGTCCGGGCGACCTGCGCGGCACGCGCTACATCTTCACCAAGGGCAAGTACAAGGACCGCGTCGCGGCGTTCTTCTCCATGGACGGGACTTCGGCCGAGCGGGTGACGTTCGGGGCCGTGGGTTCCAAGCGCTACCGCGTCACCTTCAAGGGCCCGGGCGGCCACAGCTATGGCGCCTACGGCCTGGTGAACCCGATGGCGGCCATGGGAACCGCCGTGGTCGAGATGAATAAGATCGTCACCCCGACCCAGCCCAAGACCACCTATGCGACCAGCGTGGTCGGCGGCGGCACGTCGGTGAACTCCATCCCCGACGCCATCTGGCTCGAGGTCGACATGCGCTCCGAGAGCAAGGAAGAGCTGGCCAAGGTCGACGCGAAGTTCCTGCAGATCGTGGACGGCGCCGTGAAGGCCGAGAACGCCGCCCGTTCCACCCGCGCCGGCCAGATCAGCGCCGAGGTGAAGCAGATCGGCGAGCGGCCCACCGGCGCCACCAAGGAAGACGCCGAGATCGTCCAGATCACCGCCGCCGCCGTGCGCGCGGCCGGCTACCCTAACGCCGTGCTGGGCGCGAGCTCGACGGACTCGAACATCCCGATCAGCCTGGGCATCCCCGCCGTCACCATCGGCTCCGGCGGCGCGGGCGGCCGGGCGCACGCGGTGGACGAGTGGATCGACGTGGCCAAGCCGGAAAGCCTGAAGGGCATGGGCGTGGGCCTGTCGGCGCTGCTGGCGATGGCCGGGGACGACTAGGCCGTGGCCGCCGTCGCGGTGATCGGCGGCGGGCCCGCGGGCCTGTTCGCCGCCGAGACACTGGCGGCGGCGGGCCACGCGGTGACAGTCTACGACCGCATGCCGTCGGTGGGCCGCAAGCTGCTGATGGCCGGTCGGGGCGGGTTGAACCTCACCCATTCCGAGGACTTCGACACGTTCGCCGCCCGCTACGGCGCCGCCGCCGACCGACTGCGCCCGATGCTCCAGGCCTTCCCGCCGGCCGCGCTGGTCGCCTGGGCCGAAGGGCTGGGCCAGCCGACCTTCGTAGGCTCATCCGGACGGGTGTTCCCGAAGGCGTTGAAGGCCTCGCCCCTGCTCCGCGCCTGGCTGACGCGGCTGGCCGGACTGGGTGTGACGATCCGTACGCGGCACGACTGGCTGGGCTGGACTGACGACGGCGCGCTGCGCTTCGGCGCCCCGGACGGCGAGATCGCCGAGCGGCCGGACGCCACGGTCCTGGCCCTCGGCGGCGCCAGTTGGCCGAAGCTGGGGTCGGACGGCGGCTGGGCGGCCTGGCTGGACGACGTGGCCCCGCTCCGGGCGGCCAACATGGGCTTCGACGTGGCCTGGAGCCCGGTGATGCTGGGCTTCGCCGGACAGCCGCTGAAGGGGATCGCGCTCAGCTTCCGAGGCCGCACCGCCCGCGGCGAGGCCATGGTCGCCCGCTATGGCCTGGAGGGCGGCGCGGTCTATGCGCTCTCCGCCCCGCTGCGAGACGCCATCGACACCGAGGGCGCGGCGACGGTCCAGATCGACCTGCGCCCCGACGTGAGCGCAGGCGCGCTGACGGCGCGGCTCAGCCATCCGAAGGGCGGACAGTCGCTCTCCAACCATCTGCGCAAGGCGCTGAAGCTCTCCCCGCTGGAGACCAACCTGCTGCGCGAGGCGCACGGCAAGGACCTGCCCGCCCAACCCGCCGCCCTCGCCGCCGCCATCAAGGCCGCCCCGATCCGCCTGACCGGCGTCCAGCCCCTGGCCCGCGCCATTTCCACGGCGGGCGGCGTGTCCCTGTCCGCCGTGGACGACGACCTGATGCTGAAGACCCGCCCCGGCGTGTTCGTGGCCGGCGAAATGCTGGACTGGGAAGCGCCCACCGGCGGCTACCTGCTGCAGGCCAGCTTCGCCACGGGCCTTGCGGCGGCGAAGGGCGCGAACGCCTTCCTTTCCCACGAAGTGGGAGAGGGGAACCGCAGGCCGCGGCCGGCGCCCGCCGGCTGAAGAGCGGGGGTGGAGAGGGAAAGCCCCACCTGCTGAGTCCTTGGGCGGAGGATCGATCCGCCGAGCTTGCGGCCTGCCCTTTCCACCACCCGCTCTTCGGCGGGCGGTCCCCCTTTCCCGCAACGCGGGAAAGGAAAGAAACCCGCTACTCCGCCGCCATCGTCGCCTTGCCGGCCGCCGGCCACGGATCGACCGTCACCCGGCGCATGTGCCGCCGCTGGCCGGGATAGTCGTTGAGCGCGAAGTGCCAGACCGAGCGGTTGTCCCAGAAGGCCACCGATCCCTTCGCCCACGCGAACCGGCAGGTGAAGCCTTCGTAGCGGCAGTGCTCGAACAGGTAGTCCAGCAACGCCTTGGACTCCCGCGTCTTCCAGCCCTCGATGCGCAGAGTGAAGGCCGGATTGACGTACAACGCCTTGCGGCCGGTTTCCGGGTGAACCAGCACCATCGGGTGGACGTACTCGCCCACGTAGCCGTCGGCCTCGGCCACCTGCATCGCCCCGCGCTTCTGGGCCGAGTGGCCCTGGGCGGAGTATTCGCGGCTGGCGGAATGGACGGCGTTCAGGCCTTCCAGGGTCTTCTGCAGGCCGGGCGACAGGGCCTCGAAGGCCGCCGCCTGGCTGGCGAACAGGGTATCGCCGCCCCACTCCGGAAGCTCGACCGCATAGAGGATCGAGCCGATCGCCGGGGTCTCCAGGAAGCTCATGTCCGAGTGCCAGCCGCCGCCGAAATTGGTCTTGTCCTCCGGCGCCTTGATGATCTCCATCACCTCGGGATGCTCGGCCATGCCCTTCACATAGGGGTGGATGTTGAGCGGTCCGAAGCGGGCGCCGAACGCCGTCTGCTGGGCCGGGGTCAGCTCCTGGTCGCGGAAGAAGATCACCTGGTGCTCGACGAACGCCCGGCGGATCGCCGCGATGGTCTCGTCGGCCAGCGGCTTCGACAGGTCCACGCCCGCGATCTCGGCGCCCAGGGCGCCGGCCACGCGGCGGATGGTCAAGGTCTGGCTCATCGGCGATCCTCCGGATGGCGCATGCTACACCAAGGATAGGGAGGCCGCGCGAGATGGACAAACCCACCGCACAATTCGACGCCGACGCCCACGCCGCGGAGATCCGCGCGCAGGGGTTCACGGTGATCCGCGACTTCATGGACGCCGCCACGATCCAGGCCGTGCGCGACGGCCTGGCGCCGTTCATGGGCGCGCACCACGGCCGCAACGCCTTCGAGGGTTTCAACACCGAGCGGGTCTACACCCTGGTCGCCCGCGCCAAGGTGTTCGAGGACCTGACCGAGGAGCCGCGCGTCCTGGCCCTGCTCGACCGGTTCCTCCAGCCCGGCTACCTGCTGACCGCCAGCCAGTCGATCCGCATCAACCCCGGCGAGGCCGCCCAGGACATCCACACCGACGACGGCTTCTACCGCCAGCCGCGGCCCCGGCCCGCGATCAGCTACACGGTCATCGCCGCGGTGGACCCGTTCACGGCGGAGAACGGCGCGACCGAAGTGATCCCCGGCAGCCACCTCTGGGGCGACCATGGCTCGGAGGTGCGGCCCAACGGCGCCGAGGAGATGGAGCGGCTGCTGGTCCCGATGGAGATCCCGGCCGGCGCCTGCTTCGTCATGGCCGGGACCACGATCCACCGTGGCGGCGCCAACCGCAGCGACAAGCCCCGCCTGGCGTTCACCAACCAGTACTGCGAGCCCTGGGCCCGGACGCAGGAGAACTTCTTCCTGGGCATCCCGCCGGAACAGGCCCGCGCCATGTCGCCCCGTCTCCAGCGCCTGCTGGGCTACGACATCTGGCCGCCGTTCATGGGCATGGTCAGCTCGGTGCACCCGAGGAAGGCGTTGGAACCCGGATGGGTCCCGCCGGTGGTGGCGCAGCGGCCGCGATAACTCCCAAGTGTCACCCCCTACCCCAGGTTCCGCCGGAACAGCGCGAACAGCCGCGCCCAGTGCCGCTCGGCCGCCGGCTTGTCGTAGATCCCCTTGCGGCCCGGGAAGGCGAAGCCGTGGTGGACGCCGGGGTAGAGCTCGACCTCGGCGTTGGAGGCCGACTGTTTCAGCGAGGCGTCCAGGGCCTCCACCATCTCCAGCGGCGCGTAGGTGTCATGCTCCGCGCAGGCGAAGTAGAGCTCGGCCGGCGTCTTGTGCGCCGCCAGGTGCGGGCTGTCGGGCCGGTCGGTGACCAACTGAACCCCATACAACGACGCCGCGCACCGGATCCGCTCGGGATGGCGCGCCGCGGCGTTGATCGCGTACTGGCCGCTCATGCAGTAGCCGATCGCGCCCGCCGGACCCGGGCTGGCGGCGGCGTCGCGGCCGGCGAAGTCCAGCAGGGCGTCGGCGTCCTCCATGACCATGGCGATGTTGATCGAGCCCATCAGCTCGAACATCCGCGCCCGCGCCTCGGCCTCGGGCAGCGGCGGCAGGTCGGCCAGCTCCAGCACGCCCTTGCGGTAGTAGAGGTTGGGCAGCATCACATAGTAGCCGGCGGTGGCGATCCGCCGGGCCATGTCGCGCAGCTCCTCGCGAATGCCCGGCGCGTCCATGAAGAACAGGATCACCGGATGCGGCCCGTCCCGGTCGGGGTGGGCGATGAACGTCGTGACCTTGCCGTCCCTGGTGGCGATCTCGACCGTCTGCTCGATCATGGGTTCAGACCAGCTCCTTGGGCGCGATCCCCAATTCTTTCAGGAAAGGCTCGGCGTAGTCGATACGTCCCGTCATGGTTTTCGGGTCGCCCTTGGCGAGCTGGTAGACGGCCTCGGCGATGAACTTGATCGGCTGGACCCGGTCCTTGGTCTGCTCGTTGATCAGGCCGTGCACCGCGACCCCCGGCGTGTCGACCAAGCCGGGCGAGACGACGTTCACGGCGATGCCGTCGTCGTAGACCTCCGACGCCAGGCCCGTGGTGAAGCGCTCCAGCGCCGCCTTGCACATGCCGTAGACCGCGCCGCCGCCGCGCCGGGCGTAGGGCGGCTTGGGGTGGATGCCGGCCGGGGACGAGATGTTGACGATCCAGCCCGACTTCCGCTCGCGCATCGAGGGCAGGACGAGCTGGCTGAGATGGAACGGCGCCCAGACCTGCACCTCCATCATCAGGTCGAAGCGCTTCTTCGGGAACGTCTCCACCGGGATGAAGAAGGTCACCGCCGCGTTGTTGACCAGGATGTCGATCGGCCCGAACGCCTCGGTCGCCTCCGCGACAAGGCGGATCCGATCCGCTTCGCTGGAGAGGTCCGCCTTCACGAACGCCGCCTGGCCGCCCAGGCCGCGGATACGCGCGATCGTATCGTGCAGCGTGCCCGGCAGCTTGCTGTCGCCCGTCTCCGCGGTGCGGGCCGAGACGACGACCCTGGCGCCCTCCATGGCCAGGCGGACGGCGATGGCCTCGCCGATGCCGCGGCTGGCGCCGGTGACCAGCGCGGTCTTGCCCTTCAGCGTCCCGTTCGGATTCACCCCGGCCATGATCACTCCTCCCGTACCGTTCTTTCTGATTGCCGGTACGGTCGCGCGACGAGGCGCCGGGCGCAAGCCTCGGAGGATCTAATCGCGCTGGCGGATCGTCAGGCGGCCGATGGTCAGCTCGTCCACCTCCAGGCGGCGGACCCGCAAGCGGCCGACGGTGAGGCGTCCCACGGCCAGCCGCCCGATGGCGACGGCCCCTACGGCCACCGCGCCCAGGGCCAGGGCGCCGAGGATGGCGGACCCCAGGGCCGACGTGCCGACAGCCGCCGCGCCAACCGATGCGGCGGGGAGACGGCGACGTTCAGCGGCCTTGTGCATGGCGCCCTCCGGATCAGTGGCCGCGTTCGTCCAGCGCCTTGCGGACCTCGGCCACGACGCCGGCCCAGTCGCCCGGCGCGGGCTGGCGGAACAGGCGCAGCGAAGGATACCATGGGCTGTCCGCCCGGTCGCGCAGCCAGCGCCAGTCGGGGTTGAACGGCAGCATCAAGAAGCACGGCTTGTCCATGGCGCCGGCCAGGTGGGCGACAGCGGTGTCGACCGTCACCACCACGTCCAGGTCCTCGATGATCCGCCGGGTCTGCTCCAGGTCCGTCGCGCCGGTGTCCTCGGGCGCCAGGCTGCGCACGCCCGGCCAGGCCAGGATCTCGGCGGCGACCTCGGGCGGCAGGGAGCGGTTGTGGTCATTGACGTGGTTGAGGTTGCCCACACCCATGAAGCCTATGCCCGAGCCGCCGGCCTTGCCGGGCAGGTAGGGCGCCGGGGGAATGGTCTCGAGCGCCGTGCCGAACCGCAGCGGCAGCGACCCCGCCAGCACCCAGGCGTCGTGGACCGGCACGTCGACCTGCCCCTTCGCCACCATCAGCGACACGCCCAGGTGCTCGAACAGCGGCGCCAGCGCCGGCCGGCACCCCAGGGTCACCTCGATCTCCCGCGCCTTCAGGGCCGGCACGTAGCGGGCGAACATGATCTGGTCGCCCAGGCCCTGCTCCGGCACGATCAGCAGCGAGCCGACCGGCTCGCCCTGCCACTCGGGGAAGCTCAGCTTCGGCCTGGTCATGCCAGGCTGGACGCGGTGCTCATAGAGCGGCCAGCCCGCAGCGTAGTCGCCGTTGCGCAGGGTCAGATGGGCCAGGCGGCGCAGCAGCCCGGGGTCGCCGGGTCGCTTCTCCAGCTCGGCGCGGCACAGAGCTTCCGCCTCGGCGTAGCGGCCGGAATCCTCCAGCACGAGGATCAGATTCAGCGGCACCTCGACCGGCGGCGCGCCGTTCATCAACGCGCGGTACAGGCTCTCGGCATGGGCGAAGCGCCGCTCCCGCGCGGCCGCGAAGGCCAGCTCGAACACCTGCACGAAGGTGAGTTTCTGGGTCGTCTGATCCTGGGTCACGGGTGCTCCATGACGCGCAAGTCCCTCCGTGACAAGCCGTCTTCAGTCGGCCTTGCGCCGCCGTTTGCCGCGGGCGACCTCGGTGGCCAGCGCCTCCAGTTTCGGCGTCCAGAACATGCGGAAGCGGTCGAGCCACAGGTCCACCTCGCGCATCGGCCCGGCCTCGACCGCATAGATGCGGCGCGGGCCGTCGATCCGGACCGTGGCGAACCCCGCATCGCGCAGCACCTTCAGGTGCTGGGACACCGCCGATTGCGTGATCCCGAACTCGGCCTGGACGACCGCGGTCATGTCGCCGGACGATCGATCGCCCTCGGCCAGCAGCTCCAGCAGCCGGCGGCGGACGGGATCGCCCAGGACATCGAAAGCGTGCATCAGCCGCCGGTGTAGAACTTGGCGGTCGCGCCGGCCATGCGCCGGGCGGTCTCCGCATCCTCGCCCGAGGCGATGTGGGCCTGGGCCCAGGCGTCGGCCGAGCCGCGCATGAAGGTCTTCGCTTCCTCCGAGGCCATCCAGGCGGGGTCGTTCTCCGGAGGTTTGGCGCCGCCGGATGCGAGATGCAGGCCCAGGCCCAGGAAGCTCAGGTCCCAGCCCACGCCGACCGCAGCCGGGCCGAACTTCTGCCAATGCTCGCCGTCGAGGTCCGCGGCCGGGAAGATGTGCTCCAGCGTCAGCCGCGTGCCCTGGCCCTCGGCCGCCAGCCTGAGCGTGACCCAGCTGGTCGCCCCGGCGAACTCCCAGGTGAGGTCCAGCGCCCGGGCCGGCTCGCAGCGCAGGATGGTCCCGCCCGCGTTGCCTTGCACCTGGTAGCGCCCGCCCAGCTTGAGGTCGCCCGTGACCGGGCTGAACCAGCGCGGGATGCGCTCCGCGTTGGTCAGGGCGTCCCACAGGTCGTCGGGGTCGGTGTCGTAGACCCGGGCGGCTATGACGCCCTTGGCGGGTTTGCCGTCCCACTCCCGGTCGGCGACCTCGCGGAACTCGGCTCCGATGGCGTTCGACAGCATGCAAGCCTCCTTGGGTAAGGACCTTCTAGCAGTCGCCACTTATATTAGTCGAATCTAAAATAGACACACGTCATGGCCGGGCTTGACCCGGCCATCCATTCCAGTGCGCCAGCCGTTGTCCCCGGACGACCGTCGGTTGGATGGCCGGGTCGAGCCCGGCCATGACGGAGGTGGGGCGATTACGCCGCCTTCTGAAGCTCCTGCTTCACGCGCTCGGCCAGGGTCTTGATGTCGATCGGCTTGGGCAGGAACGAAACGTTCTTCTCGCCCTCCAGCAGGTCCGAGAACTCGCTCTCGGCGTAGCCCGAGATGAACATCACCGGCGCGCTGCCCAGGTACTGGCGGGCCTGTTTCAGCAGGTCCGGCCCCTGCATGCCGGGCATGACCACGTCGGAGATCATCAGGTCGATCTCGCCGGCGTGGCCCTGGGCATATTCCAGGGCCTCCTCGCCGCTGGCCGCCTCGATCACCTCGTAGCCGCGGGCGCGCAACAGCTTGGCCGCCACGCCGCGGACGGCGTCCTCGTCCTCCACGAACAGGATGCGACCGGCGCCGGACAGGTCGCGGGCCGCCGGGCGTTTCGGCGCGGCGGATTCCACGACGGGCTCGGCGCCGGGCGCCGCGACCGGAGCGATGTGGACGGGCAGGAAGATGCGGAAGGCCGCGCCCTCGCCCGGCTTCGACGCCACCGCGATCCAGCCGTCGGACTGTTTGACGATGCCGTAGACGGTGGCCAGGCCCAGGCCCGTGCCCTCGCCCACCGGCTTGGTGGTGAAGAACGGGTCGAAGATCTTGTCCATCACGCCGGGCGCGATGCCAGGACCGTCGTCGCTGACCTCGATCAGCGCCTGGTCCCCGGCGGCGGTCGGATAGCCCAGCGTGCGGGCCTCCTCCTGGGTGACACGGGCGGTGCGGATGCGGATCACGCCGCCGCCGTGGCTGCGAATGGCGTCGCGGGCGTTGACCACCAGGTTCATCACCGCGGTGTCGAGCTGGCCGCGGTCGGCGCGCACGTGCGGCAGGTTGCGGCCGTAGTCGGTGACCAGCTTCACGTCCTCGTACAGCAGCCGGCGCAGCAGGACCTCGGACTCCGAGACCATCTCGCCCACGTCCAGGATCTCGCGCTGGACCGTCTGCTTGCGCGAGAAGGCCAGCAGCTTGCGCACCAGGTCCGCCGCGCGCATCGAGGTCTGCTTGATCTCGTTGAGGCCTTCGTACGACGGATCGCCCACCGGGTGACGCGACGCCAGCACGTCCAATTGCATCAGGATGGCGGTGAGCAGGTTGTTGAAGTCGTGCGCCACCCCGCCGGCCAGCTGGCCGATGGCCTGCATCTTCTGGCTCTGCGAGAGCTGCAGTTCGACCTGCTTCTGCTCGGAGACGTCCACCAGATAGGCCACCCAGCGGCCCGGGCTCTGCGACAGGTAGAGGTGGGCGATGCGGCTGGGGTCGTGCGCCAGGCGCACTTCCAGCGGGGCGTGGCCGTCGCGCGCCTCGGCCAGGCGCATGGCCGCGTCCAGGCGGCTGGTGGGCTCGATGAGGTCGCCGAACACCTGGCCTGCCTCGCCGCCCTTGGCGACGGCGGCGAGCGCGGGGTTGGCCTCGATGATCCGCGCCTCGAACGGGTCCTCGCCCTCCAGCAGGGCGGCGCCGAACGGGGAGGCCGCGGCGAAGGCGTCAAGCACCTTGGGCGGCGGCGCCTTGGCGCCCGCCACGGCGTTCAGGACCTCCATCGCCGAGGACGGCAGGGCCAGCGGGCCGCCACCCCGGCCGGTGAGGCGCACCAGGAAGCGGCGCGGGCCGATGGGCGAGACCAGGGCCTCGCGTTCCTGGCCGCCGGTCTTGACAGTGGCCCGGCCCAGGTCGCCGCGGCGGGCCGCGGCCAGGGCGCCGAACAGGCTGGAGGCGGCCGCGCCGCTCTTGGGCAGGCGTGGGGCCGTGCCCATGGCCTCGCGCCAGGCGGCGTTGGTGGTGAGCAGCCGGCCGTCCGGCGCGGCCACGGCGGACGGCTCGTCCAGCGCGGCCAGGAAGGCATCGGCCCCCGCTTCGCTCTCGGCCGGCGCCTCGGCCGGACCACGCAGGACGAAGAGGCCCAGGCAACACACGCCCGCCAGGCCGACCAGCAGCATGGTGCCGGCCAGCGTTTCGAGGCCGGCGTTCAGCGCGGGGGCGACCGCGAAGGCGGCGGCAAGCAGGAAGAAGAACACCGCGAGCGCGGTGAACGGGTCCACCTTGCGGGTCCTGGACGGCGGCTCAGCCATGGCGAGCGTCAGCCCCTGCGGCGAATCGTTGGTCTGCATTGTGTCACAACGGTTTAGGGCGACAGGATGATAAAGTCGGCAAGCCGCCTCTACCGGTGCGCGGCGCGGCGGCGGCCGGCGCCCAGGATGAAGCCGATGATCTTGGCTACGGCCTCGAAGTGGGCCGGCGGGATCATTTCCTCGATCTCGACGGCGGCGTAGAGCGCGCGGGCCAGCGGCGGGTCCTCGATCACCGGCACGCCCGCCTCTTCGGCGATGGCGCGGATCTTGAGCGCGACGGCGTCCATGCCCTTGGCCACGCACATCGGCGCGGCGTTCTCGCCCTGCTCGTACTTCAGCGCCACGGCGTAGTGGGTCGGGTTCATGACCACCACCGTGGCCTGCGGCACGGCCTGCATCATGCGGCGACGCGCCTTCTCCATGCGGATCTGGCGCTGGCGCGCCTTGATGTGCGGGTCGCCTTCGCTGTTCTTGTAGTCTTCCTTCACCTCTTCCTTGGTCATCCGCATGCGGATGTAGAAGCGGTGGCGCTGCCACATCCAGTCCGCGCCGGCGACCACCAGGCTCATGCCCGCGACCGCGTAGACCAGCCGCTTGAGGATATCGATCGCGAACGGCAGGATCGCGCCGACGTCGAGCGCCGACAGCGACGGGAACTTGCCCAGGTAGGGCTCCATGATCCACCAGGCGAGGCAGGAGATCACTGTCACCTTCACCAACGACTTGACGAACTGCACCAGCGCGTCCGGCCCGAACATCCGCACCAGGCCCTTCTTCGGGGAGAGCTTGGAGAAGTCGGGCTTCAGCTTCTCGGCGCTGAAGGTCAGGCCGCTCTGCAACAGGCTGGAGCCCGCGCCCATGACGGTGGCGGTGAGCATGCAGATCAACAGGGCGGGCGCCGCGGTCATCAGGCCATAGCGGAACACCTCGATCCCGCCGTGTCCCTCCACCGAGATCGAATCCGGGTGGGCGAAGAAGGGCGTCAGCCGCGCGACGATGTCGCGCGCCAACCAACCGCCCAGCATGATGAGCACCGAGGACACCCCGGCCAGGACCGCGAACGGGCCCAGGTCCATGGTCTTGACGCCGTCGCCCTTCGCCCTGGCCTTCTCAAGCCGCTGGGGTGTCGCCTCTTCTGTTTTTGAGTCTTTTTCGGGCGCGTCGCTCATGTCGGCACGAAGTTCGAGAGCAACTCACGGAAGCGGTCGAGCCAGACGACGCCGATGGTGCCCAGGCTGAGGGCGAAGATCGAGAGGCCGAGCACGATGATCATCGGAGTGGCCACGAAGAACACCTGGAACTGCGGCATCACCCGGCCGACCAGGCCGATGGCGACGTTGAAGATGATCGAAAAGACCACCACCGGCGCGGCCAGCTGGAAGCCCAGCGCGAACGAACGGCTGAGGGTCTGGATCGCGAGTTGGCCGGCGTCGGCGACCGGCACGTCGCGGGTGAACGGGAACAGCTCGAAGGAATTGACGATCGCCGCCAGGAACAGGTGGTGCAGGTCCGTCGCGAAGATCAGCACCAGGGACATCGTCCCCAGGAGGGTGCCCAGCGTCGTCGACGGCTGGGCCTGCATGGGGTTGGCGGTCTGGGCGAAGGACAGGGTCGTCGCCATGGAGACGATCTCGCCGGCCGTGGCCATCGAGACCATGAAGATCCGCAGGATGCCGCCGATCATCAGCCCGATCAGCACCTCCTTGATGATGGCGCCGGCCAGGTCGGCGACGCCGGCCGGGATCGGCGGAACCTTCCCCACGATCAGCGGGAAGAACATCAGCGACAGCGCCAGCGCGAAGGACAGCCGAATCCGCGGCGGGATGAAGGTCTCGCCGAAGGCCGGCAGCAGCATGATGATCGCGGCGACGCGCGCGAAGATGAGGCCGGCGGCGAACACCTGCTGGGCTGTCGCGTAGGACTCCACGGCGCCGGCCCCTCCCCGCCCTACATGCCCGCGATGCGGGCCGCGATGGTGCGCATGAACTCGCTCATCAGCGCGCCCATCATCGGCAGGAAAATCAGCAGCGAGACGAAGATCGCGACGATCTTCGGCGCATAGACCAGGGTCTGTTCCTGGATCTGGGTCAGCGCCTGGAAGAGGCCGATGCCCACGCCCACGACCAGGCCCACGAGCAGGACCGGGGCGCAGATCTGAATGGTGAGCCAGATGGCGTCACGTCCGACGTCCAGAACCTCGGCGCCGCTCATGAAGGACCTCTTGGAAAGCTGGTCCGGCGGAACCTCCCGCCGACGCCCCAATCTGGTCGGACATGGTTAACAAAGGGCTAGGGCCCATTAACGAATGAACCCCCGGCGGTGGCCGCCGGGGGTTCGGATCGTCGCAGCCGGAGGGCTGGATCAGGCCAGCGCGGCCTGGCGGCGGCGCAGCATCGAGCCCAGGCCGAAGAAGCCCAGCAGCATCATCGCCCAGGTCGACGGCTCGGGGACCGCCAGACCCATGGCCGCCGACAACGTGCCGTCGCTGCCGGTCACCACCAGGATGTCCTTGGCGCCGGCCGCCTGCATCTGCACGGCCAGATCGTCGGAGCCCGCGCCGAGGCCGTAGTAGTAGGTGAAGTACGTGGTCTGGCCCGCGCCCAGATTGCCCAGGTTGGCCCGCAGGCCCGCGCCGGCGTCGTAGGTGGCGCTGCAGGCGAAGCAGAGCGGGAAGCCCCACGGGTTCAGGGTCGAGGCGTCGTCGAAGCCGTAGGTGGTGTTCTCGGCGGTGTTGCCGAACGGGTCGATCACCGTCTCGCCCACGTCCGGCTCCGGATCGACGTCGAAGTCGGCCAGGCGCTGGAAGACCGCGGCGAGGTCGCCGCCGCTGATGTTGGTCAGCGACACCTTGATCGCCAGGATGTTCTCGCTGACGAAGCTGAACGCCTGGACCACCGAGAAGTCGCCGGTCGTGACGGTCGAGAGCGCTGTGGTCGCCGTGGAGGACAGGCTTGACGTGAGAAGGCCGGCGCTGCCGGAGTTCTGCTCGTCGGCATAGGCGCCGCCCACGCCCCAGGTGTCGCGTTCCGCACCGGCGTAGATCACTTCGGCGCCGTCGCTGTTGCGGCGGAAGCCCACGTTGGCGCCGCTGTCGTCCTGCGACAGCAACTGGCCGTAGTCGTTGATGCCGACGCTGTAGGCTCCGTTGGTGATCACCACGGCGCCGGCCGGGCTCGAAGCCGCCACCGCCAGCACCGCCAGGGCGGCCCCGGACGCCAAACTCTTGAAGTTCATACAGTATCCCCCGACGACGGGCGTATCGCCCGCGTAAACACTTTCTTCACCCTACAACGGGGTCGTGACGCTTCGGCAACAGGGTTCGCCCCTGAGGCGTGTATGTCGCGGCCGGCGCCTCAATTCGCGGCGATGGCCCGTTCCAGCGCCCGCGCGGCCTCGCCCGGCGTCGCCTTACCGGCGTCACGGTCGACGCTGTAGTTGGCCGCGCGCATGGCCTCGACGGGGATCGCGCCCACCAGCGGTCGCAGCGCGTCCACCAGCCGGGGGTCGGCGGCGGCCTTGGGAGAGATCAGGATCACCGCGTCATAGGGCGGGATCGCGCCCTTGGGATCGGTCAGCACCACCAGCTTGTCGGCGGCGATGCGACCGTCGGAGGAGAAGGCGCTGATCACGTCGGCGTCGCCTGCCGCCAGCGCCCGGTACATGAAGGTGGGCTGGTAGGCGCGCTCCGACCGGAAGGTGAAGCTGTAGGCGCCGTCCACCGCCTTCCACTCCGGGCGGGAGAGGAATTCCAGGTCCGAGCCCAGCTTCAGCCGCCGCGCCTCGCGCGCCAGGTCGTCCAGGCTGGCGACGCCCAGGGCCTCGGCGCGGTCCGGGCGCATGACGAAGGCGTAGGCGTTCTCGAAGCCCAGCGAGCCCAGCACCAGCACCCCGTCGCGCCGCTTCAGCTCGGCCGTGAGCTGGTCCAGCACGGCCTTGCGGCCCGGATTGTCGGCGCGGCTGAGCACGTTGGTCCACAGGGTCCCGGAATAGTCGACGTAGACGTCGATCTCGCCGGCGGCCAGCGCCCGGTAGGCCACCGCCGAGCCCAGGTCCTCCTTGCGGGAGACCGACGCGCCGGTCCGTTCCAGGCGCGAGGCCATCAGCTCCGCCAGGATGTACTGCTCGGAGAAGTTCTTCGCGCCGACCACGTAGGCCGCGTGCTGCCCGGAGCTGGCGAGCGGGGCCAGGGCCACGCCGGCGCCGAGGACGATGCCCGCGACACCGGCGACCGCCAGGCCTGGGCGCCGCGTGCGGGCGCCGGTCTCCACCAGGCCCAGCAACTGGTCGGCGGCGAGCGCCAGCACCGCCGAGGCCGCGCAGCCGAACAGCACATATACCCAGTTCTCGGTCTGCAGGCCGGCGAAGATGTAGTTGCCCAGGCTGGTCTGGCCGACCGGCGTCGACAGCGTCGCCGCGCCGATGGTCCAGACGGCGGCCGTGCGGACGCCGGCCATGATCGCGGGGGCGGCCAGGGGCAGTTCGACCTGGATGAGCTTCTGGCGCGGCGTCATGCCCACACCGTCCGCGGCTTCCGAGATCGCGGGATCGACGCCTGTGATGCCGACGACGCCGTTCCGCAGGATCGGCAGGATCGAATAGAGCGTCAGCGCCAGCAGCGACGGCAGGAAGCCCAGGGCCGAGAAGCCCCGTCCGACCGTCGCGGCGCTCAGCGCCGAAAGCGCCAGGAGCAGCGGATAGAACAGCGCCAACAGCGCCAGGCTGGGGATGGTCTGGATCAGGCTGGCCAGGGCCAGCACCGGCCAGCGCAGGCGCGGACTGCGCGACGCGGCCACGGCCAGCGGCAGGCTGATCAGCAGGCCCAGGACCAGGGCGCTCAGGCTGAGCAGCACATGCCAGCCCAGGTATTCCGGCAACAGGTCGAAGGCCGCCTGCAGGCGCGGGTTCATGCGCCCAGCCTTTCGCGCAGCCGCTCGGCCTGGCGCTTCGGCGCCTCCAGCAGGGCCCGGACGTGGGGGTCCCGCGACCGGGCCAGCAGGTCGGCCGGCGCGCCATCGGCCAGGATACGGCCGGACTTCAGCACCACGATCCGGTCGGCCAGCAGCACCGCCTCGGCCATGTCGTGGGTGACCATGATGGTGGTCAGGCCCAGGCGTTCGTGCAGGGCCCGGTAGTCCGCCCCCAGCGCGTCCCGGGTCACCGGATCCAGCGCGCCGAAGGGCTCGTCCATCAGCATCAGCCGGGGTTCGGCCGCCAGCGCCCGCGCCACCCCGACCCGCTGGCGCTGGCCGCCGGACAGCGCCGCGGGCGGGCGGCCCGCCAGGTCTCGCGGCAGGGCGACGAGCTCGAGCAGTTCGGCGACACGGGCGGCGATCCGGGCCCTGTCCCACCCCAGCAGGCGCGGCGTGACCCCGATGTTCTCGGCCACCGTGAGGTGCGGGAACAGGCCGACCTCCTGGAAGACATAGCCGATCCGGCGGCGGACCAGATGCGCCGGGGTCGCGCCGATCGCCTCGCCCGCGACCGCCACCTGGCCCACGTCCGGACGGATCAGGCCGTTGATGGTCTTCAGCAGGGTGGTCTTGCCCGAGCCCGAACCGCCCACCAGGGCCACGAACTCGCCCTCGCCCACGGACAGGCCGACGCCGTCCAGGGCCGCCTGGGCGCCGTAATGCTTCGACACCCCCGCCAAATCGATGAACGCCGCCATGAGGTGAGGCGTAGCATCTCGTTCCGGCTTGGGGGAGCCGGCAGGCGGCGCTAGACGTTACCGGCCCAGCTGAACCGGAGTTCCCTCATGTCCCCTCGCCTCCTCGCAACCACCGCCGCCCTGGCCCTCTTCGCCTCCTCCGCGACCGCCCAGTCGCCCCAGACCACGGCCGAGCTGAAGAACGGGACCGGCCAGGTGGTCGGCAAGGTGACGCTGGTCGAGGCGCCGAAGGGCGTGCTGCTGAAGGTGGAGGCCAAGGGCCTGGCCCCCGGCTGGCACGGGCTGCACCTCCACGAGAAGGCCGACTGCTCGAAGGCCGACTTCACCTCGGCCGGCGGCCACACCCACGGCGGCGGCGACCGGGTGCACGGCCTCTTGAACCCCAAGGCCAACGAGACCGGCGACCTGCCGAACCTCTATGTGGCGGCCGACGGAACGGGCGCGACCGAGGCGTATTCGTCGCTGACCACGCTCGCGGCGCTGAAGGATGCGGACGGCTCGGCCGTCCTGATCCACGCCGGCGCCGACGACCACCAGACCCAGCCGATCGGCGGGGCCGGCGCGCGCGTGGCCTGCGCGGAGATCAAATAGAGAGAGCATCCCTCCCCTTCAGGGGAGGGTGGCCCGAGTAAAGCTCGGGACGGGTGGGGAAGTCACGACTAGGCTCGGAGCTTGAGCCCGGGACCCCCACCCTGCTCGCCTTTGGCGAGCTGTCCCTCCCCTGAAGAGGAGGGATGGGCGCCGCTAGATCGGCATCCGCATGATTTCCTGGTACGCCGAGATCACTTGGTCGCGGACGGCCATCACCGTCTCCAGGCTGGCCTCGGCGGCCGAGATGGCGGTGACCACATCGACCAGTTCGGTCTTGCCGGCCACCTGGGCGGCCATCTGGTGTTCGGCGTTCTTCGAGGCGTGGACCGCGTCGGTCATGGCCGACTTCAGGACGTCGGCGAAGCCGCCACCCTGGGCGGCGCCCTGCACGCCCGAGGTTCCCATGGCGTCGCCGACGCCCATCCCCTTCTGGGTGGCGGCGTAGGCCTTGGCGGCGGCAAGCGGCGTCATCATCGGTCAGCTTACCTTTTCAGCAGGTCGAGGGTGCGCATCTCCATGGAGCGCGCCGTCTCGATGACGTTGAGGTTGGCTTCGTAGGCCCGCTGGGCCTCGCGCATGTCCATGGCCTCGACGAGGGAATTCACATTGGGCAGCTTCACGTAGCCCTTGGCGTCGGCCGAGGGGTGGCCGGGATCGTATTCCTGGCGGAAGGCGGACTGGTCCGGTTCGACCTTGCTCATCCGCACGCCCTTGGCGCCCTGGACCTTGGTCGGCTCGAACACGGCGGCCTGGCGCCGGTAGGGGTCCCCGCCGGGGGTCTTCGAGGTGGAGTCGGCGTTGGCCAGGTTTTCCGCGATGATCCGCATGCGGGCCTGCTGGGCGCGCAGCGCCGAGGCGGCGATGGCCTGGGCGACACCGGAAACGGGCTTGATCTCAGGCATCTAGCGTCTCCTAGCCGCCGGGCCGGCGGGCGGCCATGCGCAGGAGGCTCATGGATTTCTGATAGAAACTGATGGCGGCGTCGTAGTTCATCCGCGCTTCCGTCATCTTGATCATCTCGTCCTCGAGCACCACGGCGTTGCCGTTGAGCGTGGTCTCCGAGTCCGGGGATTTGACGGTCTTGAACTGGGCGCCGAGGCTCTTGCGCTCGTTCTTCGGCGCCATGTGGCCGGCCTGGGTGGCCGCCATGGTCGCGCCCGTGCCGACCTGCGCGAGCTTCTGGGCCTGCATCTTGGCGTCGAAGCTGAAGGGCCGCAGGTCGTTCGGCACGAACTTGGCGGTGTCGTTGTTGGCGACGTTCTCGGCGATCACCTTCTGGCGCTCGCTGAGATACCCCATGCGGCCGCGAAGCATCGAGAAGAGCGGAATCTGGGCCAGGTCCATGGGAGCCCATAGTTAATCAACAGGGTTAATCCACGCTTAAGGGACTCAGCGGCGAATGGCGGCTGTTCCTGTCCGCAGAAGCGCCCCCGATGGACCTCGCCGAACTCCTCAGAGCCTTCTTCGCGCTCGCCCTGACCCTGGGGCTGATCGGCCTCGCGGCCGTGGCCTTGCGCAAGTACGGCCCCGACTACATCGCCCGCCTCTCGTCCCAGAAGAAGGACCGCCGGCTGAAGGTGGTGGAGAGCCTGGTGCTGGACCCGGCGCGGCGTTTGCTGATCGTCGATTGCGACGGCCGCGAACAGCTGATCCTGCTGGGCGAGGGTCGGGTCCTGAGCGACCTGCCGCCCCGGGACGCCAAGTGATGCGCGGCCTCTGGAACGCCCTTCGCACCCTGCCCGCCGAGGACTGGCGCCGCGCGGCGCTGATCGCGGCCATAACGACCGCCGTGGCGATGATCTTCCCCGCCGCCGCGGTGGCCCAGACGCTGAACGTCAACCTGGGCACCGGCGCGGGCCTGACAGAGCGCGTGGTGCAGCTGGTCGGCCTCCTGACCGTTCTGTCGCTGGCCCCCTCGATCGTCATCATGACCACGTCCTTCGTGCGGATCGTGGTGGTGCTGTCCCTGCTGCGCACGGCGCTGGGGTTGCAGCAGAGCCCGCCCAACCCGGTGATCCTGTCCCTCAGCCTGTTCCTGACCGCCATCGTCATGGGGCCGACCTTCGAGCGGTCCTATAACGAGGGCGTCAAGCCGCTGCTGGAACAGCAGATGGAGCTGCCGGCGGCCTTCGACGCGGCCGGCGGGCCGGTGAAGCAGTTCATGCTGAGCCAGGTGGACCGCGAGGACCTGGCCCTGTTCGTGCGCCTGTCGAAGATCCCCCGGCCGACCAACCTGCAGGAGACGCCCCTGCGCGTGGTGACGCCGGCCTTCATGATCTCGGAGCTGAAGCGCGCCTTCGAGATCGGCTTCCTGCTGTTCATCCCCTTCCTGGTCATCGACCTGGTGGTCGCCAGCGTGCTGATGAGCATGGGCATGATGATGCTGCCGCCCGTGGTGGTCAGCCTGCCGTTCAAGCTGATCTTCTTCGTGCTGGTGGACGGCTGGCGCCTGGTCTGCGGCTCGCTGGTGGAGAGCTTCCAGCGCGGCGCGGGCGGCGGCTAGTCGTCGAAAGCCAGCCCGGCCTGCGGCGTGAGCGCGTTCCAGACCTCGGCGGTCGAGGGCATGGCGGCGTCGCCGAGGATCTTCCAGGCGCCGTTCGTCTCGCGCGTCATCGTCACCAGGAAGCGGGCGTAGCGGACCTGCTCGGGCGCGCCCTCGCGGCGCAGCGCCTGGCGCATGTAGCCGGCGTCGAGGGCCAGACCGCCGTCCAGGACCTGGCGCTTCTCCACCCGATAGGCCGAGGTGATGGAGACGCCGTCCTTCACCAGCCGCTCGGCCTGCGGCGCGAGCCGGGCGGCCAGTTCGGCGCCGGGCAGCGCGGGTCCCGGGCGGGCGTCGATCAGCAGGCCCCGCGGGTGGAAGTGGGACGCCATCCCCGCCACGTCGTGCGCCGTCCGGGCGGCGGCCAGGGCGGCGTAGGTCGCGTTGATGGCCTTGTCCTCGGGGTGCGCGGCGGCCGGCGCGGCGGGGACGCAGGTCGCAAGGCCGATGGCAGCGGCGGCGTAACGTTGGAGCATGTGAGGTCCTGAGGCGGGTTCGTCGGTCGCCTGCTGCTAGCCGCCGGCCCCGCCGGACACGCAACGCTTTGCGACCAGAAGCCCAACCCGCACGACGAAGACGCGAGCGCGCTGACGGATCAGGGCTCGCAATCCGGCGCCTCAGCGCGCCGCAGGCGCTGTCATTAGGAACCACGGAGAACACGGAAAACACGGAAGAGGCCGCGCCTGCTGAGCCTTCCGTGTTTTCCGTGTTTTCCGTGGTTTGAATCTTAGCGGCGCTGACGCGCCACGGCGGCCGCAGGACCCGCCCGGGGGCCTAGCCCTTGACGGCGGGGGTCGCCGGGGCGGCCTGGGCCTGTTTCGCCGGGGCGATCGGCTTGGCGGCGCCGGTGGGCGCGGCGCGGGTCTTGAAGCGGCCCTTCATCTTCTCCACCCAGCCCGCGAAGGCCTCGTTGTCGGCGGAGACGCGGCCAAAGTCGGCGACGCTGAGGCGCCCGGTGGGCACGCCCGACAGTGCGATGCGCAGGGCGTCGGGGTTGTTGGCCTTCTCGTAGAAGCCCTGGTAGCGCTGCTGCAGTCGGGCCAGCGAACCCTCGTCGCCGGCCAGGCTGTAGGCGACGCCGGCGCGCAGCAGGCGGCCTTCCTCGTCGCTGGAGAGCTGCGTCGCCGTCTTCCAGCGCTCGCCCAGCGACTTCTCGAACAGCGGGCCGGCCGCGGCCCAGTTCTTCTGCTTCCAGGTGATCTCCCCGCGCAGGTCGCTGGCGTCCCGCGAAGCGTCGTTCCCCAGGATCTCGAGGGCGCTGTCGTACTTGCCGAGACCCGTCCAGGCGCGAGCCTCGATCAGCCGGCGCTCGGCGGCGAGCGCGCCGGGCAGCACCGTGGTGCGCGAGGCGTTGATCGCCTGCAGCGCCTGCTCGGGCTTGCGGTCCATCAGGTAGATGACGGCGAGGTCGGTGGAGACCTGGGCGCGCGGCACGCCGTCGAGGCGGTTCTCGGCCTGGTACTTCAGGAGTTCGGAGGCCTGCGGCAGCAGGTCCACGTCGACCAGGCGCCGCACGATCTTGCGCACCATCAGGTCGCCGTCGGCGCCGATCGGGGCCAGTTCCTTGAAATCGAAGAACAGCGCCAGCGCCTGCAGCGGCTCCAGCCCGTCCGCCAGGCCGTCCAGGAAGAGCCCGCGGAACGCGGCGTTGAGGTCGGCCTGCAGCTGCTGGGCCTCCGGCAGCGACGGCAGGCGCACGCCCGCCGAGCGCAGCGCCTCCAGCGCCTCGCGGTAACGGCCCTGGGCGAGGTAGAGCTGGCCCAGCGCCCGGATGGTCTCGAGTTCGGTGGCGTCCCCGCGCCAGCGGTAGCGCAGCCCGTCGAAGACGCCCGCGGCCTGCACGGGGGTGATCTGGTTGAGCTGGAGGCGGATCTGGGTGGCGCGCAGGACCGCCGGGGCCGAGATCGAGTCGATCGGCGCGGTGGCGATGGCCTTGTAGATCTTCAGCGCGCGGTCCTGGAAACCCTGCAGCTCGACGATGCGGGCCTGGACCAGGCGGCTCCTGAGCTGCTCCTCGGAGGAGACCTTCTCGCCCAGCGCCATGCGGATACGGGTGTCGGCGCCCACCAGGTCGCCCTGGGCCAGGGCCGCCTGGGCGTCGGCGCGCGCGAAGCGCGACTTCCACACGGCGGGCATCAGGCCATAGGCCTCGATGCCCTTCGCGAACTGAGCCCGCGCCTCCGGGTATTGGGCGATCTGGGTGTTCACGTAGGCGCGCCACAGCGCCGTCGACGGATCGTCGGCCAGGGCGGGCGAGGAGAAGTCGGCGTCGGCCTCGGCGTAGCGGCGGGCCAGGGTCCGGGCGATGCCGCGCAGGGCGCGGAACTCCGGGTCGTCCAGCATCTCGGGATGCTCGCGGGCCAGGGCGTTGAGGACCCCGATGGCTTCGAAGCTGAGCTCGGAGCCCACCAGGAAGCGCGCCAATCCCAGGCGCGCGGCGACCGGGGCTTCGCGGCCCTTGTCGCCGCTTTCCACCGAGGCGGAGGCCAGCAGGCTCTCGTAGCGGCGCAGGAAGCCGCCCGAACCCACATTGCCCCACTCCGGCGGGACGATGGCCGGCATGATCGCCGCCTGGGGCGCGCCCAGCTGGGCGTCCTCGCGGTCGCGGCTGGCCCAGGCGGGCGAGAGCGTCAGGCCCTCGGCGCGGCTGATGCGGACCAGCTCGCCCTCGCGCTGGACGGTGACGTTGTCGGCCAGCGGCTCGACGGCCAGGCCCTGGATCGAGGGCAGCAGGACGGCGTCCACGAAGTCGCGGCGGCTGGGCACGCCCTTGGGCGGGCCCAGGGCGGTCACCACGGTCAGGGTGTCGCCCACGATGGGGTCGGGCAGGTTGACCACCCGGGTCGCGCCGGCGACGGGCGCCTTGAGCGCGGCGGGACCGCCGGCGGCGTCGCGGCCGACGCGCACGATGGCCGGCTGGGACTGCGGGCCGGGGCCCAGCATGATCGTCCAGGTGGTCCCCTGCGAGGCGACGAAGATCGGCGCGTCGGGATCGGCGTCGATCCGCACGGCCGCATGGTCGGCGCCCCTGAACGCCTGGATCCCGCGCAGGGGCCGGACATTCTTGGGGGCGCTCGAGACGTCGAGGTTGGCGGGGGCGTCGAACACCACCCAGACCGCGTCGCCCCGGCGGAAGACCGCGGCGCCGGCGGGGTTGGCCCAGGTGAAGGCCAGCTGGGTCTGGCCGCTGGCGACCTTGGACTCCATCTTCACGACGCCGCCGGCCGGCAGCGGATTGGGTCGCGGCGGCTCGGGCTCGGCGACCGCGACCTCGGCCGCCGCCTGGGCGCTCGGGACGACCTCGGGCTTCTCGAAGACGTTGACGAAGGCGGCGCCGTCGGCCTGGCCGATGAGGGCGTCGGCGTTGTCCGCCAGCGTCATGACGATGCGCACGCGGCCGGAGACGGGCAGCTTGACGGCGCTCTTGATCCACTTGGGCGGCGAGGTGAGCAGGCGGCCGATGTCGGGGTCGCCGTCGCGGTCGACGGTGAGCACGACGGTCTGGCCCTCGCGCTTGAGGCTGCCGCCGCGGGCGACCTCGACGCGGGAGAAGGACTCCGCCGTCGCCACGCGCACGTCCGTGCCGCCGCGCGAGGCGGCGGCCTGGACCGCGGGAGCGGCGATGCCCGCGGGGGCGGCGACGCTGGCGATGCAGGCCGCGGCGACCCCGGAGCGGAGGACCCTCTTCAGCGCCATCGGCTATCCGGCGGGCGGCGGGGCCGCGGCGGCGGCCGGAGGCGGCGCAGCCGCGGCGGTGGCGGGCGGCGCGGCTGCGGGCTTGGCGGCGGCCTGCTGGGCGGCCGGGGCCTTCTTGCGGGGCGGCGCCTTGCGGGGCGCGGCGGCCTGCTTCTTCGGCGCGGCCTTGGTCGGGTCGGCGGTCGGTGCGGCTGAGGTCTGCTCGGCCACGGTGCTCGCCTTGGTCGCGGCGTCCTTGGCTTCCGAATAGCGGCGGGCCAAGGACTCGGTCAGCTTCTTGGCGTCGGCGGCCGACATCTGGGCGATGATCGCCGAGAGCGAGCGCTCCTTCATCTTGGCGGCGATCGGGATTCGGACATTGTCGTCCAAGGCGGCCAGGCGCGGCGCGGCGTCCTTGGCCTTCATGCCTTCGAACACCTTCACCAGGCGGTCGATCTCGGCGGCTTCCTTGGTGTTCGACTGGTTCAGCAGGCCGTTGACCTCGGCCTTGAGGCCGTTCAGCGCCTTGATCTTGGCGTCCACCTTGGCCTCGGCCGCGGCCATCAGGGCGAGCTGGGTGTCGAGGTTGTTTTCGCGCGCGTCCAGCTGGCCGCGGCGGGCGCCGAGGCTTTGCAGCACCTGCAACTCGGCCGGCGAAAGGCCGGCCTGCTTGGCCAGTTCGGCGGCGGTCGGCGCGCAGACGGCCCGGGGCGCGATGGTGGGCGCGGGCAGCGCGGCGGCCGCGTCGGCGGCGGCGCCGGTGGCGGCCCCCTCCTCGGACTTGGCGGCCTTGTCGGCCTTGTCGGTCTTCGGCTTCTCAGCCTTACCGCCCTTGGTGGTCTCCTCGGCGAACGCCTGGGCGCCGGAGAGCAGGCTCGGCAGGTCGCGGGCGCCGGACAGCGCGTTCACGGCCAGGACGCCGCCGATGGCGACGCCCACCAGCGGCAGGATGCGGGGCATGGATTTCAACGGCGGGCTCCCCCAAAGCGATCCTGGGCGAAACGGTCGAACGCGGCCGGCGCGTCCTCGAAGAGGTCGTCGTCCACGGAAGCGACGCGGCGACCCTGCAGCGGCGCGCGGCCGACCAGGGGCTCCGGCGCGGGCGCCGGCGGCTCGTCGGCAATCATGCCCTCGGCCTGCAGGCGCGAGCGGGCCATGGCCAGCAGCTTGCCCAGGCGGTCCTCGGTGGCCGTCTCGCGCAGGGCGGGCATGACCGACGGCATCGGCCGCGGCGCGCGCTCGGCGGCCATGGCGCGGGGCAGTTCGGGCGCGGAGCTGACCAGCTTCTCCAGCTTGGCGGCCAGCGCGCGGCCCTTCTCGATCCGGTCGGACAGCATGTCGGTGGCTTCGTCGGTGGCGGCGCGCAGGTCGGCCAGCCCCTGCTCGGCGCGGACTGCCGCCAGGTTGAGCTCGCGCACGGCGATCTCGAAGCCGGCGTGGCTGTCCTTGAGCGCCTTCAGGCGACGGTTCAGGCGGATGCCCACGACCATGGCGGCGACCAGCAGGCCGGCCAGCAGCAGGTTCATCCCGATGGCGATCAGGCTCATGATATCCTCTGCACGGCTTGCCGGGCGGCCGGGGAAAGCGGGGCTTCCACGCGCACGGCGATGTGGGTGTTGCGGCGGCCCATCCGGCCGCGCGTCAGGGGGATCGTGCCGGCGCGCAGCTCGATCAGGCTCTCGGGGCCGGCGTTCAGCATGATGGTGTCGCCGACCTTGAGGTCGAGCACCTTCTTCAGGCTGATCTGCTGTTCGTCCAGGACGGCGCGGACCTCCATCTGGGTGGTCCAGAGCTCGGTGGCCAGGTGGCTTTCCCAGATG